>Ga0306922_10000464_pt1 | contig 33639 bp, 31 predicted proteins | sample sta12Cox44000082_FD_203758 | JGI IMG/M metagenome (GOLD analysis project Ga0306922, IMG submission 203758) | Lab enrichment of tropical soil microbial communities from Luquillo Experimental Forest, Puerto Rico - statoxic.12C.oxic.44.000.082 (v2)... | ecosystem: Environmental > Terrestrial >... | reverse complement strand
GCTGATGCTCTCGCCTTTCGCGCCGCACATGGCGGAGGAGCTTTGGGAACGGCTGGGCCATACCGGCGGGCTGGCCGCCGCCAAATGGCCGGCGTTCGATCCCGAGGTGGCAAAAGCTGCCGCGGTCATCGTCCCCGTGCAGATCAATGGCAAGGTGAAAGCGCGGTTTACGGCGCCGGCTGATGCCTCGGAGGAGCAGCTCCGGGAACTGGCGCTGGCGGATCCGACCGTCAGGTCGTACACTGCCGGCAAAGAGATTCGAAAGGTCTTCGTGGCCAAAGGGCCCCTGGTAAGCGTGGTGACGTCATGAAGCAGTGCATCGGTCCACGCCAGCTCCTGTTGGGCTGGCTCGTGGCAGTGAGCCTCGCGAGCACAAGCTGCGGGTATTCGCTTGCCGGGCGCGGGTCTTTTCTCCCGGCCTACATCAAGACGATCGGTGTTCCGACCTTTGTGAATCGGACGACGGTTTTCAACCTCGAGACGCTGCTCACCCAGAAGGTGCGGGCCGAGTTTATCGGCCGCGGCAAGTATCAGATTCTGCCCCAAAACACCGGCGTCGACGCCGTGCTGAACGGCGAGGTGACCTCCGTATTCCTCTCGCCGGCAAGCTTTGGCACCACGCAGCTCGCGTCGCGCTACGCGATCACGATGAACGCCCGGATCGAGCTTCGCGATTTGCGAGAGAACAAAGTGCTGTGGGAGAATCCGGCCGTGTCGTTTCGGCAGGAGTACGAGGCGACGAGCGGCCGGGTCACCGATCCGACGGCGTTCTTCCAGCAGGACACCAACGCTCTCGACCGCATGAGCGCGGAATTCGCACGCACGATTGTCAGCGCGATCCTGGAAGCCTTCTAATTGCCGACACTGACCGCGGCGGCCGTCCGCAAGCAGATCGCGGCAGGCGCAACGGATGCCGTGTACCTCCTCGCCGGCGACGACGACATCGAGAAATCTGCGCTGGCCGGGGAGTTCTCGGATCTGGTGGAGGAGGACCTGCGCGCCTTCAACGTCGAGCGCATTCACGCAGGCGATTGGACGAGCGGCGATAGGCTCGCCGACGGCGTCGCCGCCGTGATTGCTGCTGCGCGAACGCTGCCGATGATGGCTCCTCGACGAGTTGTCACAGTGCTCCAGGCCGAAGGCGTGCTCGTGCCCCGGCGGGAGAGCGAAGCGGCGACGCGCGCCCTCGAGGCGCTTGAGTCGCTGCTGAAAGATCCCGAACGCCAGACAACGCTGGTGTTCGTGGCAGGGACCGTCGACAAACGAAGCCGGATGTACAAGCTCCTGCAGCGGCAGGCGACGATCGTCGAATGCGGCGCGATCGCGGATCAGGCCGACGCCGAACGCTGGGTCAGGACACGGATTGCTGCCGGGGGCGCCGAGATCGATCCCGCGGCGGCGCGATTGCTCGTCACGCGTGCCGGCGTCGACGTCAGGCGCCTGCGTGGCGAGGTCGACCGGCTGCTGTTGTACACGCTCGGACAGAAGCGCATTGGCGTCGAGGACGCGCGCGCGATTGCCGGGCCTGCCGCGCTGCTGGACGATTGGGCACTCACCAACGCGATCGAGGCAGGTCAGGCCGGCGAGGCCCTGCGCCAGCTCGCGCTGATGCTCGATGCGGGGACGCCGCCCGAGAAGATTCTCGGCCAGCTCGGCTGGCTGGTTCGAGCGAAGTTCCCACAACTTTCGCCGGCCGAAGTGCGCCGCGCGATCGACGCCCTGTTCAGGACGGATCAGGACCTCAAGCGTTCCGCCGGGGATCCACGGGTGCTGCTCGAACGGCTCGTCGTCGAGCTCTGCACGCCAAAGCGGTGATCAGGCGCGCGCAGCCAAACGGTTGGTGAGCCGGGACTTGTAGCGACCGGCGGCGTTCTTGTGGATGATGCCCTTGCTGGCCAGCTTGTCGATGAGCGAGACCACGTCGCGGAGCGCCGCCCTGGCGGCCGCCGTATCGTTGCCGTCGATGGCCGATCTGACGCTCTTGAGGGCCGTACGCAAACGCGAACGGAACTGGCGGTTGTGCTCCCGGTTCTTGAGACTCTGTCGGTGCGCCTTTAGCGCGGATGCGTGCGAAGCCACCTCGTCATTGACCTCCGGAACCCCTGATCATAGCACGGGATCGGGGGAGTCACAGGGCGCCGCACGGCTCTTTGGGTCCCATAACACCGGGACGAGAGGCTCCGAAGCAGCGGTTCTCCGCACCAGACGAATTTGTGACGCCCAGGCGTGACTGGCAGCATCGGTAAACAGACCCCACCTTTCGACAGCCCAACTGACGCGGTTATCGGCCCAAGAGGCACGGCTCAACAGTGAGGAGCGCCTGCGCCCGTGGGTCACGTGGCTCCGGACAAGAGCCTCGCGACGACGGCGTCGGTTGCACGCAGCATCTCATCGATCTTCTCGGGCTGTTTTCCTCCGGCCTCTGCGAAGTCCGGCCGCCCCCCGCCGCCGCCGCCAACAATCGGCGCGATCTCCTTCACGATCTGCCCGGCCTTGATTCGGGACGTCAGGTCAGGCGTCACGGCCACCACGACCTGAACCTTTTCATCAACGGCAGAGGCCAGAACAACGACGCCGCTCCTGATCTGTCCTTTCAACGAATCGGCGAGGCTTCTGAGCGCCTCCTTGTCGAGATCCGCGACCTTTCGTCTTGCCAGCTTGACGCCTGCCACTTCGATCGTTGAATGGTTTGCCGCGCTGCCGCCGTCGGGCGGTCCGGCGTCTGCCATGGCGAGCCGCGTCTTGAGCTGCATGTTCTCCCGTGTGAGCCTTTTGGTGTCCGTCTGCAGCCGCTCGATCGCAGCGATCACCTGCGACTCGTTGACGTGCAGGGTATCGTAGACGCCCTCAAGCACAGCGCGCCGCTCTTGGACCCAGCGGACCGCTTCCGCGCCCGTGAGCGCTTCGACGCGCCGCACACCCGCTGCGACGCCCTCCTCGGACACCATCACGAACAGTCCGATGTCTCCGGTGGCCTGCACGTGCGTTCCCCCGCACAGCTCCATGCTGAAGCCGGGAACGCTCACCACACGCACCTGGTCGCCGTACTTCTCGCCGAAGAGTGCCGTCGCCCCAGCGGCAATCGCCTCCTCCGTCGACCGCACCTCGGTCGTCACGAGCGCGTTGCGATAGATATGCTCGTTGACGATGCGCTCGATCCGATCCATTTCTTCGCGGGTGACCGGCTGAAAGTGCTCGAAATCGAAGCGTAGGCGATCCGGAGCCACGAGCGATCCTCTCTGCCGCACGTGCGAGCCGAGGACCTGGCGGAGCGCCGCGTGAAGCAGGTGGGTCGCCGTGTGATTGCGCCGCGTCGCATCACGCGTCGGCTGATCGACTTCCGCGGTCACCAGGTCGCCGACGTGCAGCGAGCCTGCGTCGACATGGACGCGATGAGCGCGTGGGAGGCCGGGACCCATCCGTGCCAGGCCCTCCACGACAGCGGACGCGCCAGTTGCCACGCTCGAAATCCTGCCCGAATCCGACACCTGGCCACCGGCCTCGATGTAGAACGGCGTCTTTGCAAGCGCCAGGTACCCTTCTGCGCCGGCAGTGAGGGAATCGATCGACCGTTTCTGGCCATCGAAGATAGCGAGGATCGGGACGCCGGTCACGCGAGTCGTGGAGTAACCCTCGAACAGATCGTGGGCGCCCTCGAGCGCTCGGTTCCCGGCGATGTCGAAGTCGCTCGCCTCCTTGCCGGTCTTGTCTTTTTTGTCTGTCTTGTCATTCCTTCCAGGGACGAAGGCGCTCTGTGCCCGGGCTTTCTCGCGCTGGCCCCGCATGGCGCGTTCGTAACCCTCGCGATCGATGCTGACCCCCTGCGTGGCCGCAATGTCCTCGATAAAGTCGAACGGCACGCCGAAGGTGTCGTAAAGACGGAAGGCGACATCGCCGCCGAGCACCTTCGATTTCGTGCCCAGCACCTTTGTGATCTCGCCCTCCAGGCGCGGGAGCCCTTCCGCCAGCACCGTCTCGAACCGGCGCTCTTCGGCGAGAATCGTCTTCTCGATCCTCTCCTTGTCGCGGCGGAGCTCGGGATACGCATCCCCCATCTCACGAGCCAGCACTCCAACGAGTGAGCTGAGAAACGGCTCATCGAAGCCGAGATGCTTTCCGTGGCGCATGGCGCGCCGCATGATCTTGCGCAGGACGTATCCGCGCCACTCGTTGGAGGGCGTCACGCCGTCCGCGATGAGAAAGGTGGTCGATCGGATGTGGTCGGCGACGACGCGCATCGAAACGTCCGGCGAAGACATGGACCCGGAATAGGCATGTCCCGAGCGCGCGCCTATCTCCGTCAGGAGCGGCATGAACAGATCAGTGTCGTAATTCGACTCCTTGCCTTGCATGACCGCGGTGATGCGCTCAAGGCCCATCCCGGTGTCAATTGACGGAGCGGGCAACGGCGCGAGCGCGCCGCCGGCGCTCCGCTCGAATTCCATGAACACGTTGTTCCAGATCTCGATCTCGGGATCCGCGCCTGTGCCGCGGACGTAGTAGATTTCCGAGCAGCGGCCGCACGGCCCCGTGTCCCCCATCTGCCAGAAGTTGTCCTCCAGCCCGAGCTCGAGGATCCGGTCGGCGGGGACGAATCGGCGCCAGGCGTCGAACGCTTCGTCGTCCCGGGGGATCCCGCGCTCGCCCTTGAAGATGGAGACCACGAGCCGATCGGGCGGCATCTTCCAGACGTCGGTCAGCAACGTCCAGGCAAAGCGGATCGCATCGTTCTTGAAGTAATCGCCAAACGAGAAGTTTCCGAGCATCTCGAAGAACGTGTGGTGGCGGAATGACGGTCCGACGTTGTCGAGATCATTGTGCTTTCCGCTGACGCGCATCACCTTCTGCGACGTGGCGGCCCTCGTGTACGCGCGCTTCTCGCGGCCGAGAAACACGTCCTTGAACTGGTTCATCCCCGCGTTGGTGAACAAGAGCGTCGGGTCGTCGGCCGGGACGAGCGGCGAGCTCGGCACGACACGGTGCCCGTTCAGGTCGAAATACTGGAGGAACGCCGCACGGATCTCGTTGGAGGTCATTGAACGTATCTAAGCACGAACGACCGGAGGGCACCAAAAGCCCGCCGCTAGGGTCTCTTACGTCTGTTCAGCAGAAGCAGGACGCGATCGGCCTCGAAGCCTTGTCCAATGAGGTATCGATACAACCGCTGAAACTCCCGATCGTCCTCAATCTTCGCTCCGCTCGGCAGGCGCCGGGCCAACGACGCTTCCATGAGGCTATCGTGGCCTCCGTCCTCATCCAAGCCAGCGAACACATCGTCGGCGACTCGGCGAGCTGTGCGCCGGTCGATGCCGGCGCGCTCCATCTGCAGCCGTACCCGAAGTTTGCCTCGACGGCGAATCGACGTTTCGGTCCGGGCGATGGCCTCAGCCACGCGGGCATCGTCGATCGCTCGCTCCTCGCGAAGCCGCGAAACGGCGTCGTCGATCAGCTCCGGCTGATGTCCGCGCCGGACGAGTCGCTCGCGCAGGCGCGCCTCGGACAGGTCACGTCGCGCGAGCATCTTCAGGCCGTCGACGTACGCCGGGTTGGCCTTACTTGGCACCTGAACGCGTCCTTGTTGGCCGCGACGCTCAGGAGATCGTCACCGCGCCGCGGCTCGCGGCTTGCGGGTCGTCGAGGTGGACATAGGTCAGCCAGCCGTGATGGTCGGGGATCTCTCCGTTGATCACGTCGAAATAGGCACGCTGGAGTCTCTGCGTGATTGGGCCGCGGCTGCCGCTCCCAATGGTGATCTTGTCAACCGACCTGACGGGTGTGACCTCGGCGGCCGTGCCGACGACGAAGACCTCGTCGGCGACGTAGAGCGACTCGCGCGGGAGCGCGGTTTCCGTGACGGTGTAGCCAAGGTCCCGGGCCAGGGTGATTACCGAATCGCGCGTGATGCCTCCGAGGATGGAGGAGGCGAGCGGCGGCGTGTAGATGATCTCGTTGCGCACGGTAAAGAGGTTTTGACCGCTGCCTTCGCTCACGTTGCCGAGGACGTCCAGCGCGATCGCCTCGGAGTAGCCGTCGGCGAGCGCTTCCATTTTGATGAGACCGGAGTTCGCGTAGTTCGCCGAGCTCTTCGCCATCGCGGGCAGCGTATTCGGCGCCACCCGCGACCAGGACGCGACCTTGACGTCCACGCCCTGTTCGAGCGCGTCCTGTCCGAGGTAGGCGCCCCACTTCCACAAGATGATCGCGGCATCGACCGGACAGGTGAGTGGGTTCACGCCGAGCGCCTCGTATCCGCGGTAGAGAATCGGGCGGATGTAGCACGCCTTCATCTGGTTGGCGCGGATCGTGTCGAGCACGGCGTTCTGCCATCCAACCAGGTCGAGCGGATAGGTCATCCGGTAAATCTTCGCCGAGTCCTGCAGCCGCCGCATGTGAGCGTCGAGCCGGAAGCAGGCGGACCCTTTCGGCGTCGAATAGCAGCGCGCCCCTTCGAACACGGCGGTCCCATAGTGGATGACATGCGACGCAATGTGGATGTGCGCGTCCTTCCACTCCACCAGCTTGCCATTCATCCAGATCTTGCCCGTACCGGGAAAGGCCATACTGCGATTCTAACATCTGGAATTTACGAGCTACGAGTACCGAGCCACGAGACCGACTTATTGATGTTCTCCACAGAATGGGCATCGGTCGGACCGAGCGTGAAGAGGTTTGCGGCAGTGCCAACAGAAGCGAGGTGGGGGCGATTCGCGTGCCTTGAGGCGAAGCTGAAGATCATCGCGGGCGTGATCGGCCTCCGGCCGTGGCGTTCCGGGAGGCGGGGTTCGACGCCCATGGCGCTGATCGAGGTTTCGGATCGCGAGCACATCGTCCAGCAGCGCGCTGGCCCGTTGATAACGAGATCGGATGTCCGGCGCCATCGCCTTGAGCACGATGTTGTCGATCGCCTTCGGGATTTTGGGGTTTTTCAGGCGCGGCCCGGTCTGCAGCTCACCCCGCATCAACCGCTCCAGGTCCGCGGGCGAGGGCGTCTCGTAGGGGAGCATTCCCGTCAGCATTTGATACATCGTCACGCCCAGTGAGTAGATATCCGATGCGAATACCGCCTTGCCCTGAAACTGCTCCGGCGCCATGTAGGGCGGACTGCCGATGACGGTCGTGCCGTGCGCGGCGATTTCGAGAAATCGTGACGTCCCGAAGTCCGCAACCTTGACCATGCCTCGATCGGCAACGAGCACGTTCGACGGGCGCAGGTCCCTGTGCAGCACGCCGTGGCGATGCGCGTGGTCGACGGCGTTGCACACCTGGCAGGTATAGTCGAGCGTGCGCGTGAGGTCGAGCGCGCCTTCGCGCGTGATGATGGACTCGAGCGTCTCGCCCGGCACGAATTCCATGACGATGAAGAAGACGTTGTCCTGCTTCTCGGCCGTGAGGATCGTGACGATGTTCGGGTGATTCAAGCTCGCGAGCAGCCGCGGCTCGCGAAGCAGCTCGCCGAAGTCGACTCCCTGCTTGTGGGGGACCTTGAGAGCGACGCTCTTGTTGATCCAGGTGTCCTCGGCGAGGTAGACCGTGCCGAACCCTCCGCTGCCGATCGTGCGGAGGATCTTGTACTTGCCGATGATCTGTCCGCGAAAGAACACCGCGCCGAGTATACCTGGTCCTTCGGCCGCTTCTATAATCCATCCCCGTGCACCGCTTCTTCGCGCCGGCTCTGGATCCGGGAGACGAGATCGTCGCGCTCCCTCGCGACGAGGCCGAGCACCTCACGCGCGTGCTGCGGCTCGCGGTCGGAGACACCGTCGCGGTGTTCGACGGCCGTGGTCGCGAGTTCGCAGGCAGAGTGGTGAGCGCGGGGCGGCGGGACGCGCGCGTGCAGTTGGTGTCGCGCATCGAGCCTGCGGCTGAGGCGCGGGTGCCGATCACGCTTGCGCAGGCCGTGCTCAAGGGCGAGAAGATGGACGACGTCGTCCGGGATGCGGTCATGCTCGGCGTGACGGCCGTCCAACCGATTGTGACGAAACGGACGGAGACGACCGTCGCGATGCTGTTGAAGAGCGCTCGCGTCGAGCGATGGCAGAGGGTCGCGCTCGCGTCGGTGAAGCAGTCGCGGCGGGCCACGGTGCCCGAGATCCGAATGCCGCTGACGCTCGAGACTTACCTGGCCGATCCGCCCGCCGCGCTTCGCCTCATGCTCGTGGAGCCGTCAGGGCCGCCTCGGGGCACCTCAGCGGCAGAAACCGAGTCGCTGTCGGTCGTCCACGCTGAGTCAGCTCCGGCCGACGCGGCCCTGTTCGTGGGCCCTGAAGGTGGATGGACAGAAGCGGAACGCGCCGCTGCGGTGTCGGCCGGGGTACGGCTCGTGACGCTCGGCCAGCGAACGCTGCGCGCGGACGCCGTCCCTGTCGCGGCGATCAGCGTTCTGCAGTTTCTCTGGGGAGATCTGTAGCGCCGTTACGCCGTGTCCCTGTCCGCGTGGCGCGGCGTGGCTTTCGCAAAGCGAGGCCAACCCATTCTTCTTCTTGTTGTTCCCACTCGACAGCAGGTACGGGGAGGTTCGGTTCCCAGAGGCTGGACAGCAAGGTCCGAAACACCTCGTCCCGTTCGTCGCACAATAGCCCGCTGACGATCATGAGCCCCCCCGGCCGCGTCGCAGCGGCAAGGATCGGCGCGGATCGGAGAAGCAGCGTACCTGTGAGGTTCGCCGTGACAACATCCCACCCGGCAGGATCGCCGTCAGCGCAGGCGCCGGCATCCCACCTCCGCCCCCCGGATGCGGCGGCAGGCAGAGCGGAGGCGAGATCCCCAGCGATGAACGTAACAGCTCCAGCTTGGGGTCCGAGTGGAAATCCGTGTGAACCTGCCGGCGCAGAATTGATCCGCAGGTTGTCGCGGGCTGCCTGAACCGCGTCCGGGTCGATGTCGACCCCGGTCGCGGATCGGGCACCGAGGCGCTCAGCAACGATCGCCAGCACTCCCGATCCCGTTCCGACGTCGAGGACGGTTCTGCCTCTCAAATCGAACGCCTGCAACGCCATAAGACACAGACGGGTCGTGGCGTGGTGGCCAGTGCCGAATCCCGTCGAGGGCTGAATGACGACCGTGAAGGGGCCGGCATTGGTGATTCGCGACTCGGGATTCAGTTGACCGGGATCCGGGAGGAGTGTGACTCGACCGACCGTGACCGGCTGTAGATTCTGCTGCGATCGGCGCGCCCAGTCGTCGCCGGGCACGTCGATCGCCGACATCTCGAAGCGGGACGAGAGCGACCGAAGTGCCCGGTCGCGCGCGGAGGCCGTCGCGAAAAACACTCGATCGACGCGATCGCGCTCCTCGATCGCTACCGGCGAGAAGTCGTCGAGCGCGGCGTACAGAAGGTCGGCGTCGAGGCGAGGGTCGGCGAATCGTATCTCGAGGGCAGGGTAGGTTCTATCCAAACATGTCCTTGACTCGATCGAATAGATTCCGTTCGTCCTCGTCCTGATGAGCCCGCGGCTCGAACTTCTCCGCCGGCAGCGCCTTCGCCAGCTCTTCCAGAGCCTTCCGCTGATCCTTGGTCAGCTTCTTCGGCGTCTGCACCTGCACGGTGGCGAACAGATCCCCGCGTCCGCGACCGTTGACATCGGGCATCCCTTTGCCCCGGAGGCGCAGCGTCGTGCCCGTCTGCGTCCCCTCGGGCACCTTGACCGCTTCGTGGGCGTCGAGCGTAGGCACCTGAATCTCGCCGCCGAGAGCCAGGGTCGTGAAGTTGACCGCGATCTCGCAGAACAGGTTGTTGCCGTCCCGGCGGAAGAACTCGTGCTCCTGCACGTGGACGACGACGTACAGGCTGCCCGATGGGCCGCCGAGCACGCCCGGTTCGCCCTCGCCCTGCAGGCGCAGCTGCTGGCCGGTTGCGATGCCGGGCGGAATCTTCACCGTCAGCTTGCGTTGACGGGATACTCGTCCGGCGCCTCGGCACGTCTGGCACGGCGTTGTGATGACCTTGCCGGCGCCGCCACACTGTGGACATGTCCGCGCGACGGTAAAGAAGCCTTGCTGGAAGCGAACTTGGCCTTGTCCGCGGCACTGGCGGCAGGTCGTCGACGACGTGCCCGGTGCCGATCCGGATCCGCCGCAGGTCTCGCAGTGCTCCTGCCGCGGAATCTGGATCGACGTCTCCGCGCCCTTGGCAGCCTCCTCGAAAGTAATCTCGAGGTCGTATCGCAGGTCCGCGCCACGCTGTGGACCGCCTCTCCGACGTCCGCTGCCAAACAGATCTCCGAAGCCGAAGATGTCGCCCAGGCCGCCGAGGATGTCCTCGAACCCGTGAAACACGGTGGGATCGAATCCGCCGGCGCCGGTCGTGGAACTGACGCCGGCGTGGCCGAACCGGTCGTACAACGCGCGCTTCTCGCTGTCGGCGAGCACCGCGTACGCCTCGGCGGCTTCCTTGAACTTCTCTTCCGCGGCCTTGTTCCCGGGATTGCGGTCCGGGTGATGCTTCATCGCGAGCTTGCGATACGCGCTCTTGATGTCCGCGTCGCCGGCCGTCCGCGGGACGCCGAGCACGTCGTAGTAGTCGCGCTTGCTCACGACGCCTTCGCCACCTTGACCATCGCGGGCCGAAGCAGCCGATCGCCTATCATGTAGCCCTTCCTCAGCTCGCCGATGACCTCGCCGTCGCGATGCGCCGGGCTGACCTCCTGGACCACCGCCTGGTGGAGGTTCGGATCGAAATCGGCCCCAATCGCGTCGATGGCCTTGACTCCGTGTTTGCGCAGCAGGTCGTGCAGCTTGGCATGTATCAGCTCGACACCTTTTCGGTAGGCGCCGCCTTCAATCGCGTCGGAGGCCCCTTCTCCTCCCGCCATCAGGGCGAGGTCGAAGTCATCCACGACGAGCAATAGCTCTTGAAGCAGCCTCACGACGGCGTGGTCCGCCTGCTCGCGCCGTTCGCGTTCCACGCGGCGCCGGTAGTTGTCGAACTCCGCGGCCTTCCGCATCCAGCGATCGTAGTAGTCGTCCCTTTCCCGTTGGAGCTCCACCAATTGATCCGTCGCGCCGGATGGGGTCTCCACGGGCTCGGTTACAGGTTCTTCACTCATAGACTCATGACTCACAGCGCATGACTGATACCGATTGCCGGGGGCGCGTCCTGGCTAGTTTGTATCGCGCAGCACGCGGGAAACAGCCTGTGCGGCGCCGTCGACAACGGCGATCGCGCGCGAGTAACGCATGCGCGTGGGCCCGATGACACCCACCGTTCCGGTGCGCGCGCCGTCGTCATACGTCGACGCGACCAGGCTGAACGGCCGCAAGCTCGGATCAAGGTGCTCCGCCCCGATGACCACGGTCAATCCTGGGCCGTCGATGTACGCGTTGAGAAGATTCAGCAGCCGCTCCTTCTCATCGATCATCACCAGCAGAGCCTGCAGCATCGTCATTGTCAAGCCGCTTCCGTCGTCCAGGAGCGACGAGGTGCCCTCGACGTAAATCGTCCGGTCGTCGGGCAGATCGGCAAACGTCGAGCTGGCCAGCCGCATTGCGCGTGCCATCAGCGCGTCGTACAGCAGCCGCTCTTCGTCGATGCGCTCGAGCACCGCCTCGCGGGCTCGATAGAGGGGCAGGCCCGAGAACTCACTGTTCAGGTAGTTGGCGGCCTGCCGGAGATCGTCCGCGTGGAGGGTTTCACCGACGTCAATCACTTTCTGAATGACATGGCCGCCGCGAGCGACGATGACGACGAGCACGCGCGTTGCGGTCAGCGGCACGAACTCCACGCGCTCGAAGACCGCGCCTCCGTTCGGCGTCCGGACGGCGAAGCCGACGGTGCGCGACGCCTGCGAAACCACGTGCGATACCTGAGGGAGAACCGAGTCGATTCTCAGATCGCTGCTGTCGCGCCTGAGCCGCGCCTCTACCGCGTTTGCCGTCCGGCGCGGACGCTTGGTCTCGAGAAGAAGGTCGACGTAGAAGCGGTAGCCACGGTCGGTCGGAATCCGGCCGGCCGAGGTGTGGGGCTGCTGAACAAAGCCTTCCTCCTCGAGCGTGGCCAGAATGTTCCGAACCGTCGCGGAGGACACGCCGAGGCCGGCCGCGCTCACGAGTACCGACGACGCGACAGGATCGCCCGAAGCGATGAACTCGCGCACGAGCGCGGCAAGGACGCGTCTGGAGCGATCGTGAGAGTCGTGCATCTGGTGTGGCGCACCCTCGCTAGCACTCTCAGCCTGAGAGTGCTAACACACATTATACAACAGCCGTGCTGCCTCGGCCGGCGCGTGCGGCGAGGCCGCGCCTACCCGAGGCCGGCGCGTGCGGCGAGATCGCGCGCCGCCGTGCGGGCTTCGGCCACCACTTGTGCAGGGTCGACGCGAGTCGGCGCGAAGCCGTCGACGAGCACCTCCCCGTCGACGATGGTGGTTCGTACGTCGCTCCCGCGCGCGGCGTAGACAAGCGTCGAGTACGGATCCGGCCCGGGTGCGAGGTGCGGCCGATCGCCGGCGACGACGATGATGTCGGCGCGCTTGCCCGTTTCGATCGATCCAATTTCGCCATCGAGCCCCAGCGTTCGCGCGCCCGCGCGCGTGGCCATCCAGAGGACGTCGCGCGCCGGGAGGATGCCGGGTCGCCGGCGCATGGCTTGAAGCGTGGCCGCGAGGCGCATCTCGTCGAACATATCCAGACGGTTGTTGCACGCGGCGCCGTCGCCGCCGAGCGAGACCGTGATGCCGCACGCCCGCAGCTCCGGCACGGGCGCGACGCCCGAGCCGAGCTTCAGGTTCGAGCCGGGGCAGTGCATGACCTTCACGTCGTGGTCAGCCAGCAAGTGCCTGTCGTGATCGTCGACCCACACACAGTGGGCGGCGCACAAAAGCGGGGAGGCGAGATGCAGGCTCGCGAAGTACTCCAGGTTCGTCAGGCCGCCCGAGATTTCTTTGACGACCGCGGCCTCGTCGCGGGATTCGGATGCGTGTGTATGGACAAGGGCGCCGTGCGCGTCCGACAGGGCGGCGACCGCTTCCAGGAGGTCGCGCGAACACGAGACCGCGAAGCGGGGCGCAAAAGCCGCGCGAAGCCGATCGTTACTGGATCCGTTCCAACGCCGGCGGATGGCCAGGCTTTCGTCGATGGACGCTTGCGTCCGTTCCTGGAGCCGAGCCGGCAGACCAGCGGCCGTGTCCATCATGCACTTGCCGATCGTAGCTCGCATCCCGCTCTCCGCCACGGCCTCGAAGACGACGTCCGTATCGTGGACCGTCTCCATCGTCAGGACCGCCGTTGTCCCGCTCGACAACAGCTCGGTGGTGGCCAGGCGTGCGGCGGCACGCAGGGACCGCGCGGTGTGCGCCGCCTCCATCGGCCATACGCGCGTTCGAAGCCACTCCAGGAGCGGAAGGTCGTCGGCGAACCCTCGAAAGAGCGTCTGGCAGAGGTGCACATGCGTCTGAACGAAGCCAGGCAAGACGAAACCGCCGTCGGCGCGGATGACGCGATCGTGCATATCAGGGATGTCGGGCGCGATGCGGGCGATGCGGCCATCGCGAATCGACACGTCGCCGCGAATGACCTCGAACCGGTCGTCGAGCGTCAGGATGATCCCGTTGCGGATCAGCAGAGAGGACACGCGGCACTATAGCCCGTCAACCAGCCATTACTCTTTTTTGGACACCTGGGGCGGCGTCCACTGCATGGCGGCGGGGTGTTCCTTGCCGTGCTTCACGGCGATGAGCTCGGCCAGAATACTGACGGCGATTTCCTGCGGCGTCACGGCGCCGATGTCGAGGCCGATGGGGGCGTGCACTCGCCGGAGCGCCTCGGCCGGCATGTGGGCCTCGACGAGCGCCTCGTAGATGCGCGCGACCTTCGCACGGCTGCCGATGAGGCCGAGGTACCTCAGCTCGCGAGGCGCGAGCACGCGCAGTGCTTCAAGGTCGTTGGTGTGTCCCCTTGTCACGATCACGGCATAGGCATGCGCCGGCAGGTTCGCGCGATCGATCCATGCCGGGATGTCGTCGGCCACGACCTCTACGGCCGTTGGAAAGCGCTCCAGGTTCGCGAACTTCTCTCGATCGTCGACGACGTGTACGCGGAAGCCGACGTCGGCCGCTAGGCGCGCCAGGTGGAACCCCACGTGCCCGGCGCCGATGATGTACAGCTCCGGTGACGGCTCGATCGGCTCGATATAGACGTCCATCTGGCCGCCGCAGACGAGGCCGGTCTCTTGCGCGAAATCATCCGACAGCTCGTAGTGCACCATTTCCGGCCGCCGCGTCTTGATCGCCTCGCGCGCCTTCCAGAAAGCGTCGTTCTCGTAGCATCCGCCACCGATCGTACCGACAATGCGCCCGTCACTGAAGACGAGCATTTTCGCGCCGACTCGCTGAGGCGTAGAGCCGATCGTCGAGACGATTGTCACGAGGGCCGCGGGCTCGCCGCGCTCGAGCGCCGCAAGGGCTGCCGTGAAGACTTCCTGATTCACGCTGAGACGATTATAAAAGGACTGGATTGCCGTCGCTACCGGTGGAGCGGGCACGTGGTCGTCGGCTCCGTCCCCGGCAGGAACGCTTCGGTGAACGTCTTGGGGCACGCGGGTGTGGCGAGGAGCCCAGTCAAGGGGTCGATGGTCACGAAGACGATGCCGCTGGGGACGTCGAAAGGCACGTTGGCGTGCCCGGCGAGCGCCGCTTTCATGAACTGCGTCCAGATAGGCAATGCGGCCTGCGACCCACTGAGCCCGAGCGGCTGGTTATCGTCGAAGCCCACCCAGACGACCGTGAGCAACTCGGGAGTAAAGCCTGCAAACCAGGCGTCGCGCAGGTCATTGGTCGTCCCGGTTTTGCCAGCCGCATCCAGCGTGAAACCGGCGCCGCGCGCGCTGGCCGCCGTGCCCTCGTTGAGGACGCTGCGCATCATGTTGGTGACGAGAAAGGTGGTCTCGGGTCGCGCTATTCGGCGCGGCTTGGGCTCCGGCGGCCGGAGGACGTCCTTGCCCGCGCTCGTCAGCCGGAGGATGTTCTTGAGCGGGCGGAGGGTGCCCTGATTGGGAAAGATCGTGTACGCCGTCGCGATTTCGTAGGGCGTGGCCTCGAACACGCCGAGGGCGATCGACGGGTAAGGCTTCGGCGGATTCCCGACACCCAACGACTTCCAGAGATTGGCCACGTGGTCGTACCCTGCCGCCTGTGCGACGTGGATCGTTCCCAGATTGCGCGAATGCGCGAGCGCGTGGCGATATGTAATGGGGCCGTCGTACTGCTTCTCGTAGTTCTCGGGCGTCCAGAATTGGTTGCCGAACTCGAAGGTTTCAGGCTCGTCGTTGGTGATCGTGGCCGGCGTCACGTCGTGCCGCCCTTCGGTGATCGCCTGCTCGAAAGCGCTCAGATACACGAACGGCTTGAACACGGAGCCTGGTTGCCGGCGCGAGACGATCGCACGATTGTATTGCGACAGGTTGTACGACCGGCCTCCCACGAAGGCGAGAATCTCCCCATTCCGAGGATCGACCGCGATGAGCGCGGCCTCGGCCTTCCCGTGCCGCTTGCGCCGCGCCAGCATTTCGTCCACCTTCGTCAAGCCATCGCGCACGGCGTCCTGCGCGACGCGCTGCAGGTGGAGGTCCAGCGTCGTGAAGACGTTCAAGGGCTGATTGGGGGCGGTCGCCAGCCGCGAGTACTGCTCGGCGAGCGTTTGGCTGACGTAGTCGACGAAGTACGGCGCCTCCGCCTCGAGCGCGCGCTGCACGATGGCCAGGGGCTCGCGCGACGCGCGATCAGCGGCTTCCTGATTGACATAGCCCGCGTCCACCATCGCCTGCAGGACGACGTGGCGCCGCTCCTTGCATCGCTCGGGATTGGTGAACGGGGAGAGCGCCGAGGGCGACTGGATGACGCCGGCAATGGTCGCCGCCTCCGCAAGCGTGACGTTGCTGACATCCTTGCCGAAGAAGAGTCGTGAGGCCTCGGCGACACCAAAGACCGCGAACGATCCGCGCTGGCCGACCGGAATGTCGTTCAGATACATTTCAAGGATCTCGTCTTTCGAGGCGCGCTCGGTGAGGATGATGGACACCCAGATCTCGAGAAGCTTGCGCTTCGCGGATCGCGCGCGCGCCTCGTGCAACGACATCCCGAACTTGGGCAGGAACACGTTGCGAACCAGCTGCTGCGTGATCGTGCTGCCGCCGGCCAGATAGGCGCGCCGCCCGGTCGCGTACGACAGCATCGCGCCGAGCATTCCAATTGGATCGACGCCTGGATGCTCATAGAACCGCCGATCCTCGATGGCCAGGACGGCTTGGGTCATCCTCTGCGGGATCACGTTCAGCGCGACGGGACGACGTTTTTCGCGCTCACCGTTGACCAAGGAGCTGAGCACGGGCGCATCAAGGGTCAAGCGTTCCATGGGATGATTGCCCAGCTCGAGCTGCAGCACGCGATCGACGGGTCGGGGCGCAGGGCGACGCGACACCGCGTTGACCGCCACCGGCGCTGCGGCTGGGCGCTGAAACACCACGCGCACGGTCTGGCCCTTGAATTCTGTACCCCGCGGCAAGAGGCTCACCGAGCCGTTGCCGACCGCGAATTCCCCCGGTTTCTGAAGCGTGATGCGTTGGGCGTAGCCAAGATCGTTCAGACGATCGATGAGTTGACGATCGCTCAACGACTGCCCTCGGCGCAGCTCGAGCGGACGCGCGAAAACACGCGGGAGGACCGTCTGCCGCTCGCCGTGCAGCCGCAAGTCGATGAGCGCGGCAAACTGCACGTAATAGTAGCCGGCCGCGAAGCATGCGATCACAAACGGCACCGAGAGCGCGAGCGCGATCACACGCACCCAGGGACGGCGCCAGAATGCCGCGACGCGGATCGTCAGAAGCGCAATACGAGTGTTCGCGTTGGTCAGACCGGTGCTCTCCCGCAGTCGATCTAAATCGTTACTACCCAGTGTCTTCCGAAGTCGAGCGGCAGCTCCTCATCGAGCCGGTCGACGAGCGCCGGACCGTATTCGTTCAGAAACGACACAAACCCGATCGTACGCTCTTGCACGTGGCCGCTGGGAAAGGCGAGTGCGCGGGCGTGCATGAATTGGCGTCGAAGTGTTTCGTCCCGCCGCTTGGCGGCGGATATCATCTTGCCGTGCAGCGTCTGCAGGTCGTGCTGCATCCGGCTCAGGGTGGATCGCGCGGCCCCCTCGAGCGTCGGGTCGAGGGCCGGCATCGCCTGAATGACGTGCGTCATCTGCGATTCGATCGTGTGCGACGCATCGGCGAAGGATTCCTCCACGATCTGGGGGATTTGGGCCTTGAGCAGCTCGTTGAGCGCTGCCTCGTCCTGCGGCTGCAGCGCCTCGAGCGGCAACTTGTACTTGCTCAGGAAACGCGCCGCGGTCGAGTCGACCACCGTGGCGCTTGCCCGCGGATACATCAGGGGCATCGGGATCGCGAAGTGCTCGTAGACCCCCCGCAGCTGCGCGAGATAAGCGAGCTCATTGGGGCCGGCGACGTAGCAAACGGTCGGGAAAATCGTATCCTGCACGACGGGGCGGAGCAGAACGTTCGGGCTGAAGCTCGCGGGCTGCTCGTTTGCCTGGCGCAGGAGCGTTGCGGGGGGATACTCCTCGTCGCCGATGACGAATCGCCCGTCCTGCTGCCGGATCGAGCGTCGCCCCTCCGAGAGATGAAAGAGCGCCAGGCTGTCGTCCTGCGCGTGGACCTGAGCGTGATACCCCCGCGCCGTCAGGTTCGATCCGGCCAGCGCTGCGAGCCTGCCGGTCTGACCTGGCATCGACAGCTCGCGCGCGAAGACGTGACTGACGAGCGGCTTCGACGAGGCATCTGACGAGTCATAGACGACGAGCCCGCGATCCCCCAGAACGTGCTCCATCCACCGGCCGAAGGCGTCCGCCATCCCGAAACCCGGCTGATACGCCGCCTGCAGCGCGTCGAGCACAGACGAACGAAATGCTGAGGGCGGAAGAAACTGGCCCAGGCTGCTGAGCGCGCCGGCGATCGCATCGCGATCGAGCTGGATGGTGGCAACGGGGGGAGGGTCTGCGCCGGGGCGATTCGGAAGGGACACGGTTCGCGGGGTCAGCGTCTCGTCGAAGACCGTACACGACCGTACTTCCTCCCAATCATGATCCTCGGCGTCGATCCAGAAGACAGCGATGGCGGCGACATGGTGATCGCGCGAGACCTGCTCGGCGAGCTTCAACGCCGTCATGGCCTTCAGCAGGGTGAAGAGCGGCCCGCCAAAGAGACCTGCCTGCTGGCCCGTGACGATCGCGACGGTGCGGCGATCGCTCAGGAGCCGGGCGGCGTCGCGGGCGCGCGGTGGAGCGCCGCGACGCGTCTGCTGCGCGCCAACGATTGCCGCGATGTCGCCGTGGCGCCGATCATGAGCCTGCGTTCGCTCGATTGCAGCGGCCCACGCGGTCGGATCGGAGGGGTTCCCGGAGAAAAACGGCGCGACCGACGGGAAATCGTAGGCGTAGTCAACGGCGAGTCGACGAACCCAGGGAAACCGACGGACATCGACCGGAATGCGCACCGCAGGCTCGTCTGCGGGAGCCGATGCTGGTTTGGTTGAGTTGGCCGGCACCAGAGAGCCTACTGTCGCAGAGCGTCGCAGAAACTGTCAACCATGTTAAACTTAGGCGCCTTCCTCACAGGAGTCCTTCACTGCACACGGAAGCTGCCGGCTCTGCGGCTCCAGAATCGTTCGGACCGTTTCGGGTTCTTCATCAAATTGGTGCGGGGACGCTCGGGCCCGTGTTTCGCGCTTATGACGCCGAGCGCGAGCGGCTGGTTGCGGTCAAACTCTTCCGTCTGGACCTTCCGCCCGAGCGCGTTCACCAGCTGGTAGCCAGCTTCGGGGAGCTCATCTCGGCCGAGTTGACGCATCCGGCCATTGCAGAGCCGCTGGCAAGCGGGATCACGGGTGCGTCGGCGTACTTGGCCCACGACTACGTCGCCGCCGAGTCTCTGGATCTCGCCGTCCGAGAATACGGTCCAGCGCCCCCGGCCGACGCGTTGCGGGTTGCTGCTCAACTGGCGGGCGCGCTTGATTTCGCGGCAATCGTCAACGTCAGCCACGGAGCTTTGCATCCGCGGGACGTTCTGCTGTCCACCGACCAGGCATGTCTGACCGGGTTCGGGATCGCCCGCGCGCTCGATCGAGTGGGCGTTTCCGCGCCGATACGACGCCCCTACTCTGCGCCGGAGCAGGCGGCCGGCAACGCGTGGGATCGTCGGGCTGATGTCTTCAGCCTAGCCGCGCTCGTCTACGAGCTGTTGTCCGGCCGGCGGATAAACGGTCACGGTTCACCGCCGGCTGACGATCTCGCCGGAGTCCCCGGCGCACGATTGAAGGCGCTGCGGGCGACCTTTGCTCGCGCGCTGGCTGAGGATCCGAGCGATCGGTTTGAAACGGCGCTCGAGTTTGCTGAAGCGTTGAAAGATGCGCTTCCCGACGGCGCTCTCACAGAAGTCGCATCGGCGAGACGGCCGTCGAGTTCCGCTCGAAAGGCCGGCGAGCCCCGATTGCCGCTCGAGGAACCGCGTCTTCAAGAACCACTCGAGCTTGCCGAACGTCGCGAGGCTGCTGAGCCGCTCGAGCCGACCGGGCCGCGCGAGCTTGCTGAGCCACGCGAACCTGCCGGGCCACGCGAACCCGTTCTTCACCTGCATGCGGACCTCCCACGCTACCGGGAGGTCGGAGCCAGGGTGCGCGCCGCGACGCCCGAAATCACGGCGAGCGTTCAACCGCCTCCTGAAGGACCTGCTGGACCGACGGCAATTTCCGTCATCGAGCAGTCCCGGTCGGCCGTCTGGCCGTTGATGGCGGCTCTGGTCATCGGGCTGGCCATCGGATTTGCGGGAGGCTACGGAATCGCAGAGCGCGACCGTCAAGCATCGACGACGATGGAATCACCGGCGTCCTCTCCCTTTGAGTTGGTGCCCACTCCGTCGCCGCCGTCGACCGGATCATCGCCCTCAGGAACGCCCGTCGCGCCGGTGGTGACTTCGCCCGCCGGATCGGAAGTCGGCGGGTCGGCACCGGCCGCATCATCGTCGGCGGGGCGCGCCGGGTCACGACGCACCGGATCAGTGCCAAACGCGCGGCCCACGAGCGGCGTCGCGGCACAACAGTCCCGTCGTGCTGCCGAACGCTCTGGATCCAACCGCCCGTCACGGGCCCACCCGCCTGCCGACACGGTGGAAACAAGCCCCGCCGTTCCGTCCGGCACAGCCGGAGGCTATGTCGGCGTGTTGACGATCGAGTCGCGGCCGGAAGGCGCGCGCGTGTTTCTGGACGGCAAGCTGATGGGCGCGACGCCCCTTGCGATCCCCAACGTGGCCGCCGGCGAACACGCGATTCGTCTTGAGCGCGACGGCTATCAGCACTGGTCTTCCTCGGTCCGCGTCGTGGCGAGCGAGCAGATCCGCGTGACCGCGTCGCTCGAGGAGCGGTGAGATGGAAGCGATTCTCGCTCTCGAAGATGGCACCTGGTTTCGGGGCACGGCTGCCGGCGCGGAAGGGGAAGCGCACGGCGAGGTCGTCTTCAACACCGCGATGACCGGCTATCAAGAGGTCCTGACGGACCCGTCATATGCCGGACAGATTGTGACGATGACCTGTCCGCAGATCGGGAACTACGGCGTGTCGGCGCGAGATGTCGAGTCGCGCGCGCCGCAGGTGGCCGGCTTCATCGTCCGTGACGAATCACCGGTCGCGAGCAATTGGCGCGCCGAAGGCACATTACGCGACTATCTCACCGCCAACGATATCGTGGCGATCTCGGACATCGACACGCGCGCGCTGACCCGCCGGCTGCGATCTGCGGGCGTCATGCGGGGCGTCATCGCGACCGGGAACGGGTTGGACCCGCAGGCGCTGGTCGGATGCGCGAAATCGATTCCACGGATGGAAGGCGCCGATCTCGTCCGCGACGTGACGACCGACAAACCGTTCGACTGGCCGGACGAGGATCCCGACGAGTTCGGCATCGCGGCGGCGCGCCGCGCCAAACGCCGCTTGAAGATTGCCGCGTACGACTTCGGCATGAAGTGGAACATCCTGAGGCGGCTGAGCGCGCACGGGTGCAGCGTTCGGGTGTACCCTGCGCAAACGCCGGCGTCCGAGATCCTGGCGGCGAAGCCCGACGGCGCCTTTCTGAGCAACGGTCCGGGCGATCCAGCCCCGTTGACCTACGCCATCGAGAGCACCAAGGCGCTGGTGGCGTCGAACCTACCGGTGTTCGGCATCTGCCTCGGTCATCAGGTGCTCGGGCTCGCGATGGGCGGCCGAACCTACAAGCTCAAGTTCGGCCACCGCGGCGCCAATCACCCGGTCAAGAAGCTCGCGACGGGCAAGGTCGAAATCACGTCGCAGAACCATGGGTTCGCCGTGGATCCGGCCTCGCTCCCGGACGATGTCGAGGTGACTCATCTGAATCTGTATGACGGGACCGTCGAAGGCCTGCGCCATCGGCAGCGTCCCGTGTTCTGCGTGCAGTATCATCCGGAAGCGTCGCCCGGTCCCCACGACGCTGACTACCTGTTCGACGATTTTCTGGAACTGATTGAAAGACGTGGCGCGTAGCGTCCACGAGTAACGGGCGCGGGAAACGAGCCGCGAGTACTAGTCGAATGCCCAAACGTTCCGACATCAAGCGCGTCCTCATCATCGGGTCGGGACCAATCGTCATCGGTCAAGCGTGCGAGTTCGATTACTCCGGCAGCCAGGCGTGCAAGGCGCTGCGTGCCGAGGGGCTCGAGGTGGTCCTCGTCAACAGCAACCCCGCGACGATCATGACCGATCCGGATCTCGCGGATCGCACCTACGTCGAGCCGCTCACGTCCGAAGTGCTCGCGTCGATCATCGAGCGCGAGCGGCCCGATGCGCTCCTGCCCACCGTGGGCGGCCAGACGGCACTCAATCTGGCCGTCGACCTCGCAGCCGCAGGCACGCTCGAGCAGTACAACGTCAAGTTGATCGGCGCGTCGATAGGGGCCATCAAGGTCGCGGAAAACCGGCAACTGTTCAAGGACGCGATGCGCGAGATCGGTCTGGACGTCCCGCGGAGCGGCCTCGCGCGGACGGCGGTCGAAGGCGCGAACCTCGCGCAGACGCTTGGCTTTCCGATTGTCATTCGGCCTTCCTTCACCCTCGGCGGCGTGGGCGGCGGCATCGCCTACAACATCGAGGAGTTCCGCGAGCTCGTGGAGCGTGGTCTCGAGCTCAGCCCCGTCCACGAAGTCCTCATCGAGGAATCGGTCATCGGTTGGAAGGAATTCGAGCTCGAGGTGATGCGCGACATCGCGGACAATTTCGTCGTCATCTGCTCGATCGAGAATCTCGACCCGATGGGGGTGCACACGGGGGACAGCATCACCGTCGCGCCGATTCTGACGCTGAGCGACAAGGAGTACCAGCGGATGCGCGACGCCGCGCGCCGCATCATCAGCAAGGTCGGCGTCGAAACCGGCGGGTCGAACATCCAGTTTGCCGTCCATCCGGACACCGGCCGCATGGTCGTGATCGAGATGAATCCGCGCGTGTCGAGATCGTCGGCGCTGGCGTCGAAGGCGACCGGGTTCCCGATTGCGAAGATTGCGGCGAAGCTCGCGCTCGGCTACCACCTCGACGAGATCCCGAACGACATCACGCGCCTCACCCCCGCGTCGTTCGAGCCCACCATCGATTACGTCGTGGTCAAGATTCCACGGTGGAACTTCGAGAAGTTCCCGCAGGCGGACCGCACGCTGACGACGCAGATGAAGTCGGTCGGGGAGGCGATGGCAATCGGACGGACCTTCAAGGAAGCGTTCATGAAGGGCGTCCGATCACTCGAGCTCGGGTCGAGCGGTCTGCTGTTCGCGCCCGCCGACGCGGAGCGGGACCTCGGGGCGTCGGGAACCGAGAGCGCGGAAGACGATGCCAGCCTCCGCAAACGGCTCGCGATTCCGAGCGATCGGCGGATGTGGGATCTGTTTCGAGCGCTCGGGCGCGGGTGGAGCGTCGAGCAGATTCACGACGCGACGAAGATCGATCGGTGGTTCCTGCAGCAGTTTGCGGAAATCGCCGCCATGCGGAAGCAGGCCGAGTCGTCGGGGCTCGATGGTCTCGAGACCTCCGGCTTGCTCAAGCTGAAGCGCGCCGGCTTTGGCGATCAGGAGATTTCGATCGCGGTGGGCGCGAGCGAAGCGTCCGTTCGGGAACGCCGGGTAGCGGGAGGCCTGACACCTGTGTACAAGCGGGTGGATACCTGCGCGGCCGAGTTCGAGTCGTTCACGCCGTATCTGTACAGCTCGTACGAGCCTTCGTGCGAGGCCAACCCCAATGCGCGCGACAAAGTCGTCATTTTAGGGAGTGGACCCAACCGGATTGGGCAAGGGATCGAGTTCGACTACTGCTGCTGTCATGCGGCCTTTGCGTTGAAAGAAGAAGGGCTCGAGACCGTCATGATCAACTGCAATCCGGAGACCGTGTCGACGGACTACGACACGGCGGACCGCCTGTACTTCCAGCCGCTCACGTTCGAGGACGTGATGGCGGTGATTGAAACCGAGCGGTCGGCAGGTGGCGACGTGTCGTGCGTCGTGCAGTTCGGCGGTCAGACCCCCTTGAAGCTGGCGCTCGCGCTGCAGGGCGCGGGCATCAAGATTCTTGGCACTTCGCCCGATTCGATCGACCTGGCGGAGGACCGCAAGCGCTTTGCAAAGCTGCTCGCCGACCTGGACGTGACCCAGCCAGCGAGCGGCACAGCGATCTCGCGCCAGGAGGCGCGCGATGCGGCCGCCGCGATTGGCTTTCCCGTGGTCGTGCGGCCGTCCTACGTCCTCGGCGGTCGCGGTATGGCGATTGTCTACGATGCGGTCTCGCTCGATCGGTACATGACGCAGGCGGTGGACGCCTCGCCCGAGCATCCCGTGCTCGTGGACCGGTTCCTGGAGGACGCGTTCGAGTTCGATGTCGACGCGGTGGCCGACGCCACGGGCGCCGTCGTCATCGGCGGGATCATGGAGCACATCGAGGAAGCTGGCATCCACTCCGGTGACAGCTCATGTGTGGTGCCGCCATTCATCTGTCCGGAGCGTCACCTGGAGACGATCCGAGAGTACACAAGACGGATCGCGAAGGCGCTGAAAGTCGTGGGGTTGATGAACGTGCAGTTCGCAACCAAGGATGATGTGGTTTACGTGCTAGAGGTCAACCCGCGGGCTTCGCGGACCGTGCCGTATCTCTCCAAGGCGGCCGGCGTGTCGCTGGCGAAAGTCGCTGCAAAGGTCATGGCCGGTCGGACGCTTGCTCAACTCGGGCTGACAGAGGATCTGCAGGTGGCCGGCACGTTCGTGAAGAGCCCCGTGTTCCCGTTCGTGCGCTTTCCCGGCGTGGACACGATTCTCGGACCCGAAATGAAGTCGACTGGCGAGGTCATGGGGGGATCGACCAACTTCGGCGTCGCATTCGCGAAGGCGCAGCTGTCGGTCGGCCAGCGGCTGCCTCAGGCAGGAACGGCCTTCGTCAGCGTGAACAACAAGGACAAGGCCAACCTGCTGCCGATCGCGCGCGACCTGGCTGATCTTGGGTTCCGGCTGATCGCAACGCGCGGCACGGCCGCCTACTTGCGGGCGTACGGGCTCCGCGTCGAAGTGGTCTACAAAGTGAATGAAGGCCGGCCGAACGTCGCGGACGAGATCGTCAACCGCAAGGTCGACATCGTCGTCAACACGCCGCTCGGTCGCGAGTCGTTTTTTGACGACCGGACTGTTCGCCGGGCGGCGATGATGCACGAAGTGCCGTGCATCACGACTTTGACGGGCGCCGCGGCTGCGGTGCAGGCGATTCGTGCGCTCCGCGAGCAGGGGCTCGGCGTGCGCGCGTTGCAGGACTACTACAGGGGCGTTGTGGCGGCCAAGGTTTAGCCGCCTGCTTTCGAGCGCTGCCATTCAGTCTCGAGCTGGTCGAGCGAGAGGTTCCCCAGCGCGCCACCGTTCGCCGCGATTCGCCGTTCCATGTCCGTGAACCGTCGCGTGAACTTGTCATTGGCTTTTCTCAGCGCGGTTTCCGGCTCGATCCCGAGCTTGCGCGCGAGGTTCGCGACGGCAAACAGCAGATCCCCCATCTCCTCTTCCGCCCGCGCCATGTTGCCTGACAGTGCTTCCGCCCCAGCCCCGTCGCCAACAGCCGCGCGCAGCTCGTTCACCTCTTCCTGAAGCTTCTCCAGAACGTCGTCGGCGCGCGGCCAATCGAAGCCCACGGAGGCGGCGCGTGTGCCGATATGGAACGCGCGGGCCAGGGCCGGCAGCGTCCGCGCAAGACCGCTGAGCAGGGTGTCTGTCGCTGGCGCGGCCTGGCCGGTTCCGCGGTTCCCCAGCGTCCCGGCCGCGCGCTCCTGCGCCTTGATTTCCTCCCAACGCACTTTGACCTGCGCCGGCGTCGAGAGCTGCACCCGGCCCCTCGTGGGCCGATCCATGTGGGAAGGGTCCCTGGATTGCTCAAATACGTGCGGATGGCGTCGTACCAGCTTGTCCGCGACAACCGTCAGCGAATCGGCAATTGCGAAGCGTCCCGCCTCGCTCTCAAGCTGAGCGAGGAACACCGCCTCGAACACGTGGTCTCCGATTTCTTCGCGCAGGGCCTCGTGGTCCCCGCGGTCGATCGCGTCGAGCACCTCGTAGGTTTCCTCCAAAACGAACGGCTTCAGCGAATCGATTGTCTGCTCCCGGTCCCACGGGCAACCGGCAGGACCCCTGAGCGTGGCCATGATCTCGATGAGCCTGGCGAATGCGTCGCCGGCGCGGGTGAATTCGGACATGAAGAGGATCTTAGCCGACGCGAGGATTGTTCCGCCGCCCACGACGTGAGTACACTGGCGTCGGTGAGAGTTGCATGTCCGAACAACCGTTGACCTTCGCCGCGTTCGTGCTGTCGCTTGCCAGCAGCGCGGCCATCCATTTCGGCGATCTGCCCGATCCGACGGGCACGTCGGAGCCAAACCTCGAGGGCGCGTCGCAAATGATCGACATTCTCACGTTGCTCGAAGAGAAGACCCGTGGCAACCTGACGGCTGAAGAGCGCCAGTTGATCGAACAGGTCCTCTACGAGCTTCGACTGCGGTTCGTCGAAGCGAAGGGCAACGCGAAACGCATTATCGTGCCGTGACTGCAGCCGGCGCCGACCTGGTCAGCCGCCAGCCATCCATGCGCATCATCGTTCTGGGGAGTGGGACCTCGCACGGCGTGCCGTCGATCGGGTGCGACTGCGCCGTATGCCGCTCGTCTGATCCACGCGACCGCCGCACGCGGCCCTCGATTCTGATCGATCTCGCCGGGGATCCACGTCCCGACACTCGGTCCGGTCTAGTGCGCTCGATTCTGGTCGACACGTCTCCCGATCTGCGTGCCCAGGCGCTCGCCTGCGACGTGCGGCGCGTCGACGCGATTCTGTTCACGCACACGCACGCCGACCATATCTTCGGCCTCGACGACGTTCGACGGTACAATCAGATGCAGAAGGGCGCGATTGCATGCTATGCCGACGCGCCTGCGGTGGGCGAGCTGCGGCGCATTTTCTCCTACGTCTTCGAGCCGCCGGTGCAGAAGGGCGGAGGGCTGCCGCAGCTGGCGCTCTTTCGGATTGCCGGGCCGTTCACCCTCGGCGGCGCCGAAATCGTCCCCGTCCCGCTGCTCCACGGCGTGATGCCGGTGCTCGGGTTCCGCATCGGCGCGTTTGCGTATTTAACCGACTGCAGCCGGATTCCAGACGCGTCGTGGCCGCTGCTCATGGATCAGGGGGGCGTACGCACAGTCATCATTGACGCGCTGCGTCATCGCCCGCATTCAACGCATTTCAGCGTGTCCGAAGCGCTCGATGTCGTGCAGCGGCTCGGCGCCGAGCGCGCGTACTTCACGCACATCTGTCACGATCTGCCGCACGCCGAGACCTGCGCGCATCTGCCCCGCGGCGTTGAACTGGCTTATGATGGGCTCGTGTTGGAGATTGCATGAGAGCGCGTTCGTGGACGTGATTCATTACCCTGACGATGCGCGGCCGCCACGATGGAAGGCGCCGGTCCTGGCGCTGGGGAACTTCGACGGGCTTCACCGCGGACACCGCAAAATTCTCGAACGGATGCGTCGCGTGGCCAACGAACGCGGCGCCGTCGCCATCGTCATGACCTTCGATCCGCATCCTCCGCGCGTGGTTCGACCGGACAAGGCGCCGCCGCTCTTGATGACAAAAGCCCAGAAGCTCGAGGCCCTTGCGGACACGGGCGTGCAAGGCGCGGCGATTGTGCGTTTCACGCCGGAGCTTTCGCGGTGGGATCCGGAGGCGTTCGTCAGGATCGTGCTCGTCGACTGGTTGGGCGTGTCCGAGGTGTGGGTGGGGGCGAATTTCCTGTTCGGCCATGATCGCGCCGGCAATTTTTCGATGCTGCGGGCGCTCGGCGCCCGCTATGGCTTCAAAGCGGAGAAAATCGATCCGGTCCGCTACAAGGACTTCGTCGTCAGCAGCACGCGAGTGCGCCGATTGGTCGGCGAAGGGCGCGTCGACGAGGCAGGCGCCCTGCTCGGCCATCAGTATTTCATCGACGGCCTCGTCGTCCACGGCGATCACCGGGGCCGCGCGATTGGGTTTCCGACGGCCAACCTGTGCACCGAGAACGAGCTCGTTCCGCCGCATGGTGTCTATGCAACCACGGCGCGGATCGGCGCCGTCGTGCGTCCCTCGGTGACCAATATCGGGACACGCCCAACGGTCGACGCCTCGGGGAGGACAACAATCGAAACTCACGTGTTCAACATGGACCGCGATCTGTACGGGATGTCGATGCGCATTGGCTTCGTGCAGCGCATGCGCGACGAGCGCGCCTTCGAGTCAATTGACGCTCTGCGTGCGCAGATCGACGCCGACTGCCGTCGCGCTCGCGTGCTGTTCGATCGTCTTTCACTGTAGAATCGCGCATCGTGGCGGGTCATGAGTTCGTGTTCGCGCTGGAATTATCCGATGAGCCATATTTCGAGGGGATGCTGGCCGACGTCACAAGCGCCGTCCTGGTGCACGTCGGCTACCAGGGCGCCGCGATCGAGACGCTCCGGGCCGAGCTCGGAGCCGCGTTGAGGGCGGGCGCGGCAGCCGGGCAGCCTTGGTGCGACATCCGGTTCCGCGCGCATTCCGGCCACCTGCACGTCAGCATTGCGTACCCGGGTCGGGCCGAGTGGCGGGCGACGCGGGCGCTTCCCCCGGAGGGAAAGAGTTCCCCACACGGGGAAAGGGGCGCCCGCGAGTGATCGCCCGGGGAAGGGCCCTCCGGATTGATCCTCAGGGGGATAGGGGCCCCGGATTAATCCTCGGGGGATAGGGCCCCCCGATAATCAATGTCATGCCGATGCGGCTGTACAACACGCTGACGCGTAAGGAAGAGGCGTTTGCGCCGAGCGCAGATCGTACGGTCCGCATGTACATTTGCGGTCTGACGGTTTACTCGCGCGGTCATATTGGAAATTTCCGAACTTTTGTCTGCGTTGACGTGCTGCGGCGGACGCTGAAGTATCTGCTCGGCTACCAGGTGCGGCAGGTGATGAACTTCACCGATGTGGACGACCGGACGATTCTGGGCGCGCAGAAGGCCCAGATGGAATTGCGAGCCTACACCGACACGTACATCGCCATGTTTCGGGAAGATGCGCAGGCCCTTGGTCTCGAAGAGGTCGAAGAGCGGCCCCGGGCCACCGACGACGCCAACCTTCGCGCGATGGCCGATCTCATTAGAGCGCTGGAACGGCGTGGCCACACCTACGTGAGCGATGGGTCGGTTTACTTCAAGATCTCCACCGACCCCGACTACGGTAAGCTGGCGAGGCTCGACCACGCCGGGATGAAGCCCGGTGCGCGGGTCGATACCGATACCTACGCTAAAGAGGATGCGCGCGATTTCGTGCTGTGGAAGGCCGCCAAGCCGGACGAGCCGCGCTGGGACGTGGTGAATCCCCCGGGCCGGCCGGGGTGGCATCTCGAGTGCTCGGCGATGGCTCTCCGACTGCTTGGCGAGCCACCCATCGATCTGCACGCAGGGGGCGTCGACCTGATCTTCCCGCACCATGAGAACGAGATCGCACAGAGCGAAGGGGCGACAGGCAATCAGTTTTCGCGCTTCTGGATGCACGTCGAGTACCTCATCGTCAACGACCAGAAGATGTCGAAGTCGCTGGGCAACACCTACACCATTCCGGACGTCGTCGCGAAGGGATTCCGCCCCTCGTCTGTGCGACTCCTGCTTTTGTCGGCGCACTATCGGAAGCAGCTGAATTTCACGTGGGAGAGCCTGGCTGCGGCGGAGGAGTCGCTGCGGCGGATGGTCGATTGTCTCGCCCGCGTGGGCGATGTGACGCGGTCGGGCGGGCATCCCGAGATTGCGGCGCGAGTGCAGGAGGCCAGAGTGGCGTTCTCATCCGCGATGCAGGATGACTTGAACACGGCTGCGGCCCTTGGGGCCATCTTCGAGCTGGTCCGCACCCTGAACGCCGCGATCGATGCCGGCACGCTGGGACGGGACGATGTGCCGGGCATCCACGAGGCCTTCGATGAGTTCGACCGTGTCCTTGGCGTCTTGAGCTTGCGCCGGGCCGAGGAAGCGCAGCCCCCGGTGCCCGTGGAAGAGATTGACCACCAGATTGAGCTCCGCCGGGCCGCGCGCCTTCGCCGGGATTTTTCGGAGTCCGATCGCATTCGGGATGCGCTCGCTGCGCGGGGGGTGCTGCTCGAAGATGGGCCGAGCGGCACTCGCTGGAAACGAAAGTGACGCTCAACGGACCGCACATCAAGACCGCGCTTCCGGGTCCCCGGGCGAAGGCGCTCATCGAGCGCGACCAGGCGGTCGTGTCGCCGTCGTATACGCGCGGGTATCCCCTCGCCATCGCGCGCGGTGAAGGGGCGATGGTCGAGGATATCGACGGCAACGTGTTTCTGGACTGCGCGGCCGGCATCGCCGTCAACTCCACCGGCCATTCGCACCCTGACGTCGTGCGGGCGATCACCAGTCAGGCGCAGAAGTTCCTACACATGTCGGGCACTGACTTCTACTACGAGCCTCAGGTGCGCCTCGCGGAAGAGTTGTCCGCGGTGGCGCCCATCCCCGGCGGCTCGCGATCGTTTTTCGGGAATTCAGGGACCGAGGCGATCGAAGCGTGTCTCAAACTGTCGCGATATGCGACCGGGCGGCAGAACCTCATCGCGTTCCTGGGCGGGTTCCACGGCCGGAGCATGGGATCTCTGGCGCTTACAGCGAGCAAGGTCGGCCAGCGGCGCGGCTTCGGGCCCCTTCTGCCGGGGGTGTACCACGCGCCCTACCCCGATTGTTATCGCTGTCCAGTCGGCCTGAATGCGGAGAACTGCGCCGCTGAATGTCTCGAGTACATCGACCAGCAGCTCTTCGTGCACTTGGTTTCGCCCGACGAGGTTGCTGCCATCGTCGTCGAGCCGATTCAGGGCGAGGGCGGCTATGTCGTCGCGCCTGATCAATTCATGCGACGTCTTCGGGAACTGACGGCGAAGCACGGCATCCTGCTCGTGGACGACGAGGTGCAATCTGGAATGGGACGATCAGGGAAGATGTTCGCGATCGAGTACGCCGGCGTCGAGCCGGACATGATCGCGATCGCGAAGGGGATTGCGTCGGGCCTGCCGCTTGGCGTTGCGACTGCGCGGAAGGACCTGATGGCGTGGCCGCCCGGCTCGCACGCGAGCACATTTGGCGGCAATCCGCTGTCGTGTGCGGCGGCCATCGAGACGATGCGCCTCTTGAAGACGCGTCTCGTCGCGAATGCCGCCGATGTCGGCGCGTATTTGAAGAACGCCCTGTTGGCGATTGCGGAGAAGCATCGACTCATCGGTGACGTGCGTGGACGCGGCCTCATGATTGGCGTCGAGCTGGTTCGGGACCGACAGACGAAGGAGCGGGCGCCGGAGGAGCGCGATGCCGTCGTATCGGCCTCGTTTGCGCGCGGACTACTCCTGCTCGGCGCCGGTCGGAATGCGATTCGCTTTTCGCCGCCGCTGGTGTTGACCCGGGAGCAGGCGGACATCGCCGCGCGGATCTTCGATGAAGCGCTGGTAGAGGTCGAGGCAAAGAGATCAACGCCCCATTGAGGATCCCGAATGGAGAGCTCAACCAGCGAGGTTGGCCCGACTGTTGCTGGTTTTTTGGCGCTTTGTCTGATCGTCGCGCGCAACTGGGAAAAGCCGGCGAAGATCTCGCGTGCCGGGAGCTGGAGCACCGCGGGTACGCAATTGCCGCCAGGCGCTGGCGGGGACGGGCGGGAGAAATTGACATCGTCGCGCGCGACGGCGCGACGCTGGTGTTCGTGGAAGTGAAAACGCGAAGCGGTTCTGCCTTTGGCGCGGCCGCGGAAGCCGTGTCGGGACGCAAGCGCCTTCGGATCGCCCGGCTCGCGAAGGCCTACATAACGCGGCATCGACTGGAGCAGTGTCCCTGCCGGTTCGATGTCGTGGCGATTGACCTGGACGCGGAGGAGCCGGCCGTCCACGTCTTTCAGAACGCATTCGATGCCAGAACTGCGTAGAGATCCAGTGACCGGCCGATGGGTGATCATCGCAACCGATCGGCAGAAGAGACCCAACGATTTTCAGGTGGAAAGGTCAGCGGACAAGACTCGACTCTTTGGCCGCGAGCACTGCCCGTTCTGCCCCGGTCATGAGTGGTTGACGCCGCCAGAAGTGCTCTCGTACCGGCAAAATGGCGGCGCCCCCAACTCGCCTGGGTGGGACGTTCGAGTCGTGCCGAACAAGTTCCCTGCGCTGCAGGTCGAAGGCTCGCTCGACCGCATGGGTGAAGGTATGTTCGATCGCATGCGCGGCGTGGGGGCGCACGAGGTCATCATCGAGACGCCGGACCATGGCCGCACGCTGGCGGCGATGTCTGAACCCGAGATCGAGCGGGTGCTGTGGGCATACCGCGAGCGGATCGTCGATCTCAAGCGCGACACGCGGATGCGTTACGTCCTCGTGTTCAAGAATCACGGTGCCGCTGCAGGCGCGACGCTCGAGCACACGCACTCGCAACTGATTGCCCTGCCGATCGTCCCTGATTTCGTCCGCGAGGAGATCGAGGGCGCACGGCATCATTTCCTCGAAAAAGAGCGCTGCGTCTTCTGCGACATCGTGCGGCAGGAGGTGGCCGACGGGCGTCGCCTCGTCCTGGAGAACGCGGATATCGTGGCGGTCGCGCCCTATGCGCCGCGGCTGGCGTTCGAGACGTGGCTGCTGCCGAAGCGGCATGGCGCGCGGTTCGAGGAAGCGCCGCAGCACGAGTACGGAAGCCTGGCCAAGGCGTTGAAGGCAGTGCTGCAGCGGATGGAGCGGGCGCTCGAGTCGCCGCCGTACAACCTCGTGGTTCACTCGTCTCCGTTCTCTGGCGACAGCGGCGACGTGTATCACTGGCATGTGGAGATCATGCCCAAGCTGACAGCGGTCGCCGGTTTCGAGTGGGGGACAGGCTTCTACATCAACCCGACTGCTCCGGAGGAAGCGGCGCAAGTCTTGCGCTCCGTGCGTCTTTGATGCTACGGTGGGTGTCCAGGCGGGAATAACTCAGTGGTAGAGTGCGACCTTGCCAAGGTCGAAGTCGCGGGTTCGAATCCCGTTTCCCGCTCCAAATCTTCCTCGCCGGCGGCCACGTTCATCCCGACAATGCACCAACGAAAATGAGGTTGGACGAGTCGACGTAGGATGGGTCGCTCGCGGCTCCTGTAGTCATCTGCAACATGTATCGTTGCAAGGAGGTTGACCATGGCTGACACGATTCGCCTGGTGGACTACTACTACGTGCAGGTGGCGCAGAAGGCTGGGGAAGGCGCAAGAGTATTGCGCGCCTTGAAGGACGCTGGCGTGGACTTCCTGGCATTTTCGGGATTCCCGTCCGGGCGTCGCGCGCAGCTCGACTTCATCCCGAAGGATTCCGCGAGATTCAAGAGCGCGGCGAAAGCCAACAAATGGAGAGTCGTCGGGCCCAAACGAGGATTCCTGATCCAGGGCGACGACCGCGTTGGTGCCATCGCGGATCTCGTCGGCACGCTCTCCGACGCAAAGATCAGCATCACAGCGATCGATGCCGTATGCGCCGACGGCCGGTACGGCGCGCTGTGTTGGGTGGCTCCCCGGGACGTCAAGAAGGCAGCGCAGGCGTTGGGCGCGCAGGCGTAAGGCATGATTCTGACGTGCGAACGCCGTTGCAGAACCGTTGCACGAGGGCCGATTCTGCGGTACCGTTAACGAAAACGCCCATCGAGCCTCGCCCTAACAGAACATTCCGTCTCCGAGGCAGTGACGGGCGTGTCGCTCGCCCCGAGAGGCGCCGTCGCCAAGAGGTAAGGCAGAGGTCTGCAAAACCTCCACCCCCGGTTCAAATCCGGGCGGCGCCTCCAACTTTTGCTAAGAAATTCGCTCATTTAGGTCGGTTGACCGTCGCGCCGACCGCGGGACTGTCCCCGTAATTGTCCCTGTGCCGCGGTCGTCGAGAACACATCCATGCTGCGCGCCGCTGCCCGGAATTGTCAACGTATCTCGGGCATGTCCATACGGCGGACACGTACTGGTACCTCGAAGCCGTCCCGGAGCTGCTGCAACTCGCGGCAGAGCGCCTGACGCAGCGCCCCGCGGAGGTTGCGCCATGATC
>Ga0306922_10000462_pt1 | contig 33777 bp, 34 predicted proteins | sample sta12Cox44000082_FD_203758 | JGI IMG/M metagenome (GOLD analysis project Ga0306922, IMG submission 203758) | Lab enrichment of tropical soil microbial communities from Luquillo Experimental Forest, Puerto Rico - statoxic.12C.oxic.44.000.082 (v2)... | ecosystem: Environmental > Terrestrial >... | reverse complement strand
CACCGTGTGGGGCACTACAGCGAGATGCTGCGGTGCCGCCTCACCTATCGGCACCGCCGAGATCGCCGTTGGGAGAAAGCGCGCACGGCGGGATCGCCATTTTTCAGGACGTCGACGCTCAGGCGCCGACGTCGACGGCCGCCTCGGCCCACCCGCGGCCGCAGCTATGAACTCATGCCTGCAGCGAACGCAACAGAGCGTCCTGGGCGCGCCGCCACGGCGCAGCGTAACGAGGGCGGCATACCACAGCAGACCGTCTGACCTTGCATCATCCGTTTTTCAGCTTTGGTGGCGCCGCATCGGCCAGCCGCACCTCAAGCATGACGGCGTGGGCCGGACCGAGCCCGATCCTGGCAATGGCGCGCTCCTCGCTGTAAGGGTGAGCCGAATTTCGGGCCGTTCTCACCCATCACGGTGCGCATGGACGACGCGGGTATCATGCGAGCGTCGCTAGGGTGTCAGTCAAGAACTGGCGCTTGTCGCGTTCCCGACTGCGCACTCTGGCCAGCGCGTCGAGATCCACCCAGCTCTTTACCTCAGCGATGATAATGCCCCGGAGCACGTCGAGCGGTAGCGCGTCGAGTTCAACCGTGAGGTTGCCCCATTTGGCGACGAAGGAAGAGCTTCGGGTATCCGATCGCTTCGTAAAACCCTACGACAGGTCGTAGCACTCTAGGTCGTCAAATGTCAGCGCGCATCTGACAATCTCGGGATACGAGCCGAGCGAGCCGAGCCGCTCGCGCATCGACTGTACCATGTCCTCCCCGTAGGGGTCGAAGTCGCCGAAATAGAGGATCACATCGGCCTTGCTGAGGCGCTGGGCCGACCCAGGCGAGCCTCATCAATCCGCCGACGAACTGAAGCGCTCCTTAGCATCCAGCAGGAGTCGAGAAAAAAGCCCGTTTCGAAGCCCAGTCCGCACCGCGCCGAAGCAGCGTGGATCCCAATGATAAATCATGAACTCGGTGGGCGAGCGACAATGCGAAAGGCAGGTATTATTTAGCGGCGTCCATTGATAGGCACCTGCGGCGGTGAGCACCGTGCTGGCCAAGGTCGTGTTACCGAGCGCCATCTTCTCAGATAATAGTCCAGCATCGTCGGGCACGCAGAACATTTGGGGTCGGCCCGCCCGCACGGGGTGCTCGGCTCCGTATGCACTAAGCGCACCCTACTCCAGCAAGGTCGAAATTAGCGGCCAAACTACCGACAAGATGGCCCACCAAAGCGCAACCGACGACAGCACGATGATAATCAGTGCGGCCCATAGCGGCAGAACCGTCTCGCGCTGAAATTGATCGCGGCCCGCATCGTGATCCCTCCGGTACTCGGCGGGATTGCGGTGGTGCTCCACTGTATTCCTGTTTACCGGCCCTCTTCCGGCTCAGACCCCCTCCTATGTTCCCAAACTTCATTAGTAAATGTGCCCGACCTTATTTGGTTCAATGGACCTGGAACACCAAGGGGAGCAGTTTCCGGCGCGACGGTCGCGGTGGAGCTTGCAGCGATCTCAATGGGTGCCCGACGGCTCCCCGTCCGCAGCGCCGCAGAAGCCGTGTCTCACCCAATAGGGAACCCCGGCAAGCAGGTTTGGTGCCGGAGTTCCCAGGCGACCGGGGATCAGCCGATACCCAATCGCCCAGTCACTAGAACAGCAAGCGGTGACTGATGGTTCCCGATTTCATGATCCTGAGCCGACGGGGCGCACTTCATTCCCGTTTGGGCTAGTTCCGGCTCGCCCCGAATGACGCTATGTTGACCCTCCCGGTGCAAGGTTCGGCACTCGTATACCCACCACCTTGCAAATTTCCGCTGCGCTGGCCGCGATCAGCCTCGGTCAAGCACGAGTTCCAACTGACCCACCCGTGTCCGGCGACTGGGGCCGACGAGTGGCCCCTGTCCTGGCTGGGTCAAAGATCATGAGCGATCGGCGTCCATCGCCGCGGTTGCGAAGGACCACCGCGAGGCGAAGTGTGGCCCCGGATGTTCCTCGGCCGGCGGAGCATCCCATCTCGGTACGGTGAGACTCGCCATTTCCCGGCACGACTCGCCGGTGCTTCTTTACACGGCCGAAGCCTCTTACGTCGCTCAGTAGCGCGGCGGCGGTGGATCATATGGAGGCGGCGGGGGATTGACCGGCGCAGCCTGCAAGCGGCTCAGCTCCTGTTGGCTCAATCGGCGGGCGATGTTGCCGCCCGCCCGGCCCGCCGGTGGCGCATAACTCGGTTGAGGTGCATAGCTGGGGGCAGGCGAGTAGGCTGGCGGCGGCGGATAGTACGGATAGTAGCCCGGCGGATAGGGGTAATACGGGTATTGGGCATATAAGCTGGGGATGCCGACGCCGATGACGCCGCCGGCATTGGCAGGCGCCGGCGCAATCGACCAAGTGCCGATGCTGAGAGCAGCGACGGCGAGAACGGCTATCCAGAGACGCGAATGCAGCGAGATTTTCCTGAAGCTATCCATATTCGCCTTCGAGCTGAAGAGTTGGGGACGCGACGAGCCATACGGTCAAAATATGCAGGCTCATCCCCTCGGCAACCCCGAGCCGTTCAATGACGCCGGCTAGGAGGGTGTTGCAGAGTTGCAGTGTTGGGGAGGGGGAGAGGTCCCCCTGTGCCGGCGTCTGACCGCGAGCACCCCGGACACGACCGCCGAGGCGGCGCTCGGTATCGTCGATGTCGTCGGGAGGCTGGGCGCGCACTTCGCTCGCTATGGATTACCCCAGCCCCCCGGAGGGGCCCGCTCCAATCTGAGTAGGGATGGTTCTAACCTGCGTCCCAGGCGTCATGGGGACCCCCGTTCGGAATACAGTGGCCCCAGTGGCAATATTCCCATTGGTCGCGCCAGCGGCTCCGGTGCCAACCGCGTCCACAGCCGTCACGCACCAGCTCGATGGGCGGTGTCGCACCAACTTCGATTGCGGTGGACTTGGGTGATAGTGGGGCCGCCTGTGCTGAGCCGCGGCCGAGCTACCTTACCGGAGGCGAGGCTCATGTGAGCTTCTGTTTCTCTTCGGTGACAGCGGCCTCGATGGCGGCGGCGATTTTTACGATCAGAGCCATCTTTGCCGCCGGACTAAGGTCCAGGGTTGCGCCCATCTCCTCAGCAAATATTATTTCCGCGGCTTCTATCGTCTCAGCGGCGCGGTCAGTTGCGGTCTTCATGGCGCGTCCATAAGGAGCGTAGAGGCACCGTAATGCGGCAGCCATTAACACAGCCTAAATCCGGTTGGAGGCGTGCCCAGCTACTCCTTCACCGGCCCAACACCAGCGCGACAACCCCGACCGCAGCCAAGGCGCCAAGCGCGGGCCTCGCCGCGATCCAGGCAACCTCGGCGCGGGTCGGGTACCGGGTGGGTTGGACATTGGCAAAGTCCAGTTCGTCGAGGACCAGCAACGAAATCGTCGCCCGAATGATCAATTCCAGGACAACGATCAGAGCCGTCAGAGCGGATAACACGGCTGCCGCCACGGAGTAGTGCAGATCGAGCGTCTCCGAACGGCGATCGGCGCGCGCGTGCTCGCGGGTTCTCGTCAACAAGAGATCAGGCGCCCCTATACGCTCCCTGGATTCTTCGGCCTCTGATTGCTGCCCTGACGACATGCGCATGCTGTTGAAGCAGCTCGCTCTCGGCCCAGGGGTGGGGGCAATCACCGCCCTCGCCTTCAAGACGACAACCGACTATCCCTAGCGTTTCTGCAGCTCCGACAAGGTCGGCGGCGTTGAGCGACTGAACAAGCGTTCACCGCGATTTCATCGGGATGACTATTGCGCGCCATGTTACCTGCAACGACAAGGGCATACCATCCGGCGACCGTGGAGCACGCTGGACACACTCGCGCGACTGGGGCGCCCAAATTGAGCTACCGACGGACATCGCTGCAACTGGCGACCGGGAAGGCCGCTGGCCGGGGAAAGTCGCGGGCGATCCTTCAGCCAGGGGGCCCCCGCGGATCCTCTTTTCAGGCACGCCTAGTTGGGAGGTTGTATCGGCGGACGACCTGAGGATCGGCGCCCGGTTTGTTCTTGGTGGGGCGCGAACCCTCCATGCAGCGCTTCGAGATGCCGCTCAGACGATCGACCGGGTGCACTCCACTTTCATGACTTGCCCGGCGGGACGCATTGACCTCGGTGCGACTCCGAGCCAGGGCCTCGATCGGTCAGGGTCCGACCCAGTCGAACGGGATGTGCTTGGCCGAATTTAGCGTGTACTCGAACTTGAAGCCGTGCGCGTCGACCGAGAGGATCGTCGACTTGCCCCAGGTCACAAGCTGCGGCCCGGGGCCAGTTTCGCTGCCCGGAGCGTTGATCAGCTGCGGATACTTCCCGGGCGGGCTGGTCGGCCCGATGATCGCCTTGGCCCAAGCCTTGACCCTGCCGACGATCTCGACGCCCCAATGGCCGAGATCGGGGGCAATCTCATACGTGATTTTGGCCCGCTCGATGCCGCGGCTCTGCCGGCCGCCCGCGAAGCACTCGTTGACCCAACCAGGAAAGCCGCCGGCGCGGCCGCCAATGATTGCCGGCAACGCCTCCATCTGTCGGTCGTCGGCATGATCATCGATATAGAGGCCGGCGATCCCGGTCGCCTTTCTCGCCCACAGATCGCCCTCCCAGCGGCCGACCCGCACAAAGCTGAGATTGTCGAGCTTGACATCGCCGTAATGGCCTTCGCGGACGTGCCAGAATAGCACCGATTCGCAGAAGCCGTTATCAGGCGCCTGTGCAAAGGTACAGGGGCAGGGAACCGCGCAGCTGCAGTTGTCGAACCAGTCGCCGACGATATGCCAACTCGGAATGTCGTCCATCCGGGCTCTCCAATCGGATGCGATGCTACAGATTATAGTCAGTGCGCCCTAGCGGGACGAGCACCAAGAGGTCGGCGAGCACTGCCCGCGATCTCACGACCTCGGCCATTGGTGGTCGCCATAGGCGGCCGGGGGCCCGGGCGCATAAGTCGGGTTCGGGGCAATCCTCTGCATTCGTCGATCGCCGGCGTATCGGCCGGAAAGCGCGGGCCGATTCCGGCCGTTCGAATGACAACCGGCTCGGCCCAGGTGGACCCTGAGCCGACCTTGACGGCCGCCGATCATCCACCGCGCTCACCTTGACGGCGACGGGTCGGTCGCTAAAGGTAATGCCCGCGATCAAGTGAGGTAATGCCGATGCTGCCGCTGGTTCTCTCGTCCGACTCTCACGTGTTCGAGCCGCCCGATCTGTGGCAAACTCGCATCGATAGGGCGTTCCGCGATCGGGCGCCGCGGATCGAGCGGATTAATGGCGGCGACCACGTCGTCGTCGAGGCGGATCAGATCCTCTCCGGGATTGGCCTCATCTCGAACGCCGGCGCGCGGTTCGAGGCGCCCGAGACGATCTCCGCCCAGGGGCGCTTCGAAGACGTGCACCGCGGCGGGTACGAACCCGAGCAGCATTTGAAGGACATGGCGCTCGATGGGGTGGCGGGCGAAGTACTCTATCCTAGCCAAGGGCTCTTTTACTTCAAGGTGGCGGACACGCTACTGATGTCCGCGATCTTTCGCGCCTACAACCACTGGCTCGCCGAGTTCTGCCGCACCGATCCCGCCCGCCTCAAGGGCATTGCGATGATCAACCTCGACGACGTCGAGGACGGGATCAAGGAATTGGAGCGCGCCGCCAGCCTGGGCCTCTCCGGCGCGATGATCACCGAGTATCCGGCTGAGGACCGCCGCTACGACCAGCCCGAGTACGAGAAGTTCTGGACCGCTGCGGCGACGCTCGACATGCCCTTGAGCCTGCACACGGCCACACGTCGGCAGGGCAAGATCCGCGGGGCCGGTCCCGGAACGCTGCGCGACGCCAGCAGCCGCGCCACCAAGGCGTTCTATCCGGCGCTGTCGCTGTGCGACATGATCTTCTCAGGTGTCTTCGAGCGTCATCCCCGGCTCACACTGGCCATCGTCGAGTTCGAGCTGGCCTGGGCGCCGCATTTGCTCTCGACGATGGACTACACGTACCGCGAGCGGCACAGCGAGGCGATTTACCGGTTCAAGGACGGCATGAGCCCCAGCGACTTCTTCCGCCGCAACGTCGTGCTGAGCTTTCAGGAGGACGCCATCGGCATTCGCCTGCGCAACGTCATCGGCGTCGACAACATGATGTGGGGCTCGGACTATCCGCACAGCGAGTCGACGTTCCCCCGATCGGGGCAGATCCTGGCGGAGATCCTGGAGGGCGTGCCGAAGGACGAACAGGCCAAGATCGCCGGCGGCAACACCGCTCGCGTGTACAATTTGACGCGGCAAGTCTGACCGGCGCTGCTTGCTCTTAGAGCTCGCCCCGACCCCTGTAAAAAACCGGAAAACAGGGTGAATCATCGATTCCACCCTAACATTAGCCTGTGTTTATCCACCCTAAAATTAGCCGGATCAAATACTTACCACGCAGACAGCGGTGCACGCGAACAGGGGTCCCGTCCTGGTCCCGCAGGGTGCGGAATCGGACTATCAGGGTGCTAACAGGGTGGGACTATAGTTGCGATACTCATATTAATATGTTGGCGATTTGCGTATGTATGCACAAACTTCCCCGAGGGCAAGATATCTGAGACGCAACGCGAATACGCGGCAAACTACCGCAAGCCGCCGGTGCACGCCTGCCTCAAGAAGGGCCAGTCCGGCAACCCGCGCGGCTAGGCCTCGCCGACACGATGATCACGAGTATCCGCTCGAGCATCGGCGCTATGACCAATCCGAGTACGAGCCGTTCTGGGCCGCCACCGCGGTGCTCGACTTGCCGCTGAGCCTGCACACGGCGGCGTGACGGCAGGGCAAGATCCGCGGGGCCAGCGACAAGACATTGCGCGACGCCAGCAGCCGCGCGACAAGGGCTTCTATCCGGCCCGGTCGAGGTGCGATCTGATCTTCTCCGGCGTCTTCGAGCGTCATCCCCGCCTCACATTGGCCATCGTCGAGTTCGAGCTGGCCCTGGGCGCCGCACCTGCTCTCGACGATGGACTACACCTACCGCGGGCGCTACGGCGAGGCGATTTACCGGTTTAAGGACGGCATGCTGCCGAGCGACTTCTTCCGCCGCAACATCGTCTTAAGCTTCCAGGAGGACGCCATCGGCATTCGCCTACCCCCATCAAAATTGGCGGTTCTCCCTTCTGGGTTCAGAAAGCCAAGCTATGGAACTGCTCATGCGGCGCAAATATGGAGTTTGTCTGTTCAGTGCCGAGCAACCTTCAGTATCCACGCACCGCGGATAGCCCACGCCAACCAAATGGACGGGTGAACAGCCATCTCTTATTTCTCGGGCTGTCGACCTATGTTTTTGCTTGTCGCGCGCGCTCCACTCTCGTGCCGTCGTCGCTGTACGGCAGAATTAAACCCGCATTCGCCAGATGACGCGGCGATTTTGAGCGCATTCGCGACGATTGTGGGCTAGCAATTCAGGATCTTGCGGGGGATCGAATGGGACACCGATGGCGGACCCGGCGGGTGAAGCGGTCGACTTGTCAGCAAGGCCCGACGAGATGCATAAATCGCATATGATCCCGTTGTCGCTTTTGCGAAGTGAATTAACCGGGAACGGCATTCGGGCCCGTTTTCGTCGCGTTCTGCGGCACGCGCGGACTCCTCGGTCGTGGCCGGCTCTGATTTGGAAAAACATCAAATTTGTGTTTTTTGCATACGTCAAATATGCCTTTGCGTCCCGAGGCCCGGAGTTTTGGAACGAGCTTGGGCGTGATTTCGCCGCACGCGGACGTTACGAGGAAGCGCTGGTCTGCTATGATCGTGCACTTGCGCTCAGGAGCGACATTCCGCAGATCTGGAACAACCGCGGCAACGCGCTGCGAAACCTTGACCGCCTGGACGAGGCCGAGCAGAGCTTGCGCGGGGCGTTGCGTCTGAAGCCCGACTTTGCCAAGGCGTACAACAATCTCGGACGCGTGCTTGACGACCTCGGGCGCTTCGGGGAAGCCGAGGCCAGCGTACGCACAGCGTTGAGCCTGCAACCGGAGCATGCGTACGCTCATTTCAATCTCGGCAATATTCTAGGTCATCTCGGGCGTACCAGCGAAGCCGAGGCGAGTTATCGCACAGCGTTGCGCCTCCGACCAGAAAGTCCCGGATGGCGGACGACCCTCGGTTTTGCGCTTCTGTCGGCCGGGCGGTTCGAGGAAGGGTGGAAGGAAACCACGTGGTTGTGGCAGACGCGAGCCACAGTAAGGCTACACTCTCATTTGGGGGTGCCGTTTTGGAACGGTGAGGCGATTGGAGATCGTGTCATTCTACTGCTCGCTGACGGTGGCCATGGAGACACGCTGCAGTTCTGCCGTTATGTCCCGCAGGTTGCCGCGCGCGCCAGGAGGACCGTCCTCGCGGTTCAACCGCGCCTGGTGAGATTGCTGTCCCGACTGCCTGGCGTAAGTGAGATCGTTACTGAGGGCGACCGGCCGCCTTCCTTCGATCTGTGGTGCGGGTTGATGAGCCTGCCGCATGCCGTCGGCACCACGCTGGCAACCATTCCGGCGATGACGTTCTATCTCACGGCAGACCCGGCGGACGTTGCCGACTGGCGCGAGCGGCTCGCCGGTCTTGCGGGTCTATGGGTCGGAGTCTGCTGGGCTAGCGGGCCAAGTAACACCTATCGCCGCCGGTCAATCACTCTCGAGGCATTGGCGCCGCTTGGCGAAGTATCGGGAGTGCAATTCATCTCGCTGCAAAAAGGTCCACCGGCGGCCGAGGTGACTCGCCCGCCGCATGGCATGGAGCTGCACGATTTCGCCGAGGATCAACATGACTTTGCCGACACGGCGGCTATCATAGAGAACCTCGATCTCGTCATCAGCGTCGATACTGCGGTTGCGCATCTGGCCGGTGCCCTTGGGAAACCGGTTTGGCTATTGAACTGTTTCGACCCCTGCTGGCGATGGCTGCAAAATCGCGATGACAGTCCTTGGTACCCGTCGCTGCGGCAGTTTCGCCAACCCACTCCCGGAGACTGGCCGAGCGTGATCGGACGCGCACGAGACGCTTTGCAGCGCCTCGTCGAGGGCGACCGCAGTCAGTTACGGCCGCCGATGCTGACCAGCTAACGGACCGCTCGGCGGGGTTTGCCGCACACGCGACCCGAAAGAGGCCGAGAACGCGATCGCCGATCGGCTTAGTGATTTGATCACCGCGCCCACCGGCTGACTGACATCCTGGACGAAGCCGAGCGCGCCCGCATCAGGCTGGGGAAAGAGCCATGCGGGCTCGGGGTGGATGTCGTTTGACAACCAAATCTACCTAAGTTTAGATCTTCGTACAGCGATCAGTGTAAAGAGTAAATCGACTCCATTTGTGCATACCACAGCCGCGATGGCCTTTTCGCTCTGAGCAATCGCTGCTACGATTGCTGGAGCCGTTCGCGCGGTCCGAAGGATTGTGTCGAATGCCACTCTCAAACCGCCAGACAAGGCTAACCGGCAAAAGCATTGCGAGACCGCTCGCCTATCGGCCGCAATTTCTCGACTGTGCTGCCGTGATGATGAGCCTCGATCTCGTGATCTCAAGTGACACCGCGGTAGCCGATTTGGCTGGCGCGCTGGGATGCCCGTTGTGGTTGTGCTGAAGCATGTGCCGGAGTGGCGATGGATGCTGGATCGGGAGGATTCGCCCTGGTATCCGACCGCGCGGCTGTTCCGGCAGCGCCGTCCGGGCGATTGAGATGAAGTATTCGAACGAATTCGAACCGAGTTCGCGGACCTCGTTTCACAACGAAAGGCGTTGCGAGCAGAGCTGCTAAGCGAGATTCACGGTTGAACATCGCTGAAAAGGTGGTTCCGTAGTGCGGAAACAACATAGGAAAGCGAACACCAGAGACGCGGAACCGGTGCTGATCCCGGTCTCGATCGGCGAATTGATCGATAAGATCACGATTCTCGAAATCAAGTCCGAGCGGATCGCCGACACCGCGAAGCTCCTCAACATTCGCTACGAACTCGATCTTCTGCGTGCGGTGTGGGAGGAGCACCGTATGGTGGATCCCGCTATCGACGCCCTGAGCAATTCGCTCAAGAAGACCAACGAGACCCTATGGCGTGTTGAAGATGATATTCGCGAATGCGAAAGAAGGCAGGACTTCGGCCCGCGTTTCATAGAGCTCTCCCGCGCCGTCTACCGCAACAATGACGAGCGCGCCGCTTTGAAGCACAAGATAGATACGCTGGCGAAATCCGCCATCATCGGGGAAAAATCATACGCTCCCGCCCGTGACAGCCTAGGTTGAGCGACCGCACCCCAAGACAGCGTAAGCGAGCGCGCCGGTACGAGCATCGCGACAGCACCATGATCCTGATCGCCTACCGGCACGGTTTGCGGGTTTCCGAACTTGTCGCGCTCCGCTGAGATCAAGTCGAGTTCGTCATCCGCTCGGTGGCGAGGAAATCCGGGCATTGCGCCGGGTCAAGCGCGAGAACAGCGAGAGCCAGTACATCTTCGTCACCGAACGCGACGGTCCGATTGCCCGATCCGGATTTATGGGCGAAGACCAGGGTCAAGCCCGGCCCACGAACGAACTGGTGAATCGTGTGTCTGACTCGGAGCATTGGCATGGCCGTGGCCGACACGCTCTCTACCCGGATTCCGATGACTTGTCAGCAAAGTCCGATCGGACGCATAAATCCCCGATGGTTCCGCTGTCGTTTCTGCGAAATGGGTTAGGCGGGAGTGGTGTCGGCGCGCTTTTTCAGCGTGCCTTGCGGCACGCGCGGTCGCCAGGATCCTTGCCCGCTCTGTTCTCGAAAAACCTTAAATATGCGATCGAGTCGCGGCGCCCGGGGTTTTGGAACGAACGTGGCCGTGGCTTGGCCGCGCGCCAGCGTTACGAGGAGGCGCTGGAATGCTATGATCATGCGCTGGCGATCAGGGGCGACATTCCGCAGATATGGGCCAATCGCGGCAGAGCGCTACGAAACCTCGACCGCCTGGACGAGGCCGAGACAAGCTTGCGCGAGGCATTGCGCCTGAAGCCGGACTTTGCCAACGCACACACCGAACTCGGACGGGTGCTCGACTGCCTCGGGCGCTTTGAGGAAGCCGAGGCCAGTGTACGCGCGGCGTTGTGCCTCGAACCGGAGCATGCGTTCGCTCATTGCACTCTCGGGTACATACTTTATCATCTGGGACGCGTTGCCGAAGCCCAAGCGAGCTATCGGACGGCATTGCGCCTCCGTCCGGAGAATGGACAGTGGCGAGTGTTTCTTGGCGAGGCGCTTTTGTTGGCCGGACAGTTGGAGGAAGGGTGGAGGGAGTTTGAATGCCGCTGGCAGACGGAAGGCCAAGTCAGGCTGCGCCCTCTTCTGGGGGTGCCGTCTTGGAACGGCGAGGCGATTGGGGATCGGGTCATTCTGCTGCTCGCCGAGCAGGGCCACGGAGATACGCTGCAGTTTTGCCGTTATGTGCCGGAGGTCGCCGCGCGTGCCGGGAGGACCGTCCTCGCGGTTCACCCGCGCTTGGTGAGATTGCTGTCGCGGCTGCCTGGCGTAAGCGAGATCCTTACTGACGGCGACCGGCCGCCTTCCTTCGATCTGTGGTGCTCGTTGATGAGCCTGCCGCGTGCCGTCGGCACCACGCTCGAAACCATTCCGGCGACAACACCCTATCTCACGGCAGACCCGGCGGACGTTGCTCACTGGCGAGAGCGGCTTGCCGGTCTTGCCGGGTTGCGGGTCGGATTGTGCTGGGCTGGCGGCCAATTCAACGTAGGCCAGATTCAACGCGATCGCCGCCGCTCGATCACTCTCGACACGTTGGCGCCGCTTGGCGACGTATCGGGGGTGCAATTCATCTCGTTGCAAATTGGACCACCCGCGGCCGCAACGCCCCATCCGCCGCATGGCATGGAATTGCACGATTTCGCCGACGATCAACGCGACTTTGCCGACGCGGCGGCTATCGTAGAGAACCTCGATCTCGTCATCAGCGTCGATACCGCGGTTGCGCATCTGGCCGGTGCGCTGGGCAAACCGGTTTGGCTATTGAACCATTTCGACACCGACTGGCGCTGGCTGCTGGATCGGAACGACAGCCCTTGGTATCCGACACTGCGCCAGTTTCGCCAACCCACCCCCGGGGACTGGCGCAGCGTGATCGGCCGCGCGCGCGGCGCGTTGCAGCGCCTCGTTGATGGCGACCACAGTCAGTTACGGCCGCCGATGCTGAGCAGCTCGCAAGCCGCTATACACCCGATATGATTCCGTTATCGTCGCCCTCGAATGAATTAGCGGCCAGGAGTGCGATCCGCTCGCGTTTTCAGCGAGTCTTGCATTACGTGCGGACGCCTCGATTGTTGCCAGCTCTGATTTGGAAAAACATCGAATATATGTTTTTTGCATATATCAAATATCCATTTGTGTCCCGACGACCGGGGTTTTGGAACGGGCTCGGGCGTGATTTCGCCGCACGCGAGCAATACGAGGACGCGCTGGCGTGCTATGATCAAGCGCTTGCGCTCAGGGCCGACATTCCGCCGATCTGGAACAATCGCGGCAACGCGCTGCGAAATCTTGACCGCCTGGACGAGGCCGAGAAGAGCCTACGCGAGGCATTGCGCCTGAGGCCTGACTTTGCCAATGCACACAACAATCTCGGACGTGTGCTCGACGACCTCGGGCGCTTTGAGGAAGCCGAGGCCAGCATCCGCACCGCGTTGCGCCTCGAACCCGAGCATGCGTTCGCTCACTGCTATCTCGGATTGGTACTCCATCATCTCGGGCGAGCCAGAGAAGCCGAGGCGAGCTATCGCACGGCATTGCGCCTTCGACCGGAATATCGGGGATGGCGCGGAGCCCTTGGCCACGCGCTTCTGTTGGCCGGGCAGTTGGAGGAAGGTTGGAAGGAGTTTGGGTCGCACTGGCAGACGGAATCCAAGGTCAGCCCGGGCCCTCTTTTGGAGGAGGCGATTGGGGATCGGGTCATTCTGCTGGTGGCCCAGCAGGGCCACGGGGACACGCTGCAGTTCTGTCGTTATGTCCCGCAGATTGCCGCGCGCGCCAGGAAGACCATCCTATCGGTTCAACCAGGCCTTGTGCGATTGCTAACCCGGCTGCCTGGCGTAAGCGAGATCATTACTGAGGGTGGCCGGCCATCTTCGTTTGATCTGTGGTGCTCGCTGATGAGCCTACCGCGTGCCGTCGGCACCACGCTGGAAACCATTCCGGCGGTGACGCCCTATCTGACGGCAGACCCGGCGGACGTTGCCGATTGGCGCGCGCGGTTAGCCGGTCTTGCCGGGTTGCGGGTCGGATTGTGCTGGGCTGGCGGGCGATCAAGCCTTATCAAGATTGCCGTCGATCGTCGCCGCTCGGTCACCCTCGACACGTTGGCGCCGCTTGGCGCCGTATCGGGGGTGCAATTCATCTCGTTGCAAATAGGTCCGCCGGCGGCCGAGGCGGCTCGGCCGCCACCCGGCATGGCCCTGCACGATTTCACCGAGGATCTCCATGACTTTGCCGACACGGCGGCCCTCATCGAGAACCTCGATCTGGTCATCAGCGTCGATACGTCGGTGGTGCATCTGGCCGGCGCCCTCGGCAAACCGGTTTGGCTGTTGAACCGCTTCGACACCTGCTGGCGGTGGCTGCAAAATCGCGACGACAGCCCTTGGTATCCGTCGCTGCGCCAATTTCGCCAATCCACCTCCGGAGACTGGCCGAGCGTGATCGGACGCGCACGAGACGCTTTGCAGCGCCTCGTCGAGGGCGACCGCAGTCAGTTACGGCCGCCGATGCTGACCAGCTAACGGACCGCTCGGCGGGGTTTGCCGCACACGCGACCCGACAGAGGCCGAGGGCGCGATGGCTATCGGCTTGGTGACTTGATCACCGTACCCACCGGCTGACTGTCATCCTGAAGGAAGCCGAGCGCGCCCGCCGCGCGGTGCGTCGGCCCGGCACTGGAGCGCATGCAAGCGCGAGCAATTCCGATTCCCATCATAGGTGTGGCATAGTACGATTACTGTGGGAGGCGTCGAGCCGACTCTGCATATGAGCGGTGGGGGACGAGGATGCCTGTTGATCTCTCGAGTGACCTCGGCAGAACGACGCGTCGACGAGCAACGGACCCCGACTCATATGTCGCGGGCGGTTGGCGTACACGACGCGCAGAGGACGGGACGCTGGAGCTGGTCTCTGCGGTTGAGCGATTGCAAGCGGCTGGTGAACACCAGCATCGCACGGCATTTCGCGACCTCGTCGAGGGCTTGAAACAGGCACAGGAAGCCGGCCGGCTCGAAGAACTGGCGGCGGCTTTGCGTTCGGCATTGACCCCGACGTTGGATTATACCTCGGCGCAATCGCTCAATCGGTTTCACAAGGCATTGCCGGCTTCGTTGCGGGGGCGGTCGAGGATCAAGTTGGCGATCCTCGGTGGTTTCACAACGCACCAGCTTCGTGTCCTCATCGAGCTCTATCTGTTCGCGGCGGGTATCTCGGCGGAGATTTACGAGGCGGATTACGGCGTTTTTCGGCAGGAGATCCTAGATCCTTCGTCAGACTTGTACCATTTCGAACCGGGCGTCATCTTTCTCGCCACCCACTGGCGCAATGTCGGGCATCTGCCGGCATTGACCGACCCGGCGGAAAAGGTGGGGGAGTTGCTTGAGGCGGAATACCGGGAATGGGCGCTGCTGTGGGAGACGGCACATCAGCGGCTCGGATCGCAGGTCCTGCAGAACAACTTTGACCCGCCGCCCTGGCGATCACTGGGCAATCATGAAATGCGGCATCCGCCCGCGCCGGGACGATTCATCTCCGAGATCAACCGCATGCTGGCCGAGCGCGCGCCGCCGTACGTGACTATTCACGACGTCGAAGGCGTGGCCGCGTTTATCGGGCGGCGGGCCTGGAGCGATGAGCGGTTCTTCGTGCATGCGAAGATGCCGTGCGCGCCCGAGCATATGGTTGAATATGCGCACAGCGTCAGTTCGATCCTGGCAGCACACGTCGGGCACAGCCGAAAATGTCTGGTCATGGACCTCGACAATACTCTCTGGGGCGGCGTGATTGGGGATGACGGGATCGGCGGCATCCGCTTGGGCCAGGGCGATGCCGAAGGAGAGGCGTTCCTTTCCTTTCAGCGCTATACGAAAGCTCTGCGGATGCGTGGCGTTATCCTCGCAGTCTGTAGCAAGAACGACGAGCGCATCGCGCGCGAAGTGTTCGAGAAACATCCGGAGATGGTCCTGCGGCTCGACGATATCTCATGCTTCGTAGCTAATTGGACGGATAAGGCGACCAATCTCAGGAATATAGCACAAGACCTGAACATCGGCTTGGATTCCCTTGTATTCATTGATGACAACCCGGCGGAGCGAAGCATCATCCGGCAGATGACGCCAGAAGTGGCCGTGCCGGAAGTATCGGAGGACCCGATCAATTTTATCGAGGTGCTGGAGCGGCACCGGTATTTCCAGGTAACCACGCTTGGGGCCGAGGATTACAAGCGCACCGACTACTACCGCGCCAACGCGCAACGCCGGCAGATCGCGACCTCCGCCGGAGGGATGAATGAGTTTCTGCGGTCGTTGGTCATGACCGCAGTAATCGGCCCGATCGAGGCGGCGACGATTGAGCGGAGCGCGCAGCTGATCAACAAGTCGAATCAGTTCAATCTGACGACACGTCGGCGAACCGTCGCCGAGGTGCTGGCGCTGACCCGGGCGCCGGACTGGGTCACGGTCACGGTCTCACTCGCCGACCGCTTCGGAGACAACGGGCTGATCAGTGTCGTGCTGGCTTGCGTCAGAGGAGATGCGCTGGAGGTTGATACCTGGGTGATGAGCTGCCGGGTGCTGAAGCGCGGTGTCGAGCGCTTTCTGCTGAACTTCTTGTGCAAGCTCGCGGGTGACCGCGACCTCGGCTACATCCGGGGGGAGTACGTCCCGACCACGAAGAACGGCTTGGTCCGCGATCACTATGCCGAGTTGGGATTTGCAAATTCACAGATCGAGCCCACCGGCCGTACGGTCTGGCAGCTGTCGCTCTGCGACTTCGCACCCTTGAGCAATTTCATCGAGGAGGCTGAAGCCGATGGACCCCTACCGTGAGCAAGTTCAGGATGTGTTCCGGGACGTTTTCGATGACCCGTCCTTGATGCTGAAAGACGAGATGACGGCCGACGATATCATCGGCTGGGATAGCCTCGCGCATATCAACCTGATCATCGCGATCGAGAGACGATTAAGGGTGAGGTTCGCCACGGCAGAGATCTCCCGGCTGAAAGAGAACGGTGCCAACATCGGGAGTTTGCTCGATCTCGTTGCTCGAAAGCGGAAATCGTCGGGGTGAGCCCCGACAGCCTGTCATTTCTGGTGCCGTTGCTGGTCGTGGCAGCGGTGTTCTTTTACCTGCCGGGGCTCCGATGGCGGCAGGGACTGTTTGCCGTCTGCAACGGCGCATTTCTCTATCTCCTTTTGCCCAACCGCAGCAGTTGGGCGGCCCTGGTGCTGTTCCTCGCGAGTGGGTACGGCATGGCGCGGCTCTTGAACAAGTGGCCGAACCGCATGCTCCTCTGGACGTACTTGGTGATATTGGTCGGGGCATTCGCGGTCCTCCGGCAATACGAGCTCGTGATGGCGCTGCTGCCGACGTCCGTGCTTGTGCGCGCGGTCAGCATCGTCGGCGTTAGCTACATGCTGTTTCGCCAGATTCAATTTATCGTAGACACGATGCAAGGACAGGTCGAGCATCTATCGGTATGGAACTATCTGAACTATCAAGTCAATTTGTTCACTTTGCTTGCTGGTCCGATCCAGCGATATCAGGAGTTTCAGCAGCAATGGGACGTGCTCGCGCCGGTGCTCAGGGACGGCCATGCGGTGCGCGCCGCATATCTGCGGCTGCTGATAGGCGTTATCAAAATGACGGCTCTGGCGCCGGTATTCCTCGGGCTCTACAAGAATTCGGCAAGAGTTTTGCTGACCGCTGGCAGCAGCGGCGCCGGCCTGCAGCGGGGAATGGCGGTAGAGCATTTCTTCGGAATTCTTTACTTCTTTCCGCTTTATCTTTATCTGAACTTTTCCGGCTATTGCGATATCGTCATTGCCGGAGCGCGGTTCGTCGGGGTGAGATTACCGGAAAATTTCGATCGACCCTACCTGTCCCGGAACATCATCGACTACTGGACGCGTTGGCATCGCACGCTAGGATTCTGGATTCGCGACTATCTCTTCTTTCCTCTCTACAGAGCTATCGCCACACACAGGCCGGAGCAGGCGGAGTCTCTGGCGTTTCTCTGCTATTTCGTGGCGTTCTTCGTCGCTGGAGTCTGGCATGGCCCGGAGGCGAATTTCGTTCTCTACGGATTGTTTCAGGGAGTTGGCGTGTCGGTGGCCAAACTCTGGGAGCGACATCTTCTGAAGCGACGCGGCCGCGGCGGGTTGAGGGAATATCTTGAATCCCCACGAGTCCGCGTCGCATCTATCTTGGGCACGTTGCATTTTGCGTGCTTCAGCTTGTTGTTCTTTCCTGTCGATATCAACATGACGTTGCAGATGCTCCGGACTGTGTGGAACGCGGTGGTCTAGCGGGTTCTGGTAGGCGATGCCTGGTCCTCTCATGCGATCGCATCACAGCGAATCTCGAGATAAAGACGGCCCAACGGATTAGGCCGCATGGATTTCACACCGCCCGAGCGCCGGTTATCCTGGGGACCACGGCGTATACATTCAAAATGCCGGCGGGAGAGCAACGAAGCGGCCGTGGTGTGTGAAGCCGCGCTGGCGCCGGCGATCGGCCTCGGCGACCAGTGGGTGGCGTTCGTTGTGACCACCGCCGAGCGGCGGGACATGATCGAGTTTGCGGAGACCGCATGTCCATGTCGAACACCATGATGGCCGCGGAGCGCTTTGACGAGTTCGGTCGGGAGCATCCGCGAGTCGTGACAGCGGCCATCGGCATTTTGACGGTGGTCGTGGCGCTGGTGCTGCTGACGACGGCCAAAGCACCGATAGTGCTGTATCAGGCGTTCTAAGGTGGCGCACCGATCTTCGGCGCAGCGAGTTCAGGCGGTCTATGCGTTAGCGGTGCTGGCGCTGTTGATCGGGACTTGCGTGGTGACGGACTTGCTCGCGCGGAACAGGGCTCTCGAACGCTGGCTTACGGCGACAATGAGTGAGCTGGTCGAAGGCAACGGAAAAGTGTTCTCCTACACAGGGAACTTCATCGACTTTGAAGATCGCGTCATGCTGGAGGAGGTTCCACAGACCGATTATTCAAAAGGGGGAGTCTATTTCTTTGGAACCTCTGATATGAAGTTGGCGTTTCAGACCTGGGACTTACCGGAGAATGAAAGGCGCTTAGTCCACAATTACGGGATTGGTGCCGCGGACCACTCCATGCAACTTAGGTTTATCGAATATCTAACAACTTATCACAAATTTCTGACCGCTGGCGATCGGGATCTGGTGGTCTTCGGGGCAGCCTTACAGAATGCGGTCGGCGATGCGGACCTGCGGCGCTACTTCCTTGAAGAGCTGGGGCGCTGGGGTCTGTTTACAATTGCGAAAGATGGTGTGATCGCTCCGGCGTCGATAGGCCGGATCGCGCGGTGGGTGCAAATCGAGAAAGCAAGGTCAACAGGTTTTATTTGGAATCTTGGGCGACTCGCGCGCGACTGGTCGTTGACGAAGTCTGGCCGGGGGCAGTCTCGCCCTCGTGACCCGAACAGCTATCACTTGTTCTGGGCGGAAATCGCAGGACCGCAATGGCGGCGGAGTATCGACACCCAACTGGAATCGCTGAAGGAGGCGATCGAACTTGTGCGGTCGCGCCATGCCGACGTCATGGTCATGCTGCTGCCACAAGCAACTTGGATGGATGGATTGCTGTTTAAATCGCTATATGATGCAGAGGTTCGTACATTATGTCAGCGGACGTCGACGCCGCTGACCGATTTCTCGCGGGCGATCCCGGATGAGGAATTCGTCGATTCCAGTCATTGGGGTGCCGAGGGGCAGCAGCAATTCCGCGACCTGATTATTCCGGAAATCCTAGCGCACTTGCGAAGAATAGAGCCGCAGGAAAAAAAGGAGTAACCCTCCGCCGAGGGCCGCCTACCGCTGAGCTTCGCAAGCTGGCGTAATCTCGCACAGGTGCAAGCACCGTTGTTTGCACCGATGCAGGAGATGGTGGGATGGCTCGGGTTCAAGTGATCACTGGCGTCAAACCTCAGCGCCACTGGGGCCAGGAACAGAAGCGAGCGTTGGTCGCGGCGGCCTTTGCGCCAGGCGCCGTGGTCTCGGAAGTGGCGCGCCGAGCGGATCTTAGCGGTGGACCCGAGACTCAGGGCCGCAGGAGTAGGTTCGTAAGGTGAAGGCCGCTCCTCTTCCTCGTCAGATGTATACCACGTCTTGCTGTCGTTGGCCCTGTGGAGTTGTAGGCGACGCGCCAGCGTCGTCCAAGCGCAGCGGCAAATCCACAGGGCTCACCTCGGCCGCCCACGCCGCCCCCGGAGTTTTGTAGCCCGAAGCCTGGTGCGGCCGGCGCTCGTTGTAAAAGCGGAACCATTGGCCGATGTCGCTGCGCGCCTCGAGACCATTGGCATACGCTTTCAGATCGACCTCTTCGTACTTCAAGCTGCGCCATAGCAGCTCGACGAAGACGTTGTCCAACCAGCGCCCGCGGCCGTCCATGCTGATCCGCACCCCGGTGGCTTCCAGCTTGTCGGCAAATGCCGCGCTGGTGAATTGCGCACCTTGGTCGGTGTTGAAAATCTTGGGTCTGCCTTTGCGCAGCGCGCCTTCTACAGCGTCGAGGCAGAACGAGGTGTCCATTGTGTTCGATAGATGCCACGCCAGGGTTCAGCGCTTGCGTCTGGCATCGTTCAGGTCTCACGCGGTCACTCAGCCGGAATACCATCCTTCAGCGATAAAAAATTAGTTTGGCACCCAGGCTGCGGCTCTGATCTCGCCGAATTCACGCGCGATCTTGCGCCAGGACGCGCCGGCATCCTCACTGACGTACACCTCACCAAACAGGCTAAACGCCACAATGCGGTTGGCGTCAGCGGGATGCGTAGCAAGGCCCCACACAGTGGCATTGGGCTGGGTGGGGAGTGGCAGGATCTCCCAAGTCTCCCCGAAATCTGTGGTGCGGAGCACGTGCCCCTTTTCACCCGTCGTGGTCTCGCCACACCCGGCGAACAGCACGCCGGGATCATCGGCCTTGACCGTAATGCCACGGGCATAGGGCAGCGGCCATTTCTCCTTGATACCCAAGGGCTGCCAGGTCTCGCCCAGATCGTTACTGACGAACATTTCGCGTGCCGTGCTGGCATATAAGCGCTTGGGCTGCGTCGCCGCGATCGTCACGGCGTGAATATCCGGGTCATACAAACCCGTCTCGACGTGCGTCCAAGTGTCTCCGCCGTCCAGGCTGCGGAAGACGCCGTCGATTTCCACCCCTGCGCAGACAACGCGATGATCGTCGGGGTCCACGATGACGCTGGTGACAAAGGGTATGCCAATGGAGCACTCCGGGGCGATGTCCACAGCCAATTTCTCCCAGTGCCGTCCCCCATCTCGCGAGCGATAGACCGCAGCCGGGCGCGTGCCGGCAAAGAGAATGTCGGGATCAACCGGGTCGATGGTTAGCGACCAGATCGTCGGCAGAGCTCCATCGGCGCCGATGCGCTCCCACCGCGCCCCTCCATCGTGGCTCATGAACAAGCCCGTATCACCACCTGCGAGAATGGTATGCACCTCGGTGGGATGGGCGACTAGCGCCTGTATGCGGCTATTGAGCGGAAACGGGGCGCGATGCCGTATCCACGACTTTCCGGCATCTGGACTGTGCCACACGCCCCAGCCCGCCGTTCCGAGGCAGATGCTGTAGTCCGCTGCCATACGCTGCCTCCCTTCGTCTCGGTCCCTGGGTTACCCGTTAGCGGGAAACATTGTACTTTGCCTGACGCTCCCACAACAAATGGATCCATGTGCCCTCAATCGGCACGGCAGGCCTTGACGGGAACGTATAGGGAACATCCTCACAAGGGCTTTGTTACTTCAAGGCGGCGGACACGCTGCTGATGTCCGCCACCTTTCGCGCGTACAACTACTGGCTCGGCGACTTCTGCCGCACCGATCCCGCCCGATTGAAGGGCATCGCGCCAATCAACCTGGACGACCTCTAGGACGGGATCGAGGAGCTGGAGCGCGCCGCCCGCCTGGGCCTCTCTGGCGCGATGAACACCGAGTATCCACTTGAGAACCAGCTACGACCAACCCGAGTACGAGCCGTTCTGCCAGCGCGCAGGTTGTAAACGGAAACCGCTCTTACAATGCCCGATGAAGGAGGTCAGCAAAAGGATATCGACGGGACCTTCAGGCGATGAGGGGACGCGCCGACAGCAGACCAACCGGCAACCGAGCCAAAGGTTCCGTGTTCGCCCTCGGGCGGCGTCAGCCGGATGCGGGGCTCCTACGACACGCGAACGTCGCGATCATGGGCTAAAATATTTACGGGCTTGCACCAACGGTCCGGTTAGTGCATCCCTTGGCTTGAAATAAAGCCGAGATGCTCGATGCCCGGAAAAGGGACACAGCATCAGTCACCGCTGATTGTGCAGTTGGTCAAGAACCGTGAAGAGCAACTGGCGGCTGAGCTCAAAAAAAATCCAGAGGTCGGTGACGACGGTCTACAGTTCTTCACCAGGCGACCGACGCAAACGGTCGACTTCGAGCCGGTAATGGAATGGGTTGGAGTGTTCTTTCGGGTTTTTTGGCTTTCCCTGCTTTCAGGTAGTTTTTTATCGGTATGGATATTTGCTTTGAAGTTGGCCGGCTACTAGGGGATCGACTCCAACGCCTGTTTCCTCTTCGATGACGGCTAAGGATCGACGGTAAGGGGCCGGATGAAGAACCGTTGTATCAACTGCGGGCACGCCCATGCATTCTGTTGACTCTGTCCGAACTGTCTTTCACCGTTCGCGAAGTATTCTTCAGCTTCGGACCACACACGCACCATGAGCCCGTTGGACGCCGCGTGGCAACAATTGATCTCCGCATTGCATGCGTCCGGCTGCAAGGCTGCACTCGCGATCACCGGGGGCGGCAGTGGGGCGGTCGGCGAAGTGCTCCGTGTTCCCGGCGGCTCTCGGCTGCTGATCGAGGCGCAGGTTCCCTACGACGCGCTCGCGCTCGCGACGTTTCTCGGGTTTGCGCCGGCACAGGCGTGCAGCTCGGACACCGCAATCGCGATGGCACGAACCGCACGGGCACGCGCAGCCAGGCTGGTGCCGAGCACTGAGGTTGGGGCGGGCACCGATCTGGTTGGCCTGGGCGCGACGGCGGCACTGATGAGCGATCGCCCGCGTAAAGGCGAGCATCGATTTCACATCGCATTCGCCAACGCCGCCGGGATCGCGCACTGCACTTGCGTGATGGCCAAGGGCCGACGTGATCGGGCCGCTGAAGAAGACCTCGTTTCGCGCGCGGTCGTCCTGTGGCTGGCCCGCGCATGCGAGATTGCCGCACCGTCGCCGCGCAGCCTGCTCGATGCAGATGAACATTATGCCGAGACGGTCGCTGCGGCCGCGGATACGATCGATCAGCTCTTGGCGGGCGAACTCGATCGCGCCACCGTCCAGCCCGATGGCCAAATGATGCTGTCGGCGCCGCAGCCCTTTGTGCTGTTCCCAGGTTCTTTCAACCCGATGCACGAGGGACATGTATTGCTGGCGCGGGTCGCCGAAGAGCTCAGGCAGCAGCCCCTGGCGTTCGAAATCTCTGTCACAAACGTCGACAAGCCGCCGCTGCCGGGCGAGACGGTGAGACACCGGCTCTCGCAATTCGCCTGGAAGTCGCCGGTCGAACTCACGCGAGCGCCCACTTTCCTCGAAAAGTCGCGCTTGTTTCCGAGCACGACGTTTGTGATCGGGGCGGATACAGCGGAGCGGCTGGTTGCGCCGAAATATTATGGCGATGACGAGGTTCGAATGCACGTCGCGCTCGAGGAAATCGCCAATTCCGGGGGCAGCTTTCTGGTGGCCGTGCGCATCGATGCGGTGGGGCGCGTACGCGCGTTGAACGACATTCCCGTGCCGCGGCGCTATGCCGATCTATTCACCGAAATCCCCGAGCACCGTTTCCGCGTTGACACATCGTCATCCGAGATTCGCGCCAGGAGACGTGCAGACCGGGACGTGCAGTTGGCAATTCATAGCGAGCCTCACAGATAATCTGCGTCTTTGCTAAGGCAGGTGCACCGCCGAAACGGCCGGGCGCGGCGGCGCGGAATTGGCAGCCTGGCGCGACCGCTTCCTCGTCGATCTACTGGCACTGAGGGCAGGACCAGATCCGCGGGGCCGGCGATAAGACGCTGCGCGACGCCAGCAGCCTCGCGACGATGGCGTTCTATCCGGCGCTGTTGATGTGCGATCTGATCGTGCCAATCAGAACTCGATGGGTGGCTGATTAAGGTCATTCGTCGCATCTGCAGCTTCGTGGGCAAAATCGGCCTTCGTACGGAATGCGTACAAAGCAATGTAAACGAGCGTTTAACGGCCGCAAACTCGTCACAATGTTATTATATTGACGGAGCCTCGCTGACCACGGGCTGCGGGATTGTTTTACGATGCTGGCGATTGTTGTTCGTTCGCTGTTTTCTGCTGTTGCCGCTGTTTCTCCGCTGTTATCGCGCGCTGTTTTTTGCCGTTATTTTGGTGCCGCGGTGATCATAAACCCAGGGTTTCTGCTGCCGAGACCAGTCTCGCCGCTGGATTTTTTCGGCATTGTCAGCGAGATCGCCGAGCATGGCTCCGTCAACGATCCACTTTGTCGTCCCTTTGTCCGCTGTTTCCGAACCTCGAAGCCAGGAATCTCAACAGCTTGCTCCTGATCCCTTTTCCCTCGCACGGGGTACCACCCTACGACAGCTGTCGTTGCTGTGAGGTTGTTCACGCAGTCGAACGTTGATCTGCGCGGCCCCGCGCAGTTTCAATGGGCTTGGCTGCTTCTCATACCGCCGCCGCTAGCAGGGCCATTGTGACGTCTTCATTTGATCGCGACCAAAAAATCAATTTGGCACCCAGACTGCGGTCCTGATCTCGCCGAATTCACGCGCGATCTTGCGCCAGGACGCGCGGGCATCCTCGGTGACGTACACCTCACCGAAGAACGCCACAATGCGGTTGGCGTCGGCGGGATGGGTGGCAAGACCCCACACAGTGGCATTGGGCTGGGTCGGGAGCGGCAGGATCTCCCACGTCTCCCCGCTCGGTCGGTCAAGGACGCTGCGCGCGGCGCTCTGCCTGAACGCAGGTCGGGACAAAGCGATGGTCCCTCAGACCGAACAACGGGATGTTGCTATTGGCTCTGAAATCTGACCTGGTCGGATAGCTGCGAGACCGCCGGTCCGTGCCAGGAGCCGACATCCCGCGCCGTCCCACACTGGTCAGCGACAAACCCACGGCGGAAAATCCGATTGGGCTGTACCCCGTGCGGCAACCTGTTGACAACCTCGCTCCACTTTCCTGTGACGTTCGCGGTTATTTCCCCCCTGCGATGGTCGGCTCAGGCCTCGGCGAATGCATTCTACTGGGAGCACCTTCCTTCTCGAGCCATAGGCTATGGTGTTCCTTCGCCCAGTTGAGATCCACGGTGCCCGAGCCCATGGCCTCGAAGGCGCCCTCCATGCCGATCGTCCCGATGTAGATGTGTGCCAACATCGTGGCGATGAACAGCATGGCGACGACGCTGTGAACCATCTCACCCTGCTGCATCGTCTGGATCGTCGTCCCATAAAACGGGAAGATCAGTACATAGCCGCTCACCGCAGCGGCGCCTCCGCCCAGCACAACGACCCAGTAGATTAGCTTCTGACCGGCATTGAAACGATACGCCGGCGGATGGTCGTGTCCGATCATACCGCCGCCGCGCTTCAGCCATTCGATATCGACCCGCGTTGGGATGTTGCCGCCGAGCCACATAAGAAATATCAGCACGACGCCGAGTGTGAACGGGAAGCTCAAAAAGTTGTGCGCGTATTTCGTCCATTCGGAAAAAGCCGTGAACGATTCCGGCCTCATCAAGGGGAGGAGCAGCGGCCGGCCGAAAGTGATGTTGAGCCCGGAGAGTGCGAGGATGACAAAGCAGACCGCCGTCATCCAATGCACGAACCGCTCGAACGCAGTGAAGCGCACAAGGGTGCGGCCAGAGCGTCCGCTCTCGATGCGTAACATGCCTCGCGACAGATAAAAGATGACCAGCGCCGCTAGCATTCCGAGAATCGCGATGCCGCCGATCCAGCGCAACGTCACCTCGTGGAAATGGCGCCAGTCTCGGCCCGCCGGCTGCTCAAGGGTATAGGACTTGGTATCGGGAATGCTGCCGAGACCCCGAATCGTCTTGAATTGCCGCAGCAGCTGCTCCTCACTGACCGCGTTTTTTGTTGGATTGATAGACTGTGACTGCGCTGCCGCCGGGGACCCGGTCGCCGCAATCATCAGAAACATCAGGGCGGCAAGGACGATGCGCAGCGGAGCTGCGAGAGCGTGCATAGCTTTCCGTCCCTTCAACTGTTCGCTGATCGTTACGAGCTGACCGTTTCGCGGTATGCCGTCTTCCAGCCCCAAGCTCCGGAGCCATAGCCGCGCTTTGCGACGCGCTCGTTGTAGATCTCCTCGATGACCTCGCCATCGCCTGCGAGGAGCGATTTCGTCGCACACATCTCGGCGCAGAGGGGCAGCGTGCCTTCGGCGAGGCGATTGGCGCCGTATTTTTCGTATTCTGCCATGCTGCCGTCCGACTCCGGACCACCGGCGCAGAACGTGCATTTGTCCATCTTGCCGCGCGAGCCGAAATTCCCAACCCGCGGGTATTGAGGCGCGCCGAACGGGCAGGCATAAAAGCAATAGCCGCAGCCGATGCAGATGTCCTTCGAATGTAGCACGACTCCATCGGCCGTCGTGTAGAAGGCATCCACCGGACAGACCGCCTGGCAGGGTGCATCGGTGCAGTGCATGCAGGCCATCGAAACCGAGCGTTCGCCGGGCTGGCCGTCGTCGAGCGTGACGACGCGGCGCCGGTTCATGCCCCACGGCACTTCGTGCTCGTTCTTGCAGGCGGTGACGCAGGCGTTGCATTCGATGCAACGGTCGGCGTCGCAGAGAAATTTCATCCGAGCCAATGGGTTTCTCCCTACGCCGCGACGATCTGACACAAGGTGACCTTGGGCTCCTGCATGCCGGTCGCAGGATCGTAGCCATAGGTCGTGATCGTGTTTGCGCTTTCACCGAGCACGACCGGATCGGTGCCTTCCGGATAATTGCGCCGCAGATCGAGGCCGCCGAACCAGCCACCGAAATGGAACGGCATCCATGCGACCCCTTTGCCGACGCGTTCGGTGACGAGCGCTTTCACCTTTGCCTTTGAGCCGTTCTCCGCGCCGGTCACCCAGACCCAAGCGCCGTCCTTGATGCCGCGCGCCCGCGCATCGGCCGGATTTATCTCGACGAACATGTCCTGCTGCAGCTCGGCGAGCCATTTGTTGGAGCGGGTCTCCTCGCCGCCGCCTTCGTATTCGACGAGCCGGCCGGAGCTCAAAATCAGCGGGAACTGCTTCGCCACACCCTTGTCCAACGCCGTTTTCTGCACCGAACCGCCAATATTTGGCAGACGGAACTGCTTGGCGTCAGGCAGGGTCGGATATTTTTCGACGAGTTCGACACGCGGCGTATAGATCGGCTCGCGGTGCACCGGGATCGGGTCCGGCAGGCCAAAGGCGTTCATCCGCGCCTTGGCATTGCCGTACGGGGTACAGCCATGCATGAGCGCCACGCGCTGGATGCCGCCCGAGAGGTCTGTCGACCATGACACCGTGCCAACCTTATCGGGGCTGCCCGCGACCCGGGTGATGACCGCCATCTCATCCGGCGTCAGGTCCTTGTCCCAGCCGAGCTTCTGGAGCACCGCGACGGTAAACTCCGGATAGCCGTCCTTGATCTCAGACCCTGCCGAATAGGACCCTTCCGCCAGCAGGTTTACCCCGTTGCGTTCGACGCCGAAGCGGGCCCGGAACGTGCCGCCGCCTTCCATGACCGGAAGGCTCGTGTTGTAGAGAAGCGGCGTGCCCGGATGCTTCAATTCCGGCTTGCCCCAGCACGGCCAGGGAAGCCCGTAATAGTCGCCTTTGCAGGGCCCCTCCTTAGCGCGCATCGTGACGAGATCGAAATCCTTCTGGTTGGCCATGTGCAGCTTGAGGCGCTCAGGCGACTGGCCGCAATATCCGGTGGACCAGGAGCCTCGGTTCATCTCGCGAAGCACATCCTCGGCCAGCGGAAGGTTGTTCTCGACCTTGATGTTCTTGAACATCTGGTCGGCGAAGCCGAACTTCTTGGCCATCAGATAAATGATCTCGAGATCGTTCTTCGATTCGAAGATCGGCTTGACGATCTGCTCGCCCCATTGCAGCGAGCGGTTCGACGCGACGCGCGAGCCCGACGCCTCGAACTGGGTACTGGCCGGCAGCAGGTACATGGTCTCCTTGCGCCCAGCCTGCACCGCCAGCGATGCCCAGGTCGTCGGATGCGGATCGGCGACGACCAACAAATCTAGCTTGGCGAGCGCTTTCAGCGACTCCGGAATGCGCGTGATGCTGTTGCTGGCGTGACCCTGCACGAACATCGCCCGCACATTGTCTTTCTGATCCACCTGGTCCTTCGGCAACAACACCGCGTCAAACCAGCGGGTCAGCGGGATGCCCGGCGTCTGCATGATTTTCTGGGAGTCGAAACGCGACAGGAAATAATCGTAATCGACTTCCCAGACTCGCGACCAGTGGCGCCACGCGCCTTCCGCGAGTCCGTAGTAGAACGGCAAGGTCACGATATCGAGCCCGACATCGGTGGCGCCTTGCACATTGTCGTGACCGCGGAAGATGTTGGCGCCGGTGCCGGGCTTCCCGACATTGCCGGTCAGCAGCAGGGCGATGCAGCTCGTCCGGACATTGGCGGTGCCGACCGTGTGCTGGGTCTGGCCCATGCACCAGATCAAGGTCGCGGGCTTTTGCGTCGCAAACATTTGGGCGACGCGCTTCAACTGCTCGCCGGGAACACCGGAGACACGTTCGACCTCTTCGGGCGTCCATTTCTCGATCTCCTTGCGGACATCCTCGAAGCCGTAGACACGCTGCGCGATGAATTCCTTGTCCTCCCAGCCATTCTGAATGATGTGCCACATCATGCCGTAGAGCACCGGGATATCCGTGCCCGGACGCAGCCGCACATATTCGGTGGCGTGCGCGGCGGTGCGCGTCAAGCGCGGATCGACGACGATGACATTAGCGTTGTTGAGCTCGGCGCCCTCGAGCAAATGCTGCAGCGAGACCGGATGAGCCTCGGCCGGATTGCCACCCCAGATGATTTGCGTCTTCGCATTGCGAATATCGTTGAAGCTATTGGTCATCGCGCCATAGCCCCAGGTATTCGCGACCCCGGTTACCGTCGTCGAATGGCAGATCCGCGCCTGGTGGTCGGTATTGTTGGTGCCCCAGAAAGCGCCCATTTTGCGAAAGAGGTAGGCGCCCTCGTTGGTGAATTTCGCCGAGCCCAGCCAATAGACCGAATCCGGGCCCGATTGTTGGCGCACCGCCACCAGCTTGTCGCCAATCTCGTCGATCGCCTGATCCCAGGTAATGCGGGTCCATTGGCCGCCGACGAGCTTCAGCGGATATTTGAGCCGCCTCTCGCCCGAGACGAGTTCGCGCACGGCAGCTCCCTTGGCGCAATGCGAACCGCGGTTGATCGGGCTGTCCCAGCTCGGCTCCTGACCGATCCAGACGCCGTTCGCGACCTCGGCCGTGACGGTGCAGCCGACGGCACAATGGGTGCACACGCTCTTGCGCCTCACGACCTGCGCTCCCGGCGGCGGCGGCCGCCCGGCCGTGGCCTGGCGCACGCTGCCTAGCGGCAGGGCGCCGAGCGCCGCTAGGGCGCCCGCGGCGACACCCGATCGCCGCAAGAAGCTGCGGCGGTCGAGACCTCGATCCGATTGGCTGGCCAAGGCGGCGAGCGACCCGCGGCGGGCCTCGCGCTCAGTTCTCCTGATGAGCATGGCCCGCCTCGCTATTTCGGATAGCGGTTGACGCGATAATAGGTCTTGACCTCGTCGCTTTCGCGATATCGCGCCTTACGCTTCTCGTCTTCCTTCTCGCTGTCGGCTGCCACTTCCCTTCCCAGCGGCGCCATTGCGCCCGCTGCCGCGCCCGCGCCGATCAGTCGGAAGAAGCTGCGACGTCCGACCGTCGTCTCGTCCTGGGCCTTCATACACCGTTCTCCCTCCGCGTACCCTTTATCCCGGGAGCGCGAATGCTGCTGTTTCGATCTCGATATAAAGCCGTCCGATCGCGCCGACCGGGCGATAAAAATCCGCTGTCTTCGCCGACTCGAGATCAGCAAAGAACCGCGCCATCCATGGTCCGAGATGCCGGTCGAAGAAATACCGCTGCCGCTCCACCGGAGCAGCGAACTCGCCTACGGCGAGGCCGGACATGACTTCGCAGAGGATCGCCGCGTGGTCTTCCGGCTCGCATTGGCGGTCGACGCGCTCGATACCCAGATCCGCCAGGTCGACGCGCAGCCGCGCCAGCGGCCGCTCGTGCAGAAAGCCCGTTAGGTAATACGACCCGTAGGGCAACAGCTCGCCGCGACCGACGCCGATAAAAAGGTCGAAATATTCGCGCGCGACCGTGGCGGCATCTTTCCCGTTAGCCGCTCCGGACAGCGCCTTATGCGCGAGGCCGAGCAGCGTCTGATCGCTCTCGATCCTCGCGAGGCTCTTCAGCAACGCCGCATCCGGTGGTCTCGCCAAAAGCGTCGCAAGCAGCGCGTATTGCTGCGAACGCGCGATGTCGGTGTCGTCGATGGCGCTGGCTGTGTTCGCGTAAAGGTCCGGTCGCAACACTGCGCGGGCCACACCCGTCGCTGCCTCGACCGCGACGACGCGGTCCGCCGGAACGCGCGACCAATTGGACACGGAGGGCTGCGAGACCCCAATCCGGCGCGCCAACTCGGTGACGCCGCCAGCCGCCCGGATCGCCTCGCCCAGCCCCGCATCTCCTCCCATCAAAACTGCTCCGACGGCGTTCGCGCCAATTGACAGCGACGGTAATACCACAACTGCGAGACGGTCAATAGCCTGAGGCTATAACTGCTGATTATTGCGGGAGCGCGCTGCCATGATGGCGGCCAGGCCGGGATTCGCCAGGCTTTACCTTATCGTTTTTATGCTGCGCCGCAGCAATACTTCTCGGCGGCTCGGCGATGTGAACCGCTGGAGCGGCCTCCGCCGGTGTTGCCGAATGGTCTGCAAGCGCCGCGGTGGATCGGGTCGGCTCGGCCGCCTGCGGCTCATCCAAGAGCTGCGCCACGAGGCGACGGACCTCCTGAAGCTCCAGCGAGCCGAAACCGGGCACCGCACCTGGCGCATTGAAATCCCACGCATTTTCCGACAAGCCGATGAAATCGCGGATGGCGGGATCAGCTGTCCAGGCCCGGCGAAGCGCCGCGCGTGTCAGCTCCGGCGGCACATCAGGCGCAAGCAAAGCTTTAATGTCCGAAGCGGATTCGATCGATTCGATCGGCGGCAGAGACGTCGCTGGAGGGGCCTTGCCGGTGATCGGGGAAACGGGTTTCGCAATCTCGGCCGCGCTCGGCGGCGGATTCCCTTGCGCATCCGTCTGCGCCGCCACACCGCGTTTTCGCCGCGACCAGCGCGCGAGGAAAGATTCACCGCCGCCCATAGCGCCTCCCGGTCTGGGGAGCCTGTCGCGCCAGAACCTCGGGATCGGCGCGGTCGCGCTGGCGCTTCACAAAGCCCGGTCCAACGGGAAACTGAGCGATGAAGGCTGCGATCTCATCGCGCACGGTTTCCGGCATAGCGACCGCTTCGACGACCGCCTGACCGGGCTCGGTCCATCCCTCTCCCTCTGACGGGTCGGCGGTCACGCCGCCGATGACGTATGGCGGTTGGCCGCCGGTCGCATGCATCCTCACCCAGATCGCCGGTGCGCCCGATCCCAGATTGCGCCGATAGTTCTCCGCTTCCGACCTATATAACGCGATTTGGGCCGGGCCAGCGTAATAAGTGACGGCATCGCTCTCCTCGGCCAACTGCGTCCACGCGGCGGCTTCGGGTAGCCCGGCGAGGACGGCGACGGGACGCCAAAGAAATTCGACCCATTGTGATATCGCCTTGCATCGCTCGACGACGACGCCGATCCAGATACGCTGCACCGGCGCGCTCATGACGCATGGCCGCAGGAACGCGAGAACTCTCTCACCGACGCGGCCTTTTGGTCTCGCGGTCGAGCCATGACGGCGCTGCCAGCGCCGCCCGAAGGTCCAAGCACTCAACAGGCTCACTCAGCCGCTCGACCCGCAGGTTTCCGCTCGCCTCGATTGCACGCCGTATACCGCGCTCCGGACGCAGGCGCGCAAGATAGCTCTGTGCGATTGCCACGAAATCTCCTCCTGCCGGCGGTCGACTACCACCGTGAGATGGCGAGCAAAGCCTTCGACGAGGCGTTCCGCTCCGACATTCTCGAACCCCTCGTCTGCGAGCGAGGACGACAGCGGACGGTGCGCCTCGCCGCCACTCCTCATCGAAACGAGGCGAATGACGGCGCCGAAGACGAGCCAATCGGGCCGCGCGTCTTCGTTGCAGTCTGCGGCCAGCCGAGACGACCGCCACCAACGAGGCCGTGACCGACCTCAAGCCGGTCCGGCCATTCAATCGCGATCGCCGTCTCGGGCGCTTGAGTGCAGAGAGCGCATCGGCGAAAGCCGTCATGCCGGCATAGAAGCTCCGGCGGGCGCTCATAAGCACCTCCTCCGATTTGAGCCCGATCTCCGCGAGGTCGAGCCGTCCGACGAAAATCAGCGTCCCGGGGCCGAGCTCAAGGGTGAGCGGAGGTGTGGGCAAACGCATCGTTCGCTTCGCGCGGCGCCACAAGCCGAAACGGCGGCGGCAGATCGAGCGCCCGCAATGAGAACGGCATTTCGCGATGGCCTTGTGCTCGCCACTTCAGCATTATACCGACAGATGACGGATCGACGCAAAATCCTGGTTTGCTCGTGCGAAGACACGATGCCGCTGGACGCAGGTGCGTTGACGCGCGGCTGCCGCAACTTCGATATCGTCACCGGTCGGCAGTTCTGCCGGGCGGAGCTCGATCGCTTTCGGACGCTGGCGGGCTCGGGTGCGCCGCTCACGATCGGCTGCACGCAGGAAGAGCCACTTTTCCGCGAAGTGGCCGAGGATAGCGGCGCCGATATTCGGTTCGTCAATCTGCGCGAGAGCGCCGGTTGGTCGGCCGACGCGGCCAAGGCTGGACCGAAAATGGCCGCGCTTGCCGCCGCTGCCGCTGAGCCGATGCCGGGCATCCCGTTTGTGCAACTCGAGAGCGCGGGTGTGGTCCTCGTCTACGGCCGCGATGAGCGCGCGGTCGGGGCTGCAAGCTTGCTTAAGGAGTATCTCGACGTCACCGTGCTATTGACCAGGTGCGATCAGATCATCCCACCGCGCATTACCGATTTCCCGATCGTCAAAGGGACGATCCGCGCCGCGAAGGGCCATCTGGGCGCGTTCGAGCTCACGGTCGATGATTATGCCCTGCCCCAGCCCTCCTCGCGCGGCGCGCTGGTCTTCGCTCCATCCCGCGACAACGCGACATCGCGCTGCAATATCGTGCTTGACCTCACGGGCGGCGCGCCCCTCTTCCCGGCCGCCGATCTGCGGGACGGTTATTTGCGCGCCGATCCGGGCGATCCCGCCGCCGTACTCAGAGCCGTGCTGCGTGCCCGCGACCTCATCGGCAGCTTCGAGAAGCCGCGCTACATTATCTTCGATGCCGAGCTGTGCGCCCATTCGCGCTCGCGGATCGTCGGCTGTCACCGCTGCCTCGACCTGTGCCCAACGAGCGCGATTTCGCCGGACGGCGATCACGTCTCGATCGACGAGAAGATCTGCGCCGGCTGCGGCCAGTGCGCCGCCGCCTGTCCGACCGGCGCCGCTAGTTATGCCCTGCCGCCTTCCGACGCGCTGCTACGCAAAGTTCGCACATTGCTCATGGTCTACCGCGAGGCGGGCGGCACATCGCCGGTCCTGCTGCTCCACGATGAAGCGCATGGCGGCGCGCTGATCGACGCGTTGGCCCGGCACGGCGACGGATTGCCGGCTCATGTGCTGCCGCTTGCCGTCAACGAGGTGACGCAGATCGGGCTTGAATGCGTCGCCGCAGCCTTCGCGTATGGTGCCGCGGCGGTGCGGATTCTTCTCCATGCCAAACCGCGTCACGATCCGGCGGGCCTCTACCAGACGATCGCGCTCGCGGAGGCGATCCTCGCCGGTCTCGAGCTCGACGGAACCCGCATTGCCGCGATAGAGGCAGACGATCCGTTCGCGCTCGGCGACGTTTTGCGAGCGATGACGCTCGGCGCACCCGTTCCGCGGCCCGCGAGCTTCGCGCCGGCGGGAGGCCGCCGCGACGTGCTGCGTTTGGCCGTGCGGGAACTCCACCGCGCTGCATCGGCGGCGTCCGAAATAATCACACTCCCGGCGGGAGCGCCGTTCGGCGCGGTCGAGGTCGCCGATGGCTGCACGCTGTGCCTCGCTTGCGTCTCGGCGTGCCCGACCGGCGCATTGTCGGACGATCCCGACCGGCCGATGCTCTGCTTCACCGAGGATGCCTGTGTGCAATGCGGGCTGTGCAAGGCGACCTGCCCGGAGACGGTAATCAGACTCGTCCCGCGCTTG
>Ga0306922_10000460_pt1 | contig 33847 bp, 33 predicted proteins | sample sta12Cox44000082_FD_203758 | JGI IMG/M metagenome (GOLD analysis project Ga0306922, IMG submission 203758) | Lab enrichment of tropical soil microbial communities from Luquillo Experimental Forest, Puerto Rico - statoxic.12C.oxic.44.000.082 (v2)... | ecosystem: Environmental > Terrestrial >... | reverse complement strand
TCAGATTCGTGCGCGATGGGCGTATCACTGCGATCGCGAAAATAATAACGATATTGACGCCCTTCTGACAACGCTGACCGACGATTGTGAATATCATCTCGTCAACGTCGGAGCGAAGTGGCACGGACACGAGGGTGCCCGCGCTTTTTACGAAGAACTCCTGAATGCGTTCACGGATGTTCTATGGGTGCCAGAGGCGCTGGTGATTGGCCCTCAGGGTGTGTTCGACGTGGTTGTGTTGAACGGCACACAAGTCAAAGACTGGGGCGGGATCAAGACGAACAGCGAACGAGTCTATGTGCGGTTTCTGATCTAGTTCCCATGGCACATGCAGCAGAGTAAATTTTCCGGAGAACGAATGTATCTCCAGATGGTCACACCCGAAACTGCGTTGCTTCCCGAAGAAACGGCGCAAGGACAGGATGCGCACGCGATCTTGACTGCGTGGGCGGGTAAGGGCAAGGGAACATAGAATCAATGGTTCGGGCGCCGGTATTTACGCGAACTCCTGTGTAAATAAGGAGAACCGGTTGTATTTCTCCCGTTCCTCGCCAAGGTGTAATGTAGAGAAATTTGAACCATTCTAAGAACTTCGTTTTCTAACAAAATCATGAACACAAGAATAATTCTCACCATTTTCATGACACTTATCGCCGGCGCCGTTTTTGCATTTGACCCGCCGCTGGCCGGGAGCGCGGCTCCGGATTTTTCGCTTACCGATGCAAAAGGCAAAACGCATTCACTTTCGCAATACAAAGGCAAATACGTCGTGCTTGAGTGGTTTAATCCGGAATGCCCGTTTGTGAAGAAACATTACGGCAGTGGCAACATGCAAAAGTTGCAGGATGAATTTACGAGCAAGGGCGTTGTCTGGCTCACGATCGATTCCAATGCGCCCGGCACCCAGGGTAATCTGACCCCGGAGGAGGCGGAAAAGATTACAACTGCATGGAAGACGCATCAGACCGCGTTGCTACTCGATCCCGAAGGCAAAGCCGGTCGTGCTTACGGCGCCAAGAACACGCCAGATATGGTGATAATCAATCCAGAGGGAAAAATCGCCTATGAAGGAGCGATCGACAGCAAGGCGACGCCGAACCCGGCAGATATTCCCAGCTCTACGAACTACGTGAAGGCGGCGTTGGATGAATCCCTGGCAGGCAAACCCGTAACCACGCCACAGACAAAGCCGTACGGTTGCCACGTCACATACAAATCGTCCTAGAGCTGTAGCCGCGGGCGATGACTGCGGCGGACCGGCGTCAACGACGTCAGCTACAGTATTTCAAAGCGGCGGTCAGCGTGACCGCCGCTTTTGTTTGTGGATCGGCCTGCAGTTCAGCCTCGCACCGGGGAGAGCCGTAATACCAAGCGCACGACAGGCATCGGCATCAGCCGAGTCAGAAGCATTGCGAGCTTCATTGCGATTCCAGGAATGACGAGCGGCCGGTCTGCTTCCAATGCCGCCAGCGCCTCGCGAACGACTTGTTCGGTCGAAACAAAAAAGATTCTCGAACCCATTTCGGGCTGAGCGCCCGGACGCTTGGCGACTTGTTGAAACTGAGTGCGCACCGGACCGGGGCATACAGCGCATACGTTCACGCCTTTCCCTCGAAGTTCGGCCCGAATCGCTTCAGAGAAGCTTGTGACATAAGCTTTGGTGGCGGCGTAAACCGCATCGCCAGGGATGGGAAGAAAGCCGGCCGACGAGCTGACGTTCAGAATGCCGCCACGCCGGTTCGCGATCATCTGCGGAAGCAAACGGCGAGTCAGTGAAGTCAGCGCCACGATGTTTACCAGCGCCATTTGTTCGTTGCGAATGGGATCGCTGGTGGCAAAGGCGCCGCTATCGCCGAGCCCCGCATTGTTGATTAAAAGATCGACATCGATCTCATCATGCGCGAGCGAATCGATCAGCAATTGGATCTGCGCTTTGTCGGCAAGATCGACAACGCGAACGTGGACCTCGAGGTTTGGATTTCGGTTCAACAGCTCGTCGCGTAAATCGGCTAAACGTTCGCTTCGCCGTGCGACCAGAACAATTGCGCGTGCCCGGTTGGCAAGTTGTCGCGCAAATTCGCGACCGATGCCCGAAGAAGCGCCGGTGATTAGCGCGCTGGAACCGTCGAGTTTCATCTGTTCCCGATATCCTTGGCTATTGATTCAAGTTCGCGTTTTGTGAGCGCCCGCCAATGCCCGGAGGGCAGATCGGCAAGCCGAAGATTTCCGATGCGAACGCGGAGCAGATGTTTGACGCGGTAGCCAACGGCTTCAAACATGCGGCGAAGCTGCCGATTGATTCCCTGCTGCAACACAACACGCAAATGCGTGGGCGACATTGAATGAAGTCGCGCGACTCTGGCTCGCTGGCTATCCAGAGAAATTCCGCGCAGCAATTTCGGCGCCAGTGATGCGTCCCACGGCCGATCCAGCGTCACCTCATATTCCTTGTCGATTTTATAACGGGGGTGGGTAAGCCGTTGCGCGAGGTCGCCATCATTTGTGAGAAGAAGCAACCCCTCAGTTTGCGCATCCAGACGCCCAATGTTGAAGAGCCGAGAAAATTTTTGTGGAAGCAGATCAAACACCGTGTCGCGCGCATGATTATCCTTTCGAGTCGAAACAAATCCCGCCGGCTTATGCAGCATGATGGTTAGCGTAGGAGCGGCGTGAACCAATCTGCCATCCACTTTAACGTGGTCGCGCGGGCCCGGCCGTGCACTGAAGTTTGTGCAGACTTTACCGTTGATGATGACGCGAGCCGTCGCGATCAACTCATCACAATGTCGGCGTGATCCGAGGCCGGCGGCCGCGAGGAAACGGTTCAAGCGCATGGCGCCAGGTTGAAACGTTCAAAGTTACATTGTTGAAGCGGACTCTGCTTTTGCCCGATTTACCGTTGTAACTTTTTAGCAAGTCGCGCTCGCTCTACACGTCCGGCTTTGTTTTCGGCAGGCCGATGACTTTCTGGCCGTTCTTCCACTGACCGCGCTTCTTCAGAAGCTCGACGCGCTCGAAGCGTTTCAGCACATTGCGCCTGGCAGCGATCGTGCTCGCTCCTTTTAAACTGCGATGTTGCGACATGGGTGGTTGAAGAGTTAGAAGAGTTACAATCGAAACGTACGCCGCGAAATTAAGCCACGGACAGAATTTTTCAAATAGACGACCGTTCTACCAAATCAACCGTTCTTCACAATTGATTGGTCAGCACGACGTACGTTCCCGACGCGATGACCTGGTGATAAACGTGAAATTGACTGGTCAAAAGCTGTTTCCAGTAATCGGCCCGGCTTTGTTCCACTACGAGATAAACCGCTTCGGGTTGCGCCCATTTCCTTAAGACCGCGTATTCATTCAAGAAAATATCCACCGGGGGCGTGCCGAGCGGCGCCGCTCTCTGGCGGTTTTGATTAACAAGAAAGAACTCCCGGTTCAGATAAAAAACAAGGCTACTGCTCTCTTCCAGCGGTCCTTCAAAAATCGTATTGCCGCCTGTGTCGAGGCGTGGATTCAGAAATCGCGCTACGTTCGCGAGTGAGAAATAGGGCGCGACCCGCGCGACACCGTCCATCATGCCGAGCCCGCATGGAACCATCGAAACGGCTAGAGCGACGGCAGCGAGTTTCTCGCGTCGTCTGAAAATAAAGTAAAGCGCAACCAGCGAGCAAAGCACGAGCGAGCTACCCGTTATCGCCAGCAATGGCTGTAAGGCCAGCCAGGCTGACATGGGCATGTCGTGTAATGCCTTCCAAGCTGTCCAGCGTGCGGCCATCGCTCCCCAGTTTCCGTTCAACGCGCGCGTGGCGTGGGCAAGGAAGAACGCCGCCCCGGCACTCATCACGCCGCTGAGGCCGACGGTTATTGTGCCTGCGATGCGCCACTTCTGTGGCATCCGGCCCCACGCCGCCGCTGCCCAGAGCGCAAACGCGCTCCACATACTCATGGAATAATAATCCTGGCGTTGCCCCAGAAAGAGCAGCGGGACAAAGACAACGCCCATCCAGCAAAGCAGCAGTGCATCGCCGAAATTGATCTCATGCGGCCGCATCAGGCGTCGCCAGGCGAAAATCATTCCCGGGAGCAGCGCGATCGACCACGGAAACCACCAAACGAAATGCATCAGCACAAATTGATAAGCAGGCACGCCCAGGTAATCACGCAGGTCGTCAGAAAGCCCCCATAGATGACCCTCCCATTCCCGCACGATAAGGTAGTGAAAGTACCCCGGGAACTTCCATTGCGTCCAGATGTGCCAAGGGGCAGCGATCAAAAGAAAGATCGCCAGATATTCCCATCGCAAAAGCGCACGATATCGCAGACGCGCTTCGCGATAAAAGATCGACAGCAAAAGAAAAATCGTCGCCGGATAAACAAGGCCGAGTAGGCCTTTGGTAAGGCAAGCGAAGGCCGAGCAAATCCAGAAGCCAGCGAACCAAGCCCACCGATGGCGCCGGCGCTGATAACCGCACAACCCGCAGAAGATCGCGCCCGCTATAAACGCGCAGACGAAAGGTTCAGGCATGACAATGCGCGCGAGCAAAAATGTACCGCAGCAACTGAGATAAATGAGACCTGCAATGAAACCGCGCCAGTAGTCCGTGAGCTTTTCCCCAATCAAAAAAATCAAGGCAACTGAAGCGACCACCGCCAGCGCACCCGGGAGGCGCGCTGCTGCCGCGCTTACGCCAAAGAGCTTGAACGAGACAATAATGAGCCAGTAGAGCAGCGGCGGTTTTTGCAGGCGCGGTATGCCGTCGTTTGTTGGCAGGAGCCATCGATGGGTCTCGACCATCTCGCGGGCCGCTCCCGCGTATTGTCCCTCCGTCTGGCTGTACAGATCGCCTGTGCCAATCGTCGCCACGTATAAGAGCGCCGCCAAAGCGATTAGAATCGCAAACAGCGCGTGACGCGTGGGCGGCGGAGGCAGCGCCGGCGGCTCAACCAAAGTTTCTTCCAAGCTTAACGTCTGGGTACCTGCGGTCATGGAATTAGTCTTCGCCGAAAATATTGCTCGCGCTTTGGCATTCGCCTTCGGGGTAAATCACAGAACCAGCTTTACGATATTCTTGCCAATGTTCAGGCAGACGCAGCAATTTTCCCGTGGGCATCTCGATCAGTGCAAGCATCTGACGGCATTGGGCAATCAGCGTGTTGTCCTCCGGTCGTATGATCCGAAACGCGCACCAGAACCTCGCATGTTGGACTTGATCAAGCCACCCCTCGATCACCAGCCGATCGCCGAGTTTGGCCGCGCGGCGATAATCAATCTCGGTGCGCACTACGACAGGATACGTTTGTTTTTGGGCCATTTCTTGCAAGGCGAGCCCAAGTTCCTCGGCAAGATGTGTGCGCGCGATCTCGATGAAGCGCAGATAAGCTATATTTGAAACGACGCCTCCGCAATCTGTGTCGAAGAACATCACTCGCATCTCTGCGCGAATCTGTGGTGGGGCGGCCATAGCAGGTTTTCAAATCGCAGATTTCTTGCGCACAGTCGAAAGTACAGCATCCACAACTTCATCGGCACTGACCGCCTTCATGCAGCGAAAATCAATCGGGCATTTGCGGAGAAAACAGGGGCTGCATTCCACGTGATGTCGCAGGATGATGTGACCGTTGTTGAACGGTCCGGTCAGACGCGGCTCAGTGGAACCGAAAATGGCGACTATCGGCACGCCCAGCAACGCTGCGAGATGCATTGTGCCGGTATCGTTGGTAAGCAGCAAACGGCATTCCCGCAGTTCGTCGATAAGCTCATCAAGCGTTGTCTGGCCGATCCGATTCACGCAGCGATCGCCGATCGCAGCCGCGATCTGGTCCCCTATAGCCGCGTCGTTCTTGGTTCCGAACAAAATCCATTGTGGCGATGATTGTGCGTGAATCTTTGCGGCCACCTCGACGAATCGCTCCGGAAGCCATTGTTTGGCCGGGCCGTACTCTGCGCCGGGACAAAGACCGATTTTTAGCGGTTGGTCGGCGACCGTAACTTGGATATGGGATGTTGGAAGGTCGGAGTTTGACGTCTCCGCTCCGCATTCGCGCGCGATCCGAAGAAATCGAAAAGAATGATGTTCCGGCGGGCCCGGTTTTCGTGCCTCGGGCACAGTTTGATTCAATAGCCACTTTCTCCAATGACCCCGATAACCGACTTTTCTCGGAATTCCGCCTAGCCAAGATTCAAGAGCAACACGCAGCGAATTTGGGAAAAGAATCGCGGCATCAAAATGCGATCGTCGCCGAAACAACCGAACAGAGGAAAGAAGCGAACCATTTGGCAAAGAAATAATCGCGTCCACTTCAGGAACGAGCTTCCACATGGGTGCTATCTTGGCTGGCGCAGCGATTGTGATTTGAATATCGGGCCGCCCATCCTTGATCGCGCGGACTGCTGGCACGCTCATTACGGCGTCGCCCAGCCAGTTGCTTGAGCGAATAAGAATTCGAAATGGCTTCAGGTCGTGAGTTGAAACTCCCGGCGGCAGATAGATGCCGCGTTTGTATCGCGCAAGAAGAAAATTCGGTTGGGGCGTTTTCCATCGGTTGTGAACCCAAAACCAATCTTCCGGAGCGAGACGAATTTGTTGCTCGATCACTTCATTTATTTTCGATGTGAGCGTGGCAACAGACGCGCCGGTTTGATCAAAGCGCTCGGTGAATACCATGCGCCAGCGCGCTCTACCAGTTGTGTAAACCGCAGCGGCAATGACCGCCGCGCGGGTGCGCTTCGCAAGTAAACCAGGCAGAGGCGAAGTAGACGCCAGCCTCCCGAAAAACGGCGCCCAAAGCCCATGATCGCCAGCGTGTTGATCGGACAAAATACCTACGCCGCCGCCGGAACGAAGCAGATCGATCACAGGTTGGAAGCCGTCTTTGCGATCAAAGAGTTCCAGTCCCGTCTGACTGCGGGTGCGCCGAACGTGCGCGTCGATAAAGCGATTGCCGAGTCTTCGATAAACGCTGGCATTCCGTACGTAGCCAACGAACTTCGGCATCAGCTGGGCAAATAATTCCCAAATTCCGAGGTGACTCAGCACCAGTACGACCGGAACACCGGCGCGAAACCGACTGTCCATCGACTCGATATTTTCGACCGTAACTCGCTGCAGAATTTTCTCCGGCGGCATTTGAGTAAGTTTAACGCCGCACAAGAGATTTCCGCCGAGGCGCCGAAAATGATGGCGTACAAGACGGCGCAATTCGCGCGAAGACTTTTCATTGGCAAACGCTATCGCAACGTTGCGTTCCGCCAGGCGCCGATATTTTCTTGAAACGAGCCACGCGCCAGAGCCGAAGATTTGCCCAACAGCAAACAGGAACTGCATTGGCAGCGCGGCGGCAATGGCTGATCCCGCGCGATAAAGGAGATAAACGACAAAATCGAGCATCGCGGAGCAGCTGGTATCGCAGTGTGGCGCGGCAGGGTAGATTTGCCTGCCGCTTGCTTCAACCAATATAATGTGCGCTGCTAAGTGGACTAAAAATGAGCAAGCACGAAAAAAATCTCTGGCAAGGCATCGACCCCGGCGCTCAAGATGCGCTTAAGGCCCGTGACTATGGGGCTTCATCTTTCGCACGGGAGCTTTCGCAACGAGGTGTGGACGCTGGCGAACTTGTGACCGCGGACCGAAACCAGCGGGAGATCAAGGAAGCCTGGATCCCAGGCGTGGAAATCTTCCCACGAACCGTCCACCCCCAGCGTCATCGCGGGTTCTTTGGCGAATTTGTGCGGCGCGACGAAGGAATTCTCGCGAAGATCGGCTTATGGCCGAAGCAATGGTCGGCTGCACGGATGTTTGCAAACACGGCAAAAGGTTTCCATCTGCATCCGCCAAGTGTTCCAGAAGGCAAAGTCGCGGCAGAATGGTTGCGCCACTTGTTCGTGGACGAACCGGAGAATTATTCGCTGCGGCGCTACGAGGATGAGCAATGGGACGTGATGTTTTTCTTGCAGGGTCGCGCTGAGATAATTTTGTGCGACATCCGAGCGGGTTTCCCCAGGCGCGTGATGCGTTTCTTTGTCGATGGCGATAACCATCGGAGCAACAGCAACGTCGGCGTCGTAATTCCGCCGGGTGTGGCGCACGCCATTCGTGCCGAAGGAGCGGAAGATGTGATCATGGTTTACGGCACGAGCACTGTCTTTCATCCTGAATTCGAAGGGCGCATAGCGAGCGAAGCTGAGAGGGCAGAGTTGCCGCAGGGGTGGCGGGAATTCTTGAAGACGTGAACAGGTAGGGTCGGCGTGCTGTGCCGACCGGGCGCCGCAACGCGGCGTCCCTACCAATATGAAGCGAAGCTTCGATCCGGCCGTTTTGGAAATGATGGATCGGCCGCAGCCAGTCTCGGCTGAGTTAGAACGCGACTTGGAAAGTCTTCGCCAGCTCAATCGCCGGTTCGGCAGCTATCAGCTCATTTTGGGTTTTATGCGGCGCTGGATCAAACCCAGCGCGCGAATGCGCATTGTCGATCTTGCCACTGGCTCGGGCGACATTCCGCGATTGATCGCCGATTATGCTCGAAGAATCGGCGCGGGCGTCGAGATCGATGCTTTAGATCAACAGCGTGCGACACTCGAAGTCGCCACGAAGTTGAGCGCAGGCTATCCGGAAATTTCCTACCGCGAAGGCAATATTCTCGAATGGAACTCTGGTGGAACCTACGACGTAGTGCTTTGCACGCTTGCGCTTCATCATTTCAGCGATGAAAACGCTGTAAGTTTGTTGCGACGATGTTGCAAACTGTCTCGGAGATTTGTTCTCGTGTCGGACTTGCGGCGCGGATTTTTCCTTCAAATCGGCGTTTATCTTTTGACCGCGCTGATTTTTCGCGAACCGATGACCTGTTTTGACGCGCGTCTTTCTGCCCAAAGAGCATTTTCATTTTCCGAAATGTGCGATCTGGCGGTCCGGGCCGGCTGGGAAAATTTCCGCCACGAAAGGTTTCGATTCGCCCGGCAGGCAATTTGGCTAGAATGAAATTTACCCAATGCCAATGCCGCTCGTTTCAGCAGTTCTCGAAACGCCTTGAAAGTTCGTCTTCGAAGGGTAATGCAGTGAACTACCAGATACACAAACATTTATGCCGCTACTGAAACCAGACCCGACATTTTATCCATCGCCTAGGCTAGCCATGCAGGCTCCTCCGGAAAAACACGCGTTTGTGGCGGAGCTCAATCCGCCCGGCAGCAAACTCAACGACGCGCTGCTAGTTGTCGATGTTGATCCTGAATCGCGCACCTATGGCGAGCGCGTGGGCGAAGTGAAGATGCCCGCGTTTGGCGATGAACTGCATCATTTCGGTTGGAACGCGTGCAGCTCTGCGCTCTGCCCGTACGCGCCGCATCCGCACGTGCAACGGCGATATCTGGTTGTGCCCGGGATTCGCTCGTCGCGTATTCATATCATCGACACGAAGCCTAACCCGCGAAAACCGAAGATCGTCAAAGTCATCGAGCCGGAGGAAATTCTTGCGCGCGCCAATTATTCGCGTCCGCACACGATTCACTGTGGACCGGAAGGCATTTACGTTAGCGCACTCGGAGGGCCTAATGGCGACGGACCGGGCGGCATCTTCATGCTCGATTGCGAAACGTTCGAAGTTCTGGGGCAGTGGGAGATGAATCGAGGTCCGCAGTTTTTGCATTACGATTTCTGGTGGCATCTGGGATTCGACGCGCTGCTCTCCAGCGAATGGGGAACGCCGAAAATGATCGAAAACGGAGTTCAACCAGATCTGCTTCTTGGTGGCAAATACGGACATCAAATGCACGTCTGGGATTTGCGGCGGCGACGCCATCTTCAGGCACTCGACCTTGGCGGCGAGCAACAAATGGTTCTCGAGATGCGCCCCGCGCATGACCCGACTAAAGCGTACGGCTTCGCCTGCGTTGTTATTTCGCTCAAGGATCTGTCTGCATCCGTATGGCTCTGGTATCGCCAGAACGGAGCGTGGGACTTAAAAAAGGTGATCGAAATTCCGGCCGAACCGGCTGAGCCAGAAAAGCTGCCGCCCATACTCAAAGATTTTAAGGCCGTGCCGCCACTGATGACGGCTATCGACCTGTCGCTTGACGACAAATTTCTCTACGTCTCGTGCTGGGGAACGGGAGAGTTTTTGCAGTACGACGTGTCCGATCCATTCAATCCGAAAAAGACTGGCTCGGTGCGCATCGGCGGCATCGCTAGTCGCGCACCGCATCCGAAGAAACCAAACCAGCCGCTCGCTGGCGGCCCGCAAATGGTGGAAGTGAGCCGCGATGGTAAACGAGTCTACTTCACAAATTCACTTTACGCCGCATGGGATGAGCAATTCTATCCCGAGGGTGTAGGCAGTTGGATGGTCAAACTTGAGGCTGATCCGCAAGGTGGCATCAGGTTCGACGAAAACTTCTTCGTTGAAAGCAGCGACTATCGCGTACACCAGATTCGCCTCGAAGGAGGCGATTGTTCGACCGATTCCTTTTGTTTTCCGTGAGCGACCTCTGGCCGTGGCTGGCGGTCTTTGGGTTGGGCGTTTTTCACGGGATCAATCCTGCCATGGGCTGGCTGTTTGCCGTGGCCCTTGGCCTGCAGGAACAGAAGCGCGCAGCGGTATTTCGCGCGCTGCCGCCCATCGCGCTGGGACATGCGCTGTCCATTGGGATCATCATCGCCGCGGTTCTTCTGGCACGCGTTAGTTTACCGGATCGCCCTCTAAAAATTTCGGCCGCTGCGATCCTGATTGCGTTTGGCTTCTATCGTCTGTTGCGTTCACGTCATCCAAACTGGGTTGGAATGCGAGTGGGTTTCGGCGATCTGACGCTTTGGTCGTTCATCATGGCGTCGGCGCATGGTGGGGGACTGATGCTCGTCCCATTTTTCCTTGGAACGCAGGCTCTGGGCGATGCACATGATCACGTGTCTCACCATGGCACCGCGTTCGCGAATTTTAGCGCGCCTTCTTTGCTGGCGGCTTCGGTCGCAGTTCACACATCGGGGTATCTTCTAACGACTGCAGCGTTCGCAATTTTGGTTTACGAAAAACTCGGTGTCGCAATATTGCGCCGCGCGTGGTTCAACATCGATTTAGTCTGGATGTCCGCGCTGATGCTCACCGGCGCATTTATCCTGTTCCTTTGACTTGCGATTGCGCGACGTAATTGCGTTTCATTATTCGCCTAACGGACGTAGTTGGATAAAGCTGGCAGCGTGAAAATTTTGACGACGGTTGCGGCGGCGCAGGCGCAGCTGCATGCAAAACGGCGCGTGCTCGTGCCGACCATGGGAGCGCTGCACAAGGCGCATGCTGAATTGATTCGCGTGGCGCGTGAACATGCCGGCCGCGATGGTGAAGTAGCGGTGAGCGTCTTTGTGAATCCGCTCCAGTTTGAACCAGGAAGCGATTACGAGCGGTATCCGCGCCCGGAAAAAGCCGACGAAGAATTTTGTCGAAACGTCGGCGTTGATCTCTTGTTCCGTCCCAGCGTTGCGGACATGTACGCCGAGGATCGCTCGGTGTTCGTTGAAGAATTCTCTCTTTCGAAGGTGCTGGAGGGTAAGTCGCGCCCCGGGCATTTTCGCGGGGTTTGCACGGTGGCAGCGAAGTTGTTGCATATTCTTTCCCCGGACGCGGCGGTCTTTGGCGATAAGGATTTTCAGCAACTGGCGATTGTTCGTCGAATGGTGCGCGATCTCAATTTCAACATCGACGTCATCGCCGTGCCGACGATACGGGAGAAAGATGGGTTGGCATGCAGCTCGCGTAACCAATATTTGAATGATGAAGAACGAAAGCATGCAGCGGTTTTACATAAAGCGTTGCAGGCGGCTGCTAACGCCGGCAAAAAATCTGCCGCAGATGTTGTCGCTCTTGCGCGGAATGTGATTAACGAAGCGCCCCTCGCGTGGATCGATTATGTTGAACTTGTCGATGCGGAAACGTTCCAGCCGATTGAAATGGTTGGAGCGAATTCGGTGCTCTTGTTGGCTGTGTTCTTCGGCAAAACGCGGTTGATTGACAATATTCGGCTGGGATGAAGGAATACGATTTCGCAATAATCGGCAGTGGCATTGCCGGTCTCAGTTTCGCACTGAAAGCGGCCAGGCACGGCTCGGTCGTCGTCATGACGAAACGTAAAGGTGCCGACACCAATACCGCCTGGGCACAGGGCGGAATTGCATGCGTGACCAGCGATGAAGATTCATTCGAGCTGCACGTACGAGATACGCTTGACGCAGGTGCGGGTCTTTGTGACGAAGCAGTGGTGCGGACGATTGTGAGCGAAGGCCCAGAGCGCATCCGAGAGCTGGCGGAGCTCGGTGTGGAGTTCGATCAGCGGCAGGTGTCTGGTTATCGTGAGCTTGATCTGGCCAAAGAGGGTGGTCACTCGAAGCGGCGCGTGCTGCATGTGCGAGACGCAACCGGGCAGGAACTCGAGGAGAGATTGCTGCGCGAACTCGCGAAGCAACCGAATGTTGAACTTTGGGAAAATCACATGGCGGTGGATTTGATCACCGCCGCTAAGCTCGGATTCGCAACAGAAGACCGCTGTCTTGGGGTCTATGTCCTGGATGAAAAGACCGGAGAAGTAGAAACGATCCGGGCCGATCGGACCGCGCTTGCAACCGGCGGTTGCGGCAAAGTTTATTTGTATACGACAAATCCAAACATCGCCACCGGAGACGGCGTGGCGATGGCATGGCGCGCGGGCGTGGAGATCTCGAACATGGAGTTCATCCAGTTTCATCCCACATGTCTCTTTCATGCTGAGGCGAAATCCTTTCTCATTTCCGAAGCTGTGCGTGGTGAAGGCGGCATTTTGCGTAATCATCGCGGCGAGGATTTTATGAAGCGCTATGATGCGCGTGGTTCATTGGCACCGCGGGATATCGTGGCGCGCGCCATCGACGCGGAGATCAAACGCTCAGGGGCGAAATGTGTGTTTTTGGACAGCACCCATAAACCGCCGGAATTTATTCGGGAGCGTTTCCCGCACATTTACCAGACGTGCTTGCGATTCGGCATCGACATGTTGAAGCAAGCTATCCCTGTCGTGCCGGCAGCGCATTACCAATGTGGTGGAATTAAGACTGACGTAAATGGCGCGACCAGTTTGTCTGGGTTATATGCAATTGGCGAGGTCGGCTGCACGGGTATGCATGGAGCCAACCGGCTTGCGAGCAACTCGCTGCTGGAAGGATTGGTAGTGGCGCATCGCGCCGCGGCGGCCGCTGTGCAGACACGTCCGGCCAGAAAACAAAAAATCCCGCTGCCCGAATGGCAATCGGGAGATGTCCAAGATGTAGATGAACTGGTGGTCATTTATCACAACTGGGACGAGATCAGACGCCTGATGTGGGATTACGTAGGAATCGTGCGTAGTGACAAACGCCTGCAGCGGGCAAGTGCGAGGCTGCGAAATCTCCAGCGCGAAATCCGCGAGTTCTATTGGAATTTTAAAGTATCGGTTGACCTGCTGGAACTACGCAATCTCGCAGCGGTAGCCGCGTTAATTGTGGATTCCGCACTCTGCCGCAAAGAAAGCCGGGGGCTGCATTACACGCTGGATTATCCAGAAATGGACGATCGAGTATTCAGGCGCGATACAGTGCTTAGCCGCGGTTAGCCCAGACTTCGGAAAACTTTGGGCTTGCCTTAGAGCAGAGAATCGGATAGAAGAAACGGCAGTCTGCATGAAGAGACTTCTCGCGGTTTGTTTCGGTCTTGCAGTTGCTGGCGCCCCGAAAGTCTTCGGGGACGAACAATCCACTTCCCCATACGCGACCGCAGCAGACTTCGCCAAGTACGCGATGAAACTGCGGGAGCAGGCATTGCTCAAGGTGGAACCACAAGTCTTCATCCCTACCAGTTCCCACCCGGCCATCCAGCGCTACCCGTGGAAAACCAACATCGTGACGACCGTCTTTTGGGTTGGAGAAGAAGCCGGAGGCAACAATCCGGTTCCCAACTATAAAAGCGCATGGGATTTTAATTGGACGGCAAATTATGGAGGAACGGATAATCCTGATCCAAGCGCACGGCGCAATTACATTCCCGTGGCGTTTGTTCCCAAGTTGAATCCTTTTTACTGTGCGCTCCCGTACAACGACGTGACGCATGGCCAGTTCAAGCCGGAAGCGCCGCTCGTGATTCCCTGGTTCAAACGATCCTATTCAGGTCAGGGAGAGTCGGTGTGTCGGCATCGCTGGATCGCCATTCGCAAAGGCAATCGTACTTGTTATGCGCAATGGGAGGACTGCGGTCCATTTCGCACGGACCATTTCCAATACGTCTTTGGAAATGAGCGGCCGAAGCCGAATTTAAACCATGGCGCTGGGCTGGATGTTTCTCCCGCGGTCCGCGATTACCTAGGATTGGCGCCCACCGACGTGACCGATTGGCAATTCGTCGAAGTACGTGATGTTCCTCCGGGACCGTGGCGAAGCTACGGCGAAAATAATCACTTTGTTATTGCGCGTAGCAAGGGTGAGCAGCGGATGGTTGACCGAAGCGTTAGCACCGCGAAGAAGTAAAAGTCTCGACCCTCTAGCGGCAGTCTAGCCGCTTGGGGAAGATGCTGGAGACGGACCAATTGAGGGCGAAGGCGTGCCGCTCGCCGAAGGGCTCGCCTTTGGTTTCGTGCTTGGGTGCGGAGTTTCTGGCGTCGCCATACCAATCAGTTCCGATACAGTAACGAACTTAAAACCTTTGGCCTCGAGTGCATCGAGGGTAGATGGCATTGCTTCGATCGTCCCTAGGTGAATGTCGTGAGATAACACGATCGAACCGGGCCGCGTCTCTTTGAGAATTCGATTGCGGACCACCGCCGGGCCAGGCCGTTTCCAGTCATACGGATCGACATCCCAGAGAATGATCTGGTAGCCGAATTCATCGTGAATCCAATGTTTTTCGCGTTCCGTGAGAGATCCGTAGGGCGGCCGCATTAATGTGGGCCGTTTGCCGGTTGCGTTTTTGATTGCATCGTCGGTGCGCTGCAGCTGGCTGCGAACGCTTTCCTGCGACATCTTCGCGAAGTTAGGATGCGACCAGCTGTGGTTCCCAATCTCATGGCCTTCCCGTGCAGCCCTTGCAACGATCTCAGGATGTTCGGCGACATTTTCGCCGATGACGAAGAAGGTTACCTTGATGTGGCGCGCCGCGAGTAAATCGAGCAGTTTTGGGGTAAGGGTTGCGCTTGGCCCATCGTCAAAGGTCATTGCGATGTAAGGACCCTCTGTATGAACCAAGCTGAACGTGATGTTCCGCTCTGTCGGAGTTTTGTGCCCGCTCTTTTCTGGAGTTTGCGACTGAATTTCCGGGTCGGCTCCAAGAATGCGCGTCGCGACCAGAGCAACGCAAAGGAAGTACAAACGGAGAAAAAACATTAGCGCGAAAAAAGTAGATCAATCGCGTGTATCTAGCAGAGGTCGCCACCGACGCAAGGCGCGACACTAACCAGAAATGACTTTTCGCGTTTCTGAAAAAAAAGAGTGTTCAACCTTTGCGCAATTTTTCCAGTTGCGCGATAAGCTCGGCGCCCGGCAGGTACCCGTCGTACTGCCAAAGTTTTTGCCCATTGCCATCGAGGACGATGAGCGTGGGGAATCCATACACATTATATTGGCGCGCGAGGTCGAGGTTTTGCTTTTTCAATTCGGCAGCTTGTCCCTGCGCCCGAGAACCGCCAGGCCGCGGGAAGTCGAGTTCCAAGAGCACCAAATTCTTACTCGCAAAATCTTTGAAATCAGACTTGGAGAAAACATCTTGGTCCAAGCGAATGCACCACCCGCACCAGTCGGAACCTGTAAAATTAAGGAACAATAATTTGTGGCTGGCTTTGGCCTCCTCCTGGGCTTTGTGGTAATCGTCGAGCCAGCCGGACGCGGCGGCACTGCCAGCCGGCGCATACAGGACAAAGCTGGTCGCAACAGCGAAAAGAATGAAAAGGTGCTTTTTCACATGGTCACCTTTAACTAGACCTCTCCCGCGCGCAAGCACGGCAAACAACCGCCCGCGCGGCAGCGATCTGTTCTCTATTGTCCGCAAGATAGCCCGGCGGGGAAAACGCCGGGCTATGAACGGCATTGTCGATCTAGCGCAGATGCTTCGAAACGAGCTTGGTCATCTCGAACATGCTCACTTGGCTCTTGCCATTGAACACCGGCCGCAGTGAGTCGTCAGCGTTGATCATGGTTCGTTTCTTTTTATCCTGCAGACCGCGCCTCTTGATGTAGTTCCAGAGCTTTTTGGTAAGCTCAGAACGTGGCAGCGGCGCTGACCCAACAACGGCAGCAAGCTTGTCGTCGGGCTGGACCGGTCTCATGAAGGCGGGATTCGGTTTGCGTTTGGAAGTTTTCTTTTTGGTTTTCGGCATGGACGCTGATTAGCGTTTCGCTGGGAGGAGAGCAACATTAAAATTTTAAATAGACGAAATTTTTTTTAGGCAGTTCGGCGCACCGCCAAAGCCGCCACATCATCCGGCAACGCCTCTTCGGCTTTGGATGGCGCCGTTTCCACCAGTATTTGCCCAAGAAGCGCCTCGGCGCTGGGCGCAGAGTGATCGAGCATTTTCTCCAGGAATCGTGGATTCAGAGGGGACTCTTTGCCCTTTCTTGAGCCGAACAAACCGTCCGTGTAGAGGAGGAAAGTGTCGCCCGGTTTTAAATCGACAATCGTTTCCGTAAGTTCTGGAGATTCCACGAGGCCTAATGGCGGCACGACAGAAGCGATCGTCTCAGTGGCGCCCGTCCGACGTGCAATCAAGAGAGGAGGATGCCCGGCGCCGACGATACTCGCACGTCCAGTCGCTGGATCGACTGCGACGCACATTGCAGTCATAAAGGAGCGCCCGCCAAAAATGCTGCGAAAATCGTGGTTCACCGCTTCCATCACGCGGGCTGGTGTGTTGTGTTCCACGCTGCCGTGGTGAAAAAGAAGTTTTGCCAGAGTCGTGAGCAGCGCCGCCGAGGCGCCGTGACCGGTGCCGTCAGCGATCCAGAATAAAATCCTGCCATCCTTCATTCGTAGCCATCCATAGATGTCGCCGCCAACTTGGATTACCGGTCGATAACAAGTCGCAACCTCCCAACCAGGCAGCGTTGGCGGCTTTTGAGGGATCAACGATTGTTGCGTTAAACGTGCGGCTGCCAAATCGCGCTCAAGATCGCGTCGCCAGTTCTCAAGTTCGTCATTCTGCCGTTGTAATTGCCGCCGCATGGAGCGGAGTCGAAGCTGCGTCTGGATTCGCGCCCGCAACACCGCGGCATACACTGGCTTGGTGACAAAATCATCCGCGCCAGCCTGTAGACAAGATACCTCGCTGTCTTCACTTCCGTGCGCGGTCAACATAATGACAGGAATTTGCGAGACTGTCGGATTGTGGTCTGAGCGAATGCGTGTGAGCACCTCCGCGCCATTGAGCCCTGGCATATCGAAATCAAGGAGCAGCAACGAAGGCGGCCTGGCATGAATTATCTCCAGCGCTTCGGAACCGTCTTTAGACACGATACACTTGTAACCAGCAGCCGTGAGCAATTGGGCCAGCAGCGTGCGACTCAGGGCATCATCGTCCACTACCAAAATTTCTGCATGGGAACTCTCCGACATCTCACCTTTGGATTCGGATGAAATGCGTCAGGCCATTGTATTTGCGCGATTCTTTCTCAAACGCCGTGCAGGCCGAAGAAAAAGTGATTTAATGATTGGCAACGACTCGGACTCCGGGTACGATTGCGATAATATTTCCATTTATGAAATTTTCATTGTTGCTTGCTCTCCTCGCGGCATTTCTGCTCGCCTCATGCGCTGAAGAGCCGCCGCCGCCACCTACCCACCACAGGATGGCGAATTATCCTCCCACCCAGACCCAGGAATACCCACCGCAGCAACAACCGTTCAATCCGAATGGACCAGTTCAACCCACGGGTACCCCGCCGGCCGAAACTGCAGCAACTTCACCTCCGCCGACCGCTGCGCCAACAAAGGTTGCGAAGGGAGATTATCCGTACGGAGTTCCCGTCCCCGGCAAACCGCACTTGGTGGAAAGCCCGTATTCGCCTGGCAAATATATTGATGTGGAAGGATTCCCTCCGGGAACTGAAGTGAAGGATCCTTACACCGATAAGATTTTTCTGGTACCGTAACACGAGCTGCCTCCTGATAGTTTAGCGGGTTTCTCTAATGCTGGGTGTTAGACACTGTATGCTGGATTAGGGCCGCTGATTTTCGTCGACGACCCGGCATAAAGTACTGAGTATCCCTTTTCATTTTCTATGGAGCTACGCGTAAAACGGGCACCTCGGATTGATCTGGAAATTACTGTACCGGGCGATAAGAGCATTTCGCATCGCGCGGTAATCATCGCGGCTCTGTCAAATGGAGTGTGCACTCTGCAGGGATTTCTGCCCAGTGAAGATTGCATGCACACGGTAAACGCAATGCGCGCTTTGGGTATTAAGATCGAACAGCCGGAACCGACCACGTTAATCGTTCACGGGAAAAAGCGAGTCCTTACTGCACCGAAAAACGAGATTAATTGCGGTAATTCTGGTACGACCATGCGGCTTCTCGCGGGCTTGCTGGCAGGACAAACATTTGAAAGTCGCCTCGTCGCGGATGCGGGACTGTCGCGACGCCCGATGGATCGCGTGATCGCGCCGCTCTCTGAGATGGGCGCTAGCATCGTCGCGGAAGGGCCGGACCAGACTGCGCCATTGCGAGTCCGCGGCGGCTCGTTGGGTGGGATTCATTATCGCCCTTCCGTGGCAAGCGCGCAGGTCAAAGGTGCGTTGCTGTTGGCGGGTCTTTTTGCCAGAGGAAAGACCACTGTCGAAGAGCCGCTACCGACGCGAAACCACATGGAAAAAATGTTCAATTATTTCCTGGTGCGAACTGCGACTGAAGAAGCGGGCAGTGTCACCGTATTCGGCGACCAGGTGCCCGAGTCGCGTGACTTTGCCATTCCCGGCGACATTTCCTCGGCGGCCTTTTGGCTGGTTGCTGCTGCCGCGCAACGAAGAGGACATCTGCTTATCCGCGACGTTGGTCTAAATGATACACGAACTGCAATGCTTGGCGTCTTGCTCCGCATGGGTGCGCAGGTGCGCGAGGCTGTCGAAGATGTCGATCAGGTTGAACCGCGCGGCATTGTCGAAGTCACTGGTTTTCCGCTTAAAGGAACCGTCATACAAGGGAAGGAGGTGCCGCGGCTTATTGATGAACTACCGATCTTGTCTGTTGCGAGCGCCTTGGCAAACGGCAGGACGGTTATTCGGCAGGCAGGCGAATTACGCGTCAAAGAAACTGATCGCATTGCAGCAATTGCGCACAATTTGCGTGCCATGGGTACCAAGGTGGCCGAGTTGAATGACGGGCTCGAAATTTCTGGACCGGCATCCCTGCACGGTACACAGGTGGCGAGCTTCGGTGATCATCGCATCGCAATGGCCTTTGCCATTGCGGGTTTGTTTGCCGAAGGCGAAACCGTTGTTCAGGACACCGAATGCATCCGAGAGTCTTATCCGGGTTTTGAAACGATGCTTGAAGAGTTCACGAATCCAAAGCGGATGCAGGTCAGCACGCCAGTGATTGGTTCGCTCACTCCCACGGCGCCTGAGCAAGGCTAGGCGAGCGCCATCGGACACGTACGACACATGTGACCCATGGGATTGCAGACTTCTCAGCGAGATTTCCATCGGGTAATTGCCATTGATGGCCCGGCTGCTTCTGGAAAAAGCAGTGTTGCGCAAGAGCTCGCCGGGCGCCTCGGCTTTATCTACGTAAACTCGGGAGCCGTATATCGAGCGATCACGTGGTATCTCTTGGGAAAAGACATTGGCACAGAAGATAGCAACCGCATCGCCCAAGCTCTCGAGTCAGCGGCCATTACCTGCTGCATTCAGAACAGTGAGTCGCGAATCTTGGTCGATAATGTCGATCCTTCGGACCATTTGCGCGATGATCGCGTGAACGAAAGCGTTTCTCGGATTAGCAGGTTGCCTATGGTTCGCCGGATTGTTGGCCAGAAGCTGCATGAGCGTGCGCGGAACGATGACTTGGTCGTAGAAGGACGGGATATTGGTTCCGTGGTTTTTCCCGAGACACCTTACAAATTTTATGTTGATGCTTCGCCTGGGGTGCGGCTCCGGCGTCGTGCCGCACAGGGGGAACGCGACGAAATCGCACTGCGCGACCACGCCGATTTTTCGCGGTCTGTCTCACCGCTCGTGATCGCCGAAGACGCTCATGTGATCGATACGTCGGATCTTACGATCGAGGCAGTCGTCAACGAAATCATCGCGCGGCTTAAGCAAATGGGCCTGCGGATTTAGAGGTTGAATAAAGAGAAATCGCTAAATCTCTAAATCACTGAATCGCTCGGTCGTTAAATGAATTTCTACTACTGGCTCGGCTATCAGTTTTCTCGTCTGGTCGGCCGATTGTTTTTTCGTTTTCGTGTAGTTCATAGGGAGCGCATGATTCAGAGGGGGCCGGCGATCCTCGCCATGAACCACCAGAGTTATCTCGATCCGCCGCTTGCCGGGATTACTTGCGATCGGGCGATATACTTTCTAACCCGGCGAACACTCTTGGACGTGCCGCTGCTCGGGTGGCTTTTGCCAAAGCTGAATGTGATCCCTGTTAACCAAGAAGGCGTGGATCGTGGCGCCATCAAGGCCTTGATTCGTATTCTAAAGGCGGGGGACGGGGTGCTGGTTTTTCCGGAAGGCTCACGCACGCTCGACGGTAGATTGCAGCCAGCCGAGCCGGGATTGGGCCTTGTGATTGCCAAAACGCTTGCGCCTGTCGTGCCGATGCGGATCTTTGGTGCCCATGAAGCCCTGCCGCGCAGCGGTGGCAGTTTGCGTTTTGTGCCAATTACCATCGTGATCGGAGAGCCGATTTTTTTTTCGGCAGTCGATCTCTCCTTATCGGGGAAAGATCGATACGGGCGCCTAAGCGAGCGCGTTATGGACGCAATTGCGGCGCTGCGCCTGGACTGACGCGACCTTGCGTTTGCGAGGTGGACTTCGATACTAAGGCGTGAATTCACGCGAGCCGCCCCCCGAAAAATCCCGACCATCGCGAGTCTCAACGAGCGCTGTCGTAGTGATGCTCGTCATTATTGGGGCACTGGCCTTGTTGGCCGTCTTCGCCAATGTCCAGCGTTTTAGACATGGCCAGGTGGAGACAGTCGTGGTCAAACCAGCAACGACACCAACGCCGCACGCACGTTAAGTTTCGTTTGACTAGCCCGTTGGCCTTCCGTTTCGTTCGTGCGAATTACAAAAGACCGAAATAGAGTTTATAGAGTTTACGCCTGATATGAAAAAACTTTTTGCCCTTCCGATGCTCATCTCGTTTGCGATGATTTATTCCTGCCAAAAACAAGATTCGGTCGCTGAACAGCAACTTGCTCAAAGGAAAACGGAGCTGGACGCACGGGAGAAAGCATTGGATGAAAGAGAGAAAGCATTGGCGGAAAGAGAAAAAGTCAGAGCGAGAGTCCCCGGTATTCCAGCTGACCATCAATCGTCGGCCCAGGTTCGCGATCCCGCGGAGCTGAAAGCAGAACGAGAGCGAAGATTACAACAACTCCCCCCGAGTTGAAGGGTCTGATGGCTAACCCATCGCAGGGGGAGAGATGAAACAGACGCCAGAATGCAAGAGCGGCTCGCTCAACGACAGCGTAGGACGGAAGAATTGCAAAGGGCGAGGATGGCTTATTGCAGTAAAGCCTTTTGGGGCGGAGACTACTCGCCAACTCCATCTCCTGCGACAGAGGCTACGTCGCCGTCTCCATCTCCTACGCCTGAGTAAATTCGCGCCATCACTTACGCGCCTGGGCCAAACTGGCCGCTAAATTTGCGCGGCATCCTGCAAGCTCGCGGGCGTACTGCAGTGTGTCGATAGAATCGACATTCTTGTCGCGCCGGATGGCTTTGATTCTCGGGAAACGTAATGCCAGCCCACTGGCGTGACGCGTGCTGGGCTGGATTGAGTTGAAGGCGACCTCCAGCACGACGTCCGGTTTTACTGTGCGATACCGGCCGTGATCCGCGATCGTGTTCTGTTTGAAATGCGCGGTTAATTCCGCAATCTCCGCGTCTGTCAATCCGCTGTACGCTTTGCCAATGGGCAAGAGCTCGCCAGTGACATCATCGCGTACCGCGAACGTGTAATCGCTCAGAACATTGTTGCGTTTGCCGTGGCCAAGCTCCGCCGCGACAACCACCACATCGAGTGTCCCCAGCTCCTTCTTCAGTTTGAACCAAAACATCCCCCTGGCGCCAGGTAAATAAAAACTTTCCGGATCTTTGATCATCAGACCTTCATTCAAGCGCTGGCGAGCGCCTTGAAACGCTTGTTCGATCTCGGTGGCAGAATGGGCGGGGATCACTCCCGCAATTTGGAACTGTGAAGGCAAACACAGGCCGTCGAGGCGTCTTCGACGCTCGTGCAACGGAGTCCTTAACAACGATTGCCCGTCTAGCCAAAGAAGATCAAAGATGACGAAGGCAACCGGAACGTCCGCTTCCACGCGCGAGAATAGATCCATGCCGTCGCTTGTGCGGCCGAGCCGTCTTTGCAGATCGAAAAAGCTGAGTCTGCGACCTTCCTGGAAAGCGATAATTTCTCCATCGATAATCAGCTCTTCCTGGAAGTTCCTGGCTTGATCGGCCAGCTCGGGGAATTGACTGGTGATTTGCCGCAAATCGCGCGAGAAAATTTCAACGCGTTGTGAGCCGCGATGAAGCTGCGCTCGGATTCCATCGAATTTGTCTTCCAAATACACTGTAGGTGGCGGCACTGACGACGGTTGGCGGCGGTCTACAACCGCAGCTACAACAAACCGTTTCCACACGGCTTCAGCAGTCGGCTGAGGAGTCGCAAGCATGCACTTGATCGGACGAAAGAGCGACAGCTCCGCTCGATGCAGTTCGTTTCGTGAAGCGAGCAGTGCTGTTCGGCCGACGTCGCCTAACAACATGTTGGCCTCTCGTACCTGTTCGAGCGGAACATCGAACGCCTTCGCAATCGCTTCCTCCATTAAACCCTCGCGCAATCCGATGCGCAGGTCACCGGTCAAAATTTTGACAACGTACTGACCTTCGCGCGCGGATAGGATGGAAAAGCGATTTTGCAACAGTTTCGCCTTGCCGCTGGGCCCGCGCGCGCGGTGCAGATTTTGGAACAACTCGTGCGATTCACAGATGCTGAACGGCTGCGGTGCTGTTCGCCCATCGAGAATTTCAAATGCACTCTTGTCAGCATCGCCGTGGCCGCTGGCGATACGATGAAGTTCCGTCTCGTTGATGTTGGTGGCGGCTTGGAGCGCGCGGAAAATTATTGCCCAGCCAACCTGCAGCGTGCGCAAATCGCTTTGGGCAAATGCTCTTCCCTTAAGATAGAGGGTCACGATAGGGAGCTGCTCGCTGGTTAGACCACGAAGGTAATCGGCGAGCAGTCGAATTTTTTCCAGTTTTGCGGCAGTCGCGGCGATCGCTTCACCAATATTTGCAAATGCGAGAAATTCGGATTCCTGCGCCGAATGGTAGGGGGAGCGCGCTGCGCCGTCCGGACATTGCGGCGCGATGTCCCTGCCTCCAAGGGCCAGCTCCATTTGATTCTCCTCACTCAATGCCCAGGCTTCGACGCCGCGCATGCGGAGATCGCGGGCAAACTCCGCGGCAAACCCGTGGAGTGTGAATACTCGCCGTGGATGTACCAGCTCGATGTAGCGAATCAAATCGTCATAATCCGCGTGATCTGAGAGAGGAAATGCAGCATCGACATTGTAGCGATAGATTGCATTTGGATCGACCGCCCAACCGCTGATCATGGCTACGCGTCTTTGCGGTATTCTTTCCAGCATCTGCGAGCGATTCGCGCTCGGTGGGCAGATCAGAACTTTGCCTGCAACATCATTCGGGTTGTACCGCACGTACTTGCAAAACGATTGGCCGAACTGCTCGTAGATCCGCGTCATCCGATAAACTGAGCCGTGGAGCATCGGCGTCAGGCCCGCTCCATCAAGCGAGCACAGTATCTCTTGAGCTTTGCCTAACGAGTAGCCCAGAAGCACCGGCACCTGGTCGGCTTCGATTGTTTCGCGGCAGAAAGCGACTATTTCGTTAATGACTTGCTCCGTCGGCGGGAATCGACATCGCGGCAGACCGAAGGTGCTCTCCATTATGAGTGTATCGGCATGACGCCACCGCACGAGCTCGGCGGATTTTCCGGGGCGCAGCTTGAGATCTCCTGTATAAAGGAGTGTCTCGTCGCCGGCGAAAAGGAAACACTGCGCCGAACCAAAAATATGCCCGGCGGGCAATAACACCAGATCGAGGCCATGCACGGTCCGTTTTTCACCCAATGGAAGAACGTGTTCGGTGCGATGACCCGGCATCCGGTGTTGGAGCAAACGCGACGTCCGCTCGGAGACAATAATCTCCTTGTGAGGCGTGATGTGATCGCTATGCGCGTGCGAAATAAAAGCGAAGCGCTTCGGGTCCCATGGATCCAACCACAAATTCTGCCGCGGCAAATGAACGCCGCGCTCGTAGCGAACTTCAATCATTAAAAAGAAGTTTACTTTCGGATTCGAGCGAGTTCCATAGGGGCTATAAGGCCAATGAGATACAGGCAAATGAGGTTTGCCGCCGCTCTGATTCTAGTTGCGCTCGGCGCTTCTGGTGAAGCCGCTCCTCGCGAAGAACCAAGAATCATCGAAAAAGTGACACCACTCCCGGTTGCCTTAGACAAGGATTTCGAGTTTCGAAAAACGAAGCTTTTCTTGTTAAGCGAGAAAGCGCCAACGGCAGGTCAGCGGGCCCGGCAGACGACGAGCACGCTTGGCGCGAAATCGAACTCTCCGAGCCAGAAAACGGCAACGCTTCAGGACGCCCCAATCACCTTTGAACGCCAATACCGGCTCTTCGGAGCGGTCACGGGGCTCGATCAACGTCAGCGTTTCGGTAATTACTTCGATTTCTTTTGGCGGGCCAAGCGGCCCTCTGATGTCACGGTGCGTCTCGAGTATCGACAGGAAAAATTACACGAACACGTCCAGGCACAAGAGATTACCTATCGAAACGTGCGTGGCACTCACAAGACCGAATTTAAGGTCATTGGCGATGATTACTTCGACGACGGGCGCGTGATCGCCTGGCGGTGCCTGTTAATCGCAAACGGTCAGATCGTGGCGGAAAATCGCTCGTTTATGTGGGAGTAATGTGCGGCCAGCCGTGTCGCTTGCTTTTTCCTGGTCGTGCTCGAGCCCCGCAAAGGGGGACCTGCGCTTAACGCGGCCCTTGGTGCTCTGTGTTTCGAATCAAATTTCGGGAGCTGTTGAAGTCTTGTGAGGTTTGACAGCATGCCTTTTGGGCTGGTATCGTTTTAAGGAGTAACTGTGGATTCATCTATTCAAGTAGGTGTAAGAGGCCCGACCGTATGGGTCAAAGTGGAGGGGAAAGGTAGTTTTCTCAATAGCGGTAACCTGAAAGAGTTCGCGCGCGAGATGTTGGACCGCGGCTATCGGGAGTTTGTGGTGGATCTGGCGGACTGCGCAATGATGGATTCCACGTTCATGGGAACGATGGCCAGCGTAGCGTTGCGATTGAAGGAGCTTGGCCAGGGTCATCTGCACATCGTTCATTGTAAAGATCGCAGCCAACAGCTTCTCTCCGGCCTGGGTCTGGATCAGATTTTTGATATTCATGCCAACGGAGCAGGCGCGCCTGAATATGAAGCGCTTGAGCAAACCCCCGAAAGCCGGTCGCCAGAGGCCAGAAAAAAGGAGCAGGCAGAAACGATGCTGGAGGCGCACGAGGCGCTTTGCGAGGCAGCGGCGGAAAATCTGTTTCGGTTTAAGGACGTTCTCGATTTCTTAAGACAAGACCTTCATCACGAGACGCCTTTGAAGTAGGCTGGCCCTTGCACGATGTGGCCGACTCTTCTCCTCGGACTGCTTGTCGCGTCTGTTGGCGGATGGATTCTTACCGCCTATCTCCAGACGCGGCGGATTCGAATGCTGGAGCATTCTCACGAGGAGATCCAAGTCGAGGAAACGCTCGTTTTCGATTTCCTGCACGGTCTCGGCGAAGCCTTCCGGGAGACCATTCGGCCTCAGGAACTGCATCGGCTCATTGTCGAAGGCGCTACGCGCGTTCTGGACGCGCACGGCGGAGCACTCTATGTGACCGATCGCACCGGCGCGAAACTTACGCCGGCTTTTATCTCCAAAGGTTGTCCGCCGCTGGTCGATATTCCGCTGCATATCTTGCAGCAGGCGTCCGCCAATCCCGTCGCGCTGGAGAGCTATCTACGGCTTCACACAGTCCTCTCAGACGAAGGCCTGATTGGCCGCATTTGGCAAACTGGGCAATCTGTTTGCGTGAACGATTTTTCGGAGGCTCCGGAGCTGGCGAAATTGCGTGGGAGCGCTTTCGGCAGCTCGTCGGTCATGGCCGCGGCGCTCCGGTATGGAAATCAAGATCTGGGTGTGCTGGCGCTTGCGAATGGCCCGACGGGTGCGGCCTTTTCGCAAGGTGATTTCGTCGTTTTTAAATCGATCGCTGAGCAATCTGCCTTTGCGCTCTACAACGCCATCATTTATTCGATGGCGAACGAAAAGAAACGGCTGGATCACGATCTTGAAATAGCGCGGGATATCCAGCGCATTTTGCTCCCGTCAGAAGCGCCGGTGGTCAGTGGATTCCAGATCAGCGGTATCAATGTGCCGGCCCGCCAGGTAAGCGGCGATTACTTCGATTACATCCGCGTCGATGAAGAACGGTTGGGCGTGGCAATCGCGGATGTTTCGGGCAAAGGTGTGCCGGCATCGTTGATCATGGCGATTTGCCGCAGTGTTTTGCGCGCTGAGGCTGCTCGCAACCCGTCTCCGGCGGATGTGCTGCGAAAGGTGAACCGTCAGCTTTATCCCGATATCAAAGAGGACATGTTCATCAGCATGGCCTACCTCATTCTGGATCACCAACGCAATGCTGTTACGCTCGCGCGCGCAGGACACGACGCGCCGTTGCTTTACAAACGGCATTCGCAAACTGTTACGCCGGTAAAATCGCCGGGAATGGTCGTGGGAATTGACAGTGGGAGCGTGTTTGATAGGATTACCGTTGACTTCGCCCTCGCGCTCGAGCGCGATGACTGCTTGATCCTCTACACCGACGGTGTGACTGAAACGCTAAATACCGAGGGAGACGAGTTCGGCCTTGATCGCATGATGGAATCGGTCCGCGGCAGCGCGAACGATGGGGCGCAGGCGATTGTAAAAAAAATCACCCATGACGTGCGCGACTTTACCGGCTCGGCCCCCCAAAATGATGACATAACGTTGATTGCCATCTGCAAAACATGAAAAAAATTCCAGTTTCCGAACAAAACAAAGAAACGAGGCAACCGGCGCCGTTGAAGGCTTTCGCCGCATCAGCCACCGCGGCTGGCGCCGAGCAAACTGACGCTGAGGATCCGATGGCCGGCTTGCAAGCCGATCTCGACCGGTTCCGCGACCTCGCGTTGCGCAGTCAGGCTGATTTCGAAAATTATAAAAAGCGCTCAGCGCGCGAGAAGGAAGAGGCGATTAAATACGCGAACACCGCGCTGCTCGAGCGGTTAGTATCAATTGTCGATAATTTTGAGCTTGGGCTCTCAGCCGCAAAAGAGCAGGGCGAACAGTCTCCCATTTATTCAGGGATGATTCTCGTCCAAAAGCAGCTCAACGGTTTGCTGGCGGAAAATGGGCTGCAACCGATCGAGGCCGAAGGCAAAAAGTTTGATCCAGACGTGCATGAAGCAATTGCGCATGAACCGAGCGATCAGTTCCCCGAAGGAATGGTTCTACGCCAGATCCGTCGCGGCTATCGCTTCAAAGATCGCTTACTCCGACCCGCGAAAGTCATCGTTTCCAGCGGCGCGCGAAAATAATGGAGGCTTATTGCCTCTCAATCCCATCAATCCCATTAGTCACATAGACTTGTAGCCCATAATGGCCACCACGAACAAACGCGATTACTACGAGGTCCTGGGCGTTGGACGAAGCGCCACCGAGGAGGAGGTCAAACGCGCTTATCGCAAACTCGCCGTGAAGTTTCATCCGGATAAAAATCCGGACGACCCGCACGCAGAGGAAAAATTCAAGGAATTAGGGGAAGCGTACGATGTCCTCATGGATCCGGACAAACGCGCTGCCTACGATCGCTTCGGCCACGCGGCGTTTGCCCCGGGTGGCGTCGGTTTCGGTCGGGGCGCTTTTCATGATCCATTCGAGATTTTCCGGGAGGTCTTCGGCGGCAGCGGGTTTGGCGGCGCAATTTTCGACACGTTCTTTGGGGGCGGGGCACGCGAAGAAGATCGCCGGCGCGGTTTGGATCTGCGCTACGACATGGAAATCAAACTCGAAGAGGCAGCTTTTGGTGCGGACAAACAGATTGAAATCGAGAAGCTAGACGCCTGCGATCAATGCCAGGGCAGCGGCGCTGAACCAGGTTCGCGCAGGAGCAGCTGTCCAACCTGCGGCGGTCGCGGGCAGGTCGTCAGTTCACGTGGATTTTTTCATATTTCGCAGACATGCCCTCGCTGTCATGGTGCGGGTGACATCATTGAGAAACCGTGCCAGAAATGCCGTGGCGAGGGCCGTGTGGAAAAACTGAGCCGGGTTAAGCTGAAAGTCCCCCCTGGAATCAGGGAAGGAACCCGGCTGCGTTCGTTAGGCAATGGCGAGGCGGGCGTCGGCGGTGGCCCGCCCGGTGACCTTTACGTGGTGATTCATATCAAGGAACACAAAATTTTTCAGCACGAGGGCGACGATCTCTATTGCGAGGTGCCGATCCCATTCTCCATTGCAGCCTTGGGCGGCGAGATCGATGTACCGACGCTCGAAGGCAAAGCGCATCTGAAAGTGCCCACCGGCACACAAAGCGGGCAAATGTTCAAACTCCGCGGCAAAGGAATCGTGAACGTCAACGGGCGTGGTCACGGCGATTTATTCGCCCGTCTAATTGTCGAAGTGCCATCGCGCCTGAATTCGGAGCAGCGTCAGAAGCTGGAGGAATTCGCTGCGCTTTGCGGCGACGAGAACACTCCGATGCGCAAAAGTTTCTTCGAGCGCGCCAAGGAATTTTTCAAATAGGCGGCGCAATTTCCGTGGTTCGCAATGCTGTCAAACTGATCGAGTGCCCGCGGGACGCCTGGCAGGGCCTGAAGCGGCAGATCCCCACGGAACTGAAGGCGCGTTACTTGCGTGGTCTGATAGAGGCGGGCTTCAAGCACGTCGATGCTGTGAGCTTCGTCTCTCCAAAAGCCGTTCCACAAATGGCCGATAGCGAGAGAGTGCTGGAGCAAATCGATTTGGCTGACGACGTCGAAATCATCGGCATCGTCGTAAACGAGAAAGGCGTTGAGCGCGCGATTAGCACCAAAGCAGTTGCCACCTTGGGTTTTCCCTACTCCATCTCAGAGACGTTTCTGCGCAAAAACCAAAACCAGACGCTGGAAGACAGCTACAAAATGTTGCAATCGGTTAAAACAAAGGCTGACCAGGCAGAGCTCGGCACGGTCGCTTACATTTCCATGGCGTTCGGGAATCCGTATGGCGATCCTTGGAATGAGGATGAAGTGTGCCAGGCGGTAAAGAAATTAGCTGGCATTGGTATTCGATCCATTTCCCTTGCTGACACGGTCGGTGTCGCTGGAGTTGATCTGATTCGCCGTGTTCTTGAAACGGTTAAAAACCAGTATGCCGATTGCGACATTGGCGTGCATCTCCACACCAGGCCCGAGCAAGCCGCAGCAAAAGTGCTGGCCGCTTATGATGTGGGTTGCCGTCGCTTCGATTCGGCCATCGGTGGCCTTGGTGGATGCCCATTCGCGCAGGATACGCTGGTTGGAAACATTCCCACGGACAGCATAATCGCAGCGCTTCAACAGCGCGGCGTGAAGCTGCCGGTAAGCAAATCGCTGAGCGAGGTGTTAGCGCTGAACTCGCTTATCGCAGTTGATTACTCATAGGTCGTATTAGTCCGATAGGTCGCATGCACCGCTTCTACATCTCGCTGGAGAATTGGAATCGCGGCGCGCTCGCGTTGACTGGATCCGAGGCTTACCATGCGCGCAATGTCCTACGCATGAAAGCCGGGCAGAAACTTGTCCTTTTCGACGGACAAGGACGCGAAATTACAGCGGAAATTGTCGATCTAACTGGCGACGAAATTGGTTTACGAAAATTGCATGAAGCGAAAACGCCGCCGTTGCGGTGCCGGATTGTTCTCGCGCAAGCCATTCCAAAAGGGAAAAACATGGAACTGATCGTACAGAAGGCAGTCGAGATCGGAGCAGCCGAAATTGAGCCGATCATTTCGGATCGCACCATTGTGCATATCGATTCCGAAAGCGCCGCACAAAAACAGTCGAAATGGCAACAGATCGCGATTGAAGCGGCCAAGCAATGCGGTCAGAACTGGCTGCCGCGCGTGCACACGCCGATGAAATTGGCGGAATTATTTTCTGCGGCTGCGGTAGAATCGTTCGATCTTCGGCTGATCGGATCGCTCCAGCCCGATGCCCAGCACTTAAAGAAGATCCTAGCAGATTATTCGAGCGAACATCAACATCGTCCTCGCAACGTATTGATGCTGGTTGGGCCGGAGGGCGATTTCACGCCTGCGGAACTCGCGCTTGCGCGGCGACATGGATGCCAGCCGATCACGCTTGGTCCAATCATCCTGCGAGTGGAAACTGCAGCAATCTATTGCCTGAGTATTCTCTCGCACGAACTGCTGATTTAGTCAGGCACTTAAAACCGGAGGCTACTCAGCCATCGCCGCCTCGACTGCAGATTCGCTGGGAAGATCTGGTGCATGCTCAGTCTGGTCCGGCGGCGCGGGTTGGATTGAAACAATAGTAAATTGAGCGGCGCCGCCGTGTTCGGTGCTTAGAGAAACGGTCTGGCCGACTTCATGACCGAGCAGCGCCTGCCCAATGGCCGTTTGATACGAAATAATATGCCGGTCAGGGTCGCCGTCCCATGCGCCCAAAACGGTATAGGTTTCTTTCTTGTCAGTCTCCTGATCGCTCAGCGTGACAATTGTGCCGATGGAAACACGCGACGTATCGGCATTTTCAAATGCGGTCCCGCGCGCATTGTGCAGCATTTGCTCAAGCTCCGTTTTGCGTCGCATCAGCACGCTCTGCATTTGCTTGGCTGCTTTAAATTCAAAATTTTCGCTCAGATCGCCATACGACCTGGCAAGGGCGATTTCTTTGCTGTTCTCGGGAATTTTTACTTTTACGAGTTCCTCGTATTCGGCCTTTCGCTTTTCCAGGCTGCTCCAGGAAACGATCAGTCGCGCCACCTTTTCCTGTGCTTCCACGCCTGCGATCATGCCTTCCAGTTCGGGATAGACCTTAACTACCCGCGCCAGGAGCGAGCGTTTCGTCAACTCATCGAATAGTGGACTTAGCTGGAGCCGCCGCATCGCGTCGCGCGCAAGAGCGACATCGGCGTTTTTAAAAAAATCTCCAAGCAGTTGCCTGTCTTCGACCAGAGCACGCTGCAACTTACTGACACGACCGGGAGCGTTGTGCTTTTCCCGTTCCAGCGCGGCGAGAATCGCGCCGAGCAAATCTGGCGTAATCAGGTCGTTCCAGTGCTCGCGTTCGCTGCACAGCCAGATAAGCATCTCGCTTGTAGCGGACTGTTCGCGAATGTTTCGCTCCAGCAGAGTCCGAAGCTCAGCGTGCTGTCCGCCTTCACCCAAGATGCGCGCAATTTGCGCCACCATGCGTCCGTGACTCCCTTCCAGCAAGCGTAAGGCGCGCTCCCCCCAGCTCGGACCGAGGGCCGACGGTAACGCTTCCAAGACTCGTTTCTCTTTTGCCGCCGACAACTTCGGCAGGATGAGTATCAGCCGCTTTTCTTCGTCGAGAATTAATTTCGAAAGCGTCAAACCCACGTGGGTCGTGTGGAGTGATGGGACGCGCCCGATCAAATCGTCGCGCGCGATGATGAGTTCGAACGCGAGCTCAGGATGCATTTTCAGGTTGCGCGCCGCGATGTTCTCGGTGGTCACGATGATCGGCTGAAGCTGTTTTTCAGGCTCCTTAAATTGCTGATAAGATTTTATGATTTGTTCGAGCGCCGCGATTTGCTCCTTCGGCTGTCGCGCTCTATTGAAAGCGGCGATCAATTCGTCAGCATGCGATATGCCTTCGCCGCGGATTTGAACTGGCTCGGTCTTTTTTGCAGGGATGGAAAAAGCGCCACTTGCCTTGAGCGCTTTCTTCGTTGATTCCCACCAGCGTTTCCATTCCGTCTCAGTGAAAACATCGCCGACCAGCCATTCACTGATCTGCTGCGTGCTGGCTTTGCCGTCCAAACTTTCCAGTATGTTCCGCACCAGCGCAGCCGGATTTTCCCTGGCCAGATTTTTGACTGACACAAGATCAGTTGCCTTGCGCGCCAGAAAATGCTCCGGCGGAAGCGGCGTAAGATTTTCCGCCGCATACTGGACCTGCATGGGATGGGACTTTTTGCTGGCAAAGTCGATTACGATCTGATTCAGGAGCAGATTCCACTCGCGCACATGACCGAATCCCCAACTCTTGTGCAAACAAAATGTGCCCGGCTTTAGTCTTTCCAGTTGCTCGGCGGCTTTGGACGTGAGCTTTCCCGATTCGACGAGCTTTTGTAATTCAGCGTCCATTTTTTCCAGTGGAGACAATATCATCTCGTGGGATATACGCCATAAGTCCCATGAGCCTGCGCGCCATTTGCGACTTGCTCGCGAATATTTTCGAAGTTGCCCCGCGCCTTGCGGCATGAAAATCTCGCGACGTGACGACGAGCATCTGGTTCTGGATTGCGTTTCACATCGGCGTTTTCATTGCAATCGGAATAGACCTCTTTGCCTCCAAGCGCCGCGGTCGCGAATTAAGCATGCGCGCTGCTTTCCAACGGACCGTCATCTGGGTGCTCGTGTCGCTGGCGTTCAATGCCTTGGTCTGGTACATCAAAGGGCCACATCACGGGCTCGATTTTCTCACCGGTTACCTCATCGAGTATTCGCTGAGCATGGACAACATTTTCGTCTTTGTGCTGATCTTCCAGCATTTTCGCGTTCCTCGCCTCGCACAACGTCGGGTTTTAGTGTGGGGAATAGTCGGGGCGCTCATCATGCGCGGCACGATGATCCTGTGCGGCATCGCATTGGTGCAACGGTTCCATTTCGTTCTTTATCTCTTCGGTCTCTTCCTGCTCGTCACCGCTGCGCAAATGCTTTTTAGAAAACGTACGGTCCGTGATTTCACCGAAGGCTGGGTATTGCGGACGTGCCGCCGCATCCTCCCGATAACGCGCGACTTTCATGCCGAGCATTTTCATGCCCGCGTGGATGGCCGCTGGATGCTGACGCCGCTCGCCTTGACCATGATCGTGATCGAGACCACCGACTTGATCTTTGCTGTCGATTCGATCCCCGCGATCTTCGCGATTACGCGCGATCCGTTCATTGTGTATACGTCCAACATTTGTGCGATTCTAGGCTTGCGGTCGCTTTACTTTCTGTTGGCCGGACTGATGGACCGTTTCATTTACTTGAGAACAGGGCTTGCGTTTGTACTGGCATTCGTCGGGATCAAAATGATTATCGCCGATTACCTGCCCCTGCCGAGGAGCGTCTCACTGGGCATCATTGTGCTCATCCTCGCGGTCACCATTGGTATTTCGATATTGAAGACGCAGAAGCAGGTTGCAGCGGAAGAGCGAAAATAAGTATTGCCTTTGCTCTTTGGAATCATTTAACTGGTTTGGAACGCTTATGAAAACAATGCTTACCCTCGCAACGGTCGCTGGCCT
>Ga0306922_10000459_pt1 | contig 33916 bp, 34 predicted proteins | sample sta12Cox44000082_FD_203758 | JGI IMG/M metagenome (GOLD analysis project Ga0306922, IMG submission 203758) | Lab enrichment of tropical soil microbial communities from Luquillo Experimental Forest, Puerto Rico - statoxic.12C.oxic.44.000.082 (v2)... | ecosystem: Environmental > Terrestrial >... | reverse complement strand
CATATTCGCCGGGAGGGTCCGGCGCCGTGCTCTCGTCGGCACCTGCGCCGTCCACCGGCACGAAAGGATAGACGCATCCGGTCGAGAAGGTGACGATGCGCGAATCGCGAAAGGCCTGCGCCACCAGCGCGGGGACGTGGGCATTCATCGCCCAGGTCAGCGCCAGGTTGCCCTCGGCGCCGAACTTGCGCCCGGCCATAAAGACAATGTTGCTGATTTTCGGCAGCGCACGGATCGCCGCTTCGTCGAGCAGATCGCAGTGAATGGTCTCGACGCCGCGCGCCTTGAGCCAACCCTCGATGCCGCGTTCGCTGAAGCGCGCCACGCCGATGATCCGCCGATCGGGCGAGGCGGCCTTGGCCAGCCCCGCCAGTGTCGGCCCCATTTTGCCGCCGACGCCGAGCACCATGATGTCGCCGTCGACCTTGCGGAGATCGTCGATCAGCGCCTGACTCGGCCGGCACAGCAGATCGTCGAGATCGGCGATGTCGCCTATCGTGTTCGGCAGATTGTTTGGGGTCAGCAGCATATTCCTCCCTCGTTGGCTATTGCTGCAGCCTGACGTCACGCACCACGAAAAGCCGCTCGAGGCCAAGCACCATACCGTAGAGGCCGACGCCGAGCAGGGTCAGCAGCACGACCGCCATGACCATCGCGGGCGTGTCGAGCGAGGACTGCACCTGGATCATGAGATAGCCGAGGCCGCGGTCGGAGGCGATGAACTCGCCGACGATGGCGCCGGCAACCGCGAGGATGGCGCCGACCTTCATGCCGGAGAAGACGTAAGGCAGCGAGCCCGGCAGCTGGATCTTGCGGAACAGCGTCCAGCGCGAGCCACGCAACGATTTGACGAGGTCGAGCAGGTCGGGCTCGACCTCGCTCAAGCCGCGGGCGGTGGTGAGCAGGATCGGGAAGAAGCAGATCGAGAACGCGATCAGGATATTTGCGAGGATGCCGTAGCTGAACCAGACGATGACCAATGGTCCCATGGCCACCTTCGGGATCATGTTTAGCGTCACGAACAGCGGCAACAGCAGAAGCGCGACCAGCCGCGACCAGGTGAAGATGACCGCGAGCGCTACTCCCACCGCGGCTCCAAGCAGGAAGCCCCCCAGAATTTCGATTGCGGTAACCAGAAGATTGGAGACCCAGGCATAGTTCGGATGAGCTAGCGTCACCAGCGCCGCGAGCGGCGAGGGCAAGATGAATTTCGGAACATGGAAGGCGTCGACCGTGACCTGCCAGAGCAGGATCACGACAAGATGCACGATCAGGATGATCGCGAGCGACTTTGCCGATCGTCCTCCTTCACCGGGCAACGTCTGTTCCTTCCGCGCTTTCGTCTTTGGAAGTTTGGGCCGATTTGTCCTGAGGCGCGTTCGGTTGACAAACCTTGCCGACCCTTGTTGCATTGGTAACCTCACCGAGCGGGATCGACAAGTCCGAGTCACATTTAAAGGAAGTTGCGATGAAATACGTTGCCATTGCGGGCTTGAAGGTTGCGGGTCTGGCGTTTGCGCTGGCGATGCCGATCGTTCCCTGCTCGGCGGGAGAGCCGGTCAATCTGATGCTGAACTGGACGCCGACCGCGGACCATTCACCGTTCTATTACGCCAAGGCGGAGGGCTGGTACGAGAAGGCCGGCATCGACCTTACGATCGAGACCGGCAAGGGGTCTGGCGTCTCCTCGCTGAAGGTTGGGTCCGGCGGGTCGCCGTTCGGCATTGCTGATCTTGCCACCATGCTGGTGGCGCGCAGCAAGGGCGCCGATGTCGTCGCGCTCATGAGTATCTATGCCAATACCGGCCAGACCTTCTATTGGCTTAAAAGCTATGGCGTGAACGGACCAAAGGATTTTCCCGGTCACAAGATCGGCAATCCACCCGGCGACGCCTCGCGCGTAATGTGGCCGGCCTTTGCAAAAGCCGCGGCGATCGCGCCCGACTCCGTGACCTTCGTCAATGTCGGACCGACCGCGAAGATCGCGGCGCTAAAGAGCCACACCGTCGATATCATCAGCGACTTCTATAACGAACATGACCTGAAGGTGATCGAGTTCGGCTCCGATCTCGGCTATCTCAATTGGAAGGATATCGGGCTCAACCCTTACGGCAATTCGCTGATCGTCAACGGTGCCTTCATGGAAAAAAATCCGAAGCTGGTCGAGGATTTCGTCAGGATCAGCCAGAAGGCGTTTGCCGCCTGCGTCGCCGATGTCACGCCCTGCCTGAAGGCACTGCTCGATCAGGTCTCGGGGCTCGACAAGGAGAACCAGCAGCGCCAGTGGGAGCGCATCAAGTTCCTGATGACTGACGAATACACGACAACCAAGGCGCTGGGCTGGATCGACAGCGAACGGATGAAGAAGGATTACGAGCTGGTGCAGACCTATCTTGGCATGGAGAAGCCGTTCGACGTGCAGACGGCGTTTTCGACCAGGATGCTGGATACCTTGATCAAGATGGATGCGAGCAAGGCGAAGAAGTAGGACGCGATGATCCCCTCTTCTTGCCTGGCAAGCGCTTGTCACGTTGGTTTCTTTGTTCGCCTTTTATGAGGGAGAACGATCATGAGCCAGACAGCCGTCAGTGAAACCCCGAAGCAGTCGCCCAAGGAAGCATCCGCCTCGGTCGTAGCGCGGCAGTCGGAGGTCAGGAAGGCGCTGCCATTTGCCGACACCGCCGATTTCGATGACGCCTCGCGCGGTTTTCTTGGCTCGATCGAGAATGCCAGGATCGTTTCGGCGTCGGGCAGGGTGGTCTGGAGTCTGGAGCCCTATGGTTTTCTCTCCGACGCCGAGGCGCCGGCAACGGTAAACCCGAGCCTGTGGCGGCAGTCGCGCCTCAACATGAAACATGGCTTGTTCGAGGTCGTTGCCGGCGTCTACCAGGTGCGCGGGCTCGATATCGCCAACATGACGCTGATCGAGAGCGATAGCGGCGTCATTGTCGTTGACACGCTGACTTCGATCGAAGGCGCGCGCGCCGGCATGGAGCTCTACTTCAAGCACCGGGGCAGGCGGCCGGTCGCCGCCGTCATCTTCACCCACACCCACACCGACCATTGGGGCGGCGCGCGGGGCGTGCTCGATGAGGCGATGCTCGCGAGCGGCAAGGTTCCGATCATCGCGCCCAATTTCTTCATGGAACATGCCGTGTCAGAAAACATCATCGCGGGGCCGGCGATGTTGCGACGCGCGCAATATCAGTTTGGACCGTTGCTGGCCAAGGGCGCGCGCGGTCAGGTCGATTGCGGTCTCGGCAAATCGATGGCTGCGGGCGCGGTGTCGTTGTTGCGCCCGACCGATCTGATCATCGCAACCGGCGACAAGCGCGTGATCGATGGCGTCGAGTTCGAATTCCAGATGGCGCCGAACAGCGAGGCGCCGGCGGAGATGCACTTCTATATCCCGCGTAACAAGCTGCTGAACCTCGCCGAGAACTGCACGCACAATTTCCATAACCTGTTGCCGTTCCGCGGCGCAGACGTGCGCGACGCGCTCGCCTGGTCGAAATATCTTAATGAGGCGTTGAAGATGTGGGGCGGCAAGGCGGCGGCGATGTGCGGCCAGCATCACTGGCCGGTGTGGGGCAGAGAGCGCATCGATACCATGATCCGCCAGCAGCGCGATCTCTACAAGTTCGCGCATGACCAGACCATCCGCCTGATGAACCACGGGCTCACTGCGACCGAAATCGCCGAGACCATCCGCCTGCCCGGGAGTCTCGACGGCGCCTGGCATGCGCGCGGCTATTACGGCCACATCCGTCACAATGTGAAGGCGATCTATCAGAAATATCTCGGCTGGTATGACGCCAACCCCGTCAACCTCGATCCATTGCCGCCGGTCGAGGCCGGCAGGAAATACGTCGAGTACATGGGCGGCGGCGAGGCGATCCTGGCGCGGGCGCGCAAGGATTTTGCCAAGGGCGAGTTCCGCTTCGTCGCGCAGGCGGTGAGCCATCTGGTGTTTGCCGAACCTGACAATCAGGCGGCGCGCGCCATGCTCGCTGACACCTTCGAGCAGCTCGGTTACGCCGCCGAAAGTTCGACCTGGCGCAACGCCTACCTGTTCGGCGCACAGGAACTGCGGCAGGGCATGCCGAAAACGCCGGCGCGGCCGCCGATGCAGCGCGAGACCCTGGCCGCGCTTCGCACGGAGCAGCTTTGGGACGTGCTCGGCGTCCGCCTCAACGGACCGAAAGCCGAGGGCAAGCAGATCGTGCTGAACTGGAGCTTCACCGATACCGGCGAGACCTTCGCGCTCAATCTCGAAAACAGCGCGCTGACCTACACCGAGGGTATGCAGGCGGCGAACGCGGATGCGAGCTTTACGCTCGCGCGCAGCACGCTGGATGAGGTGATCGCCAAACAGACCAGTTTCCCGGAGGCCGTTGCCGCCGGAAAGGTCGAGGTCGGCGGCAATCCGATGCGGCTCGCCGAGCTGATGGGGCTGATGGACGAGTTCCCGCGGATGTTCGAGATCGTCGAGCCGAAGCGGACGGTGGTGAGTTAGGGTTGGGGTGAGGGGGGTACAGTCCCAGAAGGCAGGAACCCCTCACCCGATTTGCTGCGCAAATCCACCTCTCCCGCAAGGGGAGAGGTGGATAGCGTTCGCGGATCGTTAGTGCCTCAAATCCCCAGATACGCCGCCTGCACCTGCTTGTTGTTGGCAAGCTCGCCGCTCGAACCGCTCATGATGACGCGTCCGCTTTCGAGAACATAGGCGCGCGCGACCAGTGACAGCGCGCGGCTGACGTTCTGCTCGACCAGCAGGATCGCCGTGCCCATCTTGTGGATTTCGCCGATCTTCTCGAAGGTCACATCGGTCATCACAGGCGCCAGTCCCAGCGACGGCTCGTCCAGCATCAGCAGCCGCGGTTTCAGCATCAGGCCGCGACCGACCGCCAGCATTTGCTGCTCGCCGCCGCTCATGGTGCCGGCAAGCTGGCGTCTGCGCTCGGCAAGCCGAGGGAAGATGCCGTAGACGAGCTCCATGCTCTCTGCCCGCGCGGCCTTCGCCTTTGGCACAAGGGCGCCGATTTCCAGATTTTCCTGCACGGTCATCTCCGGGAAGACCTGGCGGCCCTCCGGAACATGCGCGATGCCCAATTCCGGAATCCGGTAGGGCGGCAGTGAGGCGACATCGATGCCGTCGAAACGGATCGACCCCGCTGACGGTTTCACCAGCCCCGAGATTGCGCGCAGCGTCGTGCTCTTGCCGGCGCCGTTCGCGCCCAACAGACCGACCGCTTCGCCTTCGCCGATCTCGATCGAAACATCCGAGATCGCCGGCACCGAGCCGTATGCGGCGCTGACGCCGGAGAGCTTAAGCATGCGCGCCCCCATCGGGAGGCACGTGCACATAGCCGGAGCCGAGATAGGCGCGGATCACTTCCGGATTTTCGACGATTTCCTTAGGCGTGCCTTCGGCGATCTTCTGGCCGTGATCGAGCACGACGATATGGCGCGCCACCGCCATGATGGCACGCATGACGTGCTCGACGATGACGATGGTCAGGCCGCGTTGCGAGAGTTTTCCAACCAGCGCCACGGCCTGATCGATCTCGGACGGATTGAGCCCGGCCATCACCTCGTCGAGCAGAAGGATTCTGGGCTGCGTCGCCAGCGCGCGCGCCATCTCAAGCCGGCGCTGGTCGATGGTGGTGAGGTCGCGGGCCGGTGTCTGCTCTCGCGCCGAGAGACCGACAAAGTCGATCGCCTCGCGCGCTCTTTGGCGCGCCGCGGCGACGTGGCGGTCGCGGAGGAAGGCGCCGGTCATGACGTTGGCAAGCACCGTCATTGCGCCAAAGGGTTTTGCCACCTGGAAAGTGCGCGCAAGCCCGAGTGCGCAGACCTGATGCGGCTTGAGGCCCACGATCTGCCTGCCGAACGCCTCGACCGAGCCGGAATCGGCGCGATGAAAGCCGGTGATCAGATGAAAGCTCGTGGTCTTGCCGGCGCCGTTCGGCCCGATCAGGGCCACGGTCTCATTCTCCCTCACGGTAAAGCTGACGTCTTGCACCGCGCGCAAGCCGCCGAAGCGTTTGCTGAGGTCCTTTATGACGAGCGCGTCGGTCATGGGCTCTCCACGCGCGCCGGCTGGCTCTCGAAGCGACGCCGCCAGGCATCCGTCACCAGGCCGATCAGGCCGGTCGGACGCCACAGGATGACCGCCATCAGGATCAGCGCATAAACGGTGAGCTGGATGCCACCGGTCGAGGAACCGAGCCAGCTCTGCAGCAGCGCCGAGGTGGTTTCCAGCAGCACTGTGCCCATCACCGGCCCCCACAGCGTGCCGATGCCGCCCACGATCGACACCAGCGCCGCCTCGATCGAGATGCTGAAGTTGAAGGCGGTCGCCGGATCGATGAAGTAGATGTACTGGACGTAGAAGGTGCCGGCGAGCCCGGTGAGAAACGAGCTGATCATGAAGATGTCGCGCTTGATGCGCGGTGCGTTGACACCGATGGCTTCGGCTGCGTCTTCGTTCTCGCCGATCGCGACGAGATAGTAACCCATCCACGATCGTTCGATCCGCCAGGTGATCGCTAGTCCCAGTGCAAGCAGGCCGAGCACGACATAGTAGTAGGACGCCTTGGACTCGAACTGCATCATCAGCGGCGAACTGCCGAGATTGGGAATGGTCGTGCCCTCGGCGCCCCAGGCGAGATCGCGGAACTTCAGGAAGATCAGCATCAACGCTTGCGCGGTTGCGATGGTTGCAATGGTGAAATAGGGGCCGCGGAGGCGGAAGCACAGCCAGCCAATCGGCAGGCTCGCAAGCATCGCGACGACCCCTCCGGCCACCATCCCGATCCATGGCGAGATGCCGAAGTCGACCTGCATGATCGTTGAGGTGTAGGCGCCGAGGCCGAAGAAGGCGGCGTGTCCGAGCGAAAGCTGCTTGGCGTAGCCGCCGATCAGGTTCCAGGCGACGCCGATGAAGGAGAACAGCAGGATGCGAATGAAGATGTCGACCGCAAAGGAGCTGGTCACGATTTGCGGCAGCGCCAGCAGCACCGCGACGAGCACGGCGAGCGCAAGCCACGACCACTTGCTGAGCCCGGCCATCACCGTACTCTCCCCCCGCCCAATCCGCTCGGCTTGAACGCCAGCGTCAGCAGCAACATGGCAAACACCACGATCAACCCGGAATCGGCGCCGACGAACTGGATGCCGAGCGATTCGGCTATCCCCATCATCAGGCTTGCGATCAGCGCGCCGACGACGTTGCCGAGCGTGCCGAGCACGACGGCGACAAAGGCCATCAGCACGAAAATCTGTCCGACGAAGGGGTAGGCCGAGTAGAAGGGCATCAGCAGCGAGCCCGCCGCGCCCGCGAGCGCCAGCGCCGCGCCGAAGGCGACCGCGAACACCCGGTTCGGGTTGATGCCCATCAGCGTTGCGACGTCGCGGTTTTGCGATGCCGCACGCATGGCCTTGCCGAGATCGGTGGTGTGCAGGAACACCCAGAGCATGCCGCTCAAGCCCATCGCCACGACAAAGGCGATCAGCTTGGCGACGGGGACATAGAAGGGGCCGAAGTGGAACGCTTCGTCCGAATAGAAGGTGTGGACCGTTCGATAGTTCGCGGTGAACAGCAGCAGCGACAGGTTGAGCAGCAATAGCGACAGCGCAAACGTCAGAAAGATCTGCGGCATGTCGTTCGGTCCCAGCACCCTGCGGATCAGAAAATGCTGGACCAGCGCGCCGATGATGAAGAGGACTGGCATCGACACGAATAACGAGAGCAGGGGGTCGATGGCGAGATAGCTGAACAGGAAGAAAGTGATGTACATCCCGATCATGACAAATTCGCCCTGGGCGAAATTGACGATCTTGACCACGCCAAAGATCAACGTCACGCCGATCGAGACAAGGGCGTAGATGCCGCCGATCAGCAGGCCGTTGATGACGGCCTGGATCACTGTCTCCACCATCGGAAAATGCCCGCCTGGATCAGGATTTCATCAGCGCCGCGCGGGCGTCTTCCTTCGGGAAGACGCTGGCGAGGTCGCCGTTCTGCCACTGCACGCCCAGCGGCCGGCCGTAGACGTTCTTGCCGTCGGGCCCGAACTTGACCTTGCCGCCCGGCGCCATCGCGGCAAAGCCCGAGGAAACGTCGAGCGCCGACAGCGCCTCGCGCACCTTTTGCGGGTCGCTCGAGGCCGCGCGCTCCAGCGCATCGGCGATCATGAAGGTCTGTGCCACCAGCCCGCCGGCATATTCGAACAGGAACTCGCCCGTGCGCTTCTTGTATTCGGCGTTCACCTTCTCGGCATTCGCGTCCATGTCGTGGTTCCAGTGCGCCACCCCCTGCAGGCCCTCGGCGAGCTTGCCGACGTTCTTGTAGAAGTCCGGAATGACGAAGCCGCCGGAGCCGCCGTTGATCGCGATGTTGAGGCCGACCTGCTTCACCGTCCGCACGATCAGGATGAGGTCGTTGAGATAGGAGACCGAGAACAGCGCGTTGGCGCCGGATGCCTTGACCTTGTTGATGAGGGGGCTCGCGTCGGTAAAGCCGGCCGAGTAGGGCTCGAACATCACGATCTCGACGCCTTCGCCGGGTGCAAGCTCCTTCAGGCCATTCGAGGTGGAGGTGCCGAATGCGGTATTTTCAAAGACCACCGCGACCTTGGGCTGGTCGCTGACGAGCTTCGACATCTGGAGCTGCGCCCTGGCGAATTGCGAGGCGCGCGCGAACGGCGTGAACGTATAGGTGCGGCCCTTGTTGAGCTGGTCCGAGCTCGAGCCGGTGATGATCGGCACCTTGGCGCGCTCGCAGACCTCGCTTGCGATCAGGGTCAAGGCGCTTGCAAAACAGCCATGGATCGCCGACAGCTTGTTGGAGGTGATCAGCCGGTCGGTCTCGGTGCGGGTCACCGTGGTATCGCTCTGCACGTCGGAGACGATCAGGTTGAGCTTGGCGCCGCCGAGCGACTTGATGCCGCCGGCCTCGTTGATCATCTCGACCGCAAGCTTTGCGGCTGCGACGCAGCCGACGCCGATCTGCGCCATGCCGCCAGTGGTCGGGTAGAGAGCGCCGATGTTGATCGCGTCGGCGGCATAGCCGCGCAGCGGCACCGCGCCGAACGCGCCCGCCGCGAGCGCTGCGCCGGCATGTTTGAGGAATTTGCGACGGCTTTGCCGCTTCGACAACATTCGGTTTGCCGATCCATTCCCAGACGCAGCTCGCGCGCGATCCCTGTTCATGCCGTCTCCCCCTGATGCTCAAATTGGGCGGCCGGACTTCCGTCCGCCGTCGTCGCCTGCTTGTTGCTTCGGGGAAGATGCTAGCGCGGCCAAAAATTGTTTACAATATAGTTTTCAATATTATCATCGCAGCCGAAGGTCCTTCCGGCTTAGACCTTGGAGTAAGGCCGGACCGGGCGCGCGGTGCGACGGGGGATGGGTTGGCGGCAAGGACAAACAGGAAGATGAAGGCGCGGGCGCAAAAATCGCGCGAGGCGAGGGCATTACCCCCGCGAGAAGCCGCCGCGGCCGTCGTGATCGCCCGCAGCATCGAGGAGGACATCGTGCTCGGCCGGCGGCAGCCGCGCGAACGGCTGATCGAGCAGGACCTCTGTGATCTCTTTCGCACGCATCGCGGCGACGTGCGGCTTGCGCTGTTTGAGCTGGAGAAGAAGGGTCTCGTGGAACGCATTCCCAATCGCGGCGCGATGGTTCGCGGGCTGACGCCGTCCGAGGTCAAGGAAATCTACGCGGTCCGCGAGGAACTGGAAGTGATGGCCGTACGCATCATCCGGTTTCCGGTTGCGAGCGCGGACATCGAGCGGCTGGAGGAGTTGCAGCGGCAGCACGCAAAGGCCATCGCGAGGGGTGAGATGCTCAATGTGTTCTACAGCAATTGGCGCTTTCACCAGGCGTTGTTCGGCCTGTGCGGCAATGCCTGCCTGATCGAGACCATCGATCTGCTCGCGCAGAAGGTCCACGGCATTCGTTCCTACGCCAATGCGTTTCCGCAATCGCTTGATCGCGCCCGGCGCGATCACCTTGACATGATCAAGGCGCTTCGCGCCTCGCGCCGGGACGAATTGATTGCGCTTACGAAGCGTCACCTCAAGCCGTCGCCGGAAGCCTATATCGAGGCTTATGAACGGCGCTTCGGTAAGGTCGAGGCGGCGAGCCTCCGCTAGGGCCTCTCTTCGAGGGCTTTCAGTTTCAATCGCGTGGCAAGCAGCGCCGCGAGCAGCAGGGATGCCATGACGCCCGCGACACAGGCCGTCCAGCCAAAACGATCAAACAATTGGCCGAGGATGGCACTACCGACCAAGCCGCCGCAGAAATAGCAGGCAAGATAAATGCCGCTGGCTACCCCGCGATTGTCTTGCGCCGCCTGACCGACAAAACCGGTGGTGACAGCCTGGGCAAAGAAGGTGCCGACGCCGACCAGGATCATGCCTGTCAGCACCTCCTCAACATGCGTGGCCAATAGCAGCGGCAGACCGAGTAGCGCGACCGCGAGAGCGCCCCAGATGGCGGGCCGCCTTCCGATACGCGCGACCGCCCGGCCGGCCAAAAGCGTGGTTGCGATCGAGGGCAGGAATACCAAATAGACAAAGCCAAGGTCCATCATGCCGAGCGACAATGGCGGGCGAACCAGTACGAAATTCACATAAGTGAAGGTGCCGATGAAGGCGAACAGGATGCAAAATCCGATGCCGAAGGCGGCGCGAAGTGCGGGATTGCGCCAGTGCTCGATTATGGCCCTCGCCGGCGATGACGCGGCACCCATCGAATGCATCTGCTTGACTTGGGCGATCGTGAAGTAGACCAGGACAGCACCAGCGAGGTTGAGCAGCGCAAAGAAGTAGAAGTTCCACTTGAGCCCGAAGGTGTCCGCAATCCCTGCGGAGAGTAGCCGCCCGATCAGGTTGCTGGCGACATTCCCAGTGACGTAGGCGGCAAAGGCGCCGCCGGCATCCATCGCGCTGCATTGTTCGCCGAGATAGGCGAGCGTCAATGTGAAAGCGGAGGCCATGCACAGCCCCTGCGCAATGCGCAAAAGCGTAAACACGGCCAGGTTGGGCGCGGATGCGAGCAGACTGGTCGGAACGGCGAGCACTGCCAGACTGAGGAGTATGCCGGCGCGCCGATCGATGCGTGGGCTGAACAGCCCGACGATAAGACCGGCGGCCGCCATGCCCATTGTGGTGGCATTGACCGCAAAGCCCATCGCGGCCGGCGTGACCTGATAGTGCCTTGCCAGCGAGGGCAGGATGGCCTGCGTCGCAAACAGATCGACCACGGTCAGAAATGCCGTGAGACCTATGACGATCGACCGCAGCACCGCGCCCGGCGATTGGCCGTGAAAGCCGACGGCGCTGGAGTTGATGGCTTGTGCTGAAATCTCGGTCATTGTGGGCCGTCACGCGAGAGGGCGATGTGACGCCCGCGGCGTGCGGGGCAACACGGGGGGCGGGGCGTCACATCCAGCAGGGATTGGTCACATATTGTGGTCGCTCGGATCCTTGCGGACGTCGCCGACATAGAGAATGACGGTTTCCTTGCCGAGATTCTTCCACCAGTGCGACGTGCCGAACACCTCCGGCCTGATATCGCCGGCCTTGTGAACGATCGGAGCTTCGCAATTGCTGGCATATTCCACGATCTCGCCCTGCTGGACGAAGATCAGCGCGGGGCGGTCGTCATGACTGTGCCAGGGCACGATGCCGCCGGGTTCGACGGTGAGCTTGCGGAAGCGCAGCTCACGACCGGCGATATGGGCGGGCTGCTGGCCCAGGTCGATCGAGCCAAGCGTGGTATCGGTGACGCCGACCGGCTTGTAGTCGACCATCTGGCGAGCGCCGGCCTTCATCTTGTCGGCAGGGCATTCGCCCGCAGCCGAAGCCGAGGCCCATAGAATGCATAGCAGCGCAAACACGCTGAACTTGGCAAGACGCAGCGCGTTATGTCGGGACATAGGACTCTCCTGTCTGTTCGCATGCCGGCGGCACGCTATGGCGACAGGATCGTCGCGGTGGCCCTAAAACTGAAATACCGACTTGCTCTGAGGTCGATAGCCTCGCGCTATCGCCGGCGCGCGATGCCGCGCAGCTATCGAACCGATCGCACATCGGCATTTCCAACCCGTCGGGATCGGGCCTCTGATCGGCCGGCGCCCGAGCGGTCGCTTCTACCGCCGCAAAGCGCCGCCGCTGCCCCTTGTGGGCGGGCTGTATGAGAATAGAATCCGACTGCAACTCCGGAGCCGTTCATGACCTCGCTTTCAACGGCCGACGAAGAACGCCTGAGACAGGCCTTCCTGCGCTGTCGCGACATGGAAGCAACGCTTGCCGAGCAACTGCAGGCCTATGCCGCGGCCGGGCGCGAGATCTTCCCGGCCTATGGCAATGCGGTTGACAGGCTGGTGGCGCGCCTGAAGGAAAGCGGCGGCGGCGAGAACGCGCCGCATCCGGGCGAGGCGATGCCTGATTTCCTGCTGCCGGACGAAACGGGACGGTTGGTTAGTCTGAAATCCCTGCTCGCTACGGGACCGCTCGCGGTGATGTTCTTCCGCGGTCACTGGTGCCCTTATTGCCGCTTGAATATCAGGGCCGTCAGCCAGGCAATGGACCGGATCGAGGCCGCAGGCGGCCAGGTCGTCGCGATCATGCCGGAAGTCCAGGCGTTTGCCGGGCAGTTCAAGGAGGAGGCCGGCGCGCGGTTTGCTGTCCTGAGCGATCTCGACAATGGCTATGCGCTATCGCTCAATCTCGCAATCTGGCTGGGGGCGGAGATCAGGGAACTGCTCTCCTACCAGGACATGGCGAGCTATCACGGCAACGACGGCTGGGTGCTGCCGATCCCCGCGACGTTCGTGGTCGGTCGTGACGGGAGGATCAAGGCGCGTTTCGTCGACCCCGATTTCCGCAAGCGCATGGAGATCGACGACTTGATTGCGGCGCTGAAGAGCGCCCACCAAGATTCCTGACGGCGCGCCAGTGGTCCGATTCTAAACTTCGCTACCGGCAGCGCCAGACCGCGTGTTTTCAAGGTATTATGGTAGTTATTCGTGAACCCGATCCTGTCCTGAGGCTGCGTCGTCATCGCGGGTTTCAAGACATTCGGTGAGGTATTGCGAACCTTCAAAATGACCGCGCCGGCAACCTTCGTCTCCCTCCAAGAATGAGAAATGGAACCAAGTTGAACCCCAATAGTTTTAATCCTTGCCACAATTGTTCCAAAGTTCCGCCCAAATGTTGTCTTGGGCTGATTACTTAAGTTTATGTAACATTTTGTCAGGCGGGGGGCTGACGGCGTGAAGTAATGCGTTGAGTTTGTCGTAGGAGCGGCTGCGAAAGTATGTCGAGTGAGCCCGCTGTACCGACCTACATCATTGCGAGCGACGGCCTTCTCCGCGAAGGTCTGCGGCTAATACTATCGAACACCCGCTTCAGCCCCAACGCTTGCGCGGTTGAACTGGACGACCTCACCGAGGTGCCCTCCGACAGGCCCGTTCTGTTCATCATTGGGGCGGGCGAGGAGCAGGCGGTGATTTGCAGCAAGATTCGCAGCCAATATCCGGTCGCCTACGTCGTGGCCGTCGCTGATGACAGCAATCCGCACGTCCTCTCCTGCGCACTGGACGCAGGAGCAAGCGCAGCGCTCTTCAGCTCCGTAAGCCCGAACGCGCTCGTTAGTACCTTGCAAGCGGTGACAAACGGAAAGCTCATTCTCATCGATTCCCGTCTCTGGTCACTCGAACTTCAGCAAAAGGCCGAAGAGCGAGCATCGCCCCCACTCCAGAGCGAGATTCCCCGCGGGGATACCGACGAGTCTCCGGCAACGAACAAGCTGTCCGCGCGCGAGATCGAAATACTTCAGCGCATCGTTCGTGGAGATTCCAACAAGCATGTCGCGCGATTTTTCAAGATCGCCGAGCCGACCGTGAAGGCCCATGTCAAGGCCATCTTCAGAAAGATTGGCGCCGGCAATCGCACCCAGGCTGCGATCTGGGCTCTCAATCACAGGCTTTTCGACGATGCTGCGCCGCACGATCTTCCCGAGTTGCTGCACAACGTCACCGGTCGCGATGGGGCGCCGGATCCGGTCTGACCGCGCAGGTTCTTGCAAGTCTTCGATATGGCCCAGGCTGTCCGGAAAGCGCGGAGGATATCGACCTGCTCGCTGCCACTAGAGAGGAGGCAAGAAGCGCTTCAGTTGTCTTGCAGGCCCAGTGTGTTTGGTTTGCCAGTCGGCCAGCGGCCGGCGGCGCGTGTGGCGCTCCCCGGCCGCCCGGTTGCAACTTCGATCACGGAGGCGACCGCAAGCACGAGCGATACGAACAGCGCCAGATGACGCTTGCCCAATGACGACCTTTCCTCCGGCATAAGCTCAGGCTCGGACAGCTCGACGTGGACCAGGTTGGCCTCCGGCCAGCGCTCATTCTCGGGCGTCGGCGCGCTCGTCTCCGGCGCCGAGATCGCTGCTTCCGCGAGGCGCGACTTGTGATGGTCGTAGGTCCAGCAACCGTCGCCATCCTTCGCGAGCGCCCGCGCCGGCCAGGTCCGCGCCGCTTGCACCTGGTCCAGGCAGTGACGGGAGGCCTGGGCGGTTGTCGCCAGACCCAGCGCCATGACCGCTAGCGCCGCGACAATTGGCGGAAGACCATGCCTGAAGCGGACACAGTTTCCGATGCTCGCATAGTCGGTGGACTCGATCTGATCGGGGTTGCACCACTGGGCGAAACATTCCCGACAGATCCTTGCGTCGCGATGCCAGAACGAATCCCCGGCGTAGTCGACATCGCGTCGGCAACAATCGCAGATCATCACTGTCGCTCCTCAACGAGGTGGCGCAGCTCTTCGCGCACCGCACGCCGGTCAAGCTCCTGGGTCAGTTCTTCGCCGGCCCGGCTCTTCGGATCGGAATAGTACCGTTCAGGACCGATTGGATCGTTGGCACTCCTTGTCGTTGCCATCGTGCAGCCGCCGATCAGCACGGCGAGCAGCACGATGACGGCCGGCGCCGCGGCCAGAAGGTACGGCAACGCGGAGTAGACGATCACGCCACACTCTCGGTGGTCTTGGCCGTGAGCTTTTCCCGGAAGCCCTCGCACATCCGGCGGACTTCTTCGGTTGCTGTCGAGCACTGTTCGATCTCGTCGAACATGCGCTTGCCTTCCTTGCGGTAGCGCGACGCGGTGTTCTTGATATCCTTGAGCATGGCGGTCGCAGAGGCGGTGAGCTGATCGCAGCGCTGCACCATTTCTGTCACCGTCTGGCCCATCGTTTCGATCTCCTTGGCGGTCGCCTCGTATTCCTTGACGATGGCTTCCGCCGAGAGCTTGCCGATCTCCGTCGCGTTTTCGCGGTGCTTGACGTAATCCGGAACCGAGCGTGGAACTTGATCGACTGCCTGGACGTATGGCTGTCTCTGCTGGACGGCTTCCTGGACCTCTGCTTCGAGCCGACTGACGTCGAAGGGCTTCACGTTCACATTCTGTGCTCTCATAGTCCCACCTCCATTGTTAAGCGCTTAACTTCGAGAGCTGGATGCTTTTGCGGCCAGCTTGTGGTTTGCCGGGTCATGCGTCTCGGAATTGAGAACGCATTGTCGCCCGACAATTTCGAGACATTCTGTCCGGTTGGACCGGCGCCCAATCACCCGGGGCAAAAGCCTCCCTCCAGCCAGCGAGAGGCTGGCTTTCGCGTTGCACGATTTTGGCAAAGCACGGTGGAATTGCGTCTACTTTGCGAACCTTATTGACTAGTCCATTGGGACTACTTCGTCGCCTCCTGCCTGAGGAAGCGGTCGGCGCGGGGAAGTCGCAGAGGGCAATTGCGCCAAATGGGTAGCGAACGTCAGATCCGCTCCGCCAGTCGCACGCTATCCATCGTTCCTGCTCAAATGCTGCCGCCAATCGGCGCCGCGCAACAGCCGCATCATTGCGGAGGCCACCGCCGTGCGTTCTCGCCCGGCCACGCCATAGAGGTGGATTGTTCGCCGCGCGTCCAGGCCGCTGACCGCCGTTCGCTTCAGGGTCTGCGGGATGGGCGAGGTGTCCGGAACGACGGCCACGCCAATTTCGGCTTCGAGCAATTCAACGAGGTCGCGCTCCGACCACACTTGGTGGCCGCGTTCGACATCAAGGCCGTGCTCGCGAAGCGCGGCGCCGAGGCGTTTGCCATGTTCGCAATAGCTCCGCGACAGCCATTGCTCCGAGCGCAAATCCTCAAGGTCGATATTGTGCTGATCCGCAAGCCGGTGACGCCTGCTGAAGACCAGCTGAAAACCTTCCGTAAACAGCGGCCAGACATCGAGCCGCTCCCACGCCTCGTCGAGCTCGGCCGCGATCCCAAGTTCGGCCTCGCCCTTTTTAAGCAACTCGGTGACCTCGCGCTCGCTGCCGCGCAGAAACTCGAACTCGAGCCGGTTGAACTGGCGCTTGATCTGATTGAGAAACGGTATCAGCAGCGACAAATCGACCGACCAGGTCAGCGCGATTCTGAGCGCGCCGACCTCACCGCTCCTGAAAGCGGACGCCAGTGACCGCGCGCCGATTGCCGCCTCGTAGCATTGCCTGAGCAGGGGGTGCATGCGCTGACCAAGCTCGGTCAGTTGCGCGGCCGGCCGTTCGCGCCGGAACAGGTCGCCGCCAAGTTCGGCTTCCAGCTGCTTGATCGCCCGTGTCAGCGACGGTTGGGCCACGTTGCACTCGTCCGCGGCGCGGGTGAAATTGAGCGTCCGTGCGACGGCAAGGAAGTACCGGACCTGATGCATTTCCATGCTCGCCCTCCGCCCGATTTTCCCGGATAATTTACCCGCAAGGGCATCGCGGCCGCCATAGCGGCTGCCTATCATTTCGGAAGCAAAAGGGCATTTCCGCAAGGTTCCGCGGCGGTGCAGAATTTGCGGCATAAACGAAAATCGGTCGATACCATCGACTTCGACGGGAGCAGGACATGAACGGTGTGCTGAACAAGGTTTCCTTCCCGGGCGTCAGGTCGTCCAGCCAAAATCTCCCGGGCCAGGTCGTGCTGGTGCTGCAGGGCGGCGGCGCGCTCGGCTCCTATCAGGCGGGCGTCTACCAGGCGCTGCACGAGGCCGGCATCGAGCCCGACTGGATCATCGGCACCTCGATCGGCGCGATCAACGCAAGCCTCATCGCCGGCAATGAACCGCAAAACCGGCTCCCGCGCTTGCAGGAATTCTGGAAGCGCGTCGAGCAAAGCCCGATCTGGAGTTTCCGCGATGCCTTCCCGGGCTTTAACGAGAAGCTCTCTTACTGGGCAACGATCACCCACGGAATCCCCGGCTTCTTCCACCCGAATCCCCTGGCCCATGCCGGCGACTCCTATGTGCTCGGCCCCGAACACGCCGCCTTCTACAATACGGCGCCTCTCCAGCAGACTCTGGAGCAGCTGGTCGATTTCGATCTGGTCACTCGCTGCACCCCGCGCCTGACCGTCGGCGCCGCCCATGTCCGCACCAGCCAGATGCGCTATTTCGACAGCCGCGATTGCGCGATCACCGTCAAGCATGTGATGGCTTCGGGGGCGCTGCCGCCGGCCTTTCCGGCCGTTCGCATCGAGGGCGAGCTCTACTGGGACGGCGGCATTCTTTCCAACACGCCGACCGAGGCCGTGTTCGACGACAATCCCCGTAGGGATTCGCTGATCTTTTCGGTTCACCTCTGGAACCCGCTCGGCTCCGAGCCCACCACGATGGCCGAGGTCTTGAATCGCCACAAGGACGTGCAGTATTCCAGCCGGATCGCGAGCCAGATCGCGCGCCAGCAACAGATCCATCGCTTGCGTCACGTCATCAAGGAGCTTGCCGCAAAGCTACCCGAAGCCGAGCGCAACAGCGTGGTGGCGCGGGAATTGGCGAGCTATGGCTGCCAGACCAGGATGCACGTCGTCCGCCTGCTTGCACCGCAACTAGACCGCGAGACCCATACCAAGGACATCGATTTCAGTCCGCACGGCATCATGCAGCGGTGGGATGCGGGCTACGCGCATGCCAGGGCGGAGCTGGCGCGCCAGCCATGGGCCGGCGACTTCGATCCGCTCGCGGGCGTCATTCTGCACGAACGGGAAGCAACGATGCCGCAGGCGGCGGAGTGAGGGGCGGTCAGGCGTTGGCTTGGCTCAAGGCCGTCTTGCGATAGAGCGCGCTGTAGCCGGCCGCCGAAAGGTCCCAGCTGAAGGTCCTCGCCATCGCGCTGCGGCGCATGGAGTCGAGCCGTTCTTTGGCAATGAAGGTCGAAAAGGCACGCCTGACACCGCCGAGGAAGGATTCGATCGAGGGCCTTGCAAACAAAAAGCCGGTCTCGCCGTCGGTGATGGTTTCCGCCAGTCCGCCGGTCTGGTGGCCGATCGGCAGCGAACCGAAGCGCTGCGCATACATCTGGCTCAGCCCGCACGGTTCGAAACGCGACGGCATCAACGTAAAATCGCTACCGGCGAAGATACGCCGCGCGTGGCCGTCGTTGAAGCCGATCGCGACGGCGAAAGCATCCGGCCTCCTGCGGTGCGCGTCGACCAGGGCCTGTTCGAGCGCCGGTTCGCCCGAGCCGGTGACGACGATCTGTCCGCCGGCTTCGATGATCTCGTCGGCCGCCGAAAGCACGAGATCGATGCCCTTCTGATGCACCAGTCGCGCGACGAGGGCGAAGATCGGACCGCGCGATACCGCGAGGTTGAACTGCTTGCGGACATAATCGGCGTTGGCGCGCTTGCCGTCCCAGTCTCCGGCCGCGAACGGCTGCGCCAATTGGGCGCAGAAGCGCGGGTCCTAGCTTTCATCGATGCCGTTGAGGATGCCGGTGAGCTCTTGCGCCTCGGAGCGGATGCGGAGCAGTCCTTCCAGGCCGCAACCGAGCTCGGGCGTCGTGATCTCCTTGGCATAGGTTGCGCTGACGGTGGTCAAATGCGAGGCGTAGACGATGCCGCCCTTGAGGAAGGAAAGCTTGTCGTAGAATTCGACGCCATCGATGTGGAACGAGCTTTCCGGCGCGCCGATCCGGCGCAGCGAGTCGCGCGGAAACAGCCCCTGATAGGCCAGGTTGTGGATGGTCAGGATGGATGGGATCTTCAGGCCGCTCCAGGCAAGGTAGGCCGGCACCAGCGCGGCCTGCCAGTCGTTGGCGTGCACCAGGTCGGCTGCCCAATTCCTGTCCAGAGTGCCCGCCGCAAGCTCGGCCGCGGCCGATGCCAGACGGCCGAACCGGATATCGTTGTCGGGCCAGTCGTGCCCGGACTCGTCGCCATAGGGGTTGCCCGGTCGGTCATAAAGTTGCGGGCAGAGCAGGACATAGACCGGCAGTCCGTCCCTTGTGGATGCCCGCCCCAGCCGGCAAGATGGCATCTCCGCACGCGCAGCGCACTCACCAACAATCTGAATATGCGAGAGTTGTTCGACGACCTCGCTATATCCGGGCAGCAGAATGCGGATGTCGGCAAACGGCCGCAGCGTCCGCGGCAGGGCGGCGGAAACGGCACCCAGCCCACCCACGCGGACGAAATCGTCCATCTCGGTCGTAACGAACAATACCTTCAAAAAAACGCCCTCGTCAGAGACCGCTTTGTTGCTATGCAAGAAAAGGTCCAGAAACCTCCGATCAAAAATGGGAGGGTGGCAGGTTGGCTAGGGGGAAGTGCTTTCCTGCCGCCGCACGGGATCATAGGCTGCGCCGGCAGATGTGCGCGCGCAAGGGGAGTTTTCTGGAATGAAACGATCCGAAAAGGATGATGAGGCGTTGACGGGATGTTTTGACGGTCTTCGCGTGCTCGACTTCTCGACCACCATCGCAGGTCCGCATTGCGCGCGCATGCTCGCGGACATGGGCGCAGAGGTGATCAAGATCGAAACGGCCGAAGGCGAGACGATGCGAACGCGCCCACCTTTGCGCGACGGTTGCTCGACGACGTTCGGCCAGCTCAATGTCGGCAAGAAAAGCCTGGTGCTCGATCTGAAATCGCCCGAGGCAGTGGAGGCCGTCCGGCGGTTGGTCATGACCACCGATGTCCTTGTCGAGAATTTTCGGCCCGGCGTGATGGCCCGCCTGAAGCTTGATCACGAAACGCTGCGCGCGCTCAATCCAGCGCTGATCTACTGCTCGATCTCCGGCTACGGCCAGTCCGGTCCGTCCGCCGAGCTGCCGGCCTATGCGCCGGTCATTCACGCCGCTTCCGGCTACGACATGGCGCATCTTGCCTACCAGCCCGGCCGCGAGAAGCCGGACTATTGCGGCATCTATCATGCCGATGTCGTCGCCGGTACCTACGCCTTCGGCGCCATCTCGGCGGCGCTGTACCAGCGCACGCGAACGCAGCGCGGCCAGCACATCGACGTGTCGATGCTGGAAACAATGCTGACGCTGACCTTGAACGAGGTGCAGTGGTCGCAGTTCAAGGTGGCGCCCCTCTCGCGCCCGATGTTCGGTCCGATCGAAACGCGGGACGGCTACGTCATGGTCGCGATCGCCAGCGAAAAAACCTTTCAGGGTTTGATGAAGGTGATCGGTCATCCGGAGTGGGTGGACGATCCACGCTTTGCCGCTTACGCCGATCGCCGCAACAACTGGGCCGAGCTGATGGACGGCGTCGAGGCGTGGTCGCGTGCGGTGACGACCGAACAGTGCCTCTCCGCGCTGAACAGGGAGGGCGTGCCATCTTCAGCCTATCGCACCGTGGCCGAGGCGCTTGCGGACCCGCAGCTCGCCCATCGCCGCGCTCTGGCCGAAGTTGAGGACGGCGGCGGCACGTTCAGGGTTCTCAACCTGCCGTTCCGCATGTCGCGGGCCAGGGTCTCGGCCGCAAAACGAATGGCGACCCTGGGAGAGCACACGCGCGCGTTACTGAAAGAGACCGGGCTTTCGGAGGATCAGATCGCTGCTTTCTCGGGAAAGCCGCCGGTTTTTGCGCAGCCCTGACGACGGCCTTGCCGGTGGCCGAAATTCCGGCCAATCTGATCCCAAGCAAACGATCCGAACGCACCGGACGCACGGCACCTGGAGGGAGATCTCAAATGAAGGCGGCAACGCGCGCGCGCAGGCTTGCGCCAATTTTCCTTGTTACGGCATTTGTGGTTGGCGGATGGGCAAGCCCCGCCAGCGCCCAAAAGCAGGGCGGCAGCATCACGGTCGGTCAGGAGCTGGACATTCCCGGCTTCGATCCCCTGAAGGTCGGCGTGTACGACACCTCCGCAGAAACAGCAGCTGCGGCGATCTTCGACACGCTCACCTATCTCGATGACAAGGGCGAGCCGCAGCCGAAGCTTGCGCTGTCCTGGAGCCATTCCGAGGATTACAAGACCTGGACCTACAAGCTCAGGCCGGGCGTCAAGTTCCAGGACGGCACACCATTCAATGCGCAAGCGGTCAAAGAGAATTTCGATCGGCTGAAGGATCCCGCCAACAAATGCCGCTGTGCGTTCTACATTTCCGGCGTCCATGACGTGCAGGCGCCCGACGAGCTGACGGTCGTCTACAACCTGAACGATCCATCGGTAAACGCGCCGGCGCTCGCGAGCATCCCGAGCTCGGTCGGCGTCATACAGTCGCCGACCGCCTGGAAAACCAAGGGCGAAGACTTCAACCGCAATCCCGTGGGCACCGGCCCCTATATCCTGAAATCATGGACCGCGGGTGACCGCATGGTGCTGGAAAAGAATCCCGACTACTGGAACAAGGGCCATCCCTACCTCGACCGCATCACGCTGAAGCCATTGCCGGATTCGCAGTCGCGCTTTGCGTCCCTGCAATCGGGTGAGGCCGATATCGTCTGGGATGACGAATACGACGCCGACAATATCCAGAGGGCGCAGAAGGATCCGAAGCTGACCGTGCACACCTATGCCGGGTCGGGAGGGCAGGTAGACGCCATAAACACCAAGGTCGCGCCGCTCGACGACGTGCGGGTGCGGCAAGCGCTGGTGATGGCGATCGATCGCAAGAAGTGGTCGCAAGCCGTTACCAACGGGCTGGCGCGGCCGGCCAGCAACCCCTATGGCGACGGCTCCTGGGTCAAATGCAAGGACGACGGCGCCCTGCCTTACGACGTCGAGAAGGCGAAGGCCCTGATCAAGGACTATGGCAAGCCGGTCGACTTCAAGATGATTTTTACAGCGACCCCGCGCGGCCGGTCCACCGGGCAAGTGCTGCAGCAATTCTGGAAGCAAATTGGTGCCAACATGGAGATCGAGCAGATCGACCAGGCCAGCTTCCCGCCACGCGCCTTCATGCGCCAGTTTCAGGTGATCGGGTGGCGCATCATCGACACCCCCGATCCCGACGTGCAGATGTATGCGAATTTCCACACCGGTAGCCCGGTCGCACTCGCCAATTATTCCGATCCGGAACTCGACCGGCTGCTCGAACATGCGCGGGCCACGGCCGATGTCGAAACGCGGATCGAGGATTATTGCGCGATCAGCCGGCTTATCAACAAGGAGGCGATCTGGTTCTGGACCTTCCAGAACACCTACTATGCCATCTCATCCAGCAGGCTGAAGGGGCTGCCAAAAATCTACAGCGGGGTGATCGACGTCTCCAACACCTGGCTGGAATGAGCCTTCATGCTGGGATTTCTGGCCCGCAGGCTGCTCTATCTGGTGCCGGTGCTGCTGGCCGTCTCGCTCTTGACGTTCCTGATCGCCTCGCTCCTGCCGGGCGATCTCGCTTACGTCACCCTCGGTGATCAGGCTACGCCTGAGAACGTCGAAGCACTGCGCCGCGACCTCGGGCTCGATCAGCCGATCTGGTGGCGCTACATCGGCTGGCTCGGCCACGTGCTCGAAGGCGATTTGGGCAGAAGCTTTCGCACGGGGCAGACCGTGTTGCAGGCGGTGGTCGAGCGGTTCCCGGTCTCGTTCGAACTGATGCTGTTCGCCGAATTGATCGGGCTCGCAATCGGCGTTCCCATTGCGATCGCCTGTGCGGCGCGGAGCGGCGGTCCGTTCGACCGCTTCATGACCGGCACGGCCTTCGCTATGCTGTCGGTGCCAACGTTCCTGTCCGCGATCCTGCTGATCTACCTGTTTGCAGTGCAGCTGCGCTGGCTGCCGGCAACCGGCTATGTATCGCTATCGGAGCATCCGCTCGCCAACCTTCGCTTCTTCGTGCTGCCCGCGCTGACGCTCGGGATGGCCGAATGGCCCGGCATCATGCGCGTGCTGCGCTCCGACATGATCGCCACGCTGCAGGAAGATTATATCGCGCTGGCAAGGGCCAAGGGGTTGAAACCGTGGCGCATCCTGTTCGTGCATGCGTTGAAACCGTCTTCGCTGACGCTTGTGACCGTCACCGGCATCAATATCGGCCGCCTGATGGGCGGCACGGTGATTGTCGAGACGATCTTTGCGCTGCCAGGAATCGGCCGGCTGTTGGTCAGCGCGATCGGCACGCGCGACCTCATCATCCTGCAGGGCGTCGTGCTCTGCGTCGCCGGCGGCTATGTCCTGATCAATTTCATCGTCGACATGCTCTACGCCGTCATCGATCCAAGGATCCGTCATGGCCACGCTTGAACTCTCGGTTCAGGAAGAGATCATTGCCGCTCCGGTCAAACAGACGCGGCGGCTGGGCACCTTGTTCTGGATGGCGGTCGGCTGGATCGTGCTGGTATTTGCGCTCGCGATCTTTGCCCCGGTGTTGCCGTTGTCGAGCCCGACCGATATGGACATGCTGGACCGTCGCGCACCGTTCTCGGCGCTGCATTGGCTCGGCACCGACGGGCTCGGGCGCGATGAGCTTGCACGGCTGATCTACGGCGCGCGGATTTCGCTTTTGGTCGGGCTTTGCGCACCGGCAATCGGATTGACGGTCGGTGGGGCGCTCGGCATGCTTGCGGGCTACTTCCGCGGCCGCTTCGAGTCGCTTTCGGTGGGCAGCATGGACGTGCTGCTTGCCTTTCCGCCGCTGATCCTGACGCTCGCCGTCACCGCGTTTCTCGGCCAATCGGTTTTCAATCTCACCTGCATTCTGGGCATACTGGGCATTCCCACCTTCATGCGGGTGGCGCGCGCTGCCACGCTCACGCTGGCGCGGCGCGAGTTCGTCATCGCCGCGCAGGCGCTGGGTGCCACCCACGCGCGCATCCTGCTGCGGGAGCTGTTGCCCAACGTGGCGCTGCCGTCGCTCGCCTTCTTCCTGCTCGGAGTTGCCGTCTTCATCGTTGTCGAAGGCTCGCTGTCGTTCCTGGGGTTCGGCGTGCCGCCGCCGATCTCGAGCTGGGGCAGCATGATCGGGGAGGGGCGCGAAAGCCTTGACGTTGCGCCGCGACTTGCGTTCCTTCCGGCGATCGCGATGTTTTTGACCGTGCTCTCGTTCAATATCGTCGGCGATACGATCCGCGCGATCACCGATCCGCGCCAGGGCTCGCTGTGAACGACGCTGCACTTCTCTCGGTCGAGGACGTTGCCGTCGATCTGCCGACGCCGCGCGGCAATCTTCGCGCCGTCGATCGTGTCGACCTTGCCCTGGGCGCCGGACGAACGCTGGGCATCGTGGGCGAATCCGGCTGCGGCAAGACCATGCTGTCGCGTGCGATCCTGCAGCTGTTGCCGAAGAAGGCCAGGCTCACCGGCCGCGTTATGTTCGACGGCAGGGATCTTGCACGTTGCAGTGCGGAGGGCTTGCGCAAGCTGCGGGCGCGGTCGCTGGCAGTCGTGTTCCAGGACCCGATGACCTCGCTCAATCCGGTCTTGACCATCGGCACCCAGTTGACCGAGACCTTGCTGGAACATCTCGAACTCGATGCGTCAGCGGCAAGAAAACGCGCGGTCGAGCTTCTGGCCGCGGTCGGAATTCCGGAGCCCGAGCAACGCCTGACGCAATACCCGCATCAGTTTTCGGGAGGCATGCGGCAGCGCGTCGCGATCGCAATCGCGCTGTCCTGCGAGCCGAAACTGCTGATCGCGGACGAGCCGACCACCGCGCTCGACGTCACCATCCAGGCACAGATCCTCGATCTGCTGGCGCGCGAACAACGGCGCCGGCACATGGCGATGATCCTGATTACCCACGACCTCGGCGTCGTCGCCGGGCGCACCGACGAGGTGGCGGTGATGTATGCCGGCCGCATCGTCGAACGCGCGCCGACCCCTGTGCTGTTCAAGAAAATGCACATGCCCTACACCGAAGCTCTGCTGGCTGCGATCCCGAAACTGGAGGCCGCGCCGCATACGCCGCTGCCGGCTATCTCCGGACGGCCGCCTGATCCGACCAGACCGCTTGCCGGATGCGCATTTTCCCCGCGTTGCCGCTACGCTTCCGACCGCTGCCACAGCGAGAAGCCGCAACTTGCGCAAGCCGAGGCGCGGGACCACCGCTACGCCTGCTTCCACCCGATCAAGCTTGCGGCGGGCGTTGACGCATGATGCAAGAGGTTATGCGGGCTGCGTCCGATCCGCTGCTGAAGGTTGAAAATCTGGTCGTCGAATATGTCGTCGGCCAGAGAGTTGTGCATGCGGTGTCTGATGTCAGCCTCCAGATCGCGCGCGGGGAGACGCTCGGCCTTGTCGGCGAATCCGGGTGTGGCAAATCCACGCTTGGTCGCGCCGTACTGCGGTTACGGCCCGTGGTCTCGGGCAGGGTGATTTTTGACGGCGAGGATCTCACCGCGATGCAGGGCGAGGCGCTCCGCAAGATGCGCCGCCGCGCCCAGTTGATTTTCCAGGACCCGATCGCCTCTCTGAATCCGCGACGACGCATCGGCGATATCGTCGCGGAACCACTGGTTATCGCCGGATACGACGATGCAGGACGGCGGCAGCAGCTGGTCTATGAGGTCCTCAGCGCGGTGGGCCTCGACCCCGCCTTGGTGGTCGACCGCTTGCCGCATGAATTTTCCGGCGGCCAATGCCAGCGCATCTGCATTGCGCGCGCGCTGGTGCTCAACCCCGAATTCATCATCTGCGACGAGCCGGTCTCCGCGCTTGACGTTTCGATCCGCGCACAGATTCTCAACCTTCTGGAGGAGATGAAGATACGCTTTGGGCTGACGCTGCTGTTCATTGCCCACGATCTCGCCGTCGTGAAGGCAGTCAGCGACCGCGTTGCCGTGATGTATCTCGGCCGGCTCTGCGAGGTCGGTCCGTCGGAGCAGCTGTTTACGAAGCCCGCGCATCCCTACACCGAACTCCTGATCGAAGCGATCCCGGTGCCCGACCCGGACGTCCGCCCGGCCGAGAGCGTGGCGGTCGGCGAGCCGCCGTCGCCGATTGCTCCGCCCTCAGGTTGCCGGTTCCGCACCCGCTGCCCGCGCGCGGATCAAAGGTGCCGCGACGAAGTCCCCGAGCTTCGCCCGGTCGCGCCCGGCCAGTACGCCGCTTGCCATCATCCCCTGACGTAAATAAAGACTCAGGGCGAGAACTGCCACAAAACAAGAGAACAGCGGGAGAGAGGCCATGAGGAGCTTTCAGGTTGCCGATTTCAACGCGCCCTTGAAGGAAGTGGAGCGGCCGACGCCGAGACCTGCGGGAACGGAGGTCCTGATCAAGGTGAGAGCGGCCGGGGTCTGTCACAGCGATCTGCATATCTGGGAGGGCGGCTACGACCTCGGTCATGGACGCAAGCCGCTCTCGCTGAAGGATCGTGGTGTGTCGCTGCCGCGCACCATGGGGCATGAAACGGTCGGCGAAGTGGTGGCCTTCGGGCCTGACGTGAAGGAAGGCGACAAAGGCGGCCTCAAGGCGGGCGACGTTACGCTTGTCTATCCATGGCTCGGTTGCGGCAAATGCGCGACCTGCCTTGCCGGCGACGAGAACATGTGCCTGAGGCCTGCCTCGCTCGGGGTTTACTGCGACGGCGGCTATGCCGACCACATGACCGTGCCGCATCCGAAATACCTGCTCGATTTGAAGGGGCTCGATCCCGTCACCGCCGCGCCCTATGCCTGCTCGGGCGTCACCACCTACTCGGCGCTGAAAAAGGTCGAGAAGGATTTTAACACCCCGATCGTGATTTTCGGCGCCGGCGGGCTCGGCCTGATGGCGCTGACGCTCCTGAAGGCAATGGGCGGCAGGGGTGCCATCGTCGTCGATATCGATGCCAGGAAACGCGAGGCGGCGGAAAAGGCCGGCGCGCTCGCCACCGTCGACGGCAAGGCGCCGGATGCGCTGGAGCAGCTTGCAAGGAAAGCCGGCGAGCCGATCCGCGCCGTCATCGATCTTGTCGGCAGCGCGCAGACCGCGCAACTCGGTTTCGACTGCCTGACCAAGGGCGGCAAACAGGTGATCGTCGGCCTGTTTGGCGGCGGCGCCCCATGGGCACTGCCGCTGATCCCGATCAAGGCGATCACGATCCAGGGCAGCTATGTCGGCAACTTGCGCGAGACGCGAGAATTGCTCGACCTCGTCCGGGCCAAGAAGGTCGTGCCGATTCCGGTGACGACCATGCCGCTTTCGAAAGCCAACGACGCCCTGGTCGATTTGCAGAAAGGCAAGTTGGTTGGCCGCGCGGTGCTGGTTCCGTAATCCTCTTCAGGCAATCCCATGTCCGCAAATACCGCTTTCCATATCGCCGTCCTTGCTGGCGACGGTATCGGTCCCGAGGTGATGGCGCCGGCGCTTGAGGTCCTGCGCAAGGTGGCGGCGAAGTCGGGCCTGACGTTCCGCTTCACCGAAGCGCCGGCCGGCGCCAATCATTATCTTGCAACCGGAAAGTCGATGCCGGACTCCACGGTGCGGCTGTGTGCGGAAGCGGACGCCATTCTGCTGGGTGCTTGTGGCCTGCCGTCGGTGCGCTATCCCGACAATACCGAGATCATGCCGCAGGTCGAATTGCGATTTCATTTCGACCTCTATGCCGGGGTGCGCCCGGCGCGGCTGATTCCGGGCGTGCCAAGCCCGATCGTGGGCGCCGATCAGCGCGGCATCGATCTTGTCGTGATCCGGGAGTCGACGGAAGGCCTGTTCGCCTCGATGGGCAAAGGCGTCGTCACCGACAAGGACGCGCGGGAGACGCTGGTGATCACCCGCCGCACGTCGGAGCGGCTGTTCGAGTTTTCATTCCGCCTTGCCGAACGGCGCAAGGCGCGCGGCCGCCCGGGTGTCCTGACCTGTGTCGACAAAGCCAATGTGTTCAAGGCCTTCGCGTTCTTTCGCGAGATGTTCGATGAGGCCGCTCAACGTCATCCGGAGGTGAAGGCCGATCGGCTATATGTCGACGCCTGTTCGGCCATGCTGGTCCGCCGGCCCTGGGATTTCGATGTCATGGTCATGGAGAACATGTTCGGCGATATTCTCTCCGACCTGACCGCCGGCCTGATCGGCGGGATGGGCATGGCGCCATCCGCCGACATCGGCGACAACTGCGCCGTGTTCCAGCCCTGCCACGGCACCGCGCCCGATATCATGGGCCAGGGCAAGGCCAACCCCACCGCCATGATCCTGTCGGCGGCGATGATGCTGGATTGGCTTGCCGACAGGCACAGGCTGGAAGGCGCCGCCGAAGCCGGTGAACGAATCGAACGCGCGGTCGATGCGGCCTATGCCGGAGGCATCAAGCCGATCGAGTTCGGCGGCAGCAACGGCACCGCCGATATCGCCAGAGCGGTGCTTGCGGCGCTGTGAGACGCGCGAGGCGTCGCTTCCGCTTGTCTATCAGAAGCGGCGCCAGCCGCGATGCCAACCACGATGCCACGGACGCGGGGCGAAACCATAGGCGCCGCGCCAGCCTCCCCAGCCGGGGCGTCGCCAGCAACCCCATCGATCGCAGACGAGCCGGGCTTGTTCCATATTTGAGGTCTGGCCGGTGATCTGGTTTGCGTGCGGGATTCCGTTCGGCATCGCGGAAGCGCTGCCTGAGGCAAGCGCCACGCCGCCAAGCGCGGCCAAGACAACAACAGCAATTTTCACGTTCATGGATATCTCCTTTTCCGAGAATCCAGGACGCCGTGCGAGAATCGGTTGGTTGCTATTTGCCCCGAGAATCGGCTGGCGATTTAATCTTGTTGAATATCTCTATTCGGGTTCCGCAGCTTCGCTGCGCCGGCCAACGCGCCAATCTAGCGCCCCTTGAAATGCGGCTTGCGTTTTTCCATGAAGGCGCGGCGGCCCTCGCGGAAATCCTCGCTGTCCATGCAGGCCATGCCGATTTTCTTGATCGCCTCCATGTCGCGGTCGGCGGGATCCTTCAGCACCTGTGCGATGGTGATCTTGGCGGCCTGGATCGCCAATGGCGCATTGCCGGAAGTGGTGCGCGCGATCTCCATGGTCGCGTTCCAGAGCTCGTCGTTTGCGATTACACGGTCGACCAGACCGATCCGCAAGGCCTCTTTGGAAGAGATCCGCATCCCCGTATACATGATGAGCCGCGCCCAGGAGGGACCGACAAGCGAGACCAGATGACGCAATCCGTCATAGCCATAGGCGATGCCAAGCCTGGCGGCTGGGATGCCGAACTGGCTGTCCTCGGCAGCGATGCGGATGTCCGTCAGCATGGCGACCTGCATGCCGCCGCCAAGACAGAAACCGCGAATGCAGGAAATGGTCGGCTTGGGATAATCCGCGAGCAAGGCCCGCTGCGCGGCGCTGCGTCTGGAATATTCCTCGGAGGCCGCCGCATTGTGGCGGGTCTTTTCGAACTGGCTGATATCGGCGCCCGAGACGAAGGCTTTGTCGCCGGCGCCGACCAGGATCACAACGCGCACGTCCGCATCGTCGCGCAACTCAGTCAGCGCGTGCCCGAGTCCCTCCCACATGTCGAGCGACATGGCGTTGCGCTTCTCGGGATTGTTGAAGGTGATGACGCCGACCCCTTCGGCCACGCTCTTGAGGATCTTGCCGTCGGCATGGGATTTCTCTTTGGTTCTCGGAGTGTCCAGCATCGAAAAGCGCCTTCGGTGATCAGGAGAGGGTTGTCGTGAACGGACGCTATTCGTCCGCGCCAATGCCGGCCGCGCCTCTTCTGGCCCGCACCCGTATTCCTGTCACTGCGCCAGATGCGCCGTCAATGGATGATTGGCGGCCTGGCTGAAAAATGCCGCTTCCTCGGCGGTCGCCTCCAGCAGCTGCTCGTCCTGGGCATAGACGTCGCTGCGGAATTGCACGGTCTGGTCTTTGGTCATCCATGCCGTGAGATAGACCCATGCGACCGGCACCTTCTTCGGCAAGGCAATCTCTTGGTGCGTCCCGGTGGCGATCGCCGTATCGATTGCCGCGCGGTTCCACTTCGTCAGCTCCTCCGAAAGTAACCAGGCCGCCAGATCGCGCACATTGTCCACGCGGGAGCAGCCATGGGAATCGAACCGATAATCGTCGTTGAACAGGCTTCGCTGGTTGGTGTCGTGCATATAAACCGAATAGGAGTTCGGCATGTCGATCTTCACCGCGCCAAGCGCGTTCCAGGCGCCGTTCTGCTGCCGCACAGTGAAGTTCGGGACATGCGTGCCGGACCAATCCACCGCCTGCGGATCGATCGGATTGTCGTGGGCGCCGAGCACTTCCATGTGCATGCGGGAGAGGTAGCCCGGGTCCTTGCGCATATGCGCCGAAATCTCGGTTCTGGCGATCGAGGGCGGCACCGTCCAGGTCGGATTGAGAACCACGCCGGTGATTTCGGCGGTCAGCGTCGGCGAGGGCTTTTCGGTTTTGCCGACGATCACGCGATAGCGTCGCACCACCTTGTCGTCCTCGACGGCTTCCGCGAAGGTCGCGGGGATGTTGACGACGACGTAACGTTGGCCGAACTGGAAGTTCATGCCTTCGAGACGTTCGAGCGAGGCCTCAAGCTGCCGGATGCGCTTTTGCACCGATACGTTGAGCGCCGCCAGTGTACGCGGCGTAACGGAGCCCGTGGGCGCCTGCCCGTGACGGACCTGAAAGCGCTTTACCGCCTCCGCAACTACCTCGTCGAATGCCCCGGTGGTCTTGTCTTCGGCCAGATCGCCCGAGACGATGAGACGCTTGCGCAGGAGCTCGTCGTTCGGTCCCGCGATGCCGATCGCAAATTTCGCGTCGCTCGGAATGGTCGGCCAGCCGCCGCGCACCGCGATGTCGGAATAGCTGAGTGCAGCCTCCTTGATCCGCTGCGCGGTGCCCTCGTCGAAGGTCGGCTCGTGCGACAGCGCCAGCGCGGCCGCCGAACGCGATTCGGGGGTGGAGGCGGGGGAAACAGTTTTGGGTCCTGTTGCATGGGAGGAGCCGGACCCGCTGCCGGCCGCGGCCGGAAGTAGGGCCGGTCCCGGAGACGCGACCTCGGCGAAGGCCGGGGTGCCGCTTAGCAGCGCGGCAACGGCGACGATCAAGCTTCGTTGCATGTTCCAATCCCTGGGAGGCGTGGCGATATACCGATCGTCGGGGACGCGCGGTTGCGGACCAGATCAGGTGGGGCAGGCCGTGATTGCCGACAGCTGCGGGGCGCTTCGACCCTAGTGGTCCGATTCTAACATTCGCATCCCGCCTGAGGAGCCACAGTTGCGAATGTTAGAATCACAGGACCACTAGCAAATTATTGATGCTAGTGGAGCTTTGGATTTGACGTTCGCACCAAACAATCGCGGCGCGTGGAGAACGAACGTCAAATCCGCTCCAATAGTGTGACCGCGCGCGCCCCGACTGCCTCCGCGGCCGCTACTCCTCGTTTGCCGCGATCGATTCCATCAAGGATACCAGTTGCCGCTGCACGGTCTGGTCCTTGATCTTGCTATAGGCACGCAGCAACCTCAGGCTGAATGCGCTGTCAAGAAACAGCAGGCTCTCGACTTCGCGCGACTTGTTGTCGCCGTCATAGAAGAACGTGACGGGGACATCCAGCGCGGTGGCAATTTGCTGCAAGCGCGCCGCGCCGACACGGTTGACGCCCTTTTCATATTTTTGAACCTGCTGGAAGCTCACGCCGAGCTTGTCGCCGAGTTCAGCCTGCGAGATTTTTTGCTCGACGCGCCGAAGTCTAATTCTCTTGCCAAGCTCAATGTCGGGCTTGCCGGCACTGCGCTGCTTCATTTTCTTTGCCGCTGATTTGTTCATTAATCAAACCGTCCTTCGGTTGAAAATCCCCCGAACAAATGGGTCAGGGGCTCACCCATATATACCGCTTTAAATTCCCGTGGATGGACGAAATCATCACTGAACCACGGGTATTTTGCGGGATTGAAAGCTTCCACCAGCCAGTCGATCATGTGCCGTATCCTGGGAATACGGCTGCTGCCGGGATGGTAGGAAAGCCAAATGTCGTAACTCCAGCGAAGGTCAATATCGAGAGGTACTATCTTCCCGCCGAGCGCGCGCGCGTAAGTCGGGAAGACGCCTATGCCCGCACCGTTGGCGACCGCCCAGTAATTGGCGCTTGAGACATTCGTCTTCATCGCCAGCACGTCGCGAAGGGCATAGCCTGGAAACAGATTTTCAAAAGCCTCTTTGGCGGCGGCATCGTCGGCGAGCTGCATCACCAATCGATGGTTGATCAGATCACCGGCGTTTGCCGGAATGCCGTAAGTATCGAGATATGTCTGGCTAGCGAACAGCATCAAATGCATGCGTCCAAGTCGAACCAGCTTGACGTCGAGCGCGGCCGGCCGCGCCAGATGGATGGCAACATCGGCTTCGTGTCGCAACACGTCGGCGGATCGCATCGAACAGTGAAGGTCGATAAGAATGTTCGGGAAGGCGCGCTGGAACTCGACCAGCCGCGGCGCCAGCCAGAACGTGCCAAGACCCTCGGTGACGGCGACCCTGATCTCGCCGGACGGTTCGTTGCCGACGAAAGCGCTTGCGCGAATGAGATCGAAGCTGGCCGCTTCCATCCGTTCAACGGCTGCTACAACCGTGGCGCCTTCGTCCGTCAGGCGGGCGCCGTGAACGTCGCGGGTGAATAGTGTGGTGCCTGTCTGCCGCTCGAAGTCATCGATCCGACGGCGGATGACGTTGATCGACAGCCCAAGCCGTTCGGCCGCGGATCTGAAGCTGCCGCAGCGCGCGACTTCCAGAAAGATCCTGGCCGCATCCCAATCCGTGAGTCCGCCAGGGCCAACCTTGTAGCGTTCCTCCTGCGGAACGCCCCGTTCTGCTGTCAGATGCATACAAAGCCCTTCCGGCTGCTAAACTTGGCAGAATATTGCGCAGACCACAACCACGGCGGGTTCGTCGGCGGGGCTTTTGGAATTTATCCTTAGTCGCGGACCGGTATCCGGGGAATGTTTTGGCCTGGTCAGGGTTTCCTATCCGGCTGCACAGGAGCGTTGCGTGTTGTCCGTCGTAAGTCTCCGCGCCTTTGCAGACCAGGCAACCCTTCCGTTCGTGGCGTTTTCGGACATGCAGCAGGAATATCGGGCGAGACCGCAATTGCTTGCGATCTGCGGGGCCGCCAGCGCCTTGGGCAATTGGCGGAAGCCCACCCTGATCGATGTGTCCCGGTGGAACCGCAGGGCAACCAGCCGTAACGAAGCATCGGTCAGGCAAGCTCGTAACGAGATGGCCAGGGCGATCGTATCGGATGTCAGTGTGGAGGGGGTCGAAGCGGGGGCCTGGATCGCCGCGACCTCGCCTCGCAGTTCAAGAAATGGGAAAAGCGCCGATGGCTAATTCAGAAGAACAACTGCTTTGGATTCTTGCGGCGCTTGAAAAATGCCGGTCCGAGCTCGTCACTGGCAACAACCGGGAGACCGCGCAATTGGTGTCGGTGGCAATCCTCGATATCAGGATGAAGCTCAACGGAATCGGCGATACCGATCTGAAGGCTCTGTGCGACGAGATGCTTGCCGAGGACGAGCCAGCGCGACAGCCGCCAGAACTGAAAGCCTCGGTCGCACAGCGCCGCCGTCCGCTGCTCAGACTGGTCAAGTAGGCTTCTCGCTGCCGGTAACTCACTATCCCGTCAGTTGCGCAATCCGACACATCCGCTACATGGAGCCGTTCGGCCGCGCGTTTGGAGCTGGCCGAGCCGGTGAAATGATGGCGATGGCTTCATGATTCCAACGGTCTCGATCCCGGCTGCGCTGATTGC
>Ga0306922_10000454_pt1 | contig 33997 bp, 27 predicted proteins | sample sta12Cox44000082_FD_203758 | JGI IMG/M metagenome (GOLD analysis project Ga0306922, IMG submission 203758) | Lab enrichment of tropical soil microbial communities from Luquillo Experimental Forest, Puerto Rico - statoxic.12C.oxic.44.000.082 (v2)... | ecosystem: Environmental > Terrestrial >... | reverse complement strand
CCCGATGCGGCGCTACCACGATGGTTTTGCCGTCTTCGATGTACGGCTTAAAACGCTTCAGCCAGTCTGCACCGGAGCCCCCGAGGCCATCGAGACTCAAGACTCCTTTGCGAGAGAACATACCTGAGGCAGCTTCGTCGGTTTCGAGCGGTCCGTTGAACATCCACCCTCTGTCGGTGGGGTAAAAATAGTGAGGAGAGATGAAGATCTCAAATCCAAACTCCTTCGCGGCTTTGAAGATGCGCTCCATATTTTCGACGGTGTTGTTTTCGTGAAGACTCTCGCGGAGCAACGGCCATCCCAGGCCCGTTTCGCTCAATACCTCATTCTGAGGATCGATCATTACAACTGCGGTGTCATTCTTATCGAATTTCATAGCCACATCTTTCAGACTCAATTAGAAGCGTTCAGGCTGCGCTTATCGGGGTTTGGTGCGGACATCCTGTCTTCCGTGAACGCTTGCAGCGTGGGAAGGCGGCCTGCGAAAGAGCGCCCGCCATGCAGGAATGAAACGAACGCCGAGAGGTGCAAGGTTTTTCAGCCATGAAACTGCACTCAAATCTCTCGGCGCACGTTCCTCAATCTAGTAGTCGAACCATTGATCCATCGCTTGCACCTTTTCCTTGGTATAAGGCGGGAACAAGTGATCGATAGCGACATCGGGCGGGGATATCAAGACTGACTTGGCGTGCGTTAGGGAATCGTAGCCGTACTTCCCGTAGTAGTTCCCTAGTCCCGCGGTTCCCACTCCTCCATAAGGCATGGACTCAATGAACAGAAAGACATTGGTCTGGTTCACGGCGCCGCCGCCGAAGGAAAGGGACCCCACTACCCGATCGATCATCTGCTGATTTCGGCTGAAGACATAGCCGCCAAGTGGTTTGGGCAGCGACTTAATCTTTGCGAGTAGTTGTCCGAGGTCGGAGTAGGTGAGGATTGGCAAAAGTGGCCCAAAGATTTCATCTTCCATGATTTTGTCGGACCACGAAATCGGGTAGAGGATGGTCGGGTCGAGGTAACGAACCGAAGGGTCGGACTTCCCACCGTAAACGACCTTCTTGGGATCGATCAGGGACGCAAGCCGTTTGACAGCAACTGGGCTGATTATGCGGGAGTAGTCCGGGTTGTTCTGGGGGTCCGCACCGTAGAGTGCGACCACAGCCTTCTTGCATTCGGCCACGAACTGTTTGGCGACGGACTCATGAACGACAGCGTACCCGGGCGAAGTGCACCACTGCCCTCCCCAAGCCATCGCGCCCCAGACAATTTTCTTGGCAGCATCCAGAATGTTCGCTGTCTCATCGACGATTGCTGGGTTTTGTCCTCCCAGCTCAAGCAACACTGGAGTGAGATTTTCGGCTGCCGCTCGCATCACTACCTTTCCCACACCCACGCTCCCGGTGAGGAATATGAAATCAAAAGGAAGGCTCAGGACTTTCGTAACCAGCTCCCGAGCACCAACTACAGCGCTGAGAGCTTCGGGCGCGAAATACTTTGGGATCAACTCTAAGAGCAACTCGTCAGTCGCAAGCAGCGCCTCAGAGAGCTTCAATATGCAAGGATTGCCGGCCGAAAGGGCGGCGATAGCAGGGCGCAGCGATAAGATAAGCGGTCCATTGAAAGGACAAATGATCAGCGTGACGCCGTAAGGCTCGCGGTACACCATTCCCTTGTGCCCGGACGCAGCAAGGAATTTGGGAAGAGGAGCTTCGACCGGTTTCATCCATTCTTTGAGTTGAGACTTGGTGGATTCGCATGTCGCAATCGTTGCCGACACCTCGAAGACATTCTCCTGGCTCGCTGTCTTGAAGTCCTTGCGTGACGCGTCCGCAAAACGCTCAAAGTTCTCCTTGAGCATCCGCGTTAGGCGATTGAGCTGGTCAATTCTCCACTCGTAGGTCTTTGTCGCATCAGAAGCGAAGTAAGCCTTCTGTTTGTTGAACAAATCTTCGGCCCTGATCTCTTCGCTCGTAGGTTGAGCGGGCGCTGCTTGAACCGCTGCTGTGCTTGATGTCGCCGACATTTTCTTGCTCCTTTATGTATTTGGCTGGTTCGGTGTTTCCAAAATTTCACTAACTTCGGCAGCGACCTTTCCCACAGCCTGAATGCTTCATTTCGGTTGGCCATTACCGTTTTTTGTGACCAGCACCATCCGAAAGCGCGCCTTCCCAGCCATCATCTTCGCGTAGGCGGCTGGGGCCTCCTCGAGTGGGGCGGTCTCGATCATCGCCGAGACGCCACCCAAGGCACTGAAACGAAGCGTTGCATCAGCAGTGGCCGGGTTTCCCGTCAGCGAACCGGCTACCTTGCGCTCTCCGAATATGAGATCCACGCTTGCGACCTCGATTGGCTCCGGCCCAGCGCCGAGGTCAATGGAGACACCGCCGGGTCGAAGCCCCTTGAAGGTCTCAGTAACTGTCTTGCCTCCCGAAGCCGTTACGACAATGACTTTGGCTCCGCCGAGCGCCTGCAGAGCCGCTGCGGGATCGGTGGCGGCACTGTCAATGTAGTGGTGAGCGCCGAGCTTCTTGGCGAGCTCCGCTGTGTTGCTGCCGCGGGAAATCGCCGCCACCTCGAACCCCATATGCCGCGCGTATTGCAACGCCAGATGACCAAGGCCGCCGATACCGAGCACAGCGACAAGATCACCCGCCTTTGCTGGCGAGTTTCGCAGGGCGTTGAATGTCGTGAGTCCCGCGCAAAGCAGCGGCGCAGCATCTGCCGCCGACAGATCGTCGGGGATACGCACGAGCCCGGTGGCCTTAGCGATCATCACCTCGGCATATCCCCCATCCGAATGAATGCCCGTGAATTCCTGGTTACTACAATTCACAAGATCGCCATTTCGACAAAATTCGCAATAACCGCAAGAGCCTCCGAGGAAGCCGACGCCGACGCGCTGGCCAACCACCCAGCCCTGCACGCCAGAGCCAAGGGCGTCGATCCGCCCGACCACTTCGTGCCCCGGGACGCGCGGCCAGATGATTGGAAAGGAGCCTTCCACCGTGCCGGCATCCGAGTGGCAGACACCGGACGCCTCGACGCGAATGCGCACTCGACCAGGGCCAGGATTGACCAATGGCTTCATTACGGTTTCGAATTCTCCCGGTTTCGTTACTTGGATTGCTTTATACGTTGCGCTCATTTCGCCTCCCTATCGCTTGCGCCGATGATCCTGTACCGACAATGACGATGTTCTCAATTTCTCCGTTTGCCACAATAATTCTCTTTTTTGAATTTCTTCTTGCAGCTGCGTATGAATGCTGAATTTCTTCACTTGCCCCCGGCCGCAGCCGGTGCAGCCTCGCGCACCGGGGTGCGCTTCAGCGTCGAACGGCGATGATCCACGATCAGGCGAGAGCCCCTTTGGCCCGTCAGAAAGGTCCAAATCCACTGCAGGAAGACGCTCAGGCGGAGGCCGGATGTGGCCAGGAACTGGAGGTGGACGAAAGCCCAAACCATCCACGCGAGCAATCCGCTCATTTGGATCTTCCAGCTTTGCAGAACGGCAAAACCCTTGCCCACTACGGCCATGGTGCCCTTATCGAAGTAGCGAAACGAAGCCGGCGGCTTGCTGCCGGTTATACGGCTGTAAATGAGTTCTCCTGCATAATGTCCTTGCTGTATAGCCACCTGGGCGACGCCGGGAAGGGGTTTGCCGTCTTGCAGTAATGCCGAGGTATCGCCGACCACAAAGACTTCGGGATGTCCGGGGACAGTCAGATCTTCTTGAATGCGTACCCTCCCGGCACGGTCCGTCTCCACGTTGAGCCACTTGCCCGCCGGAGAAGGCGCGACACCGGCGGTCCAGATTACGGTCTTGCTCGCAATGCGCTCACCTGCGACCACTACGCCGTCTGCGTCGATCTGATCCACACCGTGTCCGAGCCGAATCTCGACGCCGAGATTCTCAAGTCGTTGTTTGGCAGCTTGAGAGAGGTGCTCTGAGAACGTCCCGAGAACTCGCGGCGCCATATCGAAGAGCACAATTCGAGCCGAGGCAGGGTCAATCCGACGAAAGTTCGACTTCAGTGTCGTCTTGACTAGCCCCGCCAAGGCCCCGGCCATCTCGACGCCTGTAGGACCTCCTCCCACGAGAATAAAGGTCAGCAGGTCTCGATGACGGCTCGGGTCTTCTTCCGCCTCTGCGAGCTCGAAGGCCTGCAGGACCTTGTTGCGCGTTGCCTCAGCGTCCGCAAGGCTCTTGATTCCCGGCGCGAACTCTTCAAATTCGTTCCGCCCGAAGTAACTGTGGGTGGCGCCGGTCGCCAGAATCAGGTAATCGTAGGTTAGAGGTACGTCTTGCCTGTCCGTATCGCTAACAAAGATACATTTCTTGTCCTTGTCCACTCCCGTGACCTCGCCTTGGAGCACGGTCGTGTTCTTCTGGCTTTGGAGAATCCCCCGGATCGGAAAACCAATTTGGCTGGGCGCCAGAACCGAGGTCGCCACCTGGTAGAGCAGGGGCTGAAACAAGTGGTGATTCGTGCGATCGATCAGGATGATTTCCGCGGGCGCGTTCTTGAGAGCCTTGGCGGCGGCGAGTCCGCCAAAGCCGCCGCCGACGATGATGATTCGAGGCTGAGCCATTTACTCCTCAATTTCTTTCACTTCTTTAGTCGGACGCCAATGCACGAGAGCAATGCAACCGGCTCGCCATCTGGAAACCGCTGAAAAGAAAAGGAAGTTAGCACCGAAATTGCCAAGGCGTTTGGCAAATGACGAACGATGAGCAGGAGGCAAACAGGGTGTGATGCTGTATCGAGGTTAATGGCTTCAGCGGGTGCTCAACGAGACTAACGGGATTCTTCAGTGGCGCTTCATGCTTGTTACGCACGCCTCGTGTAAGAACTCTCTGTTGTACTCGCTAGTATTCGTGTATTGGTTGTGGCCATCCGATTGCTTTTCCATTCTGAGAAGGGAGTCGAAGTTGACCAGTGCAATGATAGACAGTTCGCCAGTTCTTGATTCCGAAGTCTCGGGGACAATTATTTCGCTAAGAGAGCGTTTTGAGGCCGTGCGCCGCAATGAAATTCGTCGGGTGCGCGGTCGCCTGGGCAATCTCAGCTCTTACCAAGAGAATGTTGTGGAGGCGCTCAGTCTTGGCATCCTAGAAAAGGTGCTCCAGGCGCCCGTGGAAATGTTGTTGACTGCCGCTGCAGCTAGTCAGCCTGCCTCTATCCTCGAGACCGTGCGTAAGATTTTCAATCTGCCAACGTAAGATCATTGTCCAAAGCGAGCTGTCCGCGAACATCGAACGAAACCGATGAGAGGCGGTGTTGCGAATGAATTCACACGCCGAGCGGTGGAAATGATCGGCGCCGGACCTGGGTACGCAGGAAATGCGAAGCGACGCTTCTTCTATGGGCCGGGAAATCAATAACGTCGACCTGGCGCTCCACAAAGTGACGAAGATTACAGAGAGCAAAGCGCCGGAGTCCCGCTTCGAGACTCTCAACACCTTCAATCACGCGCAGTTCTATCCGAACGGTTCAATCGACAGAAATGTCAGCAGCCCGACTTTTGGGCACGTGCTGAAAGCAGCGTCACCGCGCATAGACTTCTAGCTGAAGGTGAATTATGTCCTGCCGTCATTTCGTCGCATATCTCTTAGTTGCTGTGCTTTTGGGGGCAATCCTTGGCGCCGAACGGCAATGGCACCAACGAATCGCTGGCCTGCGAACGAATGCCCTGGTGTCGGCGGGAGCCGCAATGTTTGGCAGTATTTCGCACCTCGTGCCCATGAATCCGACCTCCCTGCAAGTGCTGCACAGGTCGTTTCAGGAATCGGCTTCTTGGGCGCCGGGGTGATGATGCGAAAAGGTCTCAGCATACGCGGGCTGAATACCGCAGCGACTCTCTGGTGCTCTGCTGCAGTTGGCTCTCTTTGCGGACTTGGTTTCATTTGGGAGGGAGTAATCGGAGCGGTAGGGGTTCTTGGTGCCAATGTTCTGTTCCGTCCGCTCGCGAGGAAAATCGACCGTCAGCCAAGTCGCGCTTCCGATGTGGAGACCAAGTATGTCCTAAAGCTGGTTTGCCGAAGCGATGACGAAGCAAAAGTACGCATTTTGCTGATGCACCTCTTGCATGCGTTACCGCTCACGTTACATGCGCTACATAGCGAGGACCTAAACACGAGTGGGAAGGTCGAGGTACGAGCGACGTTGGTCAGCGCAGAACGCCAGAATGCGATGCTGGAAGAGATTGTTCAGCGACTAAGTGGTGAGTCTGGCATCTCGGCGGCGAGTTGGGAACTTGGTGCGCAAGATACGGAGTGAATGAACGACCGCTAGGGATATCCTCACGCGAGCGACTTCGATTTCCACCCGTTGACGCTCCACGTGCGGCGCGCCATTCTGCATGGTCGCGTGGATGAGGTCAAACTGAATGTTCAAATGACCACATCCCACTTGATCATGGACTTGCCAGACCTGATGCATTGGTGGCGCATGCGGCGGTCAACTTGCCTATCTTGGTATTGACACGCTCTGTTCCAAAGTGAAATCGAGTAACGTCTCACTCGGGATCTTCACTTGATCACCTTTGGTGATGATCTCCGAACCGGCGCCCACTCCGGCGCCCGCTCCAGCTCCGATTGCCGCGCCCTTGCCACCGCCAGCAATTGCACCGATGATGCTTCCAAGTGCAGCTCCGCCGACGGTTCTTTTGGCCGTGCTTGCTCCCTTGGACTTGCCAGTTAGTTCGTAGTCTCCTGTCACGATTGGTACAGTCTTGCCATCCACCACAATTCCGGTAAGCGCCAATTTAAGCTCAGACCTTCCGGTGAAAGTTCCACTCTCCTTAGACTCTTCCAGTCTCCCGAAGACGTCTGCTCCCTTCGCAGCCACCACTTTGTCATCCACGATCAGCGGCTCTTCGAGAGAAGCCTCAAAGCGATCTCCAACGTGATTCCTGGTCGAGTCAATGGTGTCGATCGTGCGTACCGATATTTTTGTTCCTGCAGGAATGGTCACGTAAGAGGATATCTTCGCAGCTTCTGTTGCCGAGACTGACGACCTGTACGACCCCTCCGACGGCACAGAGACGTCCGCGCCTTCCGGTCCGGAATCGAACCGGAGAGCACGGATATCGCTAACGTTGTAGGTCTGCAACGACGACCCAACCTGCAAGTTGATGCTGTTCTGGTCGCCTCCCATGAACCTGCCTTTGACGAGACTTCCATTTTTCAGCTGCAAAGAATCTGCCTCTGCAGCCGACACGACCAGACACATCACAAAAACCAATCCGACCTTCTGTAGACGATCCATATTGTTTGTCCTGTATGCCCCTGGTGTCCTTTCCCCTGTCCACTGCGCCCTGCCTAGACAACGAGCGGGCATTGTGGGTGGTCACACTGGCAGGCAATTTCTACATCTTCGCTGCCCGCATCACGGCACGCCTGGCCGCAGTACTCTTGGCCTTGCGGAACATTGCAGAGGCATGGAATGTGCGCGCATTTCTTGTTTTGCTGATCTATCATGTCAACTCCTCCGATCGATACTGTTCTGGATTCTCAATTTTCTGACTGGCGCCCAGTTCGACGCCATTAGGCTTTTTGGGGCCATTGCGATCAACCAGACTTGCAAAATCATCCGCGTTGATCGGTTAGGGCGGACTCCTGCCCGGTCGCATTCAAGATGAGGTCTACTCGCCGATGTCTCCCGATCTGAAAAGCGACAGATCATCCGCATCAGGCTTTCTTTAGCTGGTCCTTGGCGGCCATGACAACCTGGCTCGGTTCGAACCCAAACTTCCTCTGCAGTTCCTTTAGTGGAGCCGAAGCGCCAAAGGTATTCATGCCAATAACACGGCCGGAATTGCTGACGTAACGATCCCACCCCAGAATTGAGCCCTGTTCGACCGCTACCCGAGCTTTCACGTTGGGCGGCAGGACGCCGTCGCGGTAGGCCTGCGGCTGGTGCTCGAAAATTTCCCACGAGGGTATGGAGACTACTCGCGAGCGAACACCTTCCGCGACGAGAGTTTCGTGGGCAGCGATCGCAATGCTTAGCTCGCTGCCGGAAGCCATAATGATCACTTCCGGCTCTCCGTTGGGAGCGTCTGCGAGCACATAAGCTCCCTGCGCGACGCCGGAAGCCGGAGCATATTTGTTGCGATCGAGAGTTGGTAAAGGCTGACGAGACAACGCCAGCACCGTCGGCTTGTGCCGCAGATGCATGATGAAGCGGTAGGCCTCGACAACTTCGTTGGCATCACCCGGTCGCAATGTGATCAGCCCAGGTATCGCGCGCAGGGAAATGAGGTGCTCGATCGGCTGATGCGTGGGACCATCCTCGCCGTCCCCCATGGCATCGTGCGTGAAAACGAAGAGGGATGGCAACTCCATCAGGGCCGCAAGCCGAATCGCCGGACGCGCGTAGTCGCTGAATATGAAAAAAGATGCGCCAAAAGCTCGGAGCTTGGATAGCGAGAGTCCGTTGACAGTGGCAGCCATCGCGTGCTCGCGAATGCCAAAGTGCAGATTCTTTCCCCCTGGGCTGTCAGCCTGGAAGTCTCCTGCCCCTGGATAAGTGAAGAGGGTCTTGTTAGACGGACCGAGGTCGGCAGATCCACCAAGGAACCACGGAATGTTCTGTGCAAGCACATTCAACACTTTTCCTGAAGCATCGCGCCCCGCAATACCCTTCGCGTCGGCTGGAAACACAGGGAGGTTGCGGTCCCATCCCGGCGGAAGGTCACGCTTCTGCATCAACTCAACTTCAACTGCGAGGTCGGGATATTGAGTGCGGTACGACTCAAACAGTTCTGTCCACCTCTGTCGGGCTTCAGCACCACGTTTGCCAATACCAGCCGTGAAATGGTCGTACACGCCCTCGGGGACAAAAAACCTTGCATCTTCAGGGAACCCATAGGCTTTCTTGGCCAACCGAACTTCCTCTTCTCCGAGCGGTTCACCATGCGCGGCGGAAGTGTCCTGTTTATGCGGTGAACCGTATCCGATGTGACTGTCGAGAACGATGAAGGTGGGGCGGCCTTTCGTCTTGCGAAAGACCTCGAGCGCTTGTTCGATGCGATCGATGTCGTTCGCATCGCCAACGCGCAAGACGTTCCAACCATAGGCAAGGAACCGACCTGCAACGTCTTCGGTGAACGCGATGCGCGTGTTGCCTTCGATGGTGATGTGATTGTTGTCGTAAATCCAACACAGGTTGTCGAGGCCGAGATGTCCAGCGAGTGATGCAGCCTCCGATGCAATACCTTCCATCAGGCATCCGTCACCGCAGACGGTATAAATGTCATAGTTGAAGATGTCGAAGCCTGGCCGGTTGTAGCGGTGAGCGAGCCATTTCTCTGCGATTGCCATGCCAACGCTCGTGGCCGCACCCTGACCCAGCGGGCCAGTCGTAGTCTCGACGCCCGACACCCAGTGGTATTCAGGATGCCCGGGAGCCTTGCTGTCGAGCTGGCGGAAGCGGCGAATATCGTCGAGCGTGACCGAAGTTTGCCCCAACATTTCGTAGTCGGCATTCACGGCTTGAACACCAGTGAGATGGAGCGCAGACCAGAGCAACATGGAGGCATGGCCGTTCGAAAGCACGAAGCGATCGCGATTGGGCCAGATCGGGTCCTGCGGATCGAATTTGAGCATACGATTCCAAATCGTATAAACAAGCGGAGCGAGCGCCATTGGCGTTCCGGGGTGTCCGGAGTTGGCCTGCTGCACGGCGTCGATGGAGAGCGTGCGAATCGTGTTGATGCACAACTGATCGAGTTCTGTTTTGCTGAGATTCTCGACTGGCGCTATTGCGGTACTCATGACTGCCTCCGTGGTAAATGTTCAAATTAGCTCTTCCGTCAGCTAGGCCGAAACTGCCGGAATCTCGGCCTGACTTCGCCGGCTGCCTTCTTTTCGAGTCCGCCAACTTTGCGCAGACGCCTCAAATTGAATCCAGCCAGGCCGAACGCGGCGTCACTCCAGACAAACCCCGTTCTCTCAAGCGACTTCTGTCGTCGACTCCTTAACAACGTCTTGGCCAGCGGCAACGCGATCTGCCAAAACCACGGCGTGATCGCTGCTAACGCGGCCGGCTGGAATGGAAGCATCTCCAGCTTGCAAGCGGGCAAGCATTCCCGCTTTTTCGCTCCCGGTCACCAGCCAAAGCACGCGACGGGAGCGATTGATGATCGGATACGTCAGCGTCATGCGCCGCCGGTTCTGATAAATTCCCGTCAGTGCGACGTCTGCATCTTTCACCTCGAGGATCGGGTCTTCAGGCACCAGCGAAGCGGTGTGGCCATCGGGTCCGAGGCCCAAGTGGACGAGGTCGAGCACAGGCGGTGCGCCGGCGATCGTTTTCAAGGTCAGTGCATACCGAGCGGCGCCGGCTTCAAGATCCCCCGACTCCACCGGCATGGCATGGATCTGCTCGGGGCGCAACGGTGCATGCTCGAGCAGACTTTCACGCAGATGAGTGAGATTTCTGTCGGCATCGCCTTCAGGTGCGACCCTTTCATCCACCTGAACGACATGCACACCCCTCCACGGCACATCTTCCCGGGCAAGAGCGCGAAGCATGATCCAGGGCGTTTTGCCCCCACTTACAGCCATCACGAACTTGCCCCGAGCGGCGACTGCGCCTTGAGCCGCTTGGGCGATTAGCTTTGCCGCTTCAAAAGCGACAGCGTCGGCATCAGAATAGACTTTAGTCTTCATCACGCCGCCTCGCTGGCAACCTTGAATGCTTTCTTCTCGCCGGGATTGCTCCAACCTCCAGTTGGCGCAACTCCAGCAGCTTCCTTCGGGCCCCAAGTCCCCGGCGCATACTGATGAACCGGCGTGTTCTTTTTCAGCACCGGTTCCACGATCCGCCAGGCTTCTTCGACGTAATCTTCGCGCGCGAACAAGGTGCTGTCTCCGACCATGGCCGCTCCCAGCACACGTTCGTAGGCGTCCATCTCGTCCGCACGTGGGGAATGGCTGGCTACCATTTCGGATGTTTGAAGCGCGAGTCCCTCAGCGTTAGGGGCCAGGTTCATCATCCCCATGGCGATGGTAATCTCGGGACTCAAACGGAGGCGGAGATGGTTTTCGACCAACTGGCTGTCTGGGATCAGTGTCGGAGGTTTGCGAAACTTGGCGACGATCTCAGTACAAGTCGTCGGCAAGCACTTGCCGGCACGAATGTAGAACGGCACGCCCTTCCACCGCCAGGAATTGATTTCCAGCTTCACGACGGAGAAAGTCTCGGTCTGCGAGTCCTTCGCAACCCCGTTTTCATCGCGGTAGCCGTGGAACTGGCCGCGCACCACGTTCTTCTCCTCGATCGGTGAAATCGCCCGCAACACTTTGGCCTTCTCGTCGCGAATGGACTCGCTATCGGAGCGGACGGGCGGCTCCATCGCCAAGTTCGACAAGACCTGGAAGAGGTGGTTCTGCACCACGTCGCGGATGGTTCCAGTTTGATCGTAAAAACCCCCGCGGCCCTGAACCCCGAAGTCCTCCGCCATCGTGATCTCGACGCTCTCGATGTAATTGCGATTCCAAAAAGACTCCACAAACGTGTTGGCAAAGCGGAACGCCAGCACGTTGTTCACTGCACGCTTGCCTAGGTAATGATCGATGCGAAAGATGTCGGCTTCGTCGAAGGCCCCGAGCAGAACTCTGTTTAGGTCCTGCGCGGAGGCGAGATCATGACCGAAGGGCTTCTCCACGATGACGCGGGCGCCACGTCCGCAGTTGGAATCGGCCAGATGCTGGACCACGGTTTCAAACAGAACCGGCGGGATTGCCAAATAATGTGCCGGGCGTTTCGCATCTTTGAGCTCTCGGCGAAGAGCAGCGAAGGTTGCCGGATCCTGGTAGTCGCCGTCGACATAGCGCAGCAAGCCGCTTAACTTGTCGAAAGCGGCAGGATCCAGCCCACCATGTTTCTCCAAGCTGTCTTTCGCGCGAGCGTGAAGCTGATCGAGATTCCACCCAGCTTTGGCAACCCCGACTACGGGAACATTGAGGTGTCTCCGCTTTACCATCGCTTGGAGGGACGGAAAAATCTTCTTGTATGCAAGATCTCCGGTGGCGCCGAAGAAAACGAGCGCGTCCGAGTGGGTGTCAGTCATGAAATTCTCCTTCAGGCAGCCTCAGATTTTTCTTTCGACTTTTCCAAATGTCCGCCGAATCCGAAACGCATGGCAGACAGGAGTTTGTCGGCATAGTCAGCTTCGCCGCGTGAGCTGAAACGCTCGTACAGGGAAGCCGTTAGCACGGGGGTCGGAACCGCTTCGTCGATTGCGGCTTTGATGGTCCAGCGACCTTCGCCGGAATCAGAAACGCGGCCGGCAAACTTCGAAAGCCCGGGATCCTGAACCAAGGCGGTTGCCGTCAGATCCAGCAGCCATGATGCGATCACGCTCCCGCGTCGCCACACTTCGGCAATGTTCTTGAGGTCCAGGTCGTACTGGTAATGCTCCGGGTCCCGCAAGGGTGTGGTCTCGGCATCGATCTTTTCCAGCCGTTTCCCAACATTTGCCGAACGCAGCACCGACAGCCCTTCTGCGTAGGCCGCCATGATTCCATATTCAATTCCGTTGTGGACCATCTTCACGAAATGGCCGGCGCCATTGGGCCCGCAGTGCAGGTAGCCCTGCTCGGCAGTGCCATCGAGTTTCTCGCGTCCGGGCGTGCGTGATATGTCGCCGATCCCAGGGGCGAGCGTCGAGAAGATCGGATCGAGGTGCTCGACGACCTCTTTTTCGCCGCCAATCATCATGCAGTAGCCGCGTTCGAGACCCCACACGCCGCCGCTGGTGCCGACGTCAACATAGTGAATCTTTCGTGCTGCGAGTTCTTTGGCCCGCTTGATGTCGTCTACGTAGTAGGAGTTTCCCCCGTCGATCAGGATGTCGCCTGCTTCGAGGTGGGGCAACAGATCGCTGATCGTCTGATCAACAACTGCCGCCGGAACCATCAGCCACAGTGCGCGTGGTTTCTGCAGTTTCTTCACCAGATCGATGAGAGAATCTGCGCCGATGGCTTGGTCTTTGACCAGATCAGTCACCGCTTGTGCTGACCTGTCAAATACAACGCAGCGGTGTCCTTGCTTTATCAGCCGGCGCACCATGTTGGCGCCCATCCGGCCCAGCCCTATCATTCCGAGTTCCATAAGGTCTCCTCTTCGAAAATTGTGTTAATTCACTGCGCTACCTGCGACACGGCATCGCGCAACGATTCAATTGCAGCCGCGACGTCTTTGTCGGCGCCAAACACCGACGTACCTGCAACCAGAACATTGGCTCCGGCTGCGACGGCCATTGGAGCTGTCGCCTCATCAATTCCCCCGTCTACTTCCAACTCACAGTCGGGGTTAATCCGCTCGATCATTTGTGCGACCCGCCGGATTTTGGGCAACGTTGACTCTAGAAAATGCTGATGCCCGAAACCAGGATTCACAGTCATGACCAGCACCTGATCGAGATCCGTGAGTATTTCTTCGAGAACCGACGCAGGAGTGGCGGGGTTAATGGCCACTCCTGCGCGCTTTCCCAGCGCCTTAATGCGTTGCACTGTACGGTGCAAATGGTTGTTCCCCTCCCAATGAACGAGAAATGAATCCGACCCGGCCTCGGCAAACTCGCCGAGGAAAAAATCCGGATTGGAAATCATCAAGTGAGTCTCGAGCGGCAGGCGCGTGACTCGACGGAGCGACTGCACAATCGGCGCCCCAATGGCGATGTTAGGAACGAAGTGGCCGTCCATCACATCGACATGAATCCGATCCGCGCCTGACCGCTCGGCTTCGGCCACTTGCTCACCCAGACGCGCAAAGTCGGCGGCAAGAATCGACGGAGCGAGTTTGAAGACCTGGTTTTGCATATTTCTACCTGGCTCGCACGCTCAATGTCGACACCTACTCACGCTACACTTCCAACCATTTCGGGGTTGACCGTTTGACCGTGAAACAGTCTCAAGCGCGAGCTGACAACCTGTTTCACAGCATCCACGACCGGCCGCAAGATCTTGTAGGGCACGACTTCGTTCGGGTCTCGTGCCAGGCTTTCGCCCAGCGACTCTCTCCACGCAACTCGCAGTTCGGTATTGATGTGGATAATGTTGATTCCCGCAGCGATCGCCTTGCGGAAGTGCTCATCCTCGGTCCCTGACCCGCCATGGAGAGTCAGAAAGACCCCGGCCGCTTGCTTGATTTGGGCAATTCTTTCGAGATCCAGGTGTTTCCTGGCTTTTCCCTGCACCATACTCTTAAGCATGCCGTGCATGTTGCCAACTGCCGGAGCGAGGTTGTCGATCCCGGTTGCCTCGACGAATTGTCGCGCTTCCTCAGGTGTGCTTAACCTTCCGCCCTGTGCGGCTTCCTTGATTTCAGATCCGGTCCCTATGTCACCGATTTCCCCCTCTGCTAGGATCGAGGGATTAACGGCCTTGATCGCTTGAACAGCTTCCTTCGTGCGCGCCACATTCTCTTCAAAGGGCAACGCGGAAAAATCAATCGTCACGGCATCAAATCCCGCTTTCGCGGCTTCCAGGGCCTTCGCCAGTGAATGCGTATGGTCCGCGTTGAGAAAGATCGGAAGATCAGACTCCTGGCGCTCACTTTTCACCATGGCGGCAAGCTGGCGCGCACCAAAGAACTCACGCTCGCCTTCGGAAGCGCCGACGAGTACCGGAAGTTTTGTCTCTTCCGCAGCTGCTACCAACGCCTTCAACAAGACCTGGTCAGAGACATTGAAATGGCCGAGGGCTGCGCCTTCGGTTTGCAACCGCGTCAAAACATCGCGCAGCGTATTGCCCGCGCTTTTGGTAGTCCCAATTGCTGTCATTGCAACTCCTTCAATTTGCGGTAACGACGAATCAATGTATTGGTTGAGCTGTCGTGATTCAGCACAGGCTCGGCCGGGTTCTCGAGTTCGGGAATGATGCGCTGGGCAAGCACCTTGCCTAGCTCAACACCCCACTGATCGAACGAATCAATGTTCCAGACCACGCCTTGAGTGAAGACCGAGTGCTCGTAAAGTGCTATCAGCTTGCCGAGTGTTTCCGGCGTAAGCCGCTCGACCAATATCGTGTTTGAGGGGCGATTGCCCTCAAAAACGCGATGGGGCACGAGCCAATCCGGAGTGCCCTCCGCTTTCACCTGGTCTGCCGTCTTGCCAAATGCCAGTGCTTCGGCTTGAGCGAAGACGTTGGCGAGCAGCATGTCATGATGGCGGCCCAGCGGATTGAGGGGTTTTCCAAATCCGATGAAATCGCAGGGAATGAGGCGCGTACCTTGATGAATCAGCTGATAGAAAGAGTGTTGACCGTTGGTCCCGGGCTCGCCCCAGTAGATGGGCCCGGTGTCGTGCGCGACAGGTTTCCCCTCTAGCGTGACGTGCTTCCCGTTGCTTTCCATCGTCAGTTGCTGCAAGTAGGCCGGAAAGCGCTTCAGGTATTGTTCATAAGGCAATACAGCGACCGTGTCTGCCCCGAGGAAATCGTTGTTCCACACCGCTAGCAGACCCATGAGAACTGGCAGATTGGACTCAAATGGAGCTGTACGGAAGTGCTCATCCATTTGATGAAAACCGTTCAGCATGGCCCGGAAGTTTTCCGGTCCGATTGCCATCATCGTGGAAAGACCAATCGCCGAATCCATCGAGTAGCGTCCGCCAACCCAATCCCAGAATCCGAACATATTGGCAGTATCAATGCCGAATTTCGAGACCTCAGCTGCGTTTGTCGAAACCGCGACAAAGTGCTTCGCTACCGACTTTTCATCACCTCCCAGCCCAGCCAGTGACCAGGAGCGAGCGCTCTGAGCATTCGTCATGGTTTCGAGAGTCGTGAACGTTTTCGAAGAGACGATGAATAGCGTCTCCGCCGGATCCAGCTCCTCGACCGCCTCGGCGAAGTCCGTTCCGTCCACATTTGAGACAAAACGAAAGGTCATGGAGCGTTCTGAGTAGTGCTTGAGCGCCTCGTACGCCATGACCGGTCCAAGGTCGGAGCCCCCGATCCCGATGTTTAAGACATTCCGAATGCGTTTTCCGGTGTGCCCTTTCCACTCGCCGCTGCGCACACGATTGGAGAAGTCCGCCATCCGGTCAAGGACAGCGTGGACTTCGGGCACGACATTCTTGCCATCCACGAGGATCGATTCATTTTTCGGCGCGCGGAGTGCCACGTGCAGCACCGCTCGCTTTTCGGTGACGTTGATCTTCTCCCCCCTGAACATCGCGTCGATCCGTGCTCGCAAATCGGACTCTGCGGCAAGTTGGAGAAGGAGTTCGAGGGTCTCATCTGTAACACGATTTTTGGAGTAGTCGAGGTATAGACCTACCGCCTCCAGTGCCATGCGTTGCCCACGCTTGGCGTCATCTGCAAATAACTGCCGCAAGTGTAGCTTTGAAACTGCCTTGTAGTGCGCTGCCAGAGCTTTCCACGCGGATTGTTTGACTCGTTTCTTCACTTGCGGTTGAGGGCTCGCTGCCATTCTGATCTCCTTTTCATTCTCTATTAGCATTTTCGTCAGGCGAAATTAGACAGGCGCCAGAGAAGGTTTTGCTCCTTTGCGTGTTGTGACTTTACTCAGGCTCTGCAGTCCATATGTGGCAGCTCCTAAAAGAGCCGCACGTGTGGTGATAATGTGGATCGGCATCCGCTCCATTAAATCTTTGAAGCGGCCTTTTCTCGTGAAAGTCTCCAGGAACTGTGGTGTTTGCAGCAGTTGCAGGAGATGAAGCGCAATGCCACCAGCCAAGTACACCCCACCGGTCGCCAGAACTTTCAGGGCTAGATTGCCGGCCTCGCTCGCCAGTATTGAGGCGAGCAACTCGACCGTCGCCAGGCACAAGTCGTTTGGATGCCGCGAATCCAAAGCTGCCTCTACGATAGCTTTCGTATGATCTTTGGCCGATGCAATCAACCGAGCAATTTCCGGCCGTTCCGGGATTTTTTCTTCCTCGCGAAGAAATTCGTAAATATTTGGAACACCGATTCCGGAGCAGACACGCTCCACTCCCACATGTCCGAAACGGGGAAGGAGATACTGCAGCAGACGGATTTGACGTCCATCCGTGGGAGCAAAATCTGCGTGTCCTCCTTCGGAGTCGTGAGCAACGTACTGTGATTCATCCCAGGTAAGAAAGGATTCGCCCAAGCCGGTACCCGGTGCAATAACGGCGATTGGGCCATTTATGACCGGCTCTCCTTTGTTTATCGTGATCATATCCTCGGCGCGTAAGACCGGGACCGCACGTGCGACCGCTTTGAGATCGTTCATCAGATGAGCGGCTTTCAGGTCCAGGTCATTTGCCAGTGTTTGTTCATCCAAGACCCATGGCAAATTTGTGGTCTTCACACGACCATTGATTACTGGGCCTGCAACATCAAATGACGCGACATCAACCGACATTTTTGCTTGGGCGAGAAATTCCCTGACCATCACCTGCAAGCTGGGATAGTCGGCGCTATGGAACTCAGTTTGGGCCAAGGGTGTGTGCGGCCCAGACTCGTGCGAGTAGATCGCCAAGTCTGTCTTCGTACCGCCGATGTCGCCCGCAATCAACATTGTCAACTCTCAATCTCCTAACCTAAGCCGTCGCGTATCGTTCGCTGTTTGGTTTCGATCCACTCAACGCGTAGTACAAAATGTAGAGGTAGCAGATCACGGGAATGAAGAAAGCATGATGAATTCCGATGTGGTCAGCAATCACGCCCTGGATCAAAGGGACGACTGCGCCGCCCACGATGGCCATGTTCAGAATGCCGGATGCATTGCCCGTCAAAGGCCCGAGTTCAGCCACTCCCAAACTGAAAATTGTTGGGAACATGATGGAATTGAAAAACCCAACGGCCAGAATGCTCCACATGGCGAGGTGGCCGTGCGTGAGCATCGATAAAGTAACCAGCGATGACGTACAAATCGCAAAAGCGCCGAGCAGGTACCCCGCTCTGAACTTCCGCAATAGTCCCGCGCCAAGAAAACGCCCCACCATGGCCCCGGCCCAGTAGAACGACACGTAACCCGCCGCGCTCTTTGCGGCCAACCCCGCAATGTCTGACTGACTGAAATAATTCACCAAGAAACTTCCGATGGAGACTTCTGCGCCTACGTAGGCAAAAATCGCGAATGCACCAAAAACGAGGTTGGGATGTTGCCAGACAGAATCTCCGCCCTTTGCCTCAGGACGGTACTCCGCGTGTTCGATGGTCGGCAACTTTGATGTGGCAATCAGCGTCGCCAGCAGCAGCAAAACGATCCCAATCACCACATACGGCATCTTTACAGACGCAGCTTCTTGCACGCGGTATAAATGCAACGCCGTCGGCGAAAGAGCTTTCATTTCTTCGACAGCCAGTGGGGCGGCAGCCAGGATCAGGAGTCCCCCGAGTTTGGGCGCGATCGTTGTGCCGAGCGAATTAAATGCCTGCGTCAGGTCTAGGCGGCTCGAAGCGGTTTCCGGTTTTCCGAGCACCACCACGTAAGGGTTGGCGGCTACCTGCAAGCCAGTGATGCCAGTTGCGAGGACAATCAACGCTCCCAAGAAAAGCGGAAACGAGGCGGAGGAAGCCGCCGGCACAAACAGGAATGCTCCCACGGCCATACAGAGCAATCCTGTCACCATGGTCTTCTGATAACCAATTGCATTCACGACCTTCGACCACGGGACCGAGAACAAGAAGTACGCAGAAAAGAATGCAAACTGAATCAGCATGACCCGCGCATAGCTGAGATCGAAGATCGACTTCAGATGCGGAACCAGAATGTCGTTCAGGCAGGTAAGAAAGCCCCACATAAAAAACAATGTGGTCACGATGGCGAGAGGGCGCGTGTAATTCTGGGCAGGTGCGTGCACGGCAGCAGTCGAAGTCGATGCTAAACTTGTTATTTCTCGAGTTGCCATTCTCCGATCTCCTACCACCAGGTTTCCACCTGCACCCCATAGGTGAGTCCGTTGGTGCGATTGTGGAATGGAATTCCGCCAACAAATCCGCGCAATCCATCCGACCAGCTCGCGTACGTCACGAATGCGCGTAAAACAGGACGGCTGAAGAACTGGCGTCCTGCGCCAATTTGTGGCGCGATCGTGAATTTCCGTAGCCAACCGTCGTATTGCCCGGTACTGCTGTGGGTGTGATCAAAACCGCCCTCGAACGCGAGCGAGAGAAACTTCGTAAAGAAAACTTCAGGCCGGGCGCCGAACGACGCCCACTGGTCCCAGCCATGTTGAGGATTGCCGTCCTTTGTTCGTTGCAAGATAAAGATCGGCATGACCGCGAACTTATCATTCGGTTGAAACAGTACCTGCTCAGTTAGCAGGAATCGAGCGGTGCTGTTGACAAAGCGAGTCGGGTCATCAATGGATGTGCTGAAGTTGCTGGCGGGCCCGGTGCCATACTGGAGGCCAAGCAGGTGATATCCACCGTGCCACTCGAGTCGCTGATGGCGTATTCCGAATGCATAGCCATTGCTGGTGGGAATGACTTCACCGCCGGGAGTCGTGCCGCCTTTGCTTGTAGCAAAATCAAACCAACCGGCCAGTGTGCCGCCGGGCGCTTTCACATCGTAGAAGCGCACATCAATATTGCTTTTCGCGTAGTTGCCGTTTACAGTCTGGATGTCTGGGCGCGCTCCGGCTAAGTAACCTACCGCAAGTTTGCCGACTCCGAGATGCAAGTCTTCAAAGCCTGCACCGTAGCCACTCATATCGAGCGGATAGAAATCGTTAATCTCGATATGCTGGCGCCGGTAATACCTCTCGCCGGCCCAGAACTTCGCATCCGGCTGGCCCTCAAAGATATTGCCGGCCCGTACAAAAGCCTCGCGCAGACGAAATTGATCGTTGCCAATCCCGTTGTTGAAGTTGGAGTAGCTGGCGGCATTGGTGGTGTTCGCCTCGAGCATAACTTCGGTGTGAAACCAGGCCTTGTCGGAATCGTGGTTGGGGTTCAACCAGTTGTTGACAAAAATGAATTCGCCATAAGTTTCGGCTTCGTTTCCCAGCCGGTACTTGGCCCCTGCGCCCGGCGCCTGGAAAGCGACTTGCTCGCCGCCTTGGCTGTTCAGTCCATAGCCGGAACGGAAATATCCATGAAACTCGAACGTGCCTAGTTGCTGTTGTAAGCCGGCAATCTTGGTTTCCGCTTCCTGCAAGAGGTCGTAGGTTGGGACCGATGGAATCGCTCCTTGGTACTGTGCGCCAACTTTATCTGAGTTTCCGAACAGGACCTTCCTGACAGCATTTTCAGCGGCGAGCTCGGCAGCGGAGACTGTGGCTTCGTCCGAAGCCTTTGTCGCTTCCTTGTGTTGTTCCGCAGCTTCGCTTTGTTTTTGAATCTGCTGCTCGAGAACTGCGATTCGCTGCTGCATATCTTTCGTGGTCTGGTCGTATTGTTGTTTCAATTCCTGGAGTTGCTGTTGCAGATCAGTATTTTGTTGGGCGGATGCGCCCGCCTGCAGAAGCACCACAATGCCGACTATTGCAACTCCGGTGGAATTGAAAGCGCCGCGCATGCGTTGACTCATCGTCTCCTTAAGCCGCGCGATCCCAGCGCGTGGTACTGATAGTCGAAAGCAATCACTGTGCCGTTTATCCGATCGCGTTGGTCAGTTCGTTCTGTGCCTGAGCGTATTCGAGTTGGGATTGCAGCAGGAGTGTTTGGGCCGCGAGCTCTTGCGCGGCAGCCGCGTCGGCTTGCGAGCGCAGATAAGTGCCCTCTTTTAACGGTTGTGCGGAGACTCGTCACACCTCTTGGCGGCTGGCCAGCAGTTCCTGAGAAAACCGCGACCATCTGCTCCGTGCACTCCAGCTTGTTATGGGCAGTTTGCACCCGTCCTTCGACTTCGTCGTGGATTCGAGCCGAATTTTCTTTGGCTTGTGCCAACTGCTCGTCACGTTCCCGAAGTGTGGCCCGCTTTTTTCCGCCGTCGAACAGGTCATATCCAAAGTGAACGCCAAAGGTCCCGAAGTTCCGGGCGAGAAACGGCACGTTTTCCTGACAGCTATAACGGGCGACCCCGCGTACTCCGGCCGAAGCTTTCTCCACCTCAGCCTTGCTCCGCCGCTCAGCTTCGGCCGAGTTCGCCTTCCTTTTTGGGTTTGGAATGAAGATTGCACGAAGTTGTTGAAATGGGCGATCCTGCAGTGATGGAACCTGAAGTACTGAGAGTAGGCGACGCTGGGCCGGAGACCGCTCGGCCGCGGAAGCGTTCAACTTGGGAGCAGGCAGAAGGTAGTCCGCTGCCGCTTGGCGTCACCTGGATTGAAGAGGAACAAGCGTTCAACTTCGCCGTGCATGCTGAGCATGCCGAAAGTGTCACGCTGTTGCTCTACGCTGCCGCTGACTTGGTCAATCCGTTGTTGGCGTACCGTTTCGACTTTCTGCGGAACAAGTCAGGCCGGATTTGGCACTGTCGCATCCCGCTCAGCGAAATTAGTAAGGCTCGCTATTACGGGTACTCGGTTTCGGGCGAGGCGGTTTCTTACATTCATAGCTTCGATCCGCAAAAAGTCCTGCTTGATCCGTACGCGACATGCGTTTTTTTCCCACCAGAGTTTGATCGCAATCTCGCCATGAGAGAAGGATCAAATGCAGGCAAAGCCCCGCTAGGCGCGCTGCCGGTCCTGCATTCGATCTTCAATTGGGAGGGCAGCGATCTTCCGCATCATGAATCTGACGCTGTCATTTATGAACTTCACGTTAAAGGCTTCACGAAAAATCCCAACTCGGGGGTTGAACCCTCTCATGCGGGAACGTACGCTGGACTGATTGAAAAAATTCCATATCTGAAGGAGCTTGGGATTTCGGTTGTCGAGTTGATGCCGGTCTTTCAGCGGGATCCTCAGGAGGGGGACTACTGGGGCTACATGCCGCTCAACTTCTTTACGCCAAATTCTCAATATTCAAGTACCGGCCCCGACTGTAAGCACCTTGAATTCAAGAACATGGTGAAAGCCTTTCATCAGGCAGGCATTGGCATCGTGCTTGACGTCGTTTACAACCACACCTGCGAAGGAGATCACCGCGGTCCAATCTACAGCTATAAAGGCTTTGACAGCGCCAGCTACTACATGACGTCGTCTGACCCAACGAACCCCTACGCCAACTATTCGGGGACGGGCAACACTCTGAATTTTGGTAAAGGGCACGTGCGCAAATTGGTGATGGACAGCTTGCGCTATTGGAAACGCGAGATGCACATCGACGGATTTCGCTTTGATCTCGCGTCAGTCTTCAGTCGAAATTCAGACGGATCTCTCAACTGGGGACACGCTCCCATCTTCGCTGACATTGCGGGTGATCCAGAGCTGGGCAAGTTACGGTTGATTGCCGAGCCCTGGGATACTGGCGCTTTTCAGCTCGGCCGCGGGTTCCCCGGCATAACCTGGCTGCAGTGGAATGGGCGGTTTCGCGATGACCTGCGGCGTTTCGTCAAAGGTGATTCGGGAATGGTGCCCGATCTGATGCGGCGCCTCTATGGCAGCGACGATCTTTTCCCCGATGACCGGGCTGATGCGTATCACGCTTATCAGAGCGTGAACTTCCTGACTTCGCATGATGGCTTCACCCTGTACGATCTCGTCTCCTACAACACAAAACACAACTTGGCGAATGGCAACAACAACCAGGACGGCATGGATGCCAATTACAGTTGGAACTGTGGTTATGAGGGCGATCAGGGGGCGCCTGATGAGGTGCTAGCCTTGCGGCGCAAGCAGGTGAAGAATTTTTTCTGTCTGCTCATGTTATCGAACGGGATCCCGATGTTCCGGGCCGGCGACGAATTCTTGAACACGCAGTTTGGCAATAACAATCCTTATAACCAGGACAACGAAACCGGATGGCTGGACTGGAGCCAGTTGCAAGCGAATCTGGACGTTTTCCGTTTCTTCAAGAACATGATCAGTTTTCGGAAACGGCATCCTTCGCTAAGCCGTAGCCGGTTCTGGCGGGAGGATGTTGCCTGGTACGGAACCGGCGAGAAAGCCGACCTTTCACACGACTCCCATAGTGTGGCGTTTTGCTTGCACGGAGCTTCCCAAGACGATGATGACATCTACGTGATGATCAATGCGTATTGGGAGAAGCTTGAGTTCCAGCTTCAAGAAGGAACGCCGCAAGAGTGGAAGCGAATTGTGGATACTGATTTAGCGACTCCCGACGATTTCTCAGACCGTGGCGAGTCTCTGCGAGCTCCGAGTTATTCCGCTGCCCCAAGATCTGTTGTAGTTCTCCTTAGGGCGAAGAGATAGTCTGTTTTCCGCAATCTTACACAAAAGTTCGGAGAGTTAAACACGTTCCCAAGGACTGCGCCACCTTGGTTGGCACTTCGATGGCCCCCTTCAGCTGCCAGGCGGTTGAAGTTCTATGACGCGATTATCCTTTGCGAGTAGAACGACACTCGCCAGTTTGATGAACAGTCCATGCTCCACCACTCCGGGCATGCCGCTGAGTGTTTGTGCCAATGCGCCAGGATCGGGAATCTTCCCGAAATGGCAATCCAGAATGTGGTGTCCTTCATCGGTCTTGTAGGCTGAACCGTCTTGAGCCTTGCGCAGCATAACCGTCGCTCCCAACGCGGAGATCCTTTGGGTCAGCACCGTTTCAGCGAAGGGAATAACCTCGATGGGCAGAGGAAACTTGCCGAGAAAGGGGACCTGTTTGCTCGAATCTGCCAGCACGACGAATTTCTTGGAAACCGATGCCACAATCTTCTCGCGAAGGAGAGCTCCGCCGCCTCCCTTGATGAGTTGGAATTGCGGATCGAACTCATCGGCGCCGTCGACGTCGACATCAATGGTTCTTATCTCATCGAGAGTCGCCAACCGTATTCCGTATTTCTCCGCCAGTTGTTGCGCACGCATCGAGGTAGGGATACCCCGAATCTGTAATCCTGCCCTTACTCGCTCGCCGAGGAACTGGATGAAAAAGGCGCTGGTCGAACCGCTGCCTAAACCGACAACTTGGCCGTCCTGAATAAAGTTGAGACCCGCGCGGGCAACTGCCTGCTTTTCACGATCTTTGTCCATTCAATGTCCCTTTTTATATGTGCCGAAGTCATTCAACGTCACTTAGTCGATCGGAAGCCCTTAAGGACGACCCATTACGTGCAGATGCGCGTAAGGGGAACCTGCCCACATAATGTAGGCGCCATAATCTCGATGGGTGGTCGGCAGTCCGGTTTTCTTTGGGTCAAATGGCCACATAATCATCCAGTGAGGACCAACTTGGATCGCAGGACTTGTCTTATCGTTCGGGTCGGAATCACTGCGCTGAGTGGCTCCTGCAAGCATGTAAGTGATTCCAGGAACCGTGTTTGCCGGCTTGGGCTTGTGTGCCTTGGCATCCGCGAACCATTGCAGTGAGGCTGCGTCAACGCACATGGGGGGCTCCCCGATCACTTCGGGGTTGCCGGGCATGCACGTGAAGCCATTGCTGCCCTCGCGCAGAACGACAGTGTTTCCATTCGCGTCGGTGTCAATGATTCTTGCAGATCGAGCGATGTCGTCGGGTCCGGCGGACATCGCTCGCGCAACCTTGGTCTGCGTCGCATCGTCGGCGCCAGCGGATCGGCTACCCGCATCAGCCGACGTAAGCTTCACCAGACCTGCCGCGCCGAGTAGTGCAAAACCAACCAACACGAGCAAGGTGGGTTTCGCTTGTTGCAGATTCATTTTGGCCCTCCGTTCAAGCTGGATGGAATCGTCGTGCTGGCCGAATCAGGGATGAAACCTGAATAGCCAGCGCTCATTATTAGCCGACTTTTACCGCAACCTGGGAAAGCGCGTATTCTTCCAGTTTCTGTGCGTCACTGTTGAATTTGCGGATGCCTTCAGCCAACTTTTCCGTCGCCATCGCATCTTCGTTGTGCATCCAGCGGAAATCTTTCTCGGTGAGGTGCAGGCGCTCGTCTTTGCTCCCCTTGGCAATGGCCGGATCTAGCTGCCGCGTCATCGTGCCGCCTGTCTGCTCCAATTGATCGAGCAGATCGGGGCTGATGGTTAACAAATCGGATCCCGCGAGCCGGATGATCTGATTCACATTGCGGAAACTCGCTCCCATGATCTGGGTCTTGTAACCGTATTTCTTGAAGTAGTTATAAATGCGTGTGACCGAGGCCACCCCCGGGTCTTGATCGGGAGCGATCTCCTTCCCGCCGCCTTCTTTTTTGTACCAGTCATAGATACGTCCGACGAAGGGCGAGATGAGAGTAACCCCAGCCTCGGCACAAGCCACTGCCTGAGCGAAGCTGAAAAGGAGCGTCAAGTTGCAATGAATTCCTTCTTGCTCCAGCTCGTTGGCCGCCCGAATCCCTTCCCAACTGCTGGCAATCTTGATCAAGATCCGCTCGCGGGGCACTCCTTTCTTCTGATAGAGGGAGATGAGTTTGCGCGCTTTGCTAACGGTGCCGGGAGCATCGAAACTCAGACTGGCAGCGACTTCAGTGGAGACTCGGCCGGGAACGACTTTGAGAATTTCGCTTCCGAATAGGACGAAGAGCTGATCGATGAACTCTGCCGCCATTTGCTCGTGGCTGCCGCCAAGATCGGATGCCTGTTCAGCGGCCTCTTCTACCAAGTGCCGATACGCAGGCATTTGGGCAGCATGATAAAGGAGAGACGGATTGGTGGTTGCGTCCTGCGGGCGATGGCGGTGAATGGCCTCGATATCGCCAGTGTCGGCGACCACGGTTGTGTACTGTTTTAACGATTCAAGCAATGTCATTGGTTTCTCCTCTCTTCGTTTATCGCATGCAAGCTTCCAATTCGAGAACGGTTAAGAACCAATCGCCAATCTTTTGTTCGAGAATGGTTTAGTCGTCCAGACTCGCGCATCCGTGGGTTTGGTGTTGCGCTCTGGGCGGGAGAGTGACAAGCAATTGGCAGTTGACAGCCTCGCGACCGGTAGAATCGGCTTCTTACAGTTTCGCTGCACTCAGAACCGCTGTCATTTGGTGTTTTTCTCCGGGCGCCAGACTGACGGATGCGGCCAGGATATTGCTGGCCTCGACACAGAGGAATCGCGTCCATTCGCCATCGTCTAAATCTCCCAATCGCGCGCCACCATCGTGCCAGGGATTCCACACAACCGTAGTTGACGAATTCGTCTTCATCAGTCGAATGTGACGGCGCAATTCCGGATCGATCAAATCAATGTCACTCTGAGTGCGTAGAAATGCATTGTCAGTTGCCGAGGCAATCGTCACGTCACCGCGCTGTACCTTTTCCGTGTTCGAGTCGGTATTGTCGAGGAAATGCATAGCATCCAGACCCTGCAGGCGGACGTTTGCAACATCGGCCACTCGGTTGTACGTGTGTAGGGCCTCTTCGAACCGTAAATCGGTTTCGCCGGTGTTAGTGCAGACGAGCTCCAGCGTGAGCTCGGGACCAAAGACAACGCGATACACGAGGCGAAACTCCGCAGGCCACCAGCGCCGAGTTTGCTCGTCGCTCTTGGTAGACATGCTCACACAGACCCCAGATTTGACTTCAACAATGGACTCAAGCTGCCAAGTTCTTGTGCGCACAAATCCATGTGCGGGTGCCTTCGGATCGTCTACCTTGGCCCGAAACCACGGAAAGCAAATCGGGATTCCGCCGCGGATCGCCTGGCCTTCCTTCCACCGCGACTTTTTGCTCAGAAACAGGACCTCATCGTTCCCAGCCGGTTTCCAGGAGGTCACTTGCGCGCCGTGTAGATATATCTCGCCTTCGGCGTGGGAACCGGTAATCTGGATTCGCGCCAGACCGCCGTTACCTTCGCCAATTCTGGCCACTCCTGGAATTCCGAAGCGGCGCTCGAGTTCTTCAACTGCAGGCATTGTCTCCATTTTGCTCCCTAATGCCAGGAAAAATGCGGTGTGCTGAGCTTAAGTAGTTCAGAAGCTGAAATGGCCACTTCACCCACCAGCAAGTGAACGACCAACTTCCCGTTCAATTCACAAACTCTAGAAACCTCGATGCGAGAGCTGCGTCCTATGTTCCAGGCCCAGGCAAGGATTTGGCATCTGACAGACTCTGGCTAGCCATGCTGCAACGAACTTTGGCAGCGATCGGGCCTGGGGCGTCCTAAGTGAATGGAACCGCATGCGGCTCAAGGATTGCGGGTGGGAATGGACTTTGGTACGACGGATGCGAACGGTTGAAGTATTGCGCACACTTATGTCTCCCTTAAACATCGAATGAGAAATGAGGCGAAATTTTCAACCGACGTTCGGGGGCAAATAAGAGAGGGAGCATGATGGAAAAACTTCCAGTCGTCTACATTGCTAGGCACGGCAATACAGCTTGGACTCACTCCGGCCAGCATACCGGACTCACCGATCTGCCCTTGACCCCCGACGGAGAGCGCAATGCCGTGCGTCTTGGAGAACGGCTTAAGGGAATGAGCTTCGCAAAGGTGTTCACCAGCCCGTTGCAGCGCGCATCACGCACCTGCCAACTGGCCGGGTTTGGAACTGTCGCAGAAACCGATCCTGACCTGGTCGAATGGGACTACGGCAAGTATGAAGGGCTGACCTCAGCGCAAATCCTTCAAAAATATCCGAACTGGGACTTGTTCCGTGATGGCGCCCCGGAAGGTGAGTCGCCCGCTCAAATCGGCGAGCGCGCGGACCGTGTCATTGAACGAATCCGCCATATTGCGGACGATGTGCTTCTTTTTTCCAGCGGACATTTTATTCGGGTACTCACTGCGCGCTGGCTAGGCCTCGGTCCGGGAGTTGGGGGAAGATATTTTCTGCTAAGCCCGGCGAGCCTCAGCGCGGTCAGCTATGAGCATAACCTGTCACGGCCAGTCATCCGGCTCTGGAACGATGACCATCACGTTGAACGTAGTGCGCCAATTGCATCGGCTGATCAATTGCAATTAACCACAGCGAAGTAATATCACCCGAAACATGAGGTTCAGGAATGAGCACAAAAACCGTCACGCAACCGAATTCTGCGACAGTCGTTCCGATAGCCCCGAAGAAGGACAGTCTTCCAGATCTTCTTGAGCAATACTCCGGTGATTCGATTCAGTTTGCTGGAACTGCGGACGCACTCTACGATCGACACCTGATTTTCGATCGCGCGATCGATCCAAAAGTAGCCAGCGCGCGGGAACGTTTCGAAGCTTTCGCGCATTCTGTGCGAGACGTCCTAGCGCAGCGATGGGTGAAAACCAAAGCCACCTATGAAGGACAAAATGCAAAACGGATTTACTACCTGTCTATGGAATTTCTTCTTGGGCGCTCGCTTGCCAATAACGTCACAAACCTTTTGCTTGATCCTGTAGTCCAGCGTGTGGTCAAGGAGAAAAGTATCGACTGGCTTGAATTGATTGAGCAGGAGCCGGATGCGGGTCTGGGTAACGGAGGTCTAGGCCGACTCGCTGCCTGCTTCCTCGACTCGATGGCCACCATGCAACTTCCTGCAACCGGTTACGGTTTGCGATACGAATACGGGATGTTTCGACAGTCGTTTGTGGATGGCTGGCAGCAGGAACATCCCGACAACTGGTTGCGCGAGGGTGACCCATGGGAGATCGCTCGTGCGCATGAGAAAGTGGAAATCAAGCTGAACTGCAGCTTCAAGGTGCGAGACGGACGCCTTGAAGTGATCCCAAATCGTCCGTCGGTCTTGTTCGGAATACCGTTCGATCGTCCAGTCGTGGGTTACAGAGGAAAGACAATCAACACCCTCCGCCTCTGGGCCGCAGCTGCCCCCGAATATTTCGATTTTCAGCAATTTGGCACTGGTGATTTTGTAGGCGCGCTGGGTGGGACTCTCGAAGCAGAGTCGCTGACTCGAGTGTTGTATCCTGACGATTCCACCACTGCCGGCCAAGAACTCCGCTTCCTGCAGGAGTATTTTCTGGTGGCTTGCTCGTTGGCTGACCTGGTTCGGCGCTTCCTGCGGCATAACTCAGACTGGGAACAATTGCCCAGCAAGGCGGCGATTCAGCTCAATGACACCCATCCTTCGATGGCAGTTGCTGAATTGATGCGTATTCTGCTGGACGACGCCCATCTCGAATGGGAGCAGGCCTGGGATCTCACTAGGAAAACGTTGGCCTACACCAACCACACTCTTCTCCCTGAAGCGCTCGAGAAGTGGCCGGTTGCGTGGTTTAACGTCCTTCTGCCCCGGCAACTGGAGATCATTTACGAAGTTAATCGCAGGCTTCTCGATCAGGTCCGCGTCCAATTCCCGGGCGACGAAGATCGCGTCGAACGCATCAGCCTGGTAGAAGAGGCGCCTTCGCGGAAGATCCGCATGGCTAATCTAGCGATAGTTGGCTCGCACAGCACGAATGGTGTGGCCGCTGTGCATTCAAAATTGTTACGCACAACGACGGTGAAGGATCTGGCAGAAATGTTTCCCGATCGCTTCAACAACAAGACAAATGGAGTCACTCCACGGCGATGGCTGCTCGAAGCAAATCCCGAATTATCGCGCGCGATCACAGATGCCATCGGCGACAACTGGATCACTGATCTGGATCAACTGAGCCACCTCAAAGCACTGTCCGGTGATGCTGGCCTTCAGGAAACTTTTCATGCCGGGAAGCGCGCCGCCAAAGTAAGGTTCGCAAACTGGCTCAAGGCAACGACCGGACAAGTCGTGGATCCCGATACTATCTTCGACAGCCAGATCAAGCGTATCCACGAGTACAAGCGCCAACTGCTGAATGCGCTGCGAATCATCGTCTGTTACAACCGGCTTCGAGAAACGCCGAACGTGGATATGGTTCCGCGCACTTTCCTTTTCGCGGGTAAAGCTGCGCCTGCTTATCGGCTGGCGAAACTCATCATCAAGTTCATCAATAATCTGGCAGACACGATTGACGCCGATCCGATTGTCCGCGGTCGGATGAAAGTGGTCTTTCTGCCCGAATACAATGTTTCGCTGGCGGAGCGCCTGATCCCCGCGAGCGACGTCTCCAACCAGATTTCGACCGCTGGTTACGAGGCCAGCGGAACCAGCAATATGAAATTCATGATGAATGGAGCGCTGACGGTGGGCACTCTTGATGGCGCGACCATTGAGATGGCCGAGGAAGCGGGGAAGGAGAACCTCTTCCTGTTCGGCTTAACTGTTGAGCAGGTGCAGGAAAGCCAAGCCTGGTACAACCCGCATTGGCACTACGAGCACGAACCGGAAACGAAGGCGGCTTTGGATTTGATGTTTTCCGACTACTTCAGCCGCAATGAGCCAGGAGCGTTTGATCCGATACGTGATACGTTGCTGACTCAAGGGGACCATTTCATGCACCTGGCGGACCTCACGTCGTACGTCCAAGCTCAGGACCGGCTGGGCAACCTTTACTCAATTCCCAGCGAATGGGCCCGAAAGGCCATTTTGAATGTGGCGAGTTCAGGAAAGTTCTCAAGCGACCGCACCATTCACGAATACGCAAGCGAGATCTGGAAGGCGGAACCATGCGCCATACCTTAGAAAAACATTCTGTGACAAAAGGACCGGCACTCTCGCCGCTGGCCGGCAAACCTGCACCGAGAGAATTGCTGATCGACGTAGCTCGCCTGGAGAGGGAGTACCTCGAGCGCAAGCCGGATATGAGCGACCGCAGCCAACTGGTTGCCTTCGGAACCAGCGGGCACCGCGGTTCTCCACTTCACGGCGCCTTCAATGAAGCGCACATCCTGGCGATTGCTCAGGCAATCTGCGATTACCGCCGGGGACAGGAAATCGATGGTCCTTTATATATGGGGAAAGATACCCATGCCCTTTCTGCACCGGCACAGCGGACTGCTCTCGAAGTACTTGCGGCGAACGGGGTCGAGACCATCATTCAGGAAAACGACGGGGTAACGCCAACCCCAGTCATCTCAAGAGCAATTCTCGTGTACAACCGGAATCGCAAAGAACACTTCGCCGACGGTATTGTGATCACCCCCTCCCACAATCCGCCAGAAGACGGGGGCTTCAAGTACAACCCTCCAAATGGCGGCCCGGCTGATACCGATGTCACCGGTTGGGTGCAGGATCGCGCGAATGACTTACTTCGGGCAGGCAATAAGGATGTAAAGCGCGTTCCGTTCGACAGAGCCATAAAAGCAACAAGCACACACCAGGAAGATTTCAGTCTCCCCTACGTTCGCGATCTCAAGAATGTTGTGGATATAGACGTCATTCGTGGCGCGAAGCTCAAGCTGGCAGTTGATCCACTGGGCGGAGCTGCGCGCCCGTATTGGGAACCGATCAACTCGACTTACGGACTGGAAGTTGAGATCGTCAATGAGAAAATCGACCCGACTTTTTCCTTTATGACGCTGGACCACGACGGCAAGATCCGCATGGATTGTTCCAGTCCTTATGCAATGGCGAGGTTGGTTGGGCTGAAAGATCAATATCAAGTTGCTTTTGCTAATGATCCCGACTCGGACCGCCATGGAATTGTGACGCCCGTTGCGGGTCTGATGAATCCGAATCACTACCTAGCGGTTGCGATCCAATATCTCCTGACGCATCGTCCGCAGTGGCACCAGGGTGTTGTGGTGGGAAAGACCTTGGTGAGCAGCAGCATGATTGACCGGGTCGTTACAAAGCTCGGCCGCAAGCTCTCTGAGGTGCCCGTAGGTTTCAAATGGTTCGTCGCTGGACTGGTTGACGGGTCGTTCTGCTTTGGCGGCGAGGAGAGTGCGGGAGCTAGCTTTCTCCGCTGCGACGGGACGGTGTGGACGACTGACAAGGACGGCCCGATCATGGATCTGCTGGCGGCAGAAATTACCGCCCGTACCGGCAAGGATCCAGGGCAGCATTATCAGGAATTGACGGCGGAGTTTGGCACTCCTCACTACACCCGCATCGATGCCCCGGCCACACCCGAACAAAAAGCAAAATTGCAAAAGCTCTCACCCGATGCAGTCAAGGAATCGGATCTCGCGGGCGAGGCAATCACTGCAAAACTGACGCGAGCACCGGGGAATGAAGCTCCCATTGGCGGGCTAAAGGTTGTCGCAAAGAACGGCTGGTTCGCGGCTCGGCCCTCTGGCACAGAGAACATCTACAAAATCTACGCGGAAAGTTTTACCAGCGAGTCGCATCTACAAGCAATTGTGAGCGAGGCTCAGGAGATGGTGAACAATGCACTAGATTCTGGAGTCCGGCAATGAGTGGTAGCGGAGAGCCCGCGAGCATTCCTCCGTTTCCACCGGAGTACCGTGCGTCTGGTTTGTTGCTACATGTTACCTCTCTTCCATCACGATACGGGATCGGTGATCTTGGGCCAACCGCATCATCGTGGGTGGACCGGCTCCACGCAGCTGGGCAGAAATGGTGGCAGGCGCTGCCACTCGGTCCCACCGGCTACGGAGATTCACCGTATCAACCGATGTCGTCGTTTGCTGGGAACGCGATGTTGATTAGTCCCGAAAACTTGGTCCGAGACGAGCTGCTCTCGGCGAAAGATTGTGAGGCCAACTTTCCTTCGGATTTAGTGGATTACGATGCCGTCGTCCCGTTCAAAATCCAGCTCCTCGAAACAACGTGGAAAAATTTCAAAACCGGGCGACGCAAAGACCTGCGGCCGGAATACGATGAGTTCTGCGCCCGGCAGGAACATTGGCTGGAAGATTACGCGCTGTTTCGGGCTTTGAAAGCCAAGTATAACGGCGCTTACTACCTGGATTGGCCAGAAGACCTTATTCAGCGTAGCCCGGGAGCGCTAGCCAGTGCGCGTCGAGAGTTGGCGGATCAAATCGGCCAGGTTAGGTTTGCGCAATTTCTGCTGTTCCGCCAGGGTGATCAACTCAAGGCCTTTGCGCATTCGAAAAGCGTGAGACTAATCGGCGATTTGCCATTCTTTGTCTCGCCCGATTCGAGCGATGTCTGGTCCAATCCCGAGTTGTTTCTGCTTGACGAGCATCGCCGGCCACGATTCGTTGCCGGTGTTCCCCCTGATTATTTCAGCGCGCAGGGACAGTTGTGGGGCAATCCCGTCTACAACTGGGACGCCCTGCGTGCAACCGGGTACCGATGGGCTATCGATCGAATCCGCGCGTTACTTGCCCATGTGGACGCAATTCGACTGGATCACTTCCGCGGGTTCGCGGCCGCATGGCACGTTCCAGCAGGTGCATCAACGGCCAAGTCAGGACAATGGGTACCAGGGCCGGGCGCCCATTTTCTTGAAGCCGTGCGCAACGAGCTAGGCCACCTGCAGTTCATCGTCGAAGATCTGGGAATTATTACTCCGGATGTACAGGCGCTGCGCGACCAATTTCGACTGCCCGGGACGCGGGTTTTGCAGTTTGCTTTTGACGGTCATTCAGACAACCCGTATCTGCCTCGCAACTTCGTCACAAATACGGTGGCGTACACCGGCACGCATGATAATCCGCCAACCCGGGAATGGTACGGCGAGTTGCCAAATTATCAGCGGCAGAATCTCTGGAGCTACCTTAAGCGCATGCCCGGAGAGCGAGCCGAAGCCGCTCCGGAACTGATGAGGCTGGCATGGTCGTCGATGGCGGCGCTGGCGATTGCCCCATTGCAAGATCTCCTTAACTTGGGAGCAGAAAGCCGGATGAATGTCCCTGGTCGCGCCAGCGGAAATTGGCGCTGGCGTAGCCAGGAAGGCATGCTGGGCGACAAGGCGTTTGGCTGGTTGCACGAACTGACCGAAACTTCCAAGCGATCCGATGCAGGAGTAACTGTTCACCAAGTTGAGCTGGAAAGCCACGGCTCCGTTCAATCGCCCTCGCAAGTCTAGAATCAGAGATCCCCTTTTCAGCTGACGTTTCAAACCTAACTATGAAGAGCCCAGCAGCGGTGTGACGAGCAAACTCCATCGTCTCTCTCGTTAACCGTCGGGCTATGAAACGGACGCGCGGTGACCTTAGGTTGTCGGAATGCTCTTTTTCCAATCGCAAACCTCGCCTGAAGACCGAAATAGGCTTGGCTCATCCCATGGTTTGTCATATGCCAGACTCTCGTCACGCCCTTTCGTTCTGGGGCTAGTATGCCTGTACCACCGGTTGCAACTCTCTGTAATTACAGGATCTGCAGCATCGCGGCGCACTTCTTGACTGAAGCG
>Ga0306922_10000451_pt1 | contig 34104 bp, 37 predicted proteins | sample sta12Cox44000082_FD_203758 | JGI IMG/M metagenome (GOLD analysis project Ga0306922, IMG submission 203758) | Lab enrichment of tropical soil microbial communities from Luquillo Experimental Forest, Puerto Rico - statoxic.12C.oxic.44.000.082 (v2)... | ecosystem: Environmental > Terrestrial >... | reverse complement strand
ATTTTTTTTAACGGCAGACCAGCAGTTGGATTGTCTGGCAAATAGCGTGCGCAATATGCCCAGCGATTTTTGAAGTCAAAGTCGCGCGCCAGGCGGGCGAGAACTTTTGCTGCATAATCGAACTCCTCGGTGACTTCGAAGGTTTCCGGATTGTACGGAAGCCGCGCTGAATCTTCGATGAAGAAAACGTCGTGCCCAAGGCGTTGCAGTCCCACGATGTAATGAATATGCTGCCAGATCACGCCGGCGATGGGCATCGAGCCCATGAAACCCATTACGACGATGCGTCTGCGTTTCATGAAAAAGACAACGCGTTGATCCCAATCATTACCGAAACTCTTTCACCACCACGGCTGGATTTCCGGCCACGACGGTGTTTGCTTCAACACTCTTAGTGACTACGGAGCCCGCGGCTACCACTGAATTTTCGCCGATAGTGACTCCTTTTAAGATCACCGCATTCATGCCAATCCAGACGTTGTCCGCGATTTTCACAGGAGCGGTTTTTAGCCTGGGGCGGGCCGGGCGATTTTTGAAATAGGGCGCGAGAGCCTGCGCGTCGATCAAGCGTTGTGCCGGCTCGAGCGGATGAAAATCCGAGTCGGCGATACCCACGTTCCATGAAACGAGACAATGCGATCCGATCTCGATCTCTTCCTCCGCCATGACGAGCGCGCCATTGAGCAGCGTGAAATCGCCTATTGTACAATGGCCATTCTCCCCGATCGCAAATGAACAGCCCGCGTAACATGAAACGTGCTTGCCGATAATTATCGCGCGCGGCTTTTCGCTCCGAAGCTTGCGGAAGATTTGCGCGGTCTCGCAATAAAATCCTTCGCCAAACTCGACATTTGCCGGAATCGCCTCCGGCCACCAATCACTTTCGACGTGTCGGTCTTCTCTAACGTTGCTCATGATTTCAGGAGTGCAGCCACATGTCGCAGCTTTAAAAGCGCGGGCTTGTCCGCCCACTCCAAACGACGCGTTGCCATGTCATGTGGGAAATTTTCCCGAGCTGTAAAGTCTCGCGTAAATGCCGCCGCGCGCGATCAGTTCGGGGCCGCGGCCTTGTTCAACAATCCGTCCGTGGTCGAGCACAATGAGTTGATCCAGATTATGAATTGTCGCTAGACGATGGGTAGCAATCAGCGTTGTCCGGCCGCACATCAATTCCTTGATCGTCTCCATAATCGCAGACTCGGTAGCCGGATCGAGCGCAGAAGTTGGTTCGTCCAACAACAGGATCGGCGCGTTCTTCAAAAATGCGCGCGCGATTCCAATACGCTGCCGTTGGCCAACGCTCAAATGTCCGCCCCTTTCACCGACGAGGCTGCCATATCCCTGAGGCATCTCCCGGATAAACTCGTCGGCCTGCGCCCGACGCGCGGCTTCAATAATCGCCTCTTCGGTCGCACCCGGCCGGCCATAAGCGATGTTTTCCCGAACCGTGGTCGAGAAAAGCAACGTGTCCTGAAGCACGATCGCGATCTGTGCCCGCAAAGTTTTCTTTGTGATCTGGCGAATATCGCGGCCATCAAGTGTGATCGAGCCTGTTGTCGGATCATAAAAACGCGGCACAAGACTGAGCAGTGTGCTCTTGCCGGCTCCAGTGCCGCCCGCCAGTCCAACGATTTGATTTGGTTCGATGCGCAGATCGATGTCACGCAAGACATATCGATTTGCGGCGTAGCCGAAGCTTACCGCTTGAAAAGCGATCGCGCCTTGAGCCGACGAAATGGCGACCGCGCCGGGGGAATCAACTACGTCATCCTGCCGGTCCAGGACTTCGAAGCAGCGTTTCGCGCCAGCCGTAGCGCCTTCCATTGCCCAGGCGGTATAGGTGAGCGATTCCAGCGGTTGATAAAGCATTAGTAAATACGCGCTGAAAACCAGAAGCGAACCGAGTGTGAGCGTACCCGCCAAAACATGCAGCGTACCGATATAATACATCACTGCCGTGCCTATTATCATCAGCGTGCTGATCACGAGCGCGCTGTTCACGTTGGTCAAAGTCAGCCGCAGGTTTGCCTGCAGACTCTGGCGCGCTTGCTGCTGGAATTGGCGCACCTCAAAGTCCTCGCGCCCGAACGCGTGCACCATGCGGATTGAGCTCAGACCTTCCTGGGCCTGCGCGAGGACGGCGCTCTCCTGCTCTTGAATGGAGGTCGATTCGCGGCGAATCCGATGCGCAAAAACATAAATGGCGCCGACAACCAAGGGAACAATCCCAAGCGAGACCAACGTGAGCTGCCAGTCCAGTCGCAGCATGATAACAAAAGTTCCGATCAACGTGATGACCGACCCAAAGATGTTGGTGAAACCCTTGTTGTAGATTGTCTGAATCGATTGCGAGTCGTATGCGACGCGAAAACTGGAATCACTCGAGCGCCGCGCGTCGTGATATTTCAGCGAGAGCGATTGCAGATACGAATACAAATCGGTGCGCAACTTGAGCAACGCCTGTAGTCCAATTTTTACGAAGAGATAATTTGTGATCCAATTGATGATTCCCCAAAGAAACTGGATACCAACCAGCGCAAGACACAAAAGCAGAATCCAGAAGCGCCAGTCCGCGCGTACCTGCGAGCTTGCACGCAGAAAATCATCAACAATGATCTTGAATGGCCACGGTTTGAGCAAGTTCAGACCTATGCCAACCAGCGCCAGGCACAATCCGAAGATCGTTTGCCATAGAAAAGGCCGGTAGTAGCGGAGAACGCGCCGATAGATCGACATTTTGGAATTTCAGATTGCGGATTTTAGTTTTTCGACTGAACTAGGGCGAATTTATTCGGCGACTTCGAGAGATTCCTGCAACCTTCGCATAAAGCTACGGCTTGGCAGGCACTTCGCTCGGAATGACAATATGCATCATCTTATTCAATTGTGGTTTCAGTTGGTTGAGCAGTGGGGCTATCTCGGAATCATTTTGCTAATGGCGATGGAAAGCTCGATCTTCCCAGTCCCCAGCGAAATCGTCATTCCGCCGGCGGCATTTCTTGCGACACAGGGAAAACTAAACATGTACGGCGTTATCGCGGCGGGCACATTCGGTTCCTGGCTTGGTGCGGCAGTAAGCTATTGGGTTGCTTGGTGGCTTGGACGTGTCTTTATCGCTCGGTGGGGACGCTATTTTCTTGTCAGCGAGCGAAAACTCGAGCGGACTGAAAGATGGCTGCATCGCTACGAAGCGGGCGGCATTTTCTTTGCACGCCTGCTGCCGGTTATTCGCCATCTCATCTCTATCCCAGCTGGAATTATACGGATGAACTTTGCCACATTCAGCATCATGACGTTGGCTGGATCGGCGACTTGGTGCTCAGTGCTTGCCTGGTTCGGCCAGAAAGTGCTGACGCGACCAATGATCGAGTCAAAGGATGCGGCAGCTCTGATTAGAGCAGTGAAGGAGAGCGGTAATTTTCACACCATCGTGATCGCATCTGTTGCGGTCACTTGTCTTTACCTGCTGGTTGTGAGGTTGACCGGTAAAAAGGGAAGTGCCTGAGGGTCGTTTGGCACTTCCGTTCAATCCTGGCCGGCATTGTTCAGATAATGTCGGTCGGAGTTTTCAGTTCATAATCCTCGTGGCATCGCCGTCCAGGCGATCCATCGGCAGGGATGCCTATGCCAGAGCGCACAAAACTTTTATGTTTGAAAATTGAACAAAAGTGTCGCTCAGCGGTCAGTTCTAAAGTTAACAAGGTATGAATAACTGCATGGGACTTATGGATGAGATATTCGCAGTTGGGAATGGCACGGGAACTGCTCTGGGAAAAAACGGACACCAGATGAAACGAAATCGGCAAATTTTGAAGCGAGGCACCAGGTTTTCCCTGGGTGATCTGATTTTGGCGGTCAGCTCCTGCACGAACAGCAACAGGGAGACGGTCGCGGCAGTGGCCGATCTTCTCGCCAGCGGCCAGGTGCGCGTGCACGACAACGGGCGTTTCCTGCGCGCCCGCGTTTGCTAGCTTGGCGGCGACAACGGCTTTTAATAGTCGCTCCGGTGATTTATCGCCGGAGCGATTTTGTTTTCGGACCTTATTAACACCTCGCCTCGAAGGCGAGGCATCTGTTCGCTAAAGCTGCTTTCTCAATGCCAGCCTGGGGCATCGCCCCAGGAGTCGGGTTACAAAAAGAAAGCTAGGCGCTGAAAGCGCGAGTCAGCTCAGCTAGTGCGCCAACTGAATCGCGCCTTCAGCGCTGGCCCGTCTTATTTCGGACACCTTGGGCGATGTCCCAGGCTCGGGATGAGCGCTGCGCCTTTGGCTAAACTCTACCCGCACTAGACGTGGTGTTAACGAAAACAAAACACTTTTCGCTTAAGCTGGCCGCTTTTATCTTAATGCAGTGATTGACCGTTATTCCCGGCCAGAGATGAGCAAGATCTGGTCGGACGAACGCAAGTTTCAGATTTGGCTGGAGATCGAAGTGCTCGCCTGTGAGGCGATGGCCGAGCTTTGCCAGATCCCAAAAGAGGATGCTGCGGAAATTCGGAAACGGGCGCAATTTTCGATCCCCAAAATCTTGGAGATCGAAAAGCGAACGAACCACGACGTCATCGCTTTTCTTGAGAACGTGGCTGAATCGGTGGGCCCGGCATCACGTTGGATCCATCAAGGGCTGACTTCATCCGATATTCTCGACACGACCCTTGCCGTGCAACTGAACGAGTCGTGCCAGATTCTTCTAGGCGATCTCGATTCGCTCCGAACGGCAATCGGGGAACAGGCGCGCCGGTTCAAAATGACGCCGATGATAGGACGCAGCCACGGTGTGCACGCGGAGCCGATTACATTCGGGCTGAAGCTGGCGCTGATGTACGACGAATTCGGGCGAGCCGTCGAGCGGCTCACCCAAACGCGCGAGCGCATCCGCGTCGGTAAGATCAGCGGAGCGGTCGGCACGCATGCGCACATCGATCCAAAGATCGACCGCGCGGTTTGCGAGAAGCTCGGGCTGAAGCCGGCGAGACTCTCAACTCAGATCGTGCAGCGCGACCGGCACGCGGAATTTATGACTACGCTTGCTGTCATCGCATCGAGCATCGATCGTTGGGCGACGGAATTCCGTCATCTCCAGCGCACCGAGGTTCTGGAAGTTGAAGAATTTTTTGGCGAAGGCCAGAAAGGCAGCTCGGCTATGCCGCACAAGCGCAATCCGATTACGAACGAGCGCTTGAGTGGATTGGCGCGCGTCATTCGCGGGAACGCAGTCGTTGCGTTGGAGAACGTGGCGCTCTGGCACGAGCGCGACATCAGTCACTCGAGCGCCGAGCGAATCATTCTGCCCGACTCGTGCATACTGCTCGACTATATGCTCGCGAAACTGCGAGACGTTGTCGAAAAGTTGCAGGTCTATCCGCAGCAAATGGCGCAAAACCTTGCTCTGACTAAAGGCCTCTATTTCAGCCAATCGGTCCTGCTCGCACTTACGCGAGCAGGCGCTGAACGCAAGACCGCGTACGAAGCTGTGCAACGCGCGGCGATGAAAACTTGGAAAGGCGAGGGGACATTTGCTGAAAATGCAAAACGCGAACCGGAGATCGTAACGAAACTTTCAGCGTCAGAAATCGATCACCTTTGCTCGCTCGACATTCATTTCAAACATGTGGATGGGGCATTCAAAGCACTCGGTCTGGAGTAGCATTCATGCGTACTCGTGCTCCTGTTCGTAATCGAGCACGGGTGTTGTATTAGGATTCTAGGTTAGGCGTCCTCTGCCTGAGTCTTGTCGATCTGTAGAAATTCAACCGGTGCCCCATTGTCTTCGATGAATGCGACGGTGACGCCTGGGCTGGGGCTATTTGGTGCGATGATCACCTTCTTGCCCTTGAGTTCTTGCTCAAGATCATCGACTTGAAAGGCCACGTGCGGAAGGGTCTTGACGAGCTCCGGATACGGCGCATCGGGTTCGTACCTCATCCATTCGATGTGGTAGGGACTTTCTTTGTAACCACTCACATAAATTTTCAAGTGCTTCAGATGCACTTCGCCCTCTCTTTTTTCGGTGGTCGGAATTCCGAGATGATGATACTTCCTCATTTCGAACACTCTTCTGAATGTATTGAGAACACCTAACGAGCAAGAGATAAGCCATGGCAGGGTGTCGTGGCAAACACTCTGAAGTTATCTCGAAATTGGGCCAGCCTGCTCACGAATATTTTCGGAGTTGGCTTCATCTCTTGGTTAAGTGGCCCAAGACGTAAATTGTCCAGGGGGCTGTGATTGTTTCACTGACCCACCGCGTCGGCTCTTTCCCAGTCGCAAGTGGGCTTCGGACGTCGACCACGCCCAATTCAGCACTCTGAAATAATTGCCGGTAATGCGCATCAGTACAGAGGACATCCTCGACCGGACGACGGTCAGAAACGTCCAGCATTACTATGCGGACCCGGTCACCGTCGCGCGCATGGCGATTCTCTGGAAAGTCGCGCGTGCTAAAGGATGCCCACTCGTTGACGTAGATTGCGGCTGAAGAGACAAGCAAAAACAGAGACCCATCCGGAGCTAAAAGATTACTCAGCCCGCTCAGCGCGTCCGCTTTCGCTTCCTCGGTTGGGATGTTGTCAAAGGTAAAGGCAGCCAAAATCAGATCAAAACTGCTCGGCGCGAACTCGGCGACAATGCTATCCCGAACAAGGCGGTACTCTCCCGAAGGGTCGAGTGCGCGCGCTTGATCCAGCATTGCTTGCGAGATGTCTGCGCCGATCACCTCCAACCCGAGATTTCTGAGGAATCGCGTCGATCGACCGGTTCCGCAGCCGAAGTCAAGCGCCCGACGGCCGTGATTGTAATGACGAACCAAAGCGGGCAAGTCGCGAAACGCGAGGTAGTATGTTCCAGGAAATTGAAGCGTCGCATATGCGCGCGCACGCTCCTCGTCTTCATAGACGTTGTCGAACGTGCGATTCATACGGAAACTTTTTGACACCGGCTGACGAGAACAAGACTGACGATCACGTAATCGGGTTCGCCGTGGAAGCGGCGCACAAAATACCGGCCCTTTTCGTCATAATCTCCAACATTGTGCAAGCCGTCACTGACGTCTACCCGCACACGATTGCGGCTGACGACCTGCACGCGATAGATTCGTTTCGCATCAGCAGCGGTGATGGCTGCAGCCAAATCCGCCTGTGAGATAGCGCTATCGTTGCCTTGGACGCGAAAATCCCACGATCGTGCTGAAATTGGGGATGTGCTGACGCAACCAAACGCGACCACACTGCTGATAATTACAGCCAGCAGTGAACAGAGGCGATACATCTCGCTACAGCTTAACTATGATTCGACGAAAGTATTTTTCGCCTATCACAAGATCAATCACTCGTATCGTAACGCCTCGATTGGATCCAGATTGGCGGCGCGATAGGCGGGGTAGAGGCCGAAGGCGATGCCGATTGCCGAGCAAACGAGCAACCCGGCAATCGCCCAGCCGTAGGGAAAAATCAGGTCCACCTTGAGCCATGCAGCCAGTAGATCGCCGACGATGATTCCAAGAATGATTCCCAGCACTCCGCCGGCCTCGGAAATCAAGACGGCCTCGGTTAGGAATTGCCGTAAGATGTCACGACTGCGGGCGCCGATCGATTTGCGGACGCCGATTTCCTTTGTTCGCTCGGTGACGCTCACCAGCATGATGTTCATGATGCCGATCCCGGCCGCGACCAGCGCGATGAAACTAATGACGAACGCGCCTACTCTCACGTACCCCGCCACATTAATGAACGCGCTCTTGAGCGAGTCGTTACTGTAAATCTCAAAATCGTTCCGCTGCTCCGGGCGCAAGCCGCGCGCGATACGCATGGCGCCGATGCCGCGATCAAACGTGCGATTGTAAGTATCTGTCGTGAACGCTTGCGTCGCGATGTTCACGGTGCGTTTCGCCTCGCCGTAATCCTCGAAGAAGCGCGTAATCGGCATGATAACAAGGTCGTCCTGGCTTTGGCCGAAGGCAGTTCCTTTTTCGGCGAGCACGCCGACGATCGTGTAAGTGTGCCCGCTCACGCGAACGAGTTTGCCGATCGGTGTTTCATGCGGGAACAGCCTTTTCTCGATGATTTTTCCGACGACGATCACACGCCGAGAAAGATCTACATCTTCATCAGTCAAGTTACGGCCGTAACCGAGCGTGTAAGCGTTCGCGGTGAGAAAACTTCGATTCGTCCCAACAATTTCAAGACTCGGCGTTGTCTTTACACCGTTATAAACCGCCTGGCTTTTCACTTCGTAACCAAAACACTTGAGGGCAATCTCGCGCGCCTCGCCTTCCATCAATCGGTAGTAATGCAGCGCTTCCTTGTAGGAAATGTCGTGCCGGTTGCGAAACTTTTCCCGCACGTCACCGCTCGCGCTCACATTGGCCGGATATTTGGCGAACTGAAAAATATTTGAGCCGAGAAAGCTGATGCCGTTCTCAATCGAGTACTGCAATGCGCCGATCGCGGTCATGACTGAAATTACCGAAAACACGCCGATGGTGATCCCCAGCATTGTCAACACTGAGCGCAGTTTGTTCGCGCCGAGGGACGACCACGCCATTTCTATGATTTCACTAAACAACATGACTAAAATCCGAAATCCGAAGCTCGAAATCCGAAACAAATTCCAAATTCGAAATTCAAATTCAGCCCTCCGATTTGCGGACGATTGCGCCAAATATGTTCGTTAACTCCCGGGCTTCCGCTAGAAGATTTGCCCTTGATGGCTCAAGTTCGCCATCGCGATCGAGTAGGCGCAGCCAATAGCCGCTTTCTTCGGCTTCACGGCGGCAAGTCTTGATTTTCATGACAAAATCTTTCTTTCCGATCGACTCGTTAGCCTCGATGTAGTTTGCTCCGATTGATCCCGAGGCACGGATGAACTGCTTAGCGTCCTCAATATTCGCGATCGTCCGCGGCAGCTTCTTCACAAACCCGCGACTCGCCTTGGCAAATTCCAACGTGCGATCCTCAAGGTCGTACGGCTTTGAATCATCTTTTCCCATCAGCGCTGCTCTTTTGGGTTTTTGTCATTCGAATTTGTTTCGGTATTCGATATTCGGATTTCGAATTTCCTATTCATATCGAAGTGCGGCAACTGGATCGAGGCGGGACGCTGTCCAGGCAGGCGCGAATCCCGAGAACAAGCCGGTCAATATTGAAACGATCATGCTGATAAGCACCAGACCGACCGAGAAATGGATTGGAAAGGACGGAAACGCTTTGCCGATTCCGAAGCACATTAGATAAGCAAACACAAGGCCGATAAATCCGCCGAGGAGACAAAGCGTTGTCGATTCGATCAGGAACTGCAGCAGGATCGTTCGCCGCCGCGCGCCGAGCGCTTTGCGCGTTCCGATTTCTTTTGTGCGCTCTTTTACACTAACGAACGTGATATTCATTATGCCGATCGCGCCGACGAAAAGCGACAGTCCGGTAATAAACAGTCCGGCGATCGCAATTGAGTTTTTCACAGGATCGAGCGTGCTTTTGAACGCCTGTTGCTCGTTGATCGAGAAATCGTCGTTTTTCTCTGGAGGCAATCCGCGCACGCGCCGCATCAAACCGGTGAGCTCGTCCTTGGCATCGGCGAGCCTGGTCTTGTCTTTCACTTTCACGCGGACGTCCGAATCGCTTTTGGCCGAAAAATATTTGTTAAACGCAGCCAGCGGCATTGCCACCATCGAGTCCCAACTGAACAAACCGAGAAACGTGCCCTGTCGCGTGTTTACTCCAATGACTTTGAATAATTGCCCGTTGATCAACACGGATTTATCGATCGGGCTTTCGGAAGGAAAAAGCGCATCGGCGACGTCATAGCCGATCACGACAACGTTGGCGCCCCCGCGCGATTCGAGCTCGTTAAAGAATCGCCCGGATGTACAATCGATTGTCGAGGTTACGATGAAGTCCGATGTCGTCCCGAGCACAAAGACGTTGTCCACCTGATTGCCGCCATATTTAATCGATCGCATCAAATTCGATGTTGGCACCGCAATTACGAGGTTCGAGTTCGGGGTTGCCGCGATCATACGGTTCAAAGTCTCCGCGTATTCGGTTTTGATTTTTTTGCGGTCGCGGTAATTCCACCAGTCGTCCACCGGCTTCCATGGCCATTGCGTAACATAGAGAACGTCTTCGCCGAGGACGGCCATGCTTTTATCGAAACCTATCGATATGCCGTTCACGGCAGTACCCATCAGCGTAACGGCAATAATGCCGATAATAACTCCGAGTGCGGTCAACGTTGACCGCGTCAGGTTCGAGCGCATTTGCGCGGCCGCTATTTTCCAGCTCTCGCTCAGCTCATAGAGAAAGCGTTTCATGTTGATGTTACTTCGGCAATCGGCAGGTCGAGCTCGGGAATAAATCCGGCGTGATCCATCTCGATGAGTCCGTCGCGCAAATGAACGGTGCGTCGCGCGTGTGCGGCGATATCACGCTCATGGGTCACGAGGATGATGGTGTTGCCGCGCTGATATAAATCCTCAAACAATTCCATGATTTCATCGCCGGTTTTCGAATCGAGATTGCCGGTCGGCTCGTCGGCCAGAATAATCGACGGCCCGTTGACGAGCGCGCGCGCGATGGCGACGCGCTGACGTTGACCGCCAGAAAGCTCGTTGGGTTTGTGATGAATGCGATCGCCCAGACCGACGTCTGTCAGCACCTGCACCGCGCGTTCCACACGACGCTCGGGTTCGATTCCGGCGTAAATGAGCGGCAGCTCGACATTCCGCAACGATGTCGATCTCGGGAGAAGGTTGAACGTTTGAAACACGAAACCGATCTCGCGATTGCGAACGGCAGCGAGCTCGTCGTCGTCCATTTCGGCAACGGCCTTGCCGTTAAACTCGTAGCGGCCCGAAGTCGGCGTATCGAGGCAACCGAGCATGTTCATCAGCGTCGATTTACCGCTGCCGCTTGGTCCCATGATGGCGATGTATTCGTTGCGGTGAATCTTGAGGGTGACGCCGCGCAGCGCATGAACGATTTCCTCGCCCATCACGTAGTCTTTGGTGATGTCCTCAATGTCGATTACGACCGGCCCGAGCGGTCTAATTGAATTTCGAGTGTCCATCGCAACTCCGACAGTCGCTCGCGGAAACTACTTTGTGGCTTCCTTGTCGTAAGTAACTTTGGCGCCGTCCTTCAGTTTGCGGCTGATGGCGCTGTAACTTCCCGAGATCACTTCGTCGCCGGGCTGAATGCCACTTTTGATTTCGGTGTAAGTGTCGTCGGAAATTCCAGTCGTCACTTTTACAACCTGCGCCTTGCCTCCCTTTTTGAGGAACACCACCTTGAATACTTTTTCGCGCTCTTCTTTTTGTGCCGCTTTCTCGGCGCGCTCATTGACAAACTCCGCATTGTTATCGCCCTTGTCACGCTGCGCGAGTTTCTGCTTTTTCTTTTCGATTTCTTCCGGACTCAAATTGCTCTCACCAGTGCGAATGGTCACGGCCTGCATCGGCACGGCAACGACATCTTTTACCTCGTTCGTGCGGATGTCCGCCGTGCAACTGAGCGCGGGTTTTAACGTCACGTCGGTGTCTTCGATCCGAATTTTTACTTCAAAGTTGGTGACCTCTTCCTGCGTACCCGCGCCTGTGGTCTTTCCAGTGTTAGCGATCTGATAGACCGTGCCGTGAAATTTACGATCGCCGTAGGCATCGATTTTCACTTCGGCCTTGTCACCAACCTTCACATTGACGACATCGTTCTCGTTGACATCGACGCGCGCTTCCATGTGACTGAGGTCAGCAACGCGCATCACTTCCGTGCCGGCAAATTGTCCTGTGGCCACAAGGCGTTCGCCTTGTTTGCTGTTGAGAACGGTGACCGTGCCATCGATGGGCGAATAGATGGTCGTCTTCGACAGTTGATCGCGGGCCTGACTCGAGCCTGCCTGCGCCCGCTCGATTTCATGCAGCGAGCCTTCATAAGTATTTTTGGCGACGTCGTATGCTGCTTCAGCGGCGTTGTATTCCTGCTCTGAAATTAGCTTTTTAGCGAACAAGTCTTCCGCTCGCTTGAAGTCGTGCTCTGTTTTCATCATTGTCGCTTTTTGTTGAAGATTCGTAGCCTTAGCAGAGCTGATCGCTGCTTCCTGTTGTTCCACCAGCGCTTTGTACGAATCCGGCCGGATCCGTACGAGCAGATCGCCTTTCTTCACCGCTTTTCCATCTTCCACCGGCAGGTCGATGATTTCGCCTGCGACCTCCGGGGAAATCTTTACCTCTGTTTCCGGCTGAACCTTTCCTGTCGCCGAAACTGTTTGCACAATGGTTTTTCGGATCGCCTTTTCTGTCGTGACCGGAATCGGCTTCTCGCGCTTGCTCCAGATCATCGACGCGACGATGAAAAGGACGATCAGCCCGATCGAACCGTAAACGATTTGCTTTTTGCGCCGGGCACGACGCTGTTTCGCGGTCAGCGGCGCAGGAACTGGTGTACTCACGGTTTGGTGCATGGTACGAGCGATTCTAGGGGTGAAAGCCTCAGGGTTAGTTGGTTCTTGGACTCTTGCAAACGAAATCCCGATCACGATGACGTTGGGATGCAGCTAGACAGGACTTTGGATTCAGCTAATTGCCACTTCGTTCGATGATACTGATCTCGTCGGCCGATCCCACGCATTAATGCCGTGGCGGGCCCTAATTTGCTCAACTGCCCAGAGCGCGTGCTCTGCGATCAAAGGCTCCGGGTCCGCTGCCGCGCGTTCGAGCGTCGGAAGATCCGACGCGTCGCCCGCATTGCCCAACGCGACGCATACATTGCGAAGAAAGCCTCGGCGCTTAATTCGTTTGATCGGCGAATTCTTGAAAAGCTGGCGGAACTCCGCATCGGTGAGCTCCAAGTATTCCCGTAATGACATGTCGGTCGTCGATTTGCGCGCTGAGAAAGTTGCTTCCTGCGAAACTTGAGCGAACCGGTTCCAAGGACAAACATCCAGGCAATCATCGCATCCGAAGATCCGATCTCCAATTAGCCGTCGAAGTTCCAGAGGGATGGAACCTTTCAGCTCGATCGTGACGTAAGAAATACAGCGACGCGCATCGAGTCGATGCGGAGCGGTAATTGCTCCAGTCGGGCACGCTTTGATGCAGCGCTCACAGGTTCCGCAACGATCTTGCACCGGTTGATCGGGCGGCAATTCAAGCGTCGTCAAAATCTCCGCGAGAAAGAACCAGGTCCCGAGCCGCTCATCAATAAGCATCGTGTTTTTGCCGTGCCAGCCAGTGCCGGCTTCGGCCGCGTGGTCGCGTTCCAAAATCGGACCAGTATCCACATAACATTTTTGCTGTCCGCCAAAGCCGCACAGAAACTGGTCGATCTTGTCGAGCTTGGCCTCGATCACATCGTGATAGTCATCGCCCCACGCGTACCGCGCGATTCTCCCTGCAGCCCCGACTCGCCGGGACGAACGCCGACTTTCATTTCCTTGAAAATAATTGAGCGCCAGAACAACAATCGACCTTGCGCCGGGCAAAACCTTCTGTGGATCACAACGCTTCTCTTCGCCGCGTTGCATGTAATTCATTTCGCCGTGCGCACCGTCGCGCAACCATTGGCGGAATTCAGTCGCGTGCGCTGGGGTATCGCAAGCAGCTATGCGACAGGACTCGAACCCAATCTGTTGCACAAAGGAAACGAGGTGGGCCTTTAATTCCATTTTCGAAATCTGAATCGTCATTTTGTAGGCGGGTTCGATGATCCCGCTCCCTGGTTGCGGCGGAGCTTTCTGAATTTGCTCAAAATTGCCACGGCAACTTCCTCATCCGTTAGCACAGATGTATCGATGCGAATCTGTGCAACTTTGGCGTACAGTCGCAGCCGCAGCTGTAGCAATCGCGCGAACGTCTCTCGTGGATTCTCGCCTTGCAGCAAAGGCCGGGTCCTCGCTCGCGAGGCGCGTTCGAAGAGGGTTTCTTCGTTGGCGTCCAGCCATACAATGACACCAAACCGTTTCAAAAAATCGACATTCTTTTCGCGTAACACGATTCCGCCGCCCGTGACGATGATCGTCGGTTTTGCCGGGGCGAGTTCACAGAGCGCTTGAGTTTCAGCTTCGCGAAACCCTTGCTCGCCGTGTTTGGAAAAGATTTCGGCGATCGAGAGTCCGAACTTCGAGACAACGATGTCATCGGTATCGATTAAGGCGAGCTTCGTTCGTCGCTGCAGGCAATGCCCGACGCACGATTTGCCAGCGCCCATCATTCCGATGAGCACGATCGATTTGCCAGCGCCATACACGGAACAATATGTCATTAATGCTTGGCTTTAGCTAGGCGCGTTAGGCTTGGCAGTTTCGCAGAATGGGGGCCGCGGGAGCCGAGCGACATTAGGCGGGAGCCCAAAGGGTGAGTTTGCTGGCGCAAACGAATCAAACGCCCTACAATCCGCTAATGCCGAAATCCAAACCTCTCGTTGCCATCATCATGGGCAGCAAATCGGACTGGGAGACAATGCGGCACGCCGCGGAGATGCTCGATGGACTCGGCGTGCCAAAGGAAGCGCGTGTGTTGTCAGCCCATCGCACCCCGGATGCGACGACAGATTTTGCGCGCAAGGCCGCCGATCGCGGCTTGCGAGTCATTATTGCCGGAGCGGGCGGCGCGGCGCATTTGGCTGGAGTCATTGCTGCTCACACGTGGCTGCCGGTTCTCGGTGTCCCGATTCAATCGAAGCTACAGGGACTCGACTCGCTCTTATCAACGGCTCAGATGCCGGGCGGGGTTCCCGTCGGCACATTGGCGATTGGTGAAGCCGGTGCAAAAAACGCGGCTCTCCTCGCGGCGGCGATTCTGGCGCTTTCGAGCGAACGGATTCGCAAGAATCTCGAAGCGTTTCGCAGGAAACAAAGCGAGAGCGTGCTGGCTGCGAAGTTACCGTTGTAGGGGCGTGTATGTCAGACGCCCCGCGGTTTCACAGAAGCCCCCTACAATTTAATCCGACGTGAAAACAGTGATTTCGACCGACTGCGCTGCGGCGGTTGAACTGTTACGCAAAGGCGAAGTCGTGGCATTGCCGACAGAAACCGTTTACGGACTCGCTGCTGACGCGCTGAATCCGATCGCTGTCGCGAAAATCTTTGAAGCAAAAGAGCGTCCACGCTTCGATCCCCTCATCGTCCACCTCCCCAGTCGCCATTGGCTGGAAAAGATTGCCGATGTTCCGACGCAAGATCGGCAACTGATCTTAAAGCTAGCCGATAAGTTTTGGCCCGGGCCGTTCACAATGGTTCTGCGGAAACGCGAAATTGTTCCTGAAATTGTAACGGCAGATCTCTATACCGTCGCGGTGCGAATTAGCGCGCACCCAGTGTTCGCCGAAATTATGCGTGAATTGGATCACCCGCTGGCTGCGCCGAGCGCGAATCGATTCGGTCGTGTCAGCTCAACGACCGCGCAACATGTGCTGGATGAACTCGACGGACGAATCCCACTGATCATCGACGGGGGCCCAACGGAGCATGGAGTTGAATCGACCATTGTCGCGGTGCGCGGTGGCGAGATCGGCATCCTACGCCGTGGACCGATTACGGACGAGCAACTGTCCGCATTTGCCAGGATTAATATCCTCACGCAGGCAGGAAAAGTTTCTGCGCCGGGACAATTGGCTTCGCATTATGCTCCGAAAACTCCGCTTCGTCTGATTGACGATGCCGAAACATTCTTGCCGGAAAAGGATCAGCGTGTGGGATTACTTGCCTGGGGTGAGCGGCGGACTGGAGACCGCCGCTCCTTGAATTTTGCTGCCATTCGCCGACTCAGCGAAAAACAGGACCTGCGCCAGGCCGCAGCAAATTTGTTTCGCTATCTGCGCGAACTCGATGCCCTTGGTCTCGATTTTATCGTTGCGGAACGAGTTCCCTCTCGCGGACTCGGTGCAGCGATTCTTGATCGGCTCCAGCGTGCGTCGCACGATCAAGCTGTCGCTTCAGACATGCCTTAATAAATCCTCTGAAGAGCGGATGCGGCTTGTTTGGTTTGCTTTTGAATTCAGGGTGATACTGGCAGCCAACAAAATACGGATGATCGCGCAGCTCGACCAATTCCGCCAGCGTGCCATCGGGTGATGTTCCTGAAATCACAAAGCCTTTCGCGTACATTCGGTCGCGATACTTCATGTTGAACTCGTATCGGTGGCGGTGTCGCTCCGTCACCTCGGTGTCGCCGTAGATTTTTTCGGCCAGCGTGCCTTTAACAATTTGTGTTGGCCACGTGCCCAGCCGCATACTTGCACCTTTGTTACGAACGCCATGCTGCTCCTCCAACAGCGAGATGACCGGCTCCGGAGTCTCCTTGTCAAACTCAGTGCTATTCGCGCCTTTGATTCCACAGACGTTTCTCGCGAATTCGATTGTGGCTACCTGCATGCCAAGACAAAGACCGAGATACGGAATCTTGTGTTCGCGCGCATAACGCGCGCCGTTGATTTTTCCTTCAATACCACGAACTCCAAATCCGCCGGGGACTAATATACCGGCGATATCTTTGAGTTGGGCGTCGATACCGTGCTCCAACGATTCAGCATCGATAAGTTTCAGGTCGATTCCGCAGTCTTCGCTGGCAGCGGCGTGAGTCAGCGATTCGTAGATACTCTTATAGGCGTCACGGACATCCATATATTTCCCAACTACGGCGATCTTGACATGCTTACTTGGACTAACGACGCGTTCGACAAATTTCCGCCAGTCTGCCAGATCGGGTTCAGGAGTTTCGAGATGCAACAGATCGCACACCAATTTATCGAGTCCCTCGGCATGCAGCGTCAATGGCACTTCGTAAATCGTGTGCTCGACGTCGCGCTCCTCGACAACTGCCTTTTCTGAAACGCTGCAAAACATCGACAACTTGCAACGCACGTCGCGGTCGAGCGGTCTTTCGGTGCGGCAAATCAACACCTGCGGCTGCAAGCCGATCTCGCGGAGCTTTGCCACGCTTTGCTGCGTAGGTTTTGTTTTCAATTCGTGCGCGGCCTTGATATACGGAACAAGCGTGACGTGCATGTTCACCACGTTTTCCGGGCCGACTTCGAGAATGAATTGCCGGATCGCTTCGAGAAATGGTAGGCCTTCAATATCCCCTGTCGTTCCTCCGATCTCCGTGATAACGACGTCATATTTGCTTTCATCGGAAAGTTCGCGAATGCGATCTTTGATCACATCGGTGACGTGCGGAATGACCTGCACAGTTTTACCGAGATAATCACCGCGACGCTCCTTTAAAATCACGGTCTCGTAAACCTGCCCGCTCGTAAGATTATTGCTCCGCGTGAGAACGCAGTTGGTGAAGCGCTCGTAGTGGCCAAGATCGAGATCGGTCTCCGCGCCGTCGTTGAGCACATAAACTTCTCCGTGCTGAAACGGGTTCATCGTTCCGGGATCAACATTCAGATACGGATCAAATTTTTGGAGAACGACCCGCAGATGACGGGCTTCGAGCAACGTGCCAAGCGAGGCCGCAGTCAAGCCTTTGCCTAACGAACTGACGACGCCACCGGTGACGAAAATGTATTTCATCGAGGCCGCGTCCTTCGTTGTGCGCGAGCGAGCTTTTGTTGCAGCGCTTCTGCGTCAGCCGGCGTATCCACCCCGCGGGAACCATGTTTAGTAAGAAGCACATGAACATTTACACCATTTTCCAAAGCGCGCAATTGCTCCAACGACTCGGCGCGCTCCAGCGGGCCCCGTTTCCACTTCACAAACTGCAAGAGTGCGTCGCGCCGGAAGCCGTAGATACCCTGATGACGAAGGTATTTTATGTTCGCGGGATTGCGGGGGAAGGGGACCGCAGCGCGAGAAAAATAAAGCGCGCGGCCTCTTGCATCGACAATAGCTTTCACCTGATGCGGGGAAAACGCATCGCCGGGATTTTCAAACGGATGCGCGGCAGTCACGATGTCGATCTTACGATCCGAGCGCAGTTTTTCGATAAGCCGGTCGATTAGAGACGGAGCGATCAATGGTTCATCACCCTGGATGTCTATGACGAACGCGAACTGTTTCGCGTTGCGCGCCACTTCCGCTACCCGATCGGTCCCACTTTGGTGTCTTGGCGAAGTTAACGCGACTTCTGCGCCCCAATCGAAAGCAGCCTCTGCGATGCGCATGTCTTCGGTAGCGATAATTACCGAGTCGAGATTTTTGGCTTTTCCGCATTGTTCCCAAACATGCTGTAGAAGTGGCTTACCAACAATGAGATGCAGTGGTTTTCCCGGAAAACGTGTAGAAGTCCATCTCGCCGGAATAATGCCCACGGCCTTATTCATAGCTAGCTCAACGATTATTTCGGCGCTCTGCGAGCGCCGAGGTGCGTTAGCAGGTGTCACGTTTCGCTCAGAATTATCTCTGTCGCCGCGGGCAAGTCCTTAGCGACCCAATCAGCCGTGCTGCCGGTAGTGCCGTGTTGGAAGCCGGATTGAACGCGGATCGTTCGCACGCCAGCGTTGCGGCCGCACTCGACATCGATCTCCTTGTCGCCAATGAAAAACGAGCGTGAAAGGTCAATCCCGTGTTCTCGCTTGGCCTGCAAGATCATTCCGGGGGCTGGCTTGCGACAGCTGGAACGTTGCCCGGGAACGTCGGGACAAAAATAAGTAGCCCCGATCAAATCATCGAGTCGTCGCAGGACCTCCGCTTCCACCGCACGATATTGCTCGACTGTCATCAGGCCGCGGCCGATCCCACTTTGGTTCGTGATGACAATCAGTTTGAAACCACGTGATTTTAAACGTCGCAATGCTTCCGGCACGCCTGGAAAAATCCTTACGTCTTTTGGGTCGGAACAATAATCGCAATCCTCCATGATAGTGCCATCGCGATCGACAAAAACGGCGGGGGACAGGGCATCAGTCATGTTCGCTGTCCTCTCGGAAACTGGCGACAAGTTCATCTCGTGTCACGGTCGCTGTTCCAAGTTTGCTAACCACGACGGCGCTTCCGTGGTTGGCAATTTCCGCCGCTTCAATCGCAGTCGCTCCGCAGACGAGTCCGAGGGTAAAAAGGGCAATAGCCGTGTCGCCGGCGCCAGACACATCGAAAACCTGCCGTGCCTTCGTTGGAATGTAATGCGGCGCTTCGCTCTGCTGAAAGAGCATCATCCCGTGTTCGCCGAGGGTGACGAGGACATATTTTGCTTCCCATTTTTTAAGAAGTGCTTCACCGGCGCGTCTCAGATCGGCATCTTTCACCGGAGTTTCGTCTGGTTCTCGCCAGGGAACGCCTGAGCCGAGGAAGGCCTCAGCGCGATTTGGTTTAACCACCGTCACACCGCGCCAATCGACAGAATGCCGGGGGTTGGGATCAGCCGCGACAATTTTACCGGCCGCGCGCGCTTCGCGCGCAATTTCGGTAACCAGCTCAGTCGTTATAAAGCCCTTGCCGTAATCTTCGAAAATAATTGCGTCGGCTTTCTGGATGGCGTCGCGAACCGCAGCGACTACTCTCGCGATCTGCTCGGGCGATGGGCTGACAATTTTTTCGCGATCGACACGAACCACTTGTTGGTGGAGTGCGATGATGCGGGTTTTGACAATCGTGCTGAAGCCTTCATCCTCGACGGCATTGTATGTATCAATGTTTTGCGCAGTCAATAACTCCCTGAGTTGCTGGCCGCTGCGATCTTTACCGAGCATTCCAATAACAGCGACGCCCTTCACGAACTCACGCAGATTGCGCGCAACGTTGGCCGCTCCTCCCGGGTAAAACGATTCTCCTGTTACCTCCACCACCGGCACGGGCGCTTCCGGCGAGATGCGGCCAACTTTTCCCCAAACAAATTCATCCAGCATCAAGTCGCCGATTACCACGATCCGCATGGAAGGCGCGCGAGCGAGGATTTGCTTTAGCCGGGTTAGATCCATAGCAAATGAAAACGGCGATACCGCCGAGGTAAAAAACAGGTTCAATTCAAGTGAGTCAAAATGTTTACGCTGCGATTTGTATATGGCAGCGCTTCCGGTTAAGGTTCGCTCCATTAAATCCCGAATACCAAGCCGAAATCAACAGTGGAAAGTGCCAATGATTCCGTTTACCAGACATGTGAGGTTAAGTGTAGGTGTGCTCTTTGGGCTTGCGCTCAGTGCATATAGCGCCCAAGCCCCGCAACACATCGATATTAAGCAATTATCCACAACTGTGGAAGATGTAGTGGTGCCGTTGCCGAATGAAATTTTCGGGGCGCTGAACAAACTGGGCCCGGTCAACTGGAAGGATCACGTCCGTAGTGATAAGGGACCCAACTTTACCGAGCGCCCACGCATTGCCCTTCTGCTCGGGACAGTGATTGCCGATGGTTTCATCGCGGTGCAGGCGGAAGATGCACCGGCTGTAAAAGACATTGGCCAGCGCGTCCTGACTCTGGCAAAAGGGATCGGGGTGGGAAATTCAATCACACCACATGCGAAGGCGATCATCGATGCGGCAGACAAGCGCAAGTGGGAAAACGTGCGCCAGGAATTGGATCGCACCCAGAACAGCGTGCAGCAAGCGATGAACGAGGTGCACGATGAAAAATTGTCGCAGCTTGTCAGCCTGGGCGGCTGGCTGCGTGGCACGGAAGTCTTAACGTCGGTGGTAAAGGAGCATTTTACCGCCGATGGCGCGGAGTTGCTGCACCAGCCCGATCTGCTTTCCTATTTTCAGACCAGACTCCAGGCGATGCCGGAATTTAATCTTCCGATCATCCACCAAATCCAAGACGCGCTTGGCGAAGTGAAACCGTTGATTGACGTCGGTGATCGCCACATTCCCGCCGAGTCCGTAAAGAAGGTCAATGAAATCACGACGCGGCTCGGCCATGGCATAGTAATGAAAGATTAGGAATTTCGATGAACTCGTCCGCGAAAGTTCTGTTCCGCACCAGCTCTCTCCTGCTGGCCCTAATGGCAGTGCAGCCCGCGATTTTCGCGACCGTGGATGACGCGCAGGGGTTTGCTCTCCAAGCTGCTGAACCTTACGTGAAGCAAGGATTTCAGGTGCGCGAGGATTACTGGGGAGGCGACCTCGGTTCTGGAGAGAAAAAAGCGGTGCGGCAACAATTGTTTAAAGGAAACGAATATTGGTTTTGGTTGGGAACGGAAGTCGATCGGGCAAAAGTCTCCGTTCACGTTTATGATTCGGACGGAAAACTTGCGGAAGAATCAGACAGCTGGCAGAAAGGCCACTTCGCAGCTGCGCATGTGATTCCAAAAGCTACCGGCAGCTACTTTATCATAGTTAGTCTTGAGGAATCGCCAGAGGAACGCACCCACTGGGCGCTGGTATATGGCTTCCGCTAAGTTTAGTGGCATTGGCTTCCAGCCAAGCGATCGGCACAGATGCCGATGCCACTTACAAAATGACTGAAACGCGAACTTTGGAGTTTGAAAGCCCACGCGCTCTGCAGTCGCTCTACGCCAATGACATTAAACTTTTGAAAAACCTCGAAGACTCGCTCGGTGTGAAAGTGACCACGCGCGAGGGCTGGGTGAAATTGGAGGGTGACCCCCACCGCATCGATAAAGCGCAGCAGGTATTCGAACAACTTGAAAAAGCGCGCCAGCAAGGCGTGGACATTCACAAGCACGAATTTAATTACGCCCTTAAGGCCGTGAGCGAAGAACACGATGCAAACCTCGGGGACATTGTTTCGACAAAAATCACAACCTCGTCGCGCAAGCCGCCGATCGTAGCGCGCAGCGCAAATCAGCGCGCCTACGTTGAGGCAATTCAAAAGCACGACGTCGTTTTTGGAATTGGACCAGCCGGCACGGGGAAGACTTATCTTGCAGTCGCAATGGCGGTGGCGGCGCTCAAAAAAGAGCAAGTGGCGCGCATCATCTTAACAAGGCCCGCAGTCGAAGCCGGCGAAGCGCTGGGGTTTCTACCGGGTGACCTCGAACAAAAGATAACGCCGTATCTGCGTCCGCTTTATGATGCATTGCGTGACATGTTAGAGCCGGAAGAGATGGAACGGGCGATTGCGCGACAGATCATTGAAGTCGCTCCACTGGCGTATATGCGCGGACGCACGTTGAACAACGCTTTCGTCATCCTCGATGAAGCGCAGAACACTACCACCGAGCAGATGTTCATGTTGCTGACACGAATCGGCTTAAATTCCAAATGCGTAGTGACAGGCGACGTCACACAAATTGACTTACCCGCTAACAAACGCTCCGGCGTCGTCGAAGCATTGCAGGCATTGAAAACGGTGACTGGGATTGCGATTGTATATTTTAGGGAGCGCGACGTTGTGCGGCATGAACTGGTGCGCGCTATTATCGGCGCGTACCAGCAGCATCGCTCGCCTGCGCCGGCGTCGCGCAAACAGAGAAAAATATGTTCGATTTTCTGAGACGCGGGCGACTCATCAGACGCGGTCTGGCCTCGCGGAAAACTCGGCGTCGTCGGGCGCGCAGCGAGCTGATGCGCAACCTGGAAAACTCGCCGTACATCAAGGTGCTGATCTTTGCGATGTTTGTCGGTGGTCTCGCATTTCTCGTCTTTAGTGGCAAACAACCGGAACCGACCAAGAATTTTCTTATTGCTCTGCTGGTTCTTGCCACTGCGATCACCCAGCTTTGGATCAATCAGCCGAAGAGTTTTTCGCAAAACTCGCGAATCCTTCTCGTCTTTGCCGTTATCCTTGTGCAATTGGCGGTCACTAAACTGTTACTGGTTATTTGTAACAGCGGTAACTATCGATTCTTGCAGCCGGAAATGGCCGGATTGATCACGCCCTACGCGTTTGCGCCCCTCGTGTTAAGCGTGTTACTCGGCCGACAGCACGGCCTTTATGCTGCATTTTTCGTGAGCTTGTGGGGTAGCATGTTGTTTGGTCCAATTGATGCATCTCTTCTAATAACCAGTCTGATCAGCGGATTCACCGCGGTCTCTCTTACCTTACAGGTGCGACGTCGTAGCAAATTGATCCGCGCAGGGCTGTACGTCGGGCTTGCGATCTGGCTGTTGTCGCTGACGTTCGGGTTGATCGGGCCGATCAATTGGTTTTACCCAATGGCCAATGACTGGGGCATGGTCGGATTGCAAAGCGCTCTGGCTATCGGCAATGGCATCGTCACGGCGACCATCGTTGGCGGCGCGCTGCCGATGTTAGAGAATCTCTTTGGAATCACAACGGACATTTCCTGGCTAGAAGCGTCCGATCTGAATCATCCGCTGCTGCGGCGCATGACCATAGAAGCGCCTGGCACTTATCATCACAGCCTCGTCGTGGCCAATCTCGCGGAAGCAGCGGCGGAAGCGATCGGTGCGAATGCAACGCTTTGCCGTGTCTGCGCTTATTTTCACGACGTCGGGAAGCTGGTGAAACCGGAATACTTCACCGAGAACATGAGCTTCGAACGTAACCCGCACGATGACCTCGCGCCGACGATGAGCGCGTTAATCATAATCGCGCATGTGAAGGAAGGCGTGGACCTGGCGCTCAAACACCGGTTAAACCAGCGCATCATCGATATTATCCAGGAACATCACGGCACGTCGCTCGTGCGTTATTTTTATCAACGCGCGCTTCAGCAGCATGAAGATGCGCGCGCGGGCGGTAAAATTATGAAACTGCGCGCGGACGATATTCCAGAGGTGAAGGAAGAAAGTTTTCGCTACAGCGGACCAAAGCCGCAAACGAAGGAAAGTGCCATTGTCAGTTTGGCCGACACCGTTGAGAGCGCCTCCCGAAGTCTGGAGAAACCAACGCCGCAGAAAATCGAAGCGCTAGTGAACGAGCTGATCGACGAACGCATCAGCGACCGACAATTAGACGACTGCGACCTGACACTTGGCGAATTGAAAGTGATCGCTGACCGTTTCCGATTCACTCTTCTATCAATGCTGCACAGCCGAATCGCTTATCCGAAGGCGGGACCGAAACCCGCAGCGCCACGCGACGAAACTTTGCGTCCAGACGTAATGGCCGCGACGCGTAAACCCGAAACCGCTCCGCCCGTCTCGGCTGCCTAAGGTCAGACGCCGAAAGATCTGGGTAGCGCACGCCTCACGCGTGCTGGCGACCACAGTCTCGCGGTCGCGAACTTTTTCTTCGCAAGCGTGTTTGCACCAAAGACGGCATGTGACACAGACGCCCTACAGTTCGGGCGACCGCGCGCGAGGTTCGCGGTCTTTTGAAGTGGCTGTGCTTGGGACGGTCACGAATGGGCCGCCTTCCATCGGCGTTACTTTGGTGAAAGCGACATCCGGCATTTCGCTTGGCAAACCTTCGAGCGGAAAATCCTTTCGCAACGGAAAGAACGGGTAGCCGTCCCACATCAAAATGCGCCGCAGATCGGGATGCCCATTGAACTTGATTCCCATCATGTCGTAAATCTCACGCTCATGCCAGTTAGCCGTGGGCCAAATGTCGGAAACGGTATCGACCGCACCGACGTTTTCAGAGACTTTCAGTTTCAATCGCAGGTGAACAGCGTGCGGCATAGAATATAGGTGATAAACGATTTCGAATCGCGGCTCCTCCCCGAAGTTGTCGATGCTGGTGGCGTCGAGCAAGTAATCGAATGAAAGCTCATGACGGCAAAACTTTGCAACCTCGCGGAGGTCGCTGCCAGAGATCGTGAAAGTCGTCTCACCGCGAAATTCAGTCTGATACTGAATTTTTTCGCCCAACGATTTGTTGAATGACTCGAACAGTTCCTGGCCAGTCATGTGCAACGCTATTGTAGGGCAGGCGCTCCGCCTGCCGAGTGATGGCGATGAGCAAGCGAAGCGCTTGCCCTACGATTCAAATTTGCACGCCTGATTGTCATGCTAGCGCGTCCTCGAGTTTTTCTGCCACTTCCGGCTTCTGATTTCTGAACGAGTGCTCTGTCGAAATTTTCTCCTGCAATTTCATGAGGCCTGCGAGTAACGCTTCAGGACGCGGCGGGCAACCGGAGATGTAAACGTCCACTGGAAGAAGCTGATCAATTCCCTGAAGCACGGCATAGGAGCGATACATGCCACCGGTGGACGCGCACGCGCCCATCGCTATCACCCATTTTGGTTCCGGCATCTGCTCGTAAATTCGTTTCACCGCGAGCGCCATTTTGTAAGTGACCGTGCCGGCCACGATCATCACATCACATTGCCGCGGCGAAAAGCGCATCACCTCCGCTCCGAATCGGGCGATATCGAAACGCGACGCCGCGGTTGCCATCAACTCAATCGCGCAGCAGGCCAGCCCCATTGGCATCGGCCACAGCGAGTTTTTGTGCACCCAATTTAGCGCCGCATCGAAGCGCGTAAAGATCACGTTGCCTTCGATCTTGGAATCGTAGGCCGTCGAGTGGATCTCGGGCATAAGTGAACGTTAAAATGCGACCTTCGCCGTGCAAGGTGAATCGCCGAGCGAGATGTCGAACCATCTCAACCTCAGGTAGGGCGATTGACCTCAATCGCCCGCTCGCCGAATATCCTCTCGCGCAGCGTGGGCGGTTCAGGTGAACCGCCCCTACCTTGAGACATGACTGAACCGACCCGCACCCACCTCGATCAACTCGAGAACCAGAGCATCTTCATTTTTCGCGAGGCGTATTACGCCTTCAAAAACATCGCCATGCCCTGGTCGATGGGTAAGGACTCGAATGTTCTGGTTTGGCTGGCGCGCAAAGCGTTCTTTGGGCGCGTGCCGTTTCCGGTATTGCACATCGACACAACGTATGAATTTCCAGAAATGCTGGAGTTCCGCGAATGGGCGAGGCAGTTCCACAACCTGAACTTGATCGTGAAAATCAATACTGAAGCTCGCGCGCGCGGAATCGGCTACGAGACCCATGACCCTGTGACCGTCACGCATGAATTGAAGACGGTCGCATTGCAACAAGCTCTCACCGAATACAAATGGGACGCGCTCATCACGGGAATTCGACGCGACGAGGATCCCACGCGCGCAAAGGAAAGATATTTTTCACCGCGGAGCGCGCAGTTCGAATGGGATTACAAAGATCAGCCGCCGGAATTCTGGAGCCAATTCGTAACTACAGCTGGCAAGGGCGAACACGTTCGCGTGCAGCCGTTGCTTGATTGGACCGAGGTCGATGTCTGGCGATACATCCAGCGAGAGGACATTCCGATCCCGAAAATGTATTTTGCGCGAGAAGGGAAACGTTTTCGCTCGTTAGGTTGCAGCCCCATCACGCATCCGATCGAAAGCGCCGCATCTACAATCGATGAGATCATCGCCGAGCTAGAAGCGACAAAAACAACAGAGCGCGCCGGTCGCGCGCAGGATCATTACGAGCGGAATGCCATGCAGAAACTCAGGGCGAAGGGATTTTTATGATTGCAAAAGCAAACGCCCAACGCTCAACGCCCAACGCTCAACGTCCAACGCCAGACATCGAGCCGAAGCTCAGCATCGTATTCGCAGGTCACGTCGATCATGGAAAGTCCACGCTCATCGGGCGCATTCTCCATGACACGGATTCGCTACCTGCGGGCAAGATCGAACAAATCAAAAAGGCCTGCGCAGTTGAAGGGATGGAGTTCGAACTCGCGTACGTGCTCGATGCGCTTCTCGAAGAACAAAAGCAAAACGTTACTATCGATACTACCGAGATCCTGTTTCGAACGGCGCGCCGGCGTTACGCCATCATCGATGCGCCGGGCCACAAGGAATTTTTGAAGAACATGATCACCGGTGCGTCGAGAGCGGACGGAGCGATCCTCGTCATCGGTGCGGACGAAGGCGTGCGCGAGCAGAGCCGCCGCCACGCTTATCTGCTCGGCATGCTTGGCATCAAAAATCTGATCGTGGTCGTAAACAAAATGGACCTTGTAGATTATTCCGAGAAACGATTCCGCGAGATCGAGCAGGAATATCGAAAGTTTCTTCGGGAGCTCGGGTTGAACGCGCGGACATTTATACCGGCATCGGCGAAGGAGGGCGAGAACGTCGCGCGGGCGAGCATGAAAATGAAATGGTACTGCGCCGCGAGTGTGCTCGAGGCGCTCGACTTCTTGGAAGCGCAAAAGCGGGATGTCGATCTTCCCCTCCGGTTCTGCGTACAGGATGTGTATCGCTTCGACGGACGGCGTATCATCGCTGGCCGAATTGAGACCGGAGCGCTCAGGGTGGGGGACGAATTGATATTTTCGCCTGCAAACAAGTCGTCAGTTGTCGCGAGCATTGAGTGTTGGCCGAATGTCAACCTCAGCGGAGTCGAAGGATCCCGCGGAGCGAACGCAACAGTAACGCAACGGGATCTCTCGACTTCGCTCGGAATGACAGCAATCGCGGGCGATTCGATCGGCATCACAGTGACCGAACAGATTTTCGTCGAACGCGGCTATGTCGCATCGCACCAGACCGAAACCCCGATCGAAACAAATCGTTTTCACGCGGACTTGTTCTGGATTGCGCGCGAACCGCTGCGAGTGGGACATTTGTACGAACTGCGTCTGGCTGCGCAGCAGGTAAAATGTCAGATCGTTTCGATCGAGCAGGTAATGGATTCAGCCACGCTGAAGACACAGAGCGACCAGCGCGAACAATTGGAACGAAACGAGATTGGTAAACTTACCATCCAAACGCGCGGACCACTTGTTATCGACAATCACGACCGCATTCCGAATCTGGGCCGCTTTGTTATCATAGACGATGGACAAATCCGCGGTGGCGGCACGATTTTCGGCGGCGTTTACACAGATCGAACCGTCGCAAAAAGCAAAAACATTTTTTGGATTGAGGGGAAAATTACGTCGCGCGAACGCGCGAGACGGACCGGCCATCGGGGAACAGTCGTCTGGCTGACCGGGCTTTCCGGCGCCGGAAAATCGACTATTGCTCAGTCACTTGAACGCGATTTGTTCCATCGCGGCATCCACACGTACGTGCTTGACGGCGATAACATTCGCCACGGCTTGAATTCCAATCTCGGATTTTCGCCCGACGATCGAGTGGAAAACATTCGCCGTGTAAGCGAAGTGGCAAAACTCATGGCCGACGCGGGTACGGTGGTCATCACTGCGTTCATTTCGCCATATCGAATGGATCGCCGCCGCGCCCGCGAGATTGCGCTCGAAGGCAACGCGGAGTTTGTCGAAGTGTTCGTGGATGCGCCTCTGGAAGTTTGTGAAGCGCGTGATCCGAAGAATCTCTACAAAAAGGCGCGGGCCGGCGAAATCCGCGAATTCACCGGGATCGATGCTCCCTACGAAGCGCCGGACGACCCGGAGATCGTGGTGCGCACCGACGAGCAAACCGTCGATGAATCGGTCGCAACGATTCTTGAACAGTTGTTGCCGCGTTTGCGGGACTACGGCGCGAACGACTGACGCGTCGACCAGTGTGGCTTTTACAATTCGGCACGCCAGCTTGAGTGACGCGCCAGCGCTTGCGACACTCATGTGCGAGCTCGGCTACGAGACCACGACGGCCGAAATGCGACAACGTTTGAAATCCATCGAGAGCGATAAAGGTTTCCGCACATTTGTCGCCGAGACCGACGATCAAGTTTGTGGGATGATTGGCACGCTGACGCACGCCAGCCCCGAGCACAACGATCTTTCCGGAAAAATCATCGCGCTGGTAGTTTTAAAGAAACACCGCCGGAGCGGCGTCGGCCGCGCGCTCATCGCTGCTGCGGAACGGGATTTTATGAAGCGCGGGGTGACGCGCCTTTCGTTGACAACGCGATTGACGCGCGTAGAGGCACATCGATTTTATCAGGCGCTCGGTTATTCGCCAAATGGAACTCGATTTGTAAAAGAACTTCCCGGGGCCAATTGACGAAAACGAGATGTGGCGAGGTTGGAACGTTCTTTCCATTGCGCCGGTCGCACTAGTTGGCATTCGAAACGCCGAGCGGCATTTTCGAGACACTTTCCTAAGCAGCGCGGAAAACCAATCGCATCTTCAGGACTATTATGGATTCAATCCAAAGCTGGGCGCCATTTACGAAATCAATCACGACACGCAGGCATTTGTAAATTTCAGCCGCAGTTTCCAAACTCCCTCGTTTGAGAGTCTGGTCGAGTTTACCGAGGGTCCGAATCCCATCGCCGCTTACACGCCACTCCAAGTGCAGCATGCCTGGACCGTCGAGATCAGGCCCGCGCGGCGAATATTCCTGACTTCAGTGGGAGTTATCGCTCTATCGTTCGTGGTTCCGAAATGAATTGCTCGAGTTCAACGATATTTTTGGGAACGATATCGGTACAGGAAACGTCCGTCGCTCAATTCACCAAGGGATCGAAGCCAGTCTGAAAGTGGAATTGCTTCAGGGCATCCTGTTTCGCAAACAAGAGAACCGACCGGGGGCTCGCTTGTCTTTGGATCAAAGCTACACGCTCAACGATTTCCATTTCGATCAAGACCCGCTTTACGGCGACAACCGGATCGCCGGAATTCCGATTCACGTCTATGAAGCGCAACTGCTTTACGAAGGGCCGTTCGGTTTTTATGCCAGCCCGAACATGCAATGCAACCTTTCCCGCTACCCGGTCGATCACGCAAATACGCTCTTGGCCGATGTATGCCCTTTTGGGATTCCGTGCCGGTTTTCGACACCACAAAGGATTCTCACTATTTCTGGAGGGCAACAATCTGACGGACCAGCGCTACGCTTCTGCGATCGATATAATTGCCGATGCTCACAGCGGGAGGCTCCGCGAATCTTTCATCCCGACGACGGTCGCTCTTCTACGGTGGAATTTCGTGGAGTCGGTGAATCGCAAAGAGCTTCCGCTCGTTACGCGACGGCGCCTGACTGTTGCATCATCCCGAACAGATCCCAGCTGACCCACTCCTCTACGATTTTGCCTTCCTCTATGCGGTCGATGACGATGCCCATCCAACTCGCCCGTTTGTTGGTTGGCTACAAGCCCATTAACACTGCTCGATGTCCGCCCGTGGAGGTGAACCGGGTGACTACCTTGTCTCCTTCCGCCACTTGGTCGTCGATCGTGTCGTGGAAATCTGGGAATGCTTCACGAAACTCGCGCACGAACTCGATGAGCGCTGGGAGGCCTCCCACATCCCGTACATGAGGATGGCTGTGTTGATGGCTGACGAAGTTCGGACCATAAACGTCCGCAACGACCGCCAGGTTCCCTTTACTCCAAACCTCGTCGATAGCGCGTCGTGCCAAAGCTTTATTCTCTTCAAGGGTCATGGGCGAAAATCTCTGAGAGCCAGCGCGACAGACATACGTCTTGGAACGCAATCGAACGCATGAGCATCAGTGTAAGATTGGAGTTTACGAAATCCAAATCGTTTTCGGGTTTGTGAATTCGCGAATTCCGGCGGTGCCGAGCTCGCGGCCGAAACCGGAACGCTTTACTCCGCCGAACGGCAACCGTGGATCGGACGCGACCATCGCATTGATGAAGACCATTCCGGCGTCCAGCTCAGACGCGAAAAGTTTCTGTTCTTCAAGATCGTTCGTCCACGCGCTGGAGCCGAGGCCGAACGTGGTGTCGTTCGCGAGCTCGATTGCGTTGTGGGCGTCCCGCACCCGAAAAATAGCTGCAACCGGGCCGAAGATTTCCTCGCGATAGGCCGGTGAACCTTTCGGCACATCGACAAGAACAGTTGGCTCGTAGAAAAATCCCGGGCCATGAATGCGATTTCCGCCGGTCAATAATTTTGCGCCTGCTGCGATGGTTTTCTGGACCTGATCGTGCACGCCTTCCAGGATTTGCTCCGTTGCAAGTGGGCCGATTTCAGTAGTCTCGTCCATCGGATCACCGATTTTCAATGCGCGCATGCGTGCGGTGAACTGATCCAGAAACTCGTCGTAAATCTGATGCGCGATCATAAATCTTTTTGCCGCGATGCACGATTGCCCAGTGTTGATGATGCGTGCTTTGACGGCAGTGCTTAGTGCGCTCTCGAAGTCTGCGCTTGGCATTACGATGAAAGCGTCGCTGCCGCCAAGCTCAAGCACGCTTTTCTTGATCTCGCGCGCCGCCGCGCTCGCCACCGCGCTTCCGGCTTTTTCACTGCCCGTCAGCGTCACCGCTTTCACACGCGGATCGACAATCATTTTTTCTACCTGAGCCGGTTCGATCAGCAGCATTTGGAAAACGCCATCATGGAATCCGGCGCGACAAAAGATTTCTTCGATGGCCAGAGCGCACTGCGGGACATTGGATGCATGCTTGAGCAGTCCGACGTTACCCGCCAATAGCGCTGGAGCGGCGAATCGAAATACCTGCCAGAACGGAAAATTCCACGGCATGATGGCCAGGACTGGGCCGAGCGGTTGATATTGAACATAACTTTCTGCGGCATCGGTCTGGGCCAACTCGTCCTCTAGGAAGCGCTCGCCGTTCTCGGCGTAAAACCGACAACCGTGCGCACATTTCTCGATCTCAGCGACTGAATCGCGAAATAATTTCCCCATCTCCAGCGTGATGATCTCCGCGAGCTTTTTCTTTTCCTGGAATAGCAGCTCCGCTACAGCGTCCAAAAGCTCCGACCGCTGAGTGAACGTAGTTCGGCGATACTTCCTGAATGCGCTGTCTGCGCGGCTCAGTCGTTTTTCGATTTCTGCATCGTCGGAAGGAGAAAACTCCTTCAGCTTTTCGCCTGTCGCCGGATTGATCGATGCGATCGGCATACGATCTACTAAAAGCTCCCAGCACCAACATTCAACATCCAGAGAATAACCACGTTCCAAAACCTTCAACCGGATTGCGCACCGAACCGAGTTTGAGATTGGTTCTTGGAGTTCCTATGGAGCTTGGATGTTGGAATTTGGTGCTTCTACAATCGCAATCCTTTTGGAATCAAAACGCGATCGAGCAAATCGAAAAACCATTGCACAAGCAGCGCAAGAACCGCCGCCGGAATCGCGCCTTGGAGAATAGTCACGTGATCGTTCAGATTAAGGCCACTCAGGATTGGCTCGCCCAGACCTCCGGCTCCGATTAATGCCGCCAGCGTGGCGGTACCGATATTGATCACAGCGCTGGTTTTGATTCCAGACAGGATTGAGCGCGACGCCATCGGAAGATAAATTTCCCACAGGCGCGCCATCGGACTCAGTCCCAATGCAACAGCCGATTCGCGCAATGATCGCGGAATGTCCTGTAATCCGCTGGCGGTGTTGCGGACGATCGGCAGCAACCCGTAAAGAAAAAGCGCTGCGATCGCGGTGCGCGCGCTGATTCCGAAAAAGGGAACGGGCACAAGCAAGGCCAGCAACGCGAGCGACGGAATTGTTTGGACAATGCTGGCGAAACCCAGAATGCCGTGACCAACCGGTCCGCCACGACTTGCAATGATGCCGAGCGGGATGCCGACAATTACCGAAAGAAGCAGTGAAAATCCGGCCAGTTGAAGGTGGCGAGATGTCCATCGGCCCAGTTTGTGCGGAAACGACTCGCCAATGTTTTGGTAGGGACCCCGCGCTGCGGCGTCCGAAAGGCGCGGCGCGCCGTCTCTACCTTCAAAATATAAGTTAGCCGCTCTCGTGTAATTTTTTGTGCGTTCCGCTTCCGCGTTGAGACGAATCATGCGCTCTTCGTCCAGCGTTGCTTCCAAGCGACGTAATGCGGCAATCGCATCCGGACGCAGGGACGATCGGAACAGGAAGACCGCCTCGTACTTTGGGAAGAACTGAAGGTCATCCTTCAGGACGACGAGATCGTTTTGTCCAATTTTTGCATCAGTTGAGTAGGCGTCCTTTACATCAATCGATCCATTGGCGAGCGCGCTGTAACCGAGCGCGTGATCGATGCCAATGACGTTCCTCTGGGGAAGCGCGTATCGCTCGCGCAGCGGTCGCCAGCCATCCTGGCGGTCAAGGAATTCGTGTGTGAGCCCGATCTTGAGACTGGGATGGTTTCGCAAATTGCTAATCGTGCGAATCCCGAGTTGTTGGGCTTCGCTACGTCGCATCACCAGCGCGTAAGTGTTGTTAAACCCGAGGGGATCCGTCATGCCGACGCCAAGTTTTCCGAGCGAGGCGCAAATTTCTTCCAGAGATGACGCGTCATCGGTTTTCAGTATCTCCTGCGTAATTGTTCCGATATATTCCGGGTAGGCATCGATCTGCCCCCCGCGCAGCGCCTGCCAGAGAATGATCGTGCCGCCCATGCCCTGGCGATGTTCCGCGGGGATTCCGGCATTGGTTAACGTGCGCTTGGCGATTTCTCCCAGCACGTACGACTCGGTGAATTTCTTTGAGCCGATGATGACTGGGCTGCCGAAGCCCGATGTTGGCACAAACAGCAGAAGGATCCCCAAGAAGAAGGAGGGACGGCTTCCCAGCCGTCGAAGACCTGCGGCGGCCAAGAGACCGCCGCTCCTTGATTGGCGAGGCAAGTTCATATTGGATCAAGGCCCTGCTGCGCGTTGATGAATTCTGAAACAAACACGTTCGCGGGTTTATCGCGCAGATCGGCAACCGTACCTTTTTGCACTACTCGGCCTTCGTTCATGAGGACGACTTGGTCGCCGAAATAAATCGCCTCCGCTAAATCATGAGTGACGAAGAGCACTGTCTGTGACAACCGCGCGAAGATTTCCTTGAGGTCTTTTTGTAACGAAGCGCGCACCAAGGGATCCAACGCACCGAGCGGTTCATCGAGCAACAGCAGTTCAGGTGCGAGCATTAAGGCGCGCATCAAGCTGACGCGCTGCCGTTGGCCACCGGAAAGTTCGACCGGGTACCGGGAGAGCAAACTGCCGGAAAATCTCGTCAGCTCGCACAACTCGAGCAGCCGCTTCTGCATTTCCTCGTGGGATATTCCAACGTGACGCGCCATCAACAGGACATTGGCGCGCGCGGTCAAGTGCGGGAACAGTCCACCTTCCTGGATGACGTAACCAATCCGGCGGCGAAGAGAGTCGATGCTATCGGAGTTGATCGGTTCTCGGCCGAAGTCGATGCGGCCGGAGTCCGGTTCGATCAGACGAATGATCAACCGCAGCAAAGTTGATTTACCACAGCCGCTCGGACCGATAAGTACAGTAGTCTTGCCGCGCTCGATCGAGAGATTCGTCGGCTGCAGTGCGACTACGTCCGCGTAGCGTTTGCTTACATCGGCGAGTTTAACGAGCGCACTCATACTGTAGCCGCGGGCGTTGACCGCGGGCCGGGGTCATCGACCCCGGCTACAGGTGAAATAGAAAACGCCGAACAAACGCGCGTCGTCAGTCCACAGCCGAACGAATTCG
>Ga0306922_10000450_pt1 | contig 34137 bp, 30 predicted proteins | sample sta12Cox44000082_FD_203758 | JGI IMG/M metagenome (GOLD analysis project Ga0306922, IMG submission 203758) | Lab enrichment of tropical soil microbial communities from Luquillo Experimental Forest, Puerto Rico - statoxic.12C.oxic.44.000.082 (v2)... | ecosystem: Environmental > Terrestrial >... | reverse complement strand
TGATATTGAAGGCCCAGAACATGCCGCTCTTCTGTCCGGCGCCCACGAGCCCGCCGCCTACCAACATCGGGCCTTGCGCAAAATCGTAGTCCGGACCGTACTTGGCCGGGTTGCCGTCGGGGTTCGGGCAGTTGCCGTAGATACCCTGTGGGAAAAACGGGGGACCCGGCAAGAGCACGAAGCCTGGAGCGGAGAGACCGCAGCCGACGTTCCACACATCCTTAGGCAGGCCTCGCGCTGCCCAGTTGATGGCGCCGGCGTCGATGTCCAGTGCGATAACAGAATCGAAGTGATTGTCCGGGCTCATGCAGCTGGATGGCGGCGCCGCGCTCAAGAGACAGTTCAGGACGGTCGGCGGCACGGCGTAGTTGTTGCCAGTGGCCATGAAGATCTGGTTGCTATCTTTGTCCACAGCACCGGTGCTACCCCAGACGCTGCCGCCGTAATAGCCAGGAGGCACTGTGTAGGTCTTCCACTTTATGGTGCCGCTGCGCACATCCAGCGCCACCACGCTCCCGCGAAACTGCCACTGCCAGTTTGCCGGAGGCACGAAAGCAGCGATCAGTTCTTCGTTGGAGGCCACGCCCACGAAGGCCGTGTCTTTGTACACGACCGGCGAAGTGGTCACGAATGACAACTGGGTGTCGTCCACCCGCGTGGTCCAGACCGGGTTCCCGGTATCCTTGTCCAATGCGAAGACGCGCGCCGGCTGCGGGGCAGGCTGGCCGAAGGCCTGGATAAACCTTCCGCTCAGGTTGCCCAGGATCAGAAGCTTGCCCGCCACTGCCGGCGAGCCGCGCGCGACGTCGCCCTTTATGCCGGTGTAGTCAGAGATTGGTCTTTTCCAGAGCAATCTACCGGTGTTTTTTTTCGACCTTGTAGAGGAAGCCGGCCGAATCCGGAAAGTACAGATTGTTGCCGTCCACCGTGGGATGGGCTGTGACATCGCCATTGGTATCCAACGTCCATTTCAGTTGTAGCGAGCCCACAGTATCGGCACTGATGCGGGTCTCATTACTTTGGTAGCGTGAATTGTTGAGATCTGCGCCGGCGCTAGGCCAGTCGGCGCCCACTGCGGTGTGAGCAACCACTGCGCCGGCTGTTGCTGCGCTAGCGAGAGTCAGCAATTTCGACTTCACGTAGCCCTCCCTACTCTTGAATTCCCCACGGTTCCGGGGGTGGAACCCCAAGTTCCACAAGTGAAACTTTCTCGTTTTTTCGATGATCTATTTTGTTATTTTCCGCCAATCGTTTGCTCTTGCGTGCCACGCTCTGGGTGTTTTCTCATGACGCGCGATATGGCAATGAGCAGCGAAATGATGTGGGATGAGACTCTTAGACTTCTTGTCGGTTCTGCTCCGGTGGCGAGCAACTAGGTCATCGCCGAAACCGGCGACTTACGACGGCGACGCCAAGAGCGACATCCTCTGGCGCGACAGCAACGCCAGCGCGGTCGCGATTTGGTTCATTAACGGCTTCCAAGCCGCTTCTCGAAATGTTGGGAACATTGCGCCGAGCTGGACCATCCAAGGCAGCAACGGCGATTGAGCGCGGATAGCGCCGGCTGGCTTCTTTTTTCGGGTGACCGTCGATTTACACTAGCAACTAAAGACCCCATGCCGCACGACATGAAGACGAAACTCATTTCCAATCTGCGCTACGCGTGCGGGCAAACTTCCCCGTCGATGCTGATCCTCTCGGGCGCGAGGAGCTTGAGCCGACCGTCGGCTCCCGTGGCCAACGTTAGAATATAGAAGTACGTCGCTTGGTCGTCGGTTGCCTCCATAACCGGGGAGGGCGCCGACACCAAGAGCAGTCCGCCGCATTCTCCGATCCAGTCGATGTGACGGTGCCCGTGCATCAGCACCGCTCGGCCCGACAGTCGGCGTAGCCGGCGGATGAACCAGCTGCCGTTGATCAGCGCCGTACCGATGCGCTCGGACAGCGCCTTCGCTGTGCGCGGGTATTCGATGACATGGTGGTGGAGAGCGATGAGCCAGCAGGCGCGCGGGTAGAGCGCCGCCGCAATCTCGATTCCCCTGACCTGATCGGTCGAGATCAAGCCGAGCGCGTTGGTGAAGGAGAAGTGGGTCTCGGCATTCGAGTTCAACAGGATGATGCCGAGACCGTCCGGTCGATCCGGCGGCACGATCATGGGAAAGACATCTGCCCATAGCGCGCCGAGCCGCAACGAGAGCCGCCAGCGTCCGGTGTCGGCGAATGTTGCGATGTCCGCGCCATGCGGCTGCAGCGAATCGGCGAGCGTCCCGCCCAAACGCGCGCCGGCGCGGTCGAGGACGCGCACGCGCGAACCCTGAAGCGCGGCGATCGCCGATAAAGCCCGCATCTCGCGCAGCCGCTTCTTTGGGCTGGTGGGCAGATCGAGCCGCGCCGGGTTCGCGCGATCGACGACGTTGAGATCGTGGTTGCCGGGCAGCACGAGCACGCGTTCGGCGAGGAGCGGGTGCTGGGCCAAGATATCGAGAAACTCGGCCCACTCCACGGAACGTCCCGCATCCGTCATGTCACCTGTGACGAGGATCGCGTCGAGCGGATCGCGCGCATGGATCGCGTCCAAGCGAGCAAGCACTTTTCTGAGCCGCTCGTTGCCGCGCGGTCCGATGCGGCCGCTTTCGATGCGAAATCCGTAGCGCTCGCCAACGGCATGAAGGTCCGACAAATGGGCAATGCGCCATGCGCGACTTGCATCGCTGCGCGCAGCGAAGCGATCGAAATCCCGCGGCTGGTCCATGGTCGCGTCGGCGATGGCCCAGCCGAGCGCCGCCGCGGCGAGGTAGGAGGCGAGCAAGACGACGCTGTTGGCGAGCGCCACGGAAGCCAGCACTTGGGGAGAGGCAAAATCCGAAATATCGCCAGCCCAGAGCGAGCCCGGCCAGGCAAGCATCAGTGCCAGCAACGCCAGTGCACAGATCAGAAGTCCCGCTGCCAGCGCGGTACCGGCGCGCACCATTGCGCGGTGCGCTTTCGCGTACGGGGCTGGCACGAACTGCTCGATGAGATGCTGCAGTCCTTCCCGGCAGGCGGCGTAACCAGGCTCGACGGCGAGGGAATGCAATGACCAGAAGCTTTTTTCAACGAGGCGCAGCAGCGGCCGACCGACGAACCAACCTAGCGCGAGCAGGATTGCGAGAAACAAAGCCGACCAGACGCCGGCGAGGAGCGAGCTGATCTTTCCCGAGACCTTGCCTGCCCATGCCGATACGACGAGCGGGGCAATTCCCAATACGAGGGCCGGAACGATCAGCAGCAGTATCCAGGCCAGCGCCAACTTGGGCAAGCTGATCTCGGAAAGCAAACTTCCCGCCAGCGCGAGCAGCGAGCGACGTTTGGTGCTCGACGCATCGTCCTCGAGGTCGCCGCGGCGTGGATCGATCACCGGTTTCATCGGTCGCATGAAAAATGCCGCATCCCCGCGGCGATTGCCACGACTGTAAATCGACCTCATTTTACGCCGGATTCCGGAGACCACGACAGGTTGGTAGATTAGCTCGCGACGAAGACGATCGATATCGGCGCGTGCTCGAACACCGCGCCGGCGGTATCGCCGAAAAAAGTTTGTCGCCGGGGCGCCGCCCCACCCCCATGATGATGACGTTGCTTCCCGCCTTCCTGGATTCCGTAACAATCGCCTGGTCCGGCGCCACGTCGGCGCGCACCGCGGTTTTGATGGACACGTCGTAGCGGCCGGCCAAGTCGACGATATCCTTGACGATCGCCTCCTCATGCCGGCGCGCGCGAAACGTGCGCCGCTTGCGCGCGAAACGTGCGCCCGGATTGCTCACGTAAAGCGCGGCGAGAGGACAAGCGCAGGCGCCTGCGATCGCAATAGCGACCTCGGCGGCACGCCGTGACACGTCGGTTCCATTCACCGGCACGAGAATGTGCAGCGAACTCCGCTCCGGCTCCTGCAGATGCGCGTTACTCCCTGCGACGAGCGCAAGCGGGCCCTCGAAGGCGGATGCGATGCGCGCCGCCTCCGCATGGAAGCCGCTCTTGGCGCGCGTGCGTTCGATACCGACGAGCAGGAGATCGTAGCCCTTCTTGGCTTCCTCAGCGATGGCCTCGACGCTCGGTGCCTCGACCTTGCGGATCGTCACATCGACCGCCGCCGCGGCGTCCGTCCCGGTGCGGCCGCTACCTTCGGCCGCCGTCTTCACGGCCGACTCGGGCAGGTCGCTTGCGTCCGGCGCGCGTTGCTTTTGCTGATCGTTGCGTCCGTCGTCACGGGAGAGCGGCACGACCGTGATCGGGATGCCACGGCTGCCGGCCAACAGTCCGGCCAGGCGGGAAGCGAATTTTCCGTTGGGACTTTCGTCCACCGCGAGCAACAGGCGCTCGAGGTTGGACACGAAGCCCTTGGCCTCGAATTCCTCGCGCTCGAGCCGCTCCTTTTCCGCCTTGCGCAGCGGCACGCGCGCCAACGCCCAGCGCAGCATCGGCGGCATCGCCATGGTGGTGACCAGCGCCATGGCCACGATCATCGTGTAGAGATTCTGGCTGAGCGCGCCCATGGAAAGCCCGATCGTGGCGATGATCACCTCGGTCGAGCCCCGCGCGTTCATCGCGCAGGCCAATGCCAGCGCCTCGCGCCGGGTCAGCCCGCCGATCTCGCCGCCGATGAAGGCGCCGGCGAATTTGCCGAAGCTCGCGATCGCGATCAGGCCCAATGTCATCGCGGCCAGCTGCGGATTGCCCAGCACGGTCAGATCGGCGGACAGGCCGGCAATGCCGAAGAACACCGGCATGAAGAACGCGAGAATGAGCCCGCGCAGCACCTCGTCGATGTGCTTGGTGAGAATCGGCGATTCGCCGATCAGGATGCCGGCGACGAAGGCGCCGAGCACGGTATGCACGCCGACGAAGTGCGTGGTCAGCGCCATCACGCCCATCACCACCAGGATCGCGGTGATCACCGGAAAATCGCTCTCGAAATTGTCGTTGGTCCAGCGGATCAGGAAGAAGACCAGGCGGCGGCCGATCGTAAAGCTTGCAACCAGGAACAACGCGGTGCCCGCCACGCTTTTGGTAACGCTGATCGGATCGATCGTGCCGGCCTGGGCGAGGCCAAACGTGATCGCGACGATGACCCAGCCGATCGAATCCTCGCAGATCGCGGAGGCGACGATGATCTGGCCGAGATCGCGGCGCGTGAAATTCATCTCGCGCACGATCGCCGCCACGATCTTGATCGAGGAAATCGACAAGGCAGTGCCGAGAAACAGCGCGGTGAGAAACCGGTGTTCGGGACTGGGAAGCAGCGAAGCGGGCATGAACTCGCCGAGCGCAAACCCGCAGGCAAACGGCACCGCCACGCCGGCGAACGAGACGCTGAGCGCGGCGCGCCCGACCGTGCGCACCAGCTTGAGGTCCGCCTCCATGCCGGTGAGCAGCAGCAGCAGGAGAATGCCGAACTGCGCGATGCCGTCGAGCATGGCCTTCTGTTCGGGCGTGCTCGGAAACAATGCGTGCTGAAATTCCGGTAGCAGCGCGCCCAGCGCCGAGGGTCCGAGCAGGATGCCGCCGAGCAGCATGCCCATGACCGAGGGTTGCCCGATGCGGTTCATGGCTTCGCCGAGTAGCCGCCCGACCAGCATCAGCGTGACGAGCTGGGCGAGGAAAATGACCTCAGAGGGTGCGCTGCCGTGGCCCTCTTGCGCCGCGAAGAGGGCGCCGGCAGTCAGCAACAAGCCGGCCATGCCGCAGGCGAGGGGCCATGCGAATCGGAGAAGACGAGGCGGGGAGCCGCTCATGGGTGACTAGTGCCGCGAACCCCAAGTTCGCACGCATCATGCCGCAAACGGGTTTGCAAACTTCGGGTTCAAAAGCGGCACTAGAATCATAAGAGTTGCTGGTGTCCCTTTGATTCCGAAGTTCGCATTCGAGGCGGCCGCAAGGACGTGCAAACTTCGGAATCGGGACACCAGCCTCAATCCGGGCCCGAGGCGATTGTTCCCTAAGCTTCAAATACTTGGCTCACCGCGCGTTCCGGCCGCGCTGGGCGGCGGGATCTGCAATTGCAAATGATTTGCAACAACGCTATGCAAGCGTGCCCGGGTCCCCGCGCTTCGAGGCACGATGCAGGAACCGCGATTGCCCGCTTCAGACCTTTCCCAGCCCGGCTGGCGCCGCAGCCGCAAAACGCCCTCGCTTGCGGAGGTGTTCGGTTCGATCGCTACACGGCCGCAGGGACCGCTGTGGCGAAAGCTTCTCGCCTTTCTCGGTCCCGGCTATCTGGTCGCGGTCGGCTATATGGATCCCGGCAATTGGGCGACCTCGCTCGCCGGCGGCTCGAAGTTCGGCTACGCGCTGCTTTCCGTCGCGCTTCTCTCAAATCTCATGGCGATCCTGCTGCAGGCGTTGTGCGCCCGGCTCGGCATCGGCGCCGGGCGCGATCTCGCGCAGGCGTGCCGCGACGCGTTTCCCCGCGCCGTGTCCTGGCCGCTCTGGCTGCTGGCGGAAATCGCGATCTGCGCCACCGATCTCGCCGAGGTGATCGGCACGGCGATCGGGCTGAACCTGCTGTTCGGCATCCCGCTGGAAATCGGCGTCATCATCACCGCGCTCGACGTCTTTCTCATTTTATGGATGCAGCGGCTCGGCTTCCGTTGGCTGGAAACCTTCGTGGTGACGCTGCTCGGGGTCATCGCGGCCTGCTTCGCCGTGCAGATTGCGCTCGCCAATCCTGACTGGCGCGCCGTGATTCTCGGCTTTGCGCCGACCACAGAGATCGTGCGCAATCCCGACATGCTGTATCTCGCGATCGGCATCATCGGGGCGACAGTGATGCCGCACAATCTCTATCTGCATTCCGGCGTGGTGCAGACGCGCCGCTTTGGGGAGACGGTCGCGGACAAGCGCGAGGCGATCAAGCTCGCCACGCTCGACTCGACGATCGCCCTGATGTTCGCGCTGCTGGTCAACGCTTCGATCCTCATTTTGGCGGCCGCGACGTTCAACCGGGCAGGGCAGACCGACGTGACCGAGCTCGGGCAGGCGCATTCGTTCCTCGCTCCGCTGTTGGGCTCGGCGATCGCGCCGACGCTGTTCGGGATCGCGCTGTTGTGCTGCGGCATGAACTCGACGGTGACGGCGACGCTGTCCGGCCAGATCGTGATGGAAGGCTTTATCGACATCCGCCTGCCGGCCTGGGCGCGCCGGTTGATCACCCGCGCCATTGCCATCGTGCCCGCGGCGGTGGTGACGATCTGGTATGGGGAGGCGGGGACCGCGCGACTTTTGATCTTCAGCCAGGTGGTGCTCGGCCTGGCGCTGCCGTTCTCCATCGTGCCGCTGGTGATGTTCACGGCGCTGCGCGCAAAGATGGGTGCCCTGGTGGCACCGCGCTGGGTGAGCAGCCTCGCCGCGCTGATTGCGGCGGCGCTGATCGCGCTTAATCTCAAGCTGATCGCCGATCAGGTGCTGGCGTAGGGGCGCTCATTCATCGGGGTGGTCCTCGAACTCGCGCCCGCCGCGCTCCTCGCCCCGGGGCCGTTCCACCCGTTTCCAGCCGTCCGGACTGAGCCGCTCCTGGGGCAGGAAGCGGCCCTTGTAGTCCATCTTGCGCGAGCCCTTCACCCAGTAGCCGAGATAGACGTAGGCCAGCCCCATGCGGCGTGCCCGCGCGATATGTTCGAGAATCATGAAGGTGCCGAGCGAGCGCGGCGCCTCCTCCGAGGCGAAGAAGGAATAGACCATAGAGAGGCCGTCGCTGAGCACGTCGGTGAGCGCCACCGCAAGCAGCTCGCCCCCGCCGCCCCCGCCCGCCGCGCCGCTCCCGGCCGCCGCGCGCTCCGCGCCGCGCCGGCGATACTCGACCATGCGCGTCTCCACATGGCTATCTTCCACCATCATGCAGTAATCGAGGACGGACATGTCGGCCATGCCGCCGTCGCGGTGGCGCGCGTCGAGGTACGAGCGGAACACCGAATATTGTTCGCCGGTGGGCACCGCCACCCGCATCTCGCCGACCACGTCGGCGTTGCGCTCGAGGATGCGCCGCATGCTCCGAGTGGGGCGGAAATCCTCGGCCACGACCCGCACCGACACGCAGGCGCGGCAATGCTCGCAGGCGGGCCGGTAGGCGATCGACTGGCTGCGCCGAAAGCCGCCATGGGTGAGCAGATCGTTGAGTTCGGTCGCCCGCTCGCCCACCAGATGGGTGAAAACCTTGCGCTCTTCCTGGCCCGGCAGGTAGGGGCACGGCGAGGGCGCCGTCAGGTAGAATTGCGGCGTGTTGCGCGAGTGCTGGGTCATTTCAAGCCCTGGCCGCGGCGCAGCGCCTGCGCCCGCGTCATATTATTAATGACGACGGTCCCCACCAGCATATCGTGCAACAGCCGCCGGCGCTCGTTGAACAAGCCGACCAGCAGGATCAGCGGGGTCAGGAACGAGACGGTGAGCCAGTAGACGATCGCGTGCACCGCGCCGAGCACGAAATACGCCGGCGCCCCATACCAGGTGCGCATTTCGAGGTCCATGGCGCGCATGCCGAGCGTCGCCGAGGCCGGGCTGCCGAAGGTCATCCCGTAATAGGCAATCGCCCAGATCACCGTCGCCGGCCACATCAGAAAGTACAGCAGCCAACCCAGCCCGAACGTGACCAGCCCGACAATAAAGATAAAGAGTGCGGCGAGCAGCACCGGAATGCCGATGATGATGAGGTCGATCAAAAAGGCGATGCAGCGGCGTGCCAGCACGCCCTCGAACAGTTCCGGATTGGCGATGGGGTCGTAGGCGTGCGGCTTGACCTCGATCGACACGCCGATCCTGCGCGGTTCACCCTCGGCCATGCTCGGCGATCCCTGGTATCCTTCAATCCGGCGACAGACGGAGAATAAACGGTCGCCGCGCCAAAGGCACGGGTGTTTGTCGCCGCCACGGCCGCCGCCGGGAGACAAGGCATGAGCATCACCCTGGCCGACATCGAGGCGGCGCGGCGGCGAATCGCCGGCGCGGTGCTGCGCACCCCGATGCTGCCGGCACCAAAGCTCTCGGCGCTCACCGGCGCCGAGGTGTATGTGAAATACGAAAACCTCCAGGTCACCAATTCCTTCAAGGAGCGCGGCGCGTTCAACAAGCTCGCTGCGTTGGACGATGCGGCGCGCGGCCGGGGCGTCATCGCGATGTCGGCGGGAAACCATGCGCAGGCGGTCGCCTATCACGCCGCGCGGTTGGGCATTCCCGCGACCATCGTGATGCCGGTGACCACGCCGTTCGTGAAGATCGAGGCCACCGCGAGCTGTGGCGCGGAGGTCGTACTCGACGGCGAGACAGTGGCCGAGGCCGAGCGCCGCGCGGACGTGATCGCGCGCGAGCGCGATCTCGTCTTCATTCACCCCTACGACGATCCGCTGGTGATCGCGGGGCAGGGCACCATCGCGCTGGAAATGCTGGAGGAGACGCCCGACCTCGACATGCTGGTCATTCCGATCGGGGGCGGCGGGCTCATTGCCGGCAACGCGGTCGCGGCGCGCGCCCGCAAGCCATCGATCGGGATCGTCGGCGCGGAGGCCGCGCTTTACCCCTCGTTCTGGAACGCGCTGCGCAACGACAATCGCCCGTTCGGCGGCGCGACGCTGGCCGAAGGCATCGCGGTCACAAACGTCGGCAAGCTCGCGTTGCCAATCGTGCGCGAGCTGGTCGCCGACATCGTGCTGGTCGACGAGGCGGCGATCGAGCGCGCGGTCAACGCCTATCTCACCTTGCAGAAGACCATGGCGGAAGGCGCCGGCGCCGCCGGGCTTGCCGCCATGCTGGTAAAGCCCGAGCCGTTCCGCGGCCGCAAGGTCGGGCTGATCCTGTGCGGCGGCAACATCGATCCGCGCATTCTTGCCTCCGTGATGGTGCGCGAGCTCGAGCGCGAGGACCGCATCGTTTCGTTCCGGCTCACGATTCCCGACCGGCCCGGCGTGCTCGGCCAGATCGCGACCCGGCTCGGCCAGCTCGGCGCCAACATTCTCGAGGTCGAGCACCGCCGGCTGTTCCTCGACGTGCCGGCCAAGGGCGCCAAGCTCGACGTGACGGTGGAAACGCGCGACCAGAAGCACGGCGAAGAGATTTTTCGCGCGCTTGCCGCGGAAGGCTATCAGCCCACCTGGATCGACACCGCCAGCGCGCTGGAGTGACTCTTCTCTTCCCTCTCCCCGCGCAAGCGGGGAGAGGGTGCCGAGCCGCGTAGCGGCGAGGCGGGTGAGGGGCACACTTGGCTCTTTCAAATTCGGCCGACTCAGGGTTTGCAGTAGCATTTGCCCCTCACCCGGCCCTCGCTTCGCTCGGGCCACCCTCTCCCCGCTGCGCGGGGAGAGGGAACGGAGAGCGCGGAGCGAGGCGACTGAACAGGGACGCATAGCTTGCGCGAGAAGGAGCTTCGCATTGCGCTGGTCTGCTTCGGCGGCATTTCGCTTGCCGTCTATATGCACGGCATCAGCAAGGAGGTGCTCAAGCTCATTCGCGCCTCGCGCGCGCTGCATGCGATCGCCGACCGCGCGCGGCGCCGCAACGCCGCGTTCTTCGACGCGTTCGATCGCGCCGACCCCGAATACGACACGGAAGACGTCTATTTCGAGCTGCTGCGCGCGATCGGCGAAAAAATCGAGCTGCGCGTGATTGTCGACGTGATCGCCGGCGCCTCGGCGGGCGGCATCAACGGCGCCATGCTGGCGCGGGCGCTGTGCCACGACCTGCCGATGGGTGCGCTGCGCGACCTGTGGCTGAAGAATGCCGACGTGACGGCCCTGCTTTCGGCCGACGCGCGAGCCGGACGGTGGAGCAAATTTTTTCTCCAGCCGCTGATCTGGGCCGCCTCCGTCACCGGCCGGTTGCGCCTGATCACCGACATGGAAGCGCGGCAAAAGCTCTCGCTGTTCGTGCGCTCGCGCTGGTTCAAGCCGCCGCTCGACGGCCGCGTGATGGCCGGCCTGATGTACGACGGCATCACCGCAATGGGCGCACCGCGGCATCCGCTCGACTCGCTGCTTCCCTCCGGTCAGTCGCTCGACCTGTTCGTCACGGTGACCGACTACTACGGGTACCAGCAGCTCGTGCAGATTCACGATCCGCCGCTCATTCACGAGGTCGATCACCACCACATCCTGCAGTTCCGCTACCGGCGTGCGAGCGGCGCGGTGGACAGCGATTTCGGCCTGGACAATGCCGGCGGGCTTGCCTTTGCCGCGCGCGCCACCTCGTCGTTTCCCGGCGCCTTTCCGCCGGCGCGGATCGTGGAAATGGACGAACTCGTCGCCCAGCGCGGCGGCAGCTGGCCGCGCCGCGACGCCTTCATTGCCGAGAATTTTCCCAATCACCTGCGCGCCGGCATCGATCCCGCCACCGCCTCCTTCATCGACGGCTCGGTGCTCAACAACCGCCCGTTCCAGCAGGCGATCGCGGCGATTCACGGCCGCCCCGCTTATCGCGAGGTGGACCGTCGCCTCGTCTATATCGATCCCTATCCGGCAGCCGCGGCGGCGCGGCGCGCGCAGCAGAAGGTGCCGGGCTTCTTCGCCACCTTGCGCGGCGCGCTCTCCGACATTCCCAGCTCCCAGCCGGTGACCGACGAGCTCGCCCGTGTGCTCGAATTCAACGAGCAGGTGCGCCGGCTGCGCGCGATCGTCGACAGCGCGCGCCCGCATGTCAGCGAATGGGTGGCGAACGTGATCACCGCACCGCTCGATCGCGCGATCACGACGGCGGAGCTGCGCGCCTGGCGCGAGGAGGTCAATTCCCATGTCGTGCGCGACGCCGGCTTTGCCTACCAGGCCTATGTGCGGCTCAAGCTCGCCTCGGTGCGCGCGTTCGGCGCCCAGCTGATCGTGCGCTTGCGCGGCGTGCCGGCGCAATCGCCGCTGTCGCGGCTGGTGGCGCAGATCATCGATGCCTGGGCGCTGCACAGAGGCATCGTCTACGAGCGCGCCGACAGCGAGGCGCTCGAGTTCGAGACCCAGACCGCCGATGACCTTGCCGGCTGGGTGCGCTATCTCCTGGCGTTCGACGTCAAATACCGCGAGCGGCGCCTGCATTTCCTGATCGAGGGGCAGAACCGGCTTTATCAGCTGATCGGCGAGAAGCGCTTCAACGGGCTCGATCCGCTCGTCATCGATCGCCTCAAGCGCGACTTCTATGCGCGGCTCGAGTCGCTGCGGCGGCGCGGGCAGCGCGACTTCTACAGCCGCGAGGTGCGCGCGCTGGTGGCGGATATCTTTCCCGCGGCGCCGTCGGCCGGCGAGATCAAGCACCTCGACGCCTACGCGAAGACCTTCGTGGCCGGGCACGCGGATGAGCTTGATCGGCTGATCGATCGCCTGGCGCGTGAGATCGATCTCGACGCGAGCACGCACGAGCTCGACGATCTTCTCGCGTCGCTCGATCCCGGCGAATGGCATCCCGATGCGCGGCGCGAGGTGCTGGTCAATTATCTCGGCTTTCCGTTCTGGGACGTGCTCACCTTCCCGGTGATCAGCGCGCGCGAGATCGGCGAGCTCAACGAGATTCTCATCGACCGCATCAGCCCGCAGGACGCCCGCGCGCTCGAGGGATTTCACGGCATCGAGAGCTTGCGCGGCACGGGCCTCGGCCAGTTCGCCGCGTTCCTCTCGCGCAGCTACCGCGAGAACGATTACCTGCTCGGGCGCTTGCACGCGCTCGACCGGCTCATCGACATCGTCTGCGATGCCGCCGCGAGCGATGCCGCGCAGGCTTCCTTCGATGTACTGGCGCTCAAGCAGCGGGGATTTGCCCGCATCCTCGACGCCGAGGCGCCGCATCTCACCCACAGCAGCGAGCTGGTCGCCGCATTGCGCCGAAGCATCGCCGCGATGCGGGGCTAGGACCAGTTCCGCCCTCACCCTGAGGAGCGTTGCGAAGCAACGCGTCTCGAAGGGTGGGGGCGGCCCCATGCTTCGAGACGCGCCCTTCGGGCGCTCCTCAGCATGAGGCCGGTCAGAGGACTTAGTCCGCGGTTCGTTCCCGAACACGAGCGCGCGAAGAAATTCTATGCATCTCATCACGCCGCGCACGAAGGCGCATTGCCTCCAGCGCGGCCTTCGGCCCGCGCGCGCCTCGAATGCCTCGAGATAGGCGATCGCCGCGCGCAAGCGGCCAATGTCGTCCTTGAAATGGCCGAGGCCGAGATTGCAGAGGCGGCAGAGCAGTCCGCGGATCAGATCGGTTGGGTGATCATGATCGACGCACAGCCGCTCGACCGGGCGCTCGTTGCAGATCGCGCACACGCCATTCTGCTCTTCAAGCAGCGCGTCGTACTCTCCGGGCGTGATCCCGTAGTAATATTTCAGCCAGGCCCTGCGTTCCGATTCCGAATAGTACTTGCGCTGCTTGCGGTTGGGATCGGGATGCTCCGCCCGTTTGCGCCGCCGCTCGGCGTTGATTGCGTCTTTGTTGGCGGCATAGAAGGCGCGATTGCAGGCAAGCGTGCGCAGTCGGAAGTCAGCATCCTGCGCATAGCGTTGCTTTTTGCGCTCGCTTTCGGCCGACACGGGACTGCTTCGCTGAACTGGCGCGCCGCGCAGAATCCTCGCGCGCCGGACAGGAACTGCCCGGCGCGCGGAACGACGCCTTGCGCGCATGCGCGTGCGGCTCCGCAGACCGTGAGGCCAGCCGAGATCGTCACGCGCTGTTTGGGTTGGAAGGCTAAGGCCGCAGCAGAGGAGGGGCCGCGCCAGCCCGGTTTCGATCACACTTCCGGATCGTGCCGAAACTATACCCGAATCGCGTTACATACACAAGCGCAAAATGTAGGAAAATTGTAGAAAACGCAAAACGCAATAGGAACAAGTGCTTAGTGGAGGCCGACAAGGCCCGTCCGCTGGAGCGGGATGAGATTTAGATGGATCGTCATGCCCGCGCTTGTCACGTCTTTCTCAGTGAGATCAAAGACGTAGATGCCAACGCAACCCGATTTGAGGCTCAGGTCCCCGTCGCGAGACGATCTCCACCCACGACAACGGCGCTGATGATCGGATCTTCCTCGAAATCTTCAGCCCCTTCAATCGATAGCAACTGAGCAAGTTGCGCTCGGGCCCGATTGACTCGGCTCTTCATCGTCCCCGTGGGGCATCCGCACATCTTCGCCGCTTGGTCATAGGAAAGCCCGGAGGCTCCAATCAATATGAGAGCTCGGCGCTGCTCGGGTGGCAACCTGGTCAGCGCGGCGCCGAGCTCGTGGTGCTGGGCTTGAGCGATTTGCGTCGGCTTTGATGCTAAACCGTCGACCTTGCCATCGACGGATTCCAATCGTCTTCGCCGCCTGCGACATTGTGAGTAGAACTCATTTCGCAAGATGGTGAACAGCCATGCCAGCATGTTCGTGCCAGGCTTGAAGGATTTTATCTTTGCTAAGCCGCGCAGCAATGACTCTTGAACGAGATCCTCGGCCTGATCGCGATTGCGGCACAGTGAAATCGCGAAAGCGCGAAGGTTCGGTATCGCCGCGACCATGGCGTCTTCGCTAATTATGACCTCCGCCCCCGACTCAACACCCCTGCGAAACTTCGCGGCGGTGCTGCCTTCGACAACCGCTCCGCTTAAAGGATTGCGGCGTTGGCTCGACTTGCTGGAACGCAACGGTGGGGTGCGCGTCATGTCACGAGCCGGGCGGCGGCGCGAATACGCAACGGCGCGTGTGGTCGGGCCTGCGGCAAATCCAGACTTTCCCGTCCGGGCTCGGCGTCGCCTCCTCGAACGGAACAAATTCGGTGCCGCCGACGACCCAACCCTTCCCAGTCACGGCAACCTGGTCGTTCGATTGGCAGTCATTGTTGCCACAACACCATTCGCCGGCCGGATTTCGATAGCCGCCACGACTGATCCAGGAATCATGGGGAAGCGCCTGAGAGGTCTGGGCGATTATCCAAACGAGAACGACCCCCAACAGCCTGATCCTGTTCGAATGGGATGTGTCTTCCTTCATCGCATGCCTCCACGATTGCGACGCGAGGCTGCCGCGTCTCATCCCACCTTATGTGAGGTTGCCTGCGACCGCTTATTGGGCATTGCCGCCGCTAGTTTGGAGTTGCGACATTTGTGACTATCTGGCGCGCCAACCGATTGGCATTGTCGCGGAGGGAAAAGATTCAAAATGGCTGTTAAGTCGAGATCCGGGGGAGGGCCTACCCCCCCCAACGACGGCGTTGGGCGCGATTGCGGTTACAAATTCATTTGTCACTCAGGAACGAAAGTGGGTGCGCGCCTGTCCTCCTGAAGGTCCGAAGCGTTCCGTCTTAATTGTGGGAGGGTCATATCCAAGCTCCACCAGAAAGTTTGCGACGTCCTCCACGAAAGGCGTGGATCCGCAGACAAAAATTTTCGGGTTTTGCTCCGGTGGGAAGCCCGTCTCGGCAAGCAGCGCCTTGTCAATTCGTCCGCGATGGCCAGCCCATCCTTGCGGCTGCTTGCGGGTCAACGTGTTGACAATGTGCAAACCGGGATATCGGCGCGCCATGGTGTCGAGCTCTGCTCGATAGATGACGTCTTCCAAACTTCTGGATGAGTATAACAGCAAAGCGGGAGCGGTAATCTTGCGCCGGTCGCGATGACGGAGCATCGCCATCAGCGGCACAATTCCCGATCCGCCCCCGATGAGCCATAGCGGGCCGCGCGTGGCGACCGTCCAGACGAAATACCCGCCGATCGGCCCGCGCAATTCGAATCGGTCGCCGGTGCGAAGCTCGTCGACGAGATAGGGAGAAACCTCGCCGTTCTCCACCCGCTCCACGGTCAAAGTAAGCAATTCGTCTTCCGGAGGCGAACCGATCGAATAGCTGCGTTGTGCCTGGTAGCCGTCTTCGGCGGTAAGACGGATATCGAGATGCTGGCCCGGCAGGTGGCCCTGCCAATCGGCTACGTGCAGCAGAAGACTTTTTACCCGGTACGTTTCGACGACGATTTCACGAACGTCAGCCCGCTGCCACTCGAGCCGCCGCGCGGGCCGGGCTGCCGTCTCAATCACCGTCATATCTCTGCTCTTTCCAGGGGTCGCCGTAATTGTGGTAACCCAACGACTCCCAGAAGCCGCGTTCATCCTGTTCCATGAAGCGCAATTTCCGGACCCATTTCGCGCTTTTCCAAAAATAGAGATGCGGCACGAGCAGCCGCGCCGGACCACCGTGGGCCGGCGCAATCGGCATGCCCTCATAGCGGGTCGCGATCATGCCTTTGCCGTCAACGAGATCTTCGACCGGGACGTTTGTCGTGTAACCGCCCTCGCAATGAGCCATGATGTATGGTTCGGGCGGGTCCGTTAGGCCTCCGGCCTTCAACAAATCGTCAAATGTCACGCCTTGCCAGGTCGTATCGAGCTTCGACCATTTGGTGACGCAGTGAATATCCGTCCTGATCGTGGTCTGGGGGAGCGCCTCGAACTCGGCCCAATTCCATTCGCCGAGCGGGGATCCACCCAGTTCAACAGCGAAAGTCCAGTCTGCAAGTTTGATTTGCGGGGTAGGCCCGGCGGAAAGGACCGGGAAATCCGTCGTCACATACTGTCCGGGGGGCAGGCGGTCTCTCGCAGTTTGCTCCTGCCGCCTTGATCTGAAGCCGCGGGAAACTGTGCTTCCATCCATGGAGATCATGCCTCTGTTTCTGAAGCTGCCTGTGGCGCGAAGCCTGCCAGTGTTGCGTCTCCGGCAGGTCGGCCAAGCAGCGCGCATTGTAGTCGGCGCAAAAGCATACGCGTGTCGATGAGGTTCTCTCCCAATTCGGCAAAACTCACAAAATCGCAGCAAGCCGCGTGGCGCTGGCGCGCCCAAGTTCGCCGAGGACGAGTTCCCTCTCCCAAAAATAGGGAGGAGCGGAGCTCCTCCCTTGCGCGCAGCGAGCGGACTTAGCGTCGGCTCCAACCGGGAACCACGAACATCGCAGCGCCGCCGTTCTCAGGAACCTCGTGGGGCGCCTGCAGAAGGCCGTTGGGGGCGCTCGCCCGCGGATTGGTTGAGCTCGGAGCAGCAGTAAAGCCTCTGCTGATGCCGTACTGGTCATAGTAGCGGAGCATTCGGGTCTTCGCCGACGCGACACCGCTGGTGATCAGCAAGACCGCCGAAGCCAGGATGAGCAGGTGGGTTTTCATGTCAGGTTTCCTCATGGAGCACCCCCGCCCACCAATGTTTGGTACTGCGGCGTCGTTCGTCCCCGTCTGCGGTCAGGTCGACGGTTACCGCGAAAAAGCAATAAACGAAGCAAGATTTGCAAACCGAGTTGCAGGCGCGCTCGTTATGCTCCGCTCGCTGGTGGATTGAGCAGCAAACGCAGCTAGGGCCTTACAAGAGCTTTCAATCATGACGCAGCAGACGCATTGCTTCTGCTACGGACTGGATGCATTCATCGGTCTTTCCATCCGCATTCAGAGCTTTGGCATGCGCCAAGATCGTCGCGAAGCCTAAGTGGGCGTTTGCGTCGGCCCGCCGCACTGACTCCGGTGTTGGTTGGTGATGGAGTTGGGCGTCGACCGATTGGGATATCGTGGGCTTGGCGAGTGCTTTGCCCATTGATTCGTCTATCAACGCCTCCAACTGCGCAATTTCTTTGCTACACGCGTAGGCATGGGCCGGTGCCATCTCCAGTGCGATGATGGCACAAGCAACCACGATCAAGGTCAGTGGAGGCATGGTTGTAAGCCTTTAGGGCCGTCGCGCGCGCCATTGCCCGCAAGAATCCGGTCCGAGCGTTTGAGCACCCGATCGATAGTTGGTGCAAAAGCGCTGGCGTGTCGATCAGGTTCTCTCCCAATCCCGCAAAACGCAAAAAGTCACGGCAAGCGGCGTGGCGCCGGCGCGCCTCGACTGGATTACCTTCCATGTCACGTCAGATGGTTTGTGGACGGCTGGCGCAGCCAAGGACAGTCACAGGAGAACAGCGATGCGCAGAAGACTTCTGGCAGTAACCGCGTCAGTTGCGAGCGGCATGATTGTGATGGCCTTGGCCGTACAGTGGCTCTCCAGCAGCAGCGCGCAGACGCAAACCCGCCCGCGTTATCTGCCCGAGTACGCCGCCAATGGCGATTTGCTCCTGCCGAAGAATTTCCACGAGTGGGTGTACGTCGGATCGCCCCTCACGCCGAACGCGCTCAACGGCGGCGAGGCCGGGTTCCCGGAGTATCACAACGTCTACATCGAGCCGGGCTCCTACGAGATATTCAAGCAGACGCATGAATTTCCCGAAGGAACAATCATGTTCAAGGAGCTGCAACTCACGCAGCCCGGGCAGAACCCCGACGGTTCGCGAAGCGAGCCTTCCGGGAGAGGCTACTTCCCCGCAGCTTTCAACGGTGCCGATGTCACGGTCAAGGATTCCAAGCGCTATGCCGATAGCGGCGGGTGGGGTTTCTACAATTTCAATCATCATGAGCCAAAAGCGCCAACCTCCCAGGTGAAAGCGAAGAACGACTGCGCCTACTGCCATATCGCCAGCGCCAAGAAAGACCAGGTGTGGACCCAGTTCTATCCTCTGCTCGATAAGTGACACCGCCTTGAGCGGCTCCAGACGCAAAGCTGGAGCCCCCGCGACGATCAGCAATCAATCAAGACAGGAGAGACGAATATGGCGAGAGAGATGAGGCCGATGGCGATGAGCGGACCGAATGAGACGCGCATGTCGAATGGGCATGGCGGACATCTCTACACGCAGACCAACGAGATCAAGAACTGCATCATCCACTATCAGTGGTCCGCGAACGGCTCGCTCACCGAGGTGGAACGTTGCCTAACGGGCGGCGCCGGTTCCGGTGAGTTCAAGCCGATCAGCGGTCAGGAGAGCGCGCCAAACGCGTTTGAAGGCGCAGGCAGCGTCATCCTCACGCCGGATCGGCGGTTTCTGTTTGCGACCAACGGAGGCGACAATTCGGTTTCCAGTTTGCGCGTCGGTGAGGACGGCCGGCTCACGCTGCTGGACGTCAGGCCAACGGGAAACCCCGTGGAAGGAAGGAGCGGAACCGCCAAGTCGCTGGCGTACGCCCCCGCGAGCGGCACCCTCTTCGTGCTGCACTCGTTCGGCCCCGACCATCTGCGGCTCATGTCCGTCGACGCCGAAGGCAAGCTCGCGGGCCGCCCGGAGCGCTACACCGTCAACACGCATGACAAGCCGAACCGCGTGTCCACCATGGTCGTGGTCTCGCCGAACGAGAAGCTCGTTTTTGTCGGCACCACGTTCGACGAGCCAATCGTTTCCACCGGCCTGTATCCAGATGGCTCGCCAATTCTCTGGGTCCAGCGCGGTGGCGGCGCATTCCACTCGATCGCCTCGAATGCGCCAGATCCCGATGGCCTCGCCGTCTTTCCCCTGCGCGAGGACGGCGCCCTCGGCACAGCCAGGTTCTACGACGGGGGAGGCGGCTCTCCGTTCTACATCGCCTTCCTGCACGGTCGGCCGGATACCTTCGTCATCGGATATGCCGTCGGCGACGGATGCGCGATGGGCACCATCGAGGAAGACGGCAAGGTCAGCATCGGCCCGCTCGTCAAGATCGACACGAGCGCAGGCGTGCCGACTGAGCTGTGCTGGCTGGGCGTATCTCCTGACGACCGGACCATCTACGCCACGAACTTCGGCTACAGCAACATCAGCAGCTATCACATCAACGGCCGTGGCCTGGAAATCGCGTGCGATCCGGCGTGCCCGAAGGTTCCGGGAGACGGGACCGCCAGGGGGCTCAATGGAACCGTGACCAGCGGCCCGAGCGACAACTGGATCACGCCCGATGGCGCCTATCTCTACCAGATCTACGGCAATGCGTCGAAACTGGTGGGCTACGCCACGCATTCGGACGGTTCTCTCAAGGAGATCACCAGTGTGAAGATTCCCTACAACAGCCCGCAGGGCCTGGCGGGATTCTGATGTCACCAAAACGGGGCGCGCGATCAAGCGCCCCGTTGTTTTGCAAAACAACGGCAACGACGAACGTGAGCGACACAGCTATGTGCAAGGATAACGGAGAAGTGTCTCGGAAAAGTTCGGAGCAGGTAGACCGTCGAGCGTTTCTGCAGGTGACAGCGGGCGCGATAACTGGAGCCGCCGTTGCCGGCGGCGCTGCGAAAATCGCTGCTGCACAGACGAATAGGTCGGAGCGTGGCGGCGGACCGCTCTACATGCAGACCAACGAACTCCGCAATGCCATCATTCACTATCGTCGTGATGCAAAGGGCGCGCTGACCGAGGTGGAGCGTGTCCTCACCGGCGGCGCCGGTTCCGGGACTTTCAAGCCGAGCAGCGGTCAGGAGAGTGCGCCGAACGCGTTTGAAGGCGCAGGCAGCGTCATCCTCTCACCGGATCGGCGGTTTCTGTTCACGACCAATGGCGGCGACAACTCGGTCTCCAGCTTCCGTGTTGGTGAGGACGGCCGCCTCGCGCGACTCGACGTCAAGCCGACCGGAAATGCGGTCGACGGAAAGAGCGGCACAGCCAAATCCCTGGCCTATGTTCCGTCGAAGGGCATGCTCTACGTGCTCCACTCGTTCGGGCCCGACCATGTACGGCTGATGTCGGTCGACGCCGAAGGCACGCTTACAGCGCGCCGGGAGCGATACACGGTAAATACCCAAGAGAAGACCGACCGTGTGCCCACCATGGCCGTGCTCTCCCCCGACGGGAAATCCCTCCTTGTCGGAACCGTGTTCGATCAGCCGATCGCTCACACAGGCTTATATCCGGATGGCTCACCTATTCTCTGGGTCCGGCAGCCAGACGGCACATACAAGGTGATCGCTTCGAATGCGCCAGATCCCGACGGCCTCGTCGTATTCCCCGTGCGAGGCGACGGCACGCTCGGCGCAGCCAAGTTCCACGACGCGAAGGCGGGCTCGCCCTTCTATATCGCCTTTCTGAACAGCCGGCCGAATACGTTTGTCATCGGCTATGCGGTCGGCGACGGATGCGCACTGGCAACCATCGACGGCGACGGCAAGATCAACGTCGGCCCGCTCGTGAAGATCGACACGAGCGCGGGCCTGCCGTCCGAACTGTGTTGGCTCGCAGTCTCCGCGGATGACCGAACGGTGTACGCCACGAACTTCGGTTACAGCTACATCAGCAGCTACCGTATCGACGGCGCCAAGCTCAGTATCGCCAAGGATCCGGCATGCCCGAAGGTTCCGGGCGACGGCAGCTTCAGAGGTGTCAACACAACCGTCACCAGCGGACCGAGCGATTGCTGGATCACGCCGGATGGGGCCCATCTCTATCAGATTTACGGGAATGCCTCGGCGCTGGTGGGCTACGCCACGCGGCCGGACGGCTCGCTCCACGAGATAACCAGGGTGAAGATTCCCCACAACAGCCCGCAGGGCTTGGCGGGATTCTGATTCCGCTCGTCGGCGGCGCGTTCGCAACGGACGCGCCGCCGACACAACGAGTCGGTGGAAGCCGATGTTCGACGCGACACCATTCGTGTGATCGCGCCGACGATTTAAATGAAAGGATGCAACATCGTGAGTCGCAAATTCAGCACCACTATCTGCACACTATTGGCTGTGGCAGCGATACTTTGCGCTGTCGCTCCGGCCAAAGCGGAGGAAAAGAAGCCAAATATTGTCTTCATGCTTATGGACAACTTGGGCTACGGCGAACTCGGCGTTTACGGCGGTGGCATCCTTCGCGGTGCGCCCACGCCGCGTATCGACACGCTCGCAAGCGAAGGCATGCGGCTTCTCAACTTCAATGTCGAGTCTCAGTGCACGCCCAGTCGGTCGGCGCTCATGACCGGCCGATTTCCCATCCGCTCCGGCACATACAAAGTCCCGCTTGGCGGCGGTCCCGACGGGTTGACGCTGTGGGAGGTCACCATCGCGGAGTTGTTGTCCGCGAGAGGCTACGCGACCGGTACCTGGGGTAAATGGCATCTCGGCAGCGCCGAGGCGCGGTTTCCCACGCATCAAGGATTCGACGAGTGGTACGGCATCCCGCGCACCTACGATGAGGCCATGTGGCCGTCGCTGAACGAAACAAACAGCATGTGGCCATCGGTGGGCGACAAACAAGGCTGGAACGCAAACGTCGTTGCCCCCGAATACATCTACGAGGCGCATAAGGGCGAGAAGGCCCGGCAAGTTGCGGAGCTCAACGTCGATCGCCGCCGAACTATGGAAGCCGAGATCACGAGCCACGCTGTGGATTTCATCAAGCGCAACGCGAAGGCAAACAAGCCGTTCTATGCATACGTCTCGTTCTCGTTGGTCCACTTCCCGACGCTGCCAAATCCTGAGTTCGCTGGCAAAACGGGCAACGGCGATTGGGCCGATTGTCTGGCCGAGATGGATTACCGCACTGGACAAATTCTGGACGCGATCAAGGAATCAGGAATCGAAGAGAACACGATTGTCATCTTTGCCAGCGACAACGGTCCAGAGGCGACCCACCCGTGGGAGGGTGACAGCGGGCCATGGCGCGGTACGTATTTCACCGCGATGGAAGCCTCACTACGTGCGCCGTTCATTGTCCGATGGCCGGGCAAAGTTCCAGCGGGCGCTGTCAGCAACGAGATCGTTCACATCGTAGACCTGTATCCGACCCTTGCCCGCGTGGGTGGAGCGGAGCTTCCGGAGGATCGCCCGATTGATGGTGTCGATCAATTGGATTTCTTCCTGGGCAAACAGGAGCGCTCCAACCGCGAAGGATTTCCTGCCTACGTGGCTGACCGGTTGTCTGCCGTCAAATGGCGAAACTGGAAGGTACACTTCATCTGGCAGGAACGGATGTATGACCCGCCGTTGTCCCTCCCGTTGCCGAAAGTCATCAATCTCCTCACCGATCTGAAGGAGGAGCGCGACGGATCCCCCTGGCACAACTCATGGGTCGTCGCTCCGGTTACCAAGATCGTCGCTGATCTACAGGAAAGCCTGAAGAAATATCCGCCGATCGAAACCGGCACTCCTGACCCATATTCTCCACCAAGATAGCGGTCGCGCATGCTCTAGCGTGGGTCATTCCCGCGCAAGCCACACCGCCATGCCAAGCCGCGAACGGAGTTGATCATCATGCGAAGCCTGCTCTCGTTATCAATAACAGCAGTTGTGGTTGGATTCGTCATTGCGTCCGGCAACGCTGTGGACGCTGCTGACGCTGCCCAGGGCGAGCATGCATTTGCCAAGTGCGTGCTCTGCCATGCGAAGGGCAATACCAATGGCATTGGACCCGGCTTGCTTGGAGTCATTGGGAGACACGCCGGATCGGTGCCGGGCTTCCGCTATAGCAGCGCCATGAAAAGCTCGAACATCGTTTGGGACGAGAAATCTCTCGACGCGTTCCTCACCGCGCCGCAGAAGGCCGTGCCCGGCAACACGATGCCGTTTGCGGGAATTCCGAACGAGCAGGAGCGAACCGATTTGATTGCGTATCTGGAAACGCTGAAATAGCGGAGTGTTACTTAGACGGCAGCGCGTTCGCAACGGAGGCGCTGCCGAAGACGCGTGAAAGCCGATGTTCGACGCCACAACAGCGCACGATCGCGCCGACGATTTAACTCCTTTCGCTCTGCCCGAAGTGCCTGCCGGGACACCGTCCGACACGGATCTGCAACGGGCGCAAGGCTCCGGCCGCATCGTGCTGAGCGGCTCCGAACAAGGCACCCGGATCATAGATGTCTTTCAACGGGCTCCCATTCGCATCATGTTTCCGAGCACCGGCGCGAGCGCAATAGAAGAGGCCGTTCTCATAAATACCGCGGGCGGTATCGCCGGCAGCGATCGGCTCGAAACCGCGGTAACCGCGCTGGCCAATTCTTCGATCACAGTAACTTCACAGGCCGCCGAAAAGGTCTATCGGGCCTTGAACGAGCCCGCGCGCATCACGACGAGGCTGAAAGCCTACGAGGTGGCAAGGCTTGCATGGCTCCCGCAGGAGACGATTGTATTCAACTGGGCACGGCTTCGCCGGGAGACGGAAATTGAAGTTTCGGCCACTGCAGAGCTGCTTGCGCTTGAGTGGCTCGTGCTGGGTCGTGCCGCGCACGGCGAGGTGATGTCCAGCGGACAAATAATCGACAGTTGGCGGGTCAAGAAAGACGATCAGCTGATCTGGGCGGACAGCTTGCGCATCACGGATGAGACGTTTCCGCATCTTCAAAGGAAAGCCCTGCTTTCGAATTGCAGAGCCGTTGCGACGCTAATCTATTTCGGGCCCGATCTCGACGCGCGGCTGGATTTTTTGCGCGACGTCGTTCTCTCTTTGCAGTGTCAGTGCGCCGCAACATTGGTCGGTGGGCTCATTGTTGTGCGCTTTGCGGCACAGGCGTCCTACGACTTGCGACTCGCCGTGCACAATTTCCTCGACCAATTCGGCCGCGAGCTGGGAGGCGGCCCTTTCCGAGTGCCGAAGATGTGGTCCTGCTAACGCCCGCTATGGAACGGAAAAGCTCATGAACCTGACACCGCGGGAAAAAGACAAGCTCCTGGTCGCGCTGGCGGCGCTGGTCGCTCGATCCCGGCTCGCAAGAGGCGTCAAGCTCAACTATCCGGAAAGCGTCGCCCTCATCACAGACTTTGTCTTGGAGAGCGCGCGCGACGGCAAGTCTGTTGCCGCGCTCATGTCCGAAGGCGGCAAGATCCTGACACGTGATCAGGTGATGGAAGGCATCCCCGAAATGATCCACGAGGTGGAAGTGGAGGCAACCTTCGTCGACGGCACCAAGCTCGTGACCGTTCGCGATCCAATCCGCTGAGGAGCCCGCGAGCATGATACCGGGCGAGATTCTTCCAGCATCCGGCGAGATCATCCTGAACGAGGACCGGACAGCCATCGCACTTCGAGTTGCCAACACGGGCGACCGGCCGATCCAGGTCGGCAGTCATTATCATTTCGCCGAGACCAATGCGGCGCTCGCCTTCGATCGCACAGCCGCGCTTGGATATCGCCTCGACATTCCGGCGGGCACAGCCGTGCGCTTCGAGCCGGGCCAGTCCCGCGACGTTCGCCTGATCCCCTATGGCGGCGCGCGCGTGATTTACGGGTTCAATCAGGCCGTCATGGGAAGGTTTCCGCCACGGCCGGCCGGGTAACGCTTTCCCTGGATGCGCTGAGGTAATCGAAATGCCCCACACAATGAGCCGTGCCGCCTATGTGCAGATGTTCGGCCCCACAGTGCGCGACAAAGTGCGCCTCGCCGATACCGATCTCGTCATCGAGGTGGAGAAGGACTTCACGATCTATGGCGAGGAGGTGAAGTTCGGCGGCGGCAAAGTCATCCGCGACGGCATGGGTCAGTCGCAGCGTGCCCGCAACGACGGCGCGGTCGATACCGTCATCACCAACGCATTAATTCTCGATCACTGGGGAGTCGTGAAGGCCGATATCGGCATCAAGGACGGGCGCATTGCCGCCATCGGCAAAGCCGGCAATCCCGACGTGCAGCCGGGCGTCGACATCATCATCGGCCCGGGAACCGAGGCGATCTCCGGCGAAGGCAAGATCGTCACTGCCGGCGGCATCGACACGCATGTTCACTACATCTGCCCTCAGCAGGTTGAAGAGGCGCTTTATTCCGGCCTCACCACATTGATGGGCGGTGGCACGGGGCCGGCCACCGGCACCAACGCCACGACCTGCACGCCAGGACCGTGGCATATCCAGCGGATGCTTCAGGCGGCCGACGGCTTGCCTATGAATCTCGGCTTCATGGGCAAGGGCAACGCGACATTGGCAAAGGGGCTCATCGAGCAGATCGAGGCGGGCGCCTGCGGCCTCAAGCTCCATGAAGACTGGGGCGCGACCCCCGCCGCCATCGATTGCTGCCTTGCGGCCGCGGATGACATGGACGTGCAGGTTGCCATTCACACCGACTCGTTGAACGAAAGCGGTTTCGTCGAAACGACTATCGCCGCCTTCAAGGGCAGAACCATTCACACGTTTCACACCGAAGGCGCCGGCGGCGGGCATGCCCCGGACATCATCAAGGTGTGTGGCGAGACTAATGTCCTCCCTGCCTCGACGAGTCCGACGCGGCCCTACACGATGGATGCGCTCGACGAGGCACTCGATATGCTTCTGGTCACCCATCACCTCGATCGCAGGATTCCCGAGGATCTCGCCTTCGCCGAGAGCCGCATCCGCAAGGAAACGATGGCGGCCGAGGACATCCTGCATGATCTGGGCGCGATCTCGATCATGTCGTCCGATAGCCAGGCCATGGGCCGCGTCGGTGAAGTGATAATTCGGACGTGGCAGACCGCCGATAAGATGAAGAAGCAATTCGGGCGGCTCAATGGGGAAAAAGGCGATAACGACAACTTCCGAGCACGCCGCTATATCTCCAAATACACGATCAATCCCGCAATCGCGCAAGGCATTTCCGCCTATGTCGGCTCGATCGAGGTCGGAAAGCTGGCCGATCTCTGTATCTGGGATCCGGCTTTTTTCGGCGTGAAGCCTGACATGGTGCTCAGTAGCGGCGTGATCGCCGCCGCAATCATGGGCGACCCGAATGCGTCCATTCCGACCCCCCAGCCGGAATATTACCGGCCGATGTTTGGTGCGTTCGGCCGCGCCTTGACGGAAAGCTCGGTGACCTTCGTCAGCCAAGCCACAATGTCGCGTAGCGAGAGGCTTGGCGTTGCAAAAAAGCTGCTTCCGGTCACGAACACACGCAAGATCGGCAAGCACTCGATGATCCTGAACAGCGCGACCCCGAACATCGAGGTCAATCCCGAAACCTACGAAGTGCGTGCGGATGGGCGGCTTCTCACCTGCGACCCCGCAAAAGTCCTGCCAATGGCGCAACGCTATTTCATGTACTGAGGCAAACGATGCATTGCGCTTCTATTTATCGCCCCGCCGGACACTGGCCGAAGGAACAGGCAGCTGGCTCGGTCACCCTCGATTTCGACGCGCGCCATCGCCGCCGTATTCGTCTGACCACCGACCAAGGCGAAGATGTCCTGCTCGAGCTTCCGAAAGCGGTTGCGATGGCCGACGGAGATGCCTTGCAGCTTGAAGACGGGAGGTTGCTAAAGGTCCGGGCCGCTGCGGAGCCTCTCGTCGAGGTGCGGCATAAGGATCCCGATCAGCTCATGCGTCTTGCCTGGCATTTGGGAAATCGCCATTTGCCGACGGAGATTCGACATGACGTTCTTCACATCCGGCCCGACCACGTGATCGAGGATATGCTGCATCGCTTCGAAGCGGTTCTTGTACGCGTGGAGGCTCCGTTCCAGCCTGAAGGGGGCGCTTACATGCGGCAACGGCCATCATCGCGACCACGATCACACGGGGCATCGGCATGAGTGATGAACGGTCCCGCTTGCCGCCGCTCGCGCTTTTGCGACTGCAAAGCTGGCTTTCGCCCGCATTCCCGACCGGCGCCTACAGCTATTCGCATGGCCTCGAGTGGGCTGTCGAAGCCGGGCACGTAGCTGACCGCAAAAGTCTCGTCGATTGGCTAGAAGCAGATCTTTGCTACGGCTCAGGGCGCAATGACGGGATTTTCTTCAGCGAGGCGTGGCGCCGCACCCAAACCAACGATCTTGCAAACTTGATAGAAGTCGCGGAACTCGCCGGCGCCTTTCGCGGGACATCGGAGTTCGCGCTTGAGTCATCGCAGCAGGGGGCGGCCTGCCTCGCGACGTTGCGCCAGGCATGGCCCGACCATGTGCTGGACTGGCTTTCCGAAACACTCCGCGAGCGCCAAGTCCAGCCTGCGCTCGCTGTCGTTCTCGGGGTTGCCTCGGCGCGGCAAGGAATTCCGGTCGGCCTGGCTTTGCCTGCTTTCTTGCAGAGTTACGTCGCCAATCTGGTTACTGCCGGTGTTCGCCTGATCCCGCTCGGTCAAACCGATGGGCAGCTTGCCATCGCCGAGCTTGAAGCAGCGGTGCAGGCCGCAAGCAGGCAGGGCGAAGGCTGCACGATCGACGATCTCGGGTCCGCTGCGTTCATGGTCGATCTCGCCTCGATGGCGCATGAAACACAATATACGAGGCTGTTTCGCTCATGACGCTTCTTGTCAGACCGCAGTCTCAGCTTCTTCCTAATGCAATGTCTCACGGGCCTCTGCGGGTGGGCATCGGCGGCCCGGTCGGCTCGGGCAAAACGGCGCTTGTCGAAGCCCTGTGCAAGCGTCTCCGGGATAGCTACGACATTTATGTGATAACCAACGACATTTACACGAAGGAAGACCAGCTCATTCTCACGCGCGCGCAGGCGCTGCCGGCAGAGCGCATCATGGGCGTCGAAACCGGCGGCTGTCCTCACACGGCGATTCGGGAGGATGCTTCCATGAACCTCGCCGCTGTTGAGGACATGAACCGGAAATTCCCGCATGCCGAACTGTGCTTTATCGAATCGGGCGGCGATAATCTTGCCGCAACCTTCAGCCCCGAGCTGGCGGACTTGACGATCTATGTGATCGACGTCGCGGCAGGTGAAAAAATTCCCCGCAAGGGCGGCCCTGGCATTACCCGCTCCGACCTCCTCGTCATAAACAAGATCGATCTGGCTCCTTTGGTCGGTGCAAACCTTGCGGTGATGGAGACGGACGCGTTGAGAATGCGCGGAACGCGACCTTTTGTTTTTGCCAATTTGAAGAGCGGCGAAGGTGTCGATCAAATTGCGAGCTTCATTGTCGAGAAGGGCGGATTGACGAAGTCTGCTGCGTAGCCGTCAGGGTTGCTGCCCTATAACGCTCGCGCAGACCTGGAGTCTTGACCAGTTACCTCCTGCGTGCGCTCCTCAAGAGCGCTGCGGCGATCACGTTTGGCTGCAGAACTATTTGCTGGACTTCAACGCTTTGCTGATCCGAATGCGCCCAAACGGCCGTCGACCGAAATAGGACCGGCGCCGCCGAAACAGAGCGCGACAAGTCCGGCAAGATAGAGGAGGTCCGTCTCGATCCCCGGCTGGCCGAAATGGGCGCCAGCGGCATCGAAAGCTTGCAGCTTGATCGAACTAAAGCCGTTCGGGAGATGGACCGTGAATATTGCCACGAGCAGGACGATCACCAGCGGTATCGCCACGAGGGGAACGAACGCGCCGATGACGATGAGCAACCCGCCAATGATCTCCACAAGAATGGTCGCCCAACCCAGCAGGAATGCGGACGGAATCCCGATCGCGTGCAAGATATTGATGAAATCCTCCAGGCCGCGGGCGAGCTTTGCATAGCCGTGTTGCAGGAAACCCAGTCCAATAATCAGCCGAAGCGGAATGGCATACCACGCCGCCGGAGCCGGTAGAGGCGAGATCGCAAGCTTGCTGATGCGGGCCAGACGGAAACGGTCGAGTCGAGCTTGATGATCTCGCTGCTGCCCTACCTGCCTAATTCGATTCTTGCGTGGATTGAACAGACAATACGTGGCCACCGAAAGCAGCGTCCCCGCGAACACTAGCCAAAAGATAGTGCTCGCCGCCATCTAGGAAGCCTCAAAGATCTGCCAGCAATAGCCTCGTTGACGACCGCAAAAGCGGTGTCCGATGGACTGACGGCGAGCTCAACGAGGCGGCCGCGTACCACATTTCTATGAGTTCGGACGAGCCGTCACACTGGTCATAGCCTCAAGAATCATTTCCACCACCAGTTCCGGTGCGGTAACCAGTGGTGCGTGGTCGACCTTTTCCGATCGCGTCTGCGCATCCGTCCGGCGCGCCAAGAACAGCTGGGTAGCCGGGTTGATCATCCGATCATCTTGAGCGACCAGATACCAAGAGGGCTTTGTCCTCCATGCCGGCCGCGGCGCCTTTTCCTGAATGCATGCGACGGCAATGGGCCGCTGCGTTGCGGCGAGGAGAGCGGCCTGCTCGGGTGAGGCGTTCTGACAAAAGGCAGTGCCAAATCGCTCATCGGGCATCCAGACGAGACCATGCCTGTCAGGAATGAGCTGCGGTGCCTCCGGATGCGGCCTTTCGCGATAGAATACTTCGCCGACCGTCTCGCCCTCGTCAGGCGTCAGCGCTGCAATGAAGACGAGCGAGCGAACTCTTTCGTTGATGCTTGCGCTTATCACAGCTCCCGCGTAGGCGTGCGCAACGAGCACCACCGGCCCATCGGTGCGCTCCAGCGCACGTTCAAGCGCGGCGACGTCATCTGATAATGACGTCAGCGGGATCGGAGCCGCCCTGACCTTCAGTCCCCTGGACTGCAGCGGCGTGATGACGCGGGCCCAGCTGGAGCCGTCAGCCCAGGCGCCGTGAACGAGCACGACGCTCGCCGCTGTTTGAGAACCGCTCGTATTCCACGCCATTGTGGCCCTGCATGGCCCGCATCAACCCAACGTCCGCATCCAGCCGGCGATGGCCCGCCCGATCTCGTGCGGCGAATCTTCCTGGACAAAATGGAGCCCGGCGACCGTCACCTCGGTCTGCGCCGGCAAGCGGCGGGCAAAGTCGAGATTCGTGCCGCCGGCGATGAGCAAACCCGGCTCGGCCTTCACGAACAGCTTGGGTACGCTGCTCGTCGCCAGCCAGTCCGCGTAAGCGGCTGCGATCGCAGTCACGTCGGCAGGATCGCCCTCGATGGGAATCTGCCGGGGCCACGTCAGCGTCGGCCGTCGCCCCTCGCCGGGCTCGGCGAATGGCCGTCGATATTGCGCCATCTCCTCGACGGAGAGGGGACGCAGGATCGCCTTCGGCAGGATCTGCTCGATGAAGAAGTTGTCTTGCAGGACCATCGCCTCGCCGGCCTCGGAACGCAGCGCCTTCAAGACTGGACGCATATTCAACTGGTCCCAGTGCTCCCAGCCCTGCGGCTGCACGATCGCCTCGATGTACGCGATCGCCTTCACGGCGTCGCGGTGACGGTTGGCCCAGTCGAAGCCGAGGGCCGAACCCCAGTCATGGACGACGAGTGTGACCTGCACGCGCACATCGAGGGCCTCGAGCAGGGCGTCCAGGTAGCGGCGGTGCTCGACGAAGCGATACGAGCCGGGGCCACTGTCAGGAAGCTTGTCGGAGTCGCCCATGCCGATCAGGTCGGGGGCGATGCAGCGGCCACGTGGCTGCAGATGCGGCAACACGTTGCGCCAGAGATACGACGAGGTGGGATTGCCGTGCAGCAGCACAATGGGATCGCCCTTTCCAACCTCCACGTACGCCATCTCGCGGCCGAGGATCCGCCGCCGCTGCTTTTGGTAGGGAAATGCCGCAGAGATCCTGTCCGCTTCTCGTGTGGCAGCGAGCTTGTTATTCATCGTCCTGGACATCGCCATGAAGCACTCCTTTCAGGTTGGAGGGACCACCCTCAAGCATCAGCGGCGGCCAACGCCGCCAATTTCTTGAGACCGCGATGGATGTTGACCTTGACGAGCGCCGCGGATTGGCCGGTTGCACCTGAGGCGCCTTCTATGCTGACGCCCTCGAGCTTCACGAGGCGGATGACGCGGGCCTGGGCGGGCTTCAGCCGCCTGAGCAGATCGTCCACTGCAACGGCGCTTAGCGCGGCCTCGCTACGATCCTCGATTGGTATTTCGTCATGGAGCGACAAGGCTGCGAAGCGAGAGGCGTCGCGAACGTGGTCGATCCACTTGTAGCGTGCGATCGCCGCGACCCAAGGTCCGAAGGGTTTCGAGGGCGCGTAGGTGTCCCGTTTGACGTGAATGGCGAGAAGCGCGTCTTGTCTCGCGTCTTCGGCCGCGGCGGCGGGAAGCCGCCGGGCATAGTAGCGGCGCAGCCACGCGTCTAATTCTCTGAGCAAGGTCTCGTAAGCTTGGCTTTCGCCGCCTTGCGCGGCGGCCATCAGAGAGCGCCATTGCTCGGAACGTCTCTGCCAATTCGTAGACCGCAGTGCTGCTTGCGGTGCTCGCTGCGGTCGAGCCGCGAAATCGGAGGCAGCGTTGCCGACGCCTGACGGCAAAGCGAATGTTGCGGTATCGACGGGCTTATCGTGGAGGGCGTTCATTGAAGAGCCTTCCCTCAGATTTGTCCGCGACCGACTACGTCCTGGTCTGCGTCCAAAGTTACGACGTGAACATGCGTCGCGCGGTGAAGTCGCTCAATTGCACTCGCGTCGTGCTGCTATTCGCGGAGGCGGGCGCCGGCATTAGACCGTGGTCGAACTGGCCTGCGACTTTGGGCTAATGAGATCCGTCCATTCCTCCGGGACTCGTTGCCACGGCCGTGCAAACTGGGTCAAAATTGGATTGAGAGAGTGTCGGTTTCAGATTCCGCACTCCCGCTGCTTCGAGCAATTGACTTGGTTATGGACAGGCCTCGAGCAGTGAAGCCTCGGACAGAATGGCCTGTTCCGCTGCGCATTCCGAGCCCAACGAAAAGGATCGTACAAACGCCAAAGCGATGTAGGTGACAAATGGGGCGATGGTGATCGTGGAGAGATCGTCGTCGGGAGTATCGTGTAGCAGACCGCGTCGCATTCTGATGCGTATCGCGGTCGGTCTGGCGGTCGCCTTGTCGCTCGTCTCGGCGCGGGCGGAGCCGTTGCCGCGCACCATTCTATTTCTCGATGAGGATACTCCGATATACCCGTGGTTTCGCCAAATGAGCGAGGCCTTTTACGCCACCATCAAGACGGAAACCGCGAACCCTCCATTTGTCTTTATCGAGAATCTGGGAATTGATGCCTATGATACGGCAGACTATTTCAATACCGTTCGTTCTCACTTCCGTGAAAAGTATCGCAATAAGGCGATCGGCGTCATCATATCCAACGCCTCGCGGTATCTGCCGTTTACGCTGAGGTTGCGCGACGAGCTTTGGCCCGGGATACCCGTGGTGCTTGCCGGTATCCAAGAGCGACGCGCTGCGCGGTTGAGTCTTCCATCCAACGTCACCGGATTCACGTTTCGTCACCAGCTGCAAGATATTGTCGCAACGGCCGATGCGCTTATTCCGGGTCTGAAACGAATTGTTCTCGCGGGAAGCCGCATTAAGCAAGGTGGATGGCGGCAGGATTTCCTCGATGACCTGCCAGACGTTCGTGCGCGGTTCGAAGTGATCGACCTGACCGGCTTGTCGATGGTCGAGTTGCGACAGCGCCTTACCGAGCTCCCAGGCGACTCAGCGGTGGTGTACGTCGGCTTCTCGACGGATGTTACCGGAGAACACTATCTCCCTGTCGAAGCCAATCAACTTGTTGCCGAAGCTGCCAACCGGCCGACCTTCGGTGACAGCGAAACGTATATCGGAACCGGCACCGTTGGTGGTCTTGTGGTCAGTCCCGGCGGCATCGGCAGGGTTGCGGCTCGGTTTGCATTGCGCATTCTCGATGGAGAGAATGCTGCCGACATTCCCATTACCAATAGCGAAGAGATTCTGAGGCCGATTTTCGATTGGCGGCAGTTGCAGCGGTGGGGCATCAGCGAGAACCGATTGCCTGTCGGGAGCGAAGTTCGGTTTCGCTCACCGACGGCGTGGGAGCAATACCGGTGGCAGATCTTACTGATTTCAACCGTGCTGGTGTTGCAGTCGCTCTTGATTGCAGGTCTGTTCTACGAACACCGGCGCCGCCGCCAAGCCGAAGTGGAAGCGAGCCGCCGCATGGCAGAGCTGGCGCACATGAACCGCAGCGCCGCCGTCGGCCAGATGTCGGCATCGATCGCTCATGAGATCCAGCAGCCGCTGGCAGCCATCGTAATGAATGCGGGCGCAGGATTGCGTTGGCTAGGAAAAGACACGCCCAACGTCGAGGAGGCGGCTCATGCATTAAAAAGAATCGTAGGCAACGGCAACCGCGCGAGCCAGGTGATCGAAGCCGTCAGAGCCATGTTTAAGAAGGAAATATCGGACCGCACGTTGGTCGATATCAACGACGCCATTCGGGAAGTCTTGACGTTGTTACACATCGAGCTGGATCAACATGAGGTATTGACGAAGGCTACCCTGAAGGAAGGGCTGCCGCGCGTGATGGCTGATCGTGTTCAGTTGCAGCAGGTCATTTTCAACTTGGTCACGAACGCGATCGAGGCCATGAGTTCGACCGCGGCAGACTCGCGCGTCTTACGGCTCAGATCTGAGGCGAGCGAGACCGGAGAATGTATTGTTGCTATCGAGGACTCCGGCCCGGGAATCGAACCGGAAACATTGAAACGCATGTTCGAGCCGTTCTTCACGAGCAAAAGCAAAGGGATGGGAATGGGGTTGTCGATTTGCCGCTCTATTGTTGAGGCTCATGGCGGGCGTCTATCGGCCGCTTCGGCCAAGCCGCGTGGTGCGATCTTTGAAATCGTGCTGCCGTTGCCGCAATAG
>Ga0306922_10000447_pt1 | contig 34195 bp, 41 predicted proteins | sample sta12Cox44000082_FD_203758 | JGI IMG/M metagenome (GOLD analysis project Ga0306922, IMG submission 203758) | Lab enrichment of tropical soil microbial communities from Luquillo Experimental Forest, Puerto Rico - statoxic.12C.oxic.44.000.082 (v2)... | ecosystem: Environmental > Terrestrial >... | reverse complement strand
ATTGAGAAATGTTCTCTGAGGCCTTGGTGACCTGCTCTTCACGACGAATCATGCCAAGCTGCTGCTCAATCCCGGTGATCATTTCCTTGGCTAGTTCACGGACCGTTGTCAGATGTTTTTCCAGATCGCTCGGGGTGGCGCCCCAGTTCTTCAGATATGCCGCCGAATACTCCATCGGCACACCAAACTGGCGGCCGACTACGTACGCTGTCGCTTCGGCGATGTGTTCATGTGCTTTGGATTGCTCTTTCTTGACTTCCTCCAGCTTGGATTTCTTAAGCCGATGATGGCCGGCTAAGTAATGTGCGATCTCGTGCAACACGGTTTTGCAATGTTCTGTTAGTCCGGCCCATCGGGCAAGATAGATTTTCTCTTCCGTTGTGCCGTCCCGGCGCTTGTATTGGTCTTTTCATAACTTAGATGATGTTGCAGCGTTTAAAAAAGACCGAATTAGGGCCGGGCGTTTTGCCATTCTTTTTAATGCCTCATCGGTCTTTTTAATCAGCTCTTCTTTGTTAGTTGCTTGGTGTGCCTTCAATTCCTGCGATTTCAAATGACTCCAAACCCCCTCATCCGGATTGAAATCCGGCGAGTACGCCGGCAGGTAAAACAACTCTAGCCTTTTCTGGCCAGCGACGAAAGCCTTGACACTTTTGGCGATGTGTGGGCTTGCCTGATCTGCAATTACAAAGATCTTTCGTTTCGGATATTCAGCGAGCAACTCTTTGAGGAAGTCAATGAATACAGCGGCATTAACTCTCTCCGATGGAATCTTGAAAAACAATCGACCTTGTAGGCTCAGAGCGCTCATTGACCAGAACGCTGGCTCTCTTGCCCGTGACGCGAACGATCGGGGTCTTTCCCACCGGGGCCCAGGTTCTGCCCACCGTCGGAGTCAATCGAACCATTGACTCGTCTTCGAAGAAGAGTAGCGCGCGCTGCTTCCTGGCCAGACGCTTGATCCGAGGCCATTCGGTCGCGATCCATCGAGCGCGCGCTTTAGGATCTTGTTCCAGCGCACGACGTTCAGGTTTTTGACAACTAAAGCTTTAGCTTCTTGAGTTCCCTCCACAGTGTAGGGACAGAGACAACCCGCTCCAATTCAGCACTGATAACTTGCCTAATACGCTGACAGGTCCAGAGCGGATGCTCATAGCCATTATTCAGTGGCCGGATGTTCCACCAGATTTAAGATCGCTTTGCCGTGTCGCTTGCAATCCAATTTTGGCGGCCGGCCTGTTGCTCTTGCGTTCCTTTAAGAGCCCTCTGTCCATCACGCCGCCATTTTGTAAGCCAACGCGATACACTGCCCCAATGTACACCCAGCAGCTTTCGCGATCTCCCCGACACCCTGCCCCGCTTGGTGCGCTTCGATAGCACGAAAACGCATCTCCTCCAATAATATTGTGCGGTAACGTCCTCCCGTCCCGGGCATACCACAACATGTAGAACATCAGCTTCATCGTGTAAACCTAAATTATGAAATGACCAATATATCCATAGAATTTCCGGTCGTACCGCAGTTAGTCGGTAGTCTGTTCATTAGCTTGAAAAAATGCAGCGTCGCAAGCGCTTTCGATCGTGAGACTTTCGGGCTAACGTGCTTCCAGAGTCAGCTTCCGACAATGGAAGGCCTCCGCGCGGCCGGTGGCCGAGGCGCACTCGATCCCCCGGATGCGGTGTATCGCCTCGAAGTTGCGGAAGTAGTTTTTGATCACATCTGCCTTGTAACCCAGGCAAAGGATAAAATCCTTGTGCCCGTAATGAGCATAATATTTCATCACGTGCCAGATAATCGGCCGGTAGCCAATCGGCACCATCGGCTTTGGCACGGTCTCTGAATACTCGCGCATGCGGGTCCCCAGACCGCCGCAGAAGAGCACAACTTTCATAATCGTTTTCCAGTTTCTGTTTCTGATTAGCAGTTTCAATCCAGGATCCGCGCCACGGGGATGGGTACGATGAACTTCGCTTGCCATTCGCGGGTATAGGCTAACTGCGCCACAATTTCGTCTTTAAGGTTCCATGGCAGGACCAAGATGTAATCCGGCCGACACTCACGAATCTTTTCCGGCGGGTAGATCGGAATGTGCGTACCGGGAAGGAAACGTCCGTGTTTGTACGGGTTCCGATCCACGGTGAACTCCAAAAAATCGGTGCGAATGCCACAATAGTTCAGAAGCGTGTTTCCCTTCCCGGGTGCACCGTATCCCACCACGCGTTTTCCCTTTCGACGCAGCCAAATAAGCAACTCGAGCAAAACGCGTTTTGATTCCATGACCTTTTCCGAAAACGTCGCATAGGTCTCCATCCGGTCGAGGCCAATGGCTAGCTCGCGTTCCCGGAGGTTTACGACCGCCGGGGTCACCGGCTTAGAACGGTCTTCAATGTGCCGAACATAGATCCGCATCGATCCCCCATGCGTGGGAATCTCGTCGATATCGAACAGAACCAGTCCATGAGCCGCAAAGATCTTCTCAACCGTAATCAGCGAGAAATAGGAAAAGTGCTCATGATAGATGGTATCGTATTGGTTCTCAGCCATGAGCCGCTCCAGATGCGGAAATTCCAGGGTGGCGACTCCCCCCGGTTTCAGGAGAATTCGAATGCCGCCCACGAAGTCATTGAGATCCGGTACCTGAGCGAGCACATTGTTGCCGATCACGAGGTCCGCGGCCTGACCGACCGCGACCATTTGCCGCGCAGTCTGACGTCCGAAAAACTTAAGGAGGGTCGGAACCCCCTTTTCCTCCGCGACCCTGGCGACATTCACAGCCGGCTCCACGCCCAGAACGGGAATCCCTTTCTGCACAAAATACTGCAACAGGTAGCCGTCGTTACTGGCAAGTTCTACCGCCAAGCTACTACTTCCCAGGCCGAGGCGCCGCGAGATCATATCTACATAAGCTGACGAATGCTTCAGCCAGCTGTCGGAATAAGAAGAAAAATAGGCGTACTCCGTGAAAATATGCTCCTGGCTTACGTACTCACCTAACTGCACCAAATAACACTCTTGGCACACCATCACGTGGAGCGGATAAAAGGGCTCCATACAGTTGAGCTGTTCCGCCGTGAGATAGCTCTCGCACAGCGGCGACATACCCAAATCCACAAAAGTGTCCCGCAGTGGTGCGTGGCAGAAACGACATTGCGCAGTGGTCGAGCGCTCTCTTCGCTGCTCTGCTGCTTGCTCCGCTTTGTCCAGTTCTAATGTGTTGTTCATATTATTATGTTGTTCCTATCCATTCTGCATCCACAATTATCTATTCGTCGTTCAGCGGGCGCGGACCGCTTGCCAGGTCCCTTGCCCTGGCGAACAACGGTTGAAGCGGAGGGAACCGCCGCCGGTAGCCTCCGAGACCACATCCGTTCAGCATAAGTGCTCAGATTGTCGCCAGGAGATTGGCCTCGCGGAGCGCATCGGCAGCCCGGCGGATCTGGTCAAACGGGGCCCCGGAGCGAATCGCAATGTCGAAGAGATCATGATGGCCGTCTGAAAGGTTCAAGACCCAGAGCATCGCCAATTCCCTTGCTGCCGCATCCTTGGTACCGCCTATCTGCCGGTATAATCCGCGCCGGCCAAGCTGGGGTTCGCATTTTGGATTGAGGTTCAGGTAACGGGCATTTTCCTCGAAGACCTGGACGACGCGCAACAATTGCAGGAGCGACTCTCCGAGGGAAGCAGGAGTGACCAGGGTGAGGTCATCCGCTGAGGTATGGTATTGGGGATAGCAGCCGTTCGGCGTACGCATGAAAGTTCCCATTGGCAAGTCAATCCCGGGAGAGCAATACTGTCGCTCGTCATATCCATAGGGAGAGAAGTCCAATACCTCGAAGTTGGACCCGCTGTGCCGGAACACGTGTTCGACCACGCGGTCAACCTCCGCGTTCCCCTGACGACTTCGCTTGTAGGTGAACGGTCCTGGGTCTCCAACGCACGACAAAACAAGGCCGTGTTTAATCCGCGATAGGATGGCTTCGTTCCTTGCCAGCCAGGTAATCGAGCCGATGGTGCCGGGGATCCACAAAAATCGGTAGGAATAACGCAAGGAAACGCTCTGAAGAAGGCGCGCCAATCTAGCTGCGGTTGTCATACCCGAGAGATTGTCGTTACACAGCGAGGGATGACAGGAGTGACAGGAAATCAACACCTCGGCGTCAGTTGCACCCTGAATACGGTATTCGCCGTACGTCAGGTGGCCTGCTTCAAGGCTCGAGTCTATACAAACTTCGTATTCCCCCTCCTCCAGGCGTTCCAGCTGCTTCTGACTCAGGCAAAATCCCCACGCCTCGTGGTAGTAGCAAGTGCGGTAGGGAATCCAATCCGGCGTTTCCGGCAACGTAAAGAGATGAGGTCTCAGCTCGGTAAGCGTCATCTTTCGCCGCACTGGAACGCTGTAGTTCAGTACGTGCAGATTGGACCGCTGAAAATCCGCGACGCGTTCGCCCGCCTCGTTCTTTATGTATGCGTCGCGGATATTCCATTCCTTCGGAATGGTCCAGTCGAATACCTCGGTGCCGGTCGGGACCTCATGCAGTTCCAATGGGACGGTACGCTGGAGCAGGCCCAGACTCTGTCGCACGCCGTCGCCCGTAATGCTCCGGCAAATCGGATAAAGGGTCTCAATAAGCCTGTAGGATGCCTCGCCCTCTTTAGGCGGGTCAAAGGCTTGCAGCACATCGCGCAGAGAACGGCCTGCGAGATCAGCTTTATTGTGCGATTGGCTCGTCATGACCATGCGCGCGCCAAATAATCATCTCGTCCCCCATGAACACCGGTAGGATCTATCTGGCAGTGAGCGAGTTATGAAATTTGCGATCTTTGATGGTGTCCGCTCGAAAAAGTGTTCATGCAGCACCCAAAAAAGGCACGCCTTTCCTGGATTACTCGTGCTCGGTTGCCCCCAGAATTTGGCGCTCTGGTTTAGGAAACACGGCTCGCCAGAGGCTCGCCCTACCATTTCGTGCGCCTTGGAGCGGATTCGAATGGCGAGCGCCCCACGCCCCGTAGTGGCAGGAGGACTCAGCACGGGCGTTTTAATCCCGGGTAAACATTCCTTTCATTTCAAGAAAGCCCAGGCTTGATCTTGATCAGAAATCGAAGCGACCGGCAGCGGCCATTTGATACCGAGCTTGGGATCGTCGTAGCGAAGTCCCCTACCCAGTTTGGGAGCATAAAAGGCGCTCATCTGATAGAAAACCTCGGTACCGTCCTCCAGAGCCTGGAATCCATGGGCGATCATTTCAGGGATATACACGGCTAGTCGATTTTTCGCGGTGAGCTCCACAGCAACATGCTGCAAATACGTTGGTGAATCAGGTCGGAGATCGACGATCACATCCCATAGCGCGCCGGCGGTGCAGCGAACCAGCTTAACTTCAGAGGATGGCGGGAGCTGGTAATGCAGGCCCCGGACAGTTCCTTTGCGGGCATTCCAGGAGGTATTGCATTGAACAAAGGAATCCACCAGACCCTGTTCGCGAAATTCGCGGGTGCAGTAGGTACGCGCAAAGAGGCCTCGACTATCCTCATAAAGCCGAGGCTCGATGACCCAGGCGCCTTCGAGCTTTGTCCCAATGAACTTCATTACCTTGTCCAAAAGAAATCGCTGTCAATCTGGCGGGTTCGAATCAGGTATTCGAGCTGCTTAAGGCGCGTGAATGCCCTGAACTGGAAGACGTCTTCTGTCATTTCGATCCGTCTGAACAGGTCAAGCAGTTGCTCGGCTCCTCGCCTGGCGTCCCACTGACACTTGAAGGTCGGCAGGTGTTTGCGGATTTTCTCGAATGATACCCGGTAGCTTCGATTGTCGGGACTGGGGGGGCCGAACGAAATAGCACATCCAGGGAAAACCCCGCCAACAATCTCCGCGATCTCTCTGACCCGGTAATTGTGTTCGCTATCGCCGACATTAAATACCTGGTTCGCCACCGCTTCGACAGGCGCCTCCAGCACTGCGATGATCGCTTGGCAAATATCGAGCCCATGAACGATCGGGCGCCACGGGGTGCCATCGCTGGTCATTTTTATTTCTTTCCTCGTCCAGGCCAAACCGGCAAGATTGTTGAGCACGATGTCAAACCGCATCCGCGGCGATGCTCCATACGCAGTGGCATTTCGCATAAATGTTGGCGCAAAGTGCTTTCCGGCCAGCGAAGCCAGATCGCGTTCCACCGATGTCTTGCAGATCCCGTACGCAGTCTGAGGATTTACAGGCGATTCCTCGGTCACAAAATCATCCCCGGAGACACCATAGACACTGCATGAGGACATATAGACAAACCGCTGGACCCCTGTCTTCCGGGCAAGTTCCGCCAGGCGCACCGACCCCTTATGATTGATTTCATAGGTGATGTGCGGAGCCAATTGGCCGGCAGGATCGTTGGAAAGCTCGGCCATGTGAACGACAGCGTCCACCCCGTTGAGATCGGCCGGCTCGATCTGACGGAGGTCCCTGGCGAGTGTCAAAGGCGTTATTGCACCATCACGATAGAGCATCCGTTCCTTGTAGAAGCCGGTGTCCAACCCGATGACTTCATAGCCTCGCCCAACCAACTCCGGCGCCAATAGTGAACCCAAATAACCCTCTGTGCCCGTTACTAATATACGCATAAAATTCCTGTCCTTGCTTTAGGCCGTTATTTTGATTCTGACGGGTTTTTGTTCTCGTTGTCCCATCGACTTGTGGCACTAAATCTTACAAATCGTCCTCGAAACTCGATTGTCTCCAGAATTTGGCTCTCTGTTTTAGGAAACGCGGCTCGCCGGAGGCTCGCCCTACCATTTCACGCGCCTTCGAGGGGCGCATGGCGCCACGTCGTTTATCAGCGTTAGGGCGAAGCTCTGCTGAGCCGTCGGTGAACGAAAACGCGGCTCGCCAAAGGCTCGCCCTACCATTTCGTTCGCCTTCGGATTAGCATAACGAGTTCGAGGACGAGTTCGCGTTCGCTTAGTTGCTTTGCCGCGAGTTATACCTCGGATATCAAGGCCCGCCATTGCCTAGTTAGTTTGTAGCCTGTTGAGCTCTTTTTGCTATCTTACGCGCCGAAAAGAGCGCAGCACAATTGAGACATGGGACCATTCCACGCTATTTTTCCCTTCTTTTCCTCGTCTTTAATCTGCCGCCCCTTCGGGGCGACTCCCTTCTTGGGAAACGCGCAACCCGGGGTTAAAACACTGGTTAAAACACCCGGGCTAAGTTCTCCTGCCCCTTTGGGGCACAACGCGCTTCGACGAGTTCTCAACTTCGGAGTTTAGGCTTAACGAACTTCCCTATGCAACCGTAACAGCAGTCTTCGCTAACCTCGGTCCGGTGACCGGCTCCAGATCTGTGACGCCTGCTTCGGCGCGTATGGCGCGTCCCATCCATTCGATGAGACTTTCGACGCGCTCTCGAGCGGTGATGAGCCGAGTGACCAGCGCTTGTAAACCTCGGAACGGGCCTCGGGTTATCTCGACTTCCTACCTGGCTCGAGCGCGCGACTGATCTCCACTATTTCATCCGTGCCGGTGCGGGTTCTCATTTCGCTGATAAGTGCGTCCGGCAAAAGTGCGAGGCGTTCCCCGAATTGAACGAAGCCGCTAACACCGGGTCTTTGGCTGATCTGGCGATGGAGCGCTTGAAAATCAAATCGGGCAAACAGGTATCCCGGAAACATGGATTCAATGAACCAGACAGGACCGCGATTTGTCGATTTCCGGAAGCGCACCCGGGGACAGAAGACCTCCACTTCGGAGATCTGCCGCAGGCAAGCCGCTGCGATATGTTCCCGTTTTGGCTGAGCCCCCAGGCAGAACCAGGAGTCGCTCGCTTGATCGCTGGATATTTCAGAAGCAGTTAGAAGCATGGTAGTAGAAGTTCGGGGTTCGGAGTTCGGGGTTCCGACTTCGCCAAGGTTTCGTCGGACAGGTCAGGGTTCCGACTTCGCCAACAATGCGGACGGACCGGCTGCCCGCGGTCGCGACATGTTCGGTACATCCTCGATGCCCGCATTGACCCCAACGTTTCATAAAATCAGGCTGCAAGAAAGCGCAGAAGCAGATTTTTAACGGTTGGATTTGCATTGAGGGTTAAGGTTAGCTTGCCCGGTGGTCTGCTTAACCGCCCGGCACGGGCAATGAGGGTTTTGCGCAGGGTATCAAGTTCCTCGAAGAGCCATCGAACAGTTCGCTTCTCGGTAGTTCCGCGTAGCGGTTCCTGCACCTGCATCTGGAGCTCCCGGCTCAAGTTATGGGCGAAAATCGAACAGAGCAGATAGACCTTATTGGCTACCAACCGTCGGGCGGGAACATAACCCATCTGGGCATGATTCTTCAATTCTGCATAAATCTTCTCCTGATAGCCCCGGCCTTCATGAAAGTGAGCCACTTTGCCGGCGGCGCCAGTCTTGTTGGTGATAATGACCTTAAACTCATAACCCTCTTGCACCGGAGCAAATAAGTCCAACTGGACAGGCTCTCTATTTTGCAGCCCAACGGTGTTGCGGATAAACATAACCCTTCTCTTCCCGGTCCAGCTCTGTGGCTTCCAGAGGCGGGCCGGATAGCGCGGTCAGACAGGTCGCCACATCGGTTCAGTATTGGATATCTTTAGTATTTCAGTATACCCCATCTGATATTGCATGCCATAGTTGTCGTTCTTGTTAGGTGGAATCGATCTGACGCGCACGCGGCGTAAAGACTGGTATCGGAAAACGGTACCTGAGAGCGACACTTGTAAGACAACACTATTAAAGAAACTGCATTTTTGCTAGTTATGTTTCTCTAGTGGAGCAGCAGTTTTACTCTCCCCACAATGCAGGATCCAGAGCTGGTTAGCCAGCTCAAAGAAAGTCTTCCGGAGGCAGTATTCGAAACATTCAACGGTTCTTTATCCATTGATCGGGATCGACTCGGGTTCGCGGATTATAAGATGCGGGTATTGGAAGAGAAACGGACCGGGGAGTAACAACTCTCCGACGTGCAACTGGAATTGCTGGAATTAGAGCCTGGCGTCAGCAGCGCCAAAATGGACGCAGAGAGTCCACGGGAACAATTGCAACTGCCGCTTAAAGCAGCGCCCAAGCATCCGGGCCGGCAGGAACTACCAGCGGATCTGCCTAGAAAAAAGCAGATAATTGCTTGCGCACCGGAACAATGCGTCTGCAGTAAGCGTGGCAAACAGACTGATCGCATCGGCTACGAGATTTCTGAACAACTCGATTTTGAACCGGCTAAATATTTTGTGCGGGTAACCAAACGCGACAAGCGAACTTGTAAGGACTGTGAGGAGCAAGCAGTGCAATCCGCACCGCTGCCGCCACGGATTATTGAGGAAGGTCTGGCCAGTGATCGGGTTGTAGTCGATGCGGTGGTCGGCAAATATGCAGACCACCAGCCGCTCTATCGTCAAAGTGTCATGCTGGAGCGCGAAAGCGGTATCGAGCTCTCCAGAGCAACTTTGGATGGTGGGTGATGCGGGTCGGTGAATTGCTGACCAAGCCTATCTCTGGCAATACAGCCGGCCGGGCGGAGTAGTAGTGTTCGATTTTCGGATGGGCCGGGAACGGGAAGGTCCCAAACGGTTCCTGGGCAATCAACTGCCGCAAGCATGTAGATCTGAAACAGGCTTCCCCTTAATCAGAAGAGGGGGGGTCTCATGGTCAGAGAACGGCCGCGACGGGCCTGACTTACCGCGCATAACAAGCAATAATCCACTCAAGAGACCCCGCATAATCGCCGCGATACGGCGTAGTTGGTAGGAGTCCGAAGCTAGGGCGAGCAATGCTTCGTAGAAGCATTTACAAACGAAAAGCACCGTGCGCCCAAACGAGTAATAGTACAATCGCAAGTACAGATTGTTTCTGTAATAGTATCTTTGCATGTCTATGCTTTTTGGATTTCTTTTCACAAGAGACCTGAAACGGCAATTGGTACCAAAAATATGAGTTACCTTGCTCCTGCCTACGAGATAAGCTGGAATCACCTCGGTTGTCCGAAGAGTGAAATCGGTGTCTTCTGCGTAGAAGCGAAATTCGGGGTCGACGTTACCGATGCGCTTCAGCGTACTTCGTGGCACAAATATCGAAACGAACGTTGAGCAGCGCACCTTGGCGAGGCCGGCGCCGAGCCGAACCGCCCAACTTGAGGACTCCCCCGGCGCAGCCCTCAGATCAACCTCTGGGACTCCGTTAGGGCTGCCATCGGGCAACACGACGAGGCTCTTCAGAAAACCGACTTCTTCCGGATGCGAAAAATTCTCAGAGTATGCACTCTTGAGCTCCTGTAGGGCGTCGGGATCCGGTATCGTGTCGTCATCCATGTACCATACCCAGTCGCTTCCGCGTTCCTTCGCAAGGCGGAAGAGCGTGTCCACACCGGCAGCCGGACCGGTATTTTCCGGGCGTCGGTACAGAACAATGCCGCCATACTCAAGCAAACCTGATTCCTGCAGAAATTCGCACGTACCGTCCGTCGAGCCATTGTCCAGAACAATGATTTCGTCCGCCCGCTCAACCTGAGCTAAGATCGCTTTCAAAACCTGTAAAAGCATTTCTTTGCGATTATACGTCAGCACTAGAGCACTGATATTTCCTGTCCACGGCACAGTTCTTCCTCCTTTCCGGTTGTAATCTGTTCAGATGCAGTAGATTTTCTTTTGCTCTTGCTCCGGGCTGGTTAGCCGCTCGGTAGCAGTCACACTTGCCACTGTCAAGAGCACGCCAGCGCTCAAGTTGCGTCCCAGGAGTGCTCCATCATTGGGTCGATTCTGCGCTGAGTTGGTTCCAATGTCAATTTCGCGCTAAAACGTGTATCTTAGGTTAATCGTCCAAAGAGAAAACCACTGTCCTTCTTTTTACTCCAGCGCCGTTTGGGATCTAAGCGACGTTCGATTCGGTGCTTGCGATAACGCAGGATTTTCGGATAACTACTCACTCGAAATGCCTTTCTTCCTTGGTCTGGTTAGTTTGCTGCTTCCCAGAAAGCCAAGTATTTAAACGCATTTCCAGTTTTTTATCCTCACGTGCGATTAAATCGCGCTTCCTTAATTAAGAACTAGAAGAGAGTCGCCTCGTCCACCGATTTGCATGACCGATAGCCTTCGCCGTGTTCGGGAATCGATTCGACGAAAGTCTCCCGCTCAGCGCCACTGGAAAAATCGAACTCGATCAACGCCCGCCCGATGTGCTCGCCGGACTGGCGATAGTTAAAATAACACATGCTCGCGCGCCCGCGGATCTGTTGGTCCAGGAAATCATGCAACGCACCGGCTCGTTCTTCAACCGTCGAGGCGCAGAACAACGAGAAAGGCGAGCAGATCTCCTCGCGATGGAAGGCTCTGAAAGCCACATCCACGGCACCGGTTAGATCCTGCCATTCGTAACCCGCCGCGTCGAGACGCATCGGCAGTGATGCCAGCACAGACTGGTCCTCCGCGCCCACCGTGAATACCGGCCACGCCTCGTCCGCGTGATGCTTTCCGTAATGATTCCTGAGAAGCACGTGTCCAGCAGGGCGGATCCGCAGCGCGTGCGTCGGAGCACTGGCCGCTCCCTCGAATTGTGCGATGAGGCTCAATTGAAGACAATCAATGTATGCGCCGGTGACAAAAATCAGGGCGCGTTTGCACCGGCCATCTCGGCTCGGTTTTTCAACACGAACCTGACTGGAGCCGTACACGTGTTCCTTGCCGTTTCTTGCGACGAACATGACGCTTCAACAACACTGCGCCATTTTGCCAGCAATCATTAATCCTGAGAAGAGACTAGGCCGGTACACACGCCCTCTCACGCCACCTTGCTGCCTACATTCCTCGACATTAGCTAACACACCATTACTATGTGCAGCATTTAGGCTGTGTTTGTAACTCATCTATGTGAGGCGAAGGGTGAACAGAATAGCCAGGCAGACAAAACCCAGGACAGTTTCTGCGAGCTTGTCATACCGAGTGGCGCCGCGCCGATGGCGCTTGATCCTTTCGAAGACGTTTTCTACCCGCTGGCGACGCCGGTAGACCGTGGCGGAGAATGGCACTGTCGTAGTGCGGTTAGTGCGAGCAGGAATGCAGGTTTTATTCCTTTAGTGGCTGCTGTCTGCCTGAGAGTCGCGCTGTCATAGGCTTTGTCGCCGATGAGGGTTGAACCTTCTGGCAGGCACTCGGTGAGCTCGCTGGCCCAAAGCGATGTCGGCTTCGTTCCCACAGGACAAGGCAATGACGAGAGCTTGCGAGCGCGCGTTGAGCAGGGCATGAATCTTGGTGTTGCGACCTCCCTTGGTCCATCCCATGGCTTGTAAAGCCTGTCCCCCGGCGGGATTGGATCCGTCAGGTGACCTTAACGTGGGTGCTGTCTACGAACTGCCATCCCGGGGCGAGTTCAGGCCCGCATTGAGTCAGCACTTTCTTTAAGATCCCACGTTGACACCAGCGACGACAATACTGGTACACGGACTTCAAGCGGGCTTGCGGTCGATCGATAGCTCTCCAGCTGCATCCCTCTGTTAGCACACAAAGAATGCTTTCAAGCACGAGGTACATTGACAAAGGAGGACGACCGACTTTACGATTAATATCGCCTTTCAAGGGAATCGCTTTCTATGGCCATTATAGCTTCCGCTATCTTCGGCAGAAGCTCCTTCACTTTTGGTCTTAGCCGCATAGTCGGTTCTATCTAGACGCAGCCGCGTTGTCCATTAAAGAGATTTACACACACGCCATAGAAAGAACTTCCGACAGATGTGTAGTGCGGGCTGCGGTAGAGCTCGATCCGAACGACGCACATTTCCAAGAAAAGCTGCCGTCGTACCAACACGCCTTCGTCGAAGCGGCTAGACTCCCGAGTCAGGACGCCGGTACAATTCCCATCTGGACCGCCACTAGTGTTACAGATGCGGCATTGTGTACGCCCAGTTTGTGCATAAGACGAGACCTGTGGTTGTCCACTGTCTTTGTTGCAAGTCCGAGTAATTTGCCTATCTCCTTGTTCGATTTGCCTTCCGCGATCGATTGCATGACTTCGATCTCCCTGGCTGACAGAGCTTGTGCGGATCCCACTTTTGGATAATCGATGGACCTCTTAAGTTTCGGCGAAAAGAAGCGCCCCCCAATGCTAACGGTGCGAAGCGCTACCAACAGAATCTCTAGCCGTTCGGACTTATGAACAATACCATCTGGCTCGGAGCGCAGCGCATTAGCCAGCACGGTTGCGTCCCATGTTCCAGTGAAGACTACAACTCGTATTTCAGGGAATTCTCTTCGAATGCGCGATATGACTTCGTGGCCGCACAACTGCGGTAAAAGAGGGTCAATAATGGCAATATTAGGAGACGTCCTTTCAAACATTCGAATCGCATCAAGGCCTGTATTGGCTTCGCCCACTACTTCGTACTCCGGTAGACGCTCCAGATAGCAACACAACAATTCACGAAAAGTATCGTGATGATCGACTATCACAATTGTGTGTTTTTCATCGTCCATGCAACGGTCTGCGCAAATAGTTACCTTTAGTTAATAACCCGCAGCTCGCATTTGAGGCGATCAGCTCGTAGGTAAGCGGCGGTCCGGCTCTAGACACAGTTCTTACATCCGCGAGCCACCTGTCTCGCGTTGACCTCCGAGAGATTGCGGCAGCAGCGAAAGGCGCGAGAAAAGAAAGTCAAACACGTAGCAATAATAACTTAGCATAGGCACAATAAACACAGAGGAGGCTTCTGGACAATCGATTCTCGCCTTCTTTAGCGTCAACACTGTTCCCCAAAGAAATCAAACTTCAGCCCCTGCCGTTGCTCGCCTTGCCAGCGGGATCCTCGGCGGACGGGAGCGCGCTGACATCACGCTTTGTTGCTATAACAACGAACATAGTTGCGAATATTGTTGCATAATTCAGCATATTATTACACAATTCAATGACGATGAGATATGGCGAGTACTACGGAGGTTTGGAATCAGCTTGCAGCGGCGGCGCAGTTGGTGCGTTTTCGACCGATGCAGAGTTCGCCGCCAAGGGCTGCCGATGTGGTTGGTCTGTATCTGGATCCACCGGAGAACGCTATTGTTGTTTCGGTCGATTAGTTTAGGAATTACTCTGACGAGATCTTTCTTTCCTCCATTGCTACGAAAAGCTTCCGCTGTCGCCACTGAATTGCCCACGACTGCCTCCGCCCGGTTGGCCAGGGAAACGATTAAGCGCCGATTGATTGCGCTGAAATGGTCAACAGAGAGAATGTCGTGGAGATGAAAGCAAAATTTTTTACGGAGTACGAAAGCGAGCACAGCCCCTACAATGAGTGCTTTGGCCGTATTCGCGTACAGCAGGTCGAAATCTTTCGCGATTCGCAGGGCGCGCAATATCAGCATGACCATCCCAGGCGTAGCACGCAGGTAGGCGAATAAGCGCGCGCCCTTATCTACCCGGGCCGCCATTTTTGGCAAAGTAGCAATATGGACGGTTATCTTTCTGTCACGGAGTAATTCCGCAAATGGACCATCCTGAAAAAGCAGCACGGCCGACCGTTTTCCGGCGAACTCCGCTATGTCTGCCAAACAAAGTTCAGCTCCGCCCAGTTCGCCCGACTGATCTAAAAATAGAATTACCGGGAAAGATTCACGATAGTGCACGACAGTTTTACAGTGCCAGGGAAAATTGAAAAGGCGCTGACCTCCTATCGGCCTAGAACATTTCTAAACCATTACCTGCATTGATCACAAATCCTTAGCTTGCCATGTATAGCCCGTCCGGCGACTGCCGGATGCGCGTCGCTACTTGCAACGTGTGATTTTTGCGCGTCAGATAATTAAGGTGTTTCCAGAGTTATCTTTCGACAATAGAAGGCCTCCGCGCGTCCCGTGGCCGAGGCGCACTCGATTCCCCGGATGCGGTGCATCGCCTCGAAGGTGTCGCCCGAAAACCAATGTTTGCTCGTCTGGGTCTTGAAGTGCTTCAGAAGCAATTCGACCTTTCGCGCGCAGACTTTCTCGGAGAGTGGCATGAACACGTTGGGACAGCCCAGATCACCATCATACTTAAGGATTTCGTATTCAAGGATCACGTGATTCCTGAACGTATTCCAGGCTAAATCGGACAAAACCCGGTGATCTTGATGCCGGTCGTCGCGGTGATGAGTAAAGACAACATCCGGATCAATTTCCGCCTTGATCTGCTCACACCAACCCTTGATCGCCGGCCATTCGCTGGGGAAATAGCTCTCACGGAATGATCCGATCTTGATCTTTTTCCGCGCAACCCCGGCCAGGAAATCGTCCGCACTGTGGCGCGCTTCTTCGACACGCGCTCCCGGGGCACTAAACACGACCCAGAGAATCTCCAAATCAGGAATCTGTCCGGCCAACTCAAGCAGTGTGCCGCCCGCGCCGATCTCGATATCGTCCGAGTGGGCACCAAGACAGAGTACGCGACGCACTGACTCAAGAGAGAATTGCAACATAGTTTTCAATTTTGAAGGCGGGGCTCCGACTCCGGGATTTTTTTTTGCAATGACCCCCCTATCTCGAGAAAAGCCCCGATTTAAAAAGGGCCAGCGTAAGGACGATGTCATGCAGGCAGCTGCGCGCTTTCAAAAAGAACCATCAAGAAGGAGTGGTCTTGATTGGCGTGGCTCAGGAAAAGGCGCGTGTGCCCCGGACGGTGCCCTTTGGCAACAGCACGATCCCCTGGATCGATTACTGCAGCGCCAACGTGAACTTCTACTATTTCTACTGCCTGGATGAAAACTTCGGACCGTCCTTTATCAAGTTCTGCTCCTATTTTCCCTATACGGCCAAGCTTTGTATCAATGGGCACGAGTATCTGAAGTGCCAACTCGAGCACCGAAGGATCGATTATGAGCCTTTGGACAACGGCATCTGCTGGTGTGAGGACCTGCCGGCTGCTGGAGCGTATCTGCGATCACTTCGATGAGCACAAGATCGAAGCCTTTTTCCGCAAATGGTTGCGCCGACTACCGCATGCCTTCAGTTCCAGAGACCGCCGGGAGGGTTATCGCTACGATTCATCCATTCTGCAGGGAGAGTTTGTTCTCACTCAGATCTGGGACCGGCCCGCGAGCGGGCGCTGTTTCTTTGAGGAGGTCATTCGCGAGAACAGGTGCAGTTGCTCTTTGGCCGTAAGCTGAAGAAAGCGACTGTAGCCGACGGCCGATGCCGCACGCGCATTATCACTGAAGGAGTTGTCCCTTGCCTGCACATCTATTACAAAAGCACCCACTCCAAGCAGTATCACAAAGCGGCTGGCGCAACTTTTGGATCCGCCTTGGCGTGCACCTCCGCGCCGCCGAATTTCGAGAGATTCGTCTTTAGAGCCCCATGTTGCCCGTTGGGATAAATTTCGGTTCGAAAAATCGGGATTTCTTTGGGAGCATCTACACCAATTTTGACGGCATCGCCATCGATTCGGGTGATCTTAATATGGATAAGATCACCGATAACGATACCTTCGTTGACCCTTCTGGATAAAATTAACATCCTAATACCTCAGTTAAAATACGCTTTTGTTTGCCCGTTAGGAATTAGAGAGGCGGCCTTCCTCGGAGGCGGTTTATGGAACTATCTTTCTGCTAGGCTGCGGAAGATCCGAGCCTCTGGTAACCCGACGATGTCTCCACTGACAACGAAACAATCGAATTTTTCCAAGCCTATTCTCCCAAGCCCGTTCATGACTTAATCGCCGGGCGTATCATGATGTCCGTTACCTCCGCCGTATCGGGCAGAGCAAGTGCATGAATGACCATGGCCGCAACCTCTTCTGGCTGGAGCAAGATTTCCGGCTGGTACTGCCGTCCTTCCGCCAGGAAAAGCGAAGCTTGGAGCGGAGTTGCCGTCCGGCCAGGAAAAATGCTAATCACACGGACGCCGCGCGAATTGACCTCCTGCCGGAGTCCATCCGCTAGCCCCTTTAGGGCGTGTTTGGTTGTCGCGTAGGGAACGGTGCCGGTGGCGGCATTGTTAACGATGCTGGAGTTCACGAACACAATCTGTCCTCTGCTTGCGCAGATTTCGGGCAGGAGGTGCTTTGTCAGGGTAAAGGGCGCTAGAACGTTCACGTTTAGCAATCTGCTGAACTGCTCTTCGCTTGACTCCTCCACAAGTGAAAGAGTCATCAAAGCTGCACTGTGCACCTGCAGGCCTACAGGGCGCGCTAACTCTCTGACTCGCTGAGCGATGCGGGCTATGCCCTTCGGGTCGCAGAGATCAACTGCTATCGGGATTGCCTCCGCACCAGCCCCACTCACCAAATCAGCGACATTTTGCAGCTTACTCAAGGTCCGGCCGACAAGGCAACAGGGCACACCGCGACCGGCTAATTGGAGAACAACGGCACGCCCGATGCCGCTACCAGCACCCGTTATAACAGCAAGACTTTGAGTTAGATCGCGCGTCTTCGGGCCTTGGTATTTGCACTGTTTGGTCGTCACGACGTTCAATGGTTTCCGTTCCACACCATCCATGGCGCATGCCCGCGGCTATACAGATCCTCAAGCTCCTGCATCTCCTTGAATGTATCCATGCAGGCCCAGAAACCATCGTGGACGTGAGAAAGAAGTTGACCCGCTGCGATGAGCCGGCGAAAAGGCGCTTCCACCAATTCGTCTCCGTCCTTCATGTATTGGAAGATTTCTCGACGCAACACGAAGAATCCCCCGTTGATGCGTGCTCCGAAGTTGGCGATATGGTCGATGCTTTTGACGATACCGTCTCCATCGACGGTAATCATGTGAAAGCTTGCTCTCGGCTTCACACTGACAAAACAGGCCAGCCTTTTACTCTGCAGGAACTTTTCTACCAAGGCGCAGAGGTTAACGTCAGATAACCCATCAGTGTAATTGGCTAGGAACACCTCCTCATGTTGCAGGTGCTTCTCTACCGCCTTCAGCCGCTGTCCGATGTTCGAAGTGAGACCCGTATCCACAAAAGTGATCCGCCAATCGTCGATATCGCTGTTTAACAATTCGAGCTTTCTGCCGCCGCCGGAAAGTACGAAATCGTTTGATACGCATTCGTCATAGTGACGGAAGTAATTCTTGATCACATCTGCCTTGTATCCCAGGCAAAGGATGAAATCCTTGTGCCCGTAGTGGGCATAAAACTTCATCACGTGCCAGATAATCGGCCGGTATCCGATTGGCACCATCGGCTTGGGCACAGTCCCAGAATACTCGCGCATGCGCGTCCCCAGACCGCCGCAGAAGAGCACAACCTTCATAATTGTTTTTTAGTTTTACGATTCGTTTCCGATGAACAGCTTCAATCCAGAACCCGCGCCACCGGAATGGGCACAATGAACTTTGCTCCCCATTCGCGGGTATAGGCTAACTGCACCACAATCTCGTCTTTAAGATTCCAGGGCAGGATCAGGATGTAATCCGGGCGACAACTTCCGATCCGTTCCGGCGGGTAAATCGGAATGTGCGTACCGGGGAGGAAACGACCATGCTTGTATGGGTTTCGATCAACGGTGAACTCCAAAAGGTCTGTGCGAATGCCACAATAGTTCAGAAGCGTGTTCCCCTTCCCTGGCGCACCGTATCCCACCACGCGTTTTCGCTCTCGACGCACCCTAATAAGCAGCTCAAGCAAAGCTCGTTTTGACTCCATGACCTGCTCCGAAAACGTCGCGTAGGTCTCCGCCCGGTCCAGGCCGATGGTTAGTTCGCGTTCCCGAAGGCTCGTGACCGCCGGGCTTATCGGCTTTGAACAGTCTTCGACGTGGCGAACATAGATCCGAATCGATCCCCCATGCGTGGGAATCTCGTCGGCATCGAACAGAACCAGACCATGAGCCGCAAAGATCTTCTCAACAGCAATTAGCGAAAAGTATGAAAAGTGCTCATGATAGATCGTATCGTATTGGTTCTCAGCCATGAGCCGCTCCAGATGCGGAAATTCCAGGGTGGCGACTCCCCCTGGTTTGAGGAGAATTCGAATACCGCCCACAAAGTCATTGAGGTCCGGTACCTGAGCGAGCACGTTGTTGCCGATCACGAGGTCTGCCGCCTGACCCACCGCGACCATCTTCCGAGCAGTCTGACGTCCGAAAAACTCAATCAGGGTGGGAACCCCCTTTTCCTCTGCAACTTTGGCGACGTTACCAGCCGGCTCCACACCTAGAGCGGGAATCCCTTTCTGCACAAAATACTGTAAAAGGTAACCGTCGTTACTAGCTAGTTCTACCACCAAGCTACGCCCTCCTAGGGCAAGCCGCTGCGAGATCATGTCTACGTAACCCCACGAATGCTTGAGCCAACTGTCGGAATAAGAAGAAAAATAGGCATATTCCGTAAAAATGTGCTCCGGGCTTACGTAGTCGCCTAATTGCACAAGGTAACACTCTTGGCACACCATCACGTGAAGCGGGTAGAAGGCCTCCATCCGGTTGAGCTGTTCCGCCGTGAGATAGCTCTCGCACAACGGCGACATACCCAAATCCACAAACGTGTGCCGCAGCGGTGCCTGGCAGAAACGACAGTGCGCGACGGCCGAACGCCTCTTTGCCTCCTCTGCTCCCATCTCCACATCGTCGAGTTCGATTGTGTTGTTCATATTGCGAGTCCTCAGATTGTCGCGAGGAGACCTGCCTCGCGGAGCGCATCGGCGGCCTGGCTGATCTGGTCAAACGGCGATCCGGAACGAATCGCAATGTCGAGGAGATCATGATTGCCGTCTGAAAGGTTCAAGACCCAGAGCATCGCCATTTCCCTTGCTGCCGCATCCTTTGTACCGCCGATCTCCCGGTATAATCCGCGCCGGCCAAGCTGGGGTTCGCATTTTGGATTGAGGTTTAGGTAGCGGGCATTTTCCTCGAAGACCTGGACGACGCGCAACAATTGCAGGAACGACTCTCCGAGCGAAAGTGGGCTGACGAGGGTGAGGTCATCCGCCGAGGTATGGTATTGGGGATAGCAGCCGTTCGGTGTACGCATGAAGCATCCTATTGGCAAGTCAATCCCGGGAGAGCAATACTGTCGCTCGTCATATCCATAGGGAGAGAACTCCAATACCTCGAACTTGTAGCCGCTGTGGCGGAGCACGTGTTCGACCACTCGGTCAACACCTGCGTTCCCCCGACGGCTTCGCTTGTAGGTGAACGGTCCGGAGTCTCCAACGCACGACAAAACAAGCCCGTGTTTAATCCGCGGCAGGATAGATTCGTTCCTCGCCAGCCAGGTAATCGAGCCGATGGTGCCGGGGACCCACAAAAACCGATACGAATGACGCAGCGAAACGCCTCGAAAAAGGCGCGCCAATCTTGCCGCGGTGGTCGTACCCGAGAGATTGTCGTTACACAGCGAGGGATGACAGGCATGACAAGAAATCAACACTTCAGCGTCGGTTGCACCCTGAATGCGGTATTCGCCGTATGTCAGGTGGCCTGCTTCAAGGCTCGAGTCTATGCAGACTTCATATTCCCTCTCCTCGAGGCGTTCCAGCTGCTTCTGACTCAGGCAAAATCCCCAGGCTTCCCGATAGTAACAGGTGCGGTAGGGAATCCAATCCGGCGTTTCCGGCAATGTGAAGAGGTAAGGTCTCAGTTCGGAAAGCGTCATCTTCTGCCGCACGGGAACGCTATAGTTCAGCACGTGTAGATTGCAGCGATGAAAATCCACGACGCGTTCACCCGCCTCATTTTTTATGTACGCGTCGCGGATGTTCCATTCCTTCGGAATAGTCCAGTCGAATACCTCCGTGCCGGTCGGGACCTCATGCAGCTCCAACGGGACTGAGAGCTGAAGCACGCGCAGGCTCTGTCGCACGCCGTTTCCCGTAATGCTCCGACAAATCGGATAAAGGGCCTCAATAAGCCTGTAGGACGCCTGGCCCTCCTTATACGGGTCAAAGGTTTGGATCACGTCGCGTAGAGAACGGCCTGAGAGATCCTCATTTTGGGATTGGCTCGTCATGATTTTGGGAGGCAGGCGCAACCCGAAAGGCGGGAGGTCGTATTTCCTTTTACGGCGGTCAGAAGTGATTAGTCAGACGGCACGGAGTGCCGTCCCCCTTCCTTAAAAGTCAACTTCATTTCAATAATGCCCAGGCTCTGTCTTGATCAGAAATCGAAGCGACTGGAAGCGGCCATTTTATGCCGAGCCGGGGATCATCGTAGCGAAGTCCCCTGCTCAGTTCGGGAGTATAGAAGGCGCTCATCTGATAGAAAACCTCGGTACCGTCCTCAAGAGCCTGGAATCCATGGGCGAGCAATTCAGGAATATACAAGGCAAGTCGATTTTTCGCGGTCAATTCGACAGAAACATGCTGTAAATATGTTGGTGAATCTGGTCGGAGATCGACGATCACATCCCATGCCGCGCCGGCGGTGCAGCGAACCAGCTTAACCTCAGACGACGGCGGTAGCTGGTAATGCAGTCCCCGGACAGTTCCCTTACGGGCGTTCCAGGAGGTATTGCATTGAACAAAGCAATCCAGCAGACCCTGTTCGCGAAATTCGCGGGCGCAGTATGTACGCGCAAAGAGGCCCCGACTATCCTCATGAAGCTGAGGCTCGATGATCCAGGCACCTTCAACGTTTGTCGGGATAAATTGCATTTAGCTTCTCCAAAAGAAATCCCTGTTAATCTGGTGCGTTTCCTACGCGGGCACTGGCCTTGTCGGTTGCGGGAGCCCGAGTCCGATAATCACCTCCGGAAACACCATATACGCTGCTTGAGGACATGTATACAAACCGCTGGACGCCTGCCTTCCGGGCAACTTGGCGGGCCGAAGGAAACGGCACATCCCCGGAAAACCTCGTCAACAATCTCTGCGATCATGTTCCGTTATTCAAGAAAGGCATAACGAACTTCTTTAATGAAACCGCCCACGACTTTTTCCTAATTGCGACCTGGTAAGTGGCTCCAGATCCGTGACGCTCGCTTCGGCATGGAGGGTGCCGCCCATCCACTCGATGAGAATTTCGACTCGCTCTCGAGCGGTGTTGAGTCGCGTGACCAACGCCTTTAAGCCCTGCAACGGCCCTCGGGTTATCTCAACTTCCTGTCCTGGTTCGAGTGCGCAATTGGTCTCCACTATTTCATCTGTGCCGGTGTAGGCTATAATTTCGCTGATGAGCGCGCCAGGCAAAAGTGCGAGACGTTCCCCGAATTGAACGAAGCCGCTTACACCGGGTCGTTGTTTGATTTGGCGATGGAGGGTCCGATAATCAAATCTAGCAAACAGGTATCCCGGAAACATGGATTCAATGAACCAGACAGCCCCTCGCTTCGTAGATTTCCGGAAGCGTACCCGAGGACAGAAGACCTCCACTTCAGAGATCTGCCGCAGGCAAGCCGCTGCGATATGTTCCCGCTTTGCCCGAGCCCTCAGACAGAACCACGAGTCCATCGGTTGATTAGTGGTTAGTTCAGAAGCGGTTAAAAGCATGGCAAACCCAAGTTTTTACACTGACAAATTTTTAGACAAGGCACCGCCGTTGGTCGCGGCCTTTCAGTCCCGATAAAAAAACTATAATATGTCCTCAGCGAACAATCAGTTCGGTCAGATATTCACAACATCTACTTGGTTTTTGATTGTATCTAGTGTCATGTCCCTTAATCACGTCGAAATAACAGCCTCGTTGGCAATCGCCTATTGAAAGCTTCCTTCTCGAACCACTTCGGAGGTTAGTTCCCCGAAGAAACGCTCGACAAGGTTCAGCCACGAGTCGCCAATGCTGAACCACATTATCGACAATGAGGTGCAGATCAAAGCTCCTTAGTTAGAAGCCCTGCATCAAGGCATTGCAGAGAGCCCAAGGCTGGCTCCAAAACCCCGATGGTCGCGCCCTGAGCGGTTTTGCTCACGACTATAAGCGTGATGGAACAACGAGGACATCCAGGCATGCTGAGGCAGCGTCGTTCACAGTTGTGTATTGTGTTTTACTTACTCAATGGGATCGAGAGCTCAGTGTAGTAGCTCTTTATTTGAAAAACCCGGGCGCTAGCACGTCATTCGCAAGGCACAGAGGCGTTTGGAAAGTGTTCGACCAAGCTACCGCCCTTGGTCACCTCCTTTCGGTCTGGATCACATTTAGAAATGTCGTTCGTGAATACCGATCGACGAAAGGCCCACCCCTGGGCCCCACAGATTTTTTCGTCATAGAACGCCGCTGCACAAAGGCAGCGTGAATATTGATACGTATGCGCGTTTGATGAGAAGCTTAGTAAACATTATCCTGACACCATGCATTCCGCCTGAATTCCCTATCGCGCTACACGAGGGAGAGCTTCCGCCCACACGCTAACCAACCATTAACATTCTGCTAATCCCATCCTTGTTCCAGAAGTCGTTCAATCCCGCGTTAGGACTCCTCAACGCGAAGATCCTTCCCTGACATCTCAAAAAGCCTCGGATCGTGTTGTGGGACTAAACGCCATCTTTTGACAATCAACTTTGAACGAGGACTTCGTAAGAGTTCACTCCAACTTCTCTACCACCGAAGGAATCATTGCAGCTCTCCCTTCCGGGCGCACCTTTCCAGGATGCACTCCGCCCTCAACATTCGCTCGGGCAACGTATAACGGCGTTCCGTCGGCCTCACGCCCGAACACGACCGCACCGTCCGGCATTGTGCCCCCATTTGCGGCTACCCAGTTACCTGGATTCCTCAACACCTCATTGGTTACTATCATTTCTTGACCACCGAAAGGGATGCCAGCCCCTCCGACGTCACCGCGCACTTTCCTGGTTGTAGTCCACCGTTAAATCGTGCCCGAGCAACGAAGAGTGCTTCGCCATTCGCTTCATTCCCGTTTTCTGCTGCGCCTGCAGGGACAGCTGGTATCGCCTGATACATCTTTATTTGCCTTTCCTTGGTTGTCTTGAGAAGCTGGTTAAGCCTAATTTATGCCAAGTCACAGGACGCATGAGGAGCCGCGCCCAAGCTACGGCATGATGTTGTACTCACAATCGGGTGATTCCGTACACATCACCCAGTATCTACTAACGACTCATCTGACTATAGCGCCTACTCTCACTATAGCGACTAATCTAACTAGCGTCGGGAAAGCGCACGGCTGTTATTTTACTTAGCACGTTGTCATGAATATCATTACGCTGTAACAGGATGCATCCTAGGTTCGGGGCGGAAATCCGGCCAGTGATTCCCACATCGTTGGCGCATAAAGTCGGCTTACATGATGTCGCCTTTGATGTCCAAAACATTTTGAATGATACTGCAATTATTTTTGCTGAAGGTTTCCGTAGTTGCTGAACATTACTGGGTCAAGTATACTTGCCTTTATTTGTTATAACATTTGGGTTGTCCACGTAGATCTCGAATTAATATAGAGTCTGTCCCAAAAGTGTGCTTTCAGCTACTGCTGTCCACCATGACCGTTACTTGGACAGTGTAGTCTTGTATTCAAGCGATTTGGTGGGGAGCGAGATCGACTTTCAAGATGAGGTTTGGGATCGAGAACTATGTAGACTCCCAGGCGACATAGTCGGCCTTTTCTTTGAGTCGAGTCACGAATCGGATCCCCTGCTTGGTCCAGCGGCTAAAGAGCTTGTAGTCAATATAGCCGCGGTCCATCACCACGATGCTGCCCTTCGGCAGACAATTTACAGCGAGTGCTGCTTGTTGTCGGCTCATGTCATCTAGTTAGAGATCTTGAACCGCGAATCGGCGAAAACGGGTTAGGGTAAAGCGCTCAAGATCCTTAGGGTTAATTGGGTGACATTTTGAAAGAGACACCTCTCTATGAATCCACTCGCAAAATCCCTATGGTGCGGCGGGTTGTCGGTAGATAGTTCGGCCCCAGGCGGCAAACGGCCAAATAGCAGACAAGTAACTGAGATGTTATGAAGTGTTCAGTAATAAAGGCACTGGCAGAGGTTCCGCAGATCCGCCCCGAACTGGCGTGGTACTGCCTGCGGTCGCTGCCTAAGCACGAGCATATCGCGACAGCGCATCGTCGGGTGCTGGAGGGCGTAACCGTTTTCTGTCCGCGGATCCGATTTAAGCGGGCGACCCGCCGGGGCAGCGTATGGGTTATCGAGGCAATGTTTCCTAGCTATTTATTTGGCCGCTTCAACCTGACGGAAATGCGTCGCAACGTTCTGTATGTTCACGGGGTCAGCGATATTGTACGGTTCGGCAATTGGTATCCGACTATCGAAGAGGCGACCTTGGCGCAATTAAGAGACCAAACAGGTGTCACGGAAGTAAAAGAGCTGATTTACGAACTCTCGCAAGGCGATCAGGTAAAGATCACGCAAGGCGTCTTTGTTGGACTGGAAGCTGTGGTCACACATGTTCTGCCGGCCAGACAACGAGTAAAGATTTTAATGGATTTCCTTGGCAGGAAAATGGAGACAGAAGTCGAGCACGCAAGTGTTCTGCCGCAGGTGGCGCACTCCGTCGCGGCGTAAAACATTGGGCCGATTGAGTCGAAGGATTCGTGGTTTGGGTTGTTCGGTGTTCGAATGGACATCGACCAAGGGCGGCAGCTTGTCGATCCGAGACCGCACACTGCGCTCGGCTCGAAACAATGCTCTTAACTTCGGTATTGCTTTTTGGGCCGCTGCTCGGCTTCTGTGGCGGCACAAACGAATGTGGGACCAAATTGACTTTATATTAGCAATTCAATGATAAGAACAGAGTCGGAAAGTGGTCCCGTGAGCCTTTCTCAGGGATAAAACCGTTTTTAACTTCATTTCCTTATAAAAAACATGGGCAAGCATGACTTATATGTTGTTGCCGGCGCCGGTGGCTTTATCGGCGGGCATCTCGTTAGAAAGCTGCGTGAAGAAGGTTTTGAAAAGATCCGCGCAGTGGACCAGAAACCGATCTCTGAGTGGTATCAGGTTTTCGACGATGTTGATAATTATGCGTTGGACCTCAAGAGGTTGGATGTTTGCCGCATCGCGACGACAGGCGCAACGTCAGTGTACAATCTCGCCGCCGATATGGGCGGCATGGGATTCATCGAGCGAAATAAGGCGGCCTGCATGCTCAGCGTGCTGATCAACACCCACCTCCTGATCGCGGCGCAGCATGAAGGCGCGCAGCGATTCTTTTTCGCCTCTTCAGCGTGCGTCTACAACGGCGAAAGGCAAATCAATCCGAACGTAACCGCGCTCAAAGAGGAAGACGCTTATCCGGCTTTACCTGAGGATGGCTATGGCTGGGAAAAATTATTCAGCGAACGAATGTGTCGCCATTTCCGGGAAGACTTTGGCCTGATCACTCGAACCGCCCGCTATCACAACGTGTATGGTCCGCACGGAACGTACGACGGCGGCCGCGAGAAAGCGCCGGCAGCCATTTGCCGCAAGGTAATCGAGGCAAAGCTTGCCGGCAACCACGAGATCGAGATCTGGGGGGACGGCAATCAAACCCGCAGTTTCATGTACATCGACGATTGCGTCAAAGGAACTCGGATGATCATGGATAGCGACTTTGCGGAGCCGATCAATCTCGGCAGCAGTGAGCTGGTCTCGATCAACCAATTGGTCGACATCGTTGAAGAGATCGCCGGCACCACGCTGAAACGGAAGTACAACCTGTTAGCTCCAAAAGGCGTGAACGGCCGCAACAGTGACAATAAGCTGATCCAGAAAGTCTTCCACTGGGAGCCTTCAACGCGATTGAGGCTCGGAATGGAACGAACATACAGGTGGATCTACGATCAGATTCTGCGAGGCAAGCCTGCCCTGAATGCGGCTTAAACAGAAGGCAGCAAAGGTCACAAAGGTAACAGATTTTGATAGGATGCCTGGATCCTCGATTTGATGGGCCGGATGAGACCGGCCTAGCATCTACCGACGGTCGCAGTTTACCCCTTCAACTCCCGAGTTCTGGATTCTGAATTCCTTCTCTGGCTGCTTTCTTGTGTCAAAGTTCATCAGGTCCATCCGTTGAGCCGACTGCATCCGTCCCCCGCCCTTTAGTCAGGCGTTTGCTGGGCACCTCTGCGCCGAAGACTGGTAAATTTCGAAACACCTCGCGAGCAAGCTTCTCGTGGTATTCCCAGTTGCTCGAGAGTTTGAGTTTCGTAAAAAGCCGCTTTCTTCGGAACCGGAGGAAACCTTTTAACGCTTAGCGCCCCAAACGGGGACTCTTTGGGAAGAGAAAACAATATCTACCTAACCGACAAAACTAATTTGCAATGAGTCGTATGGCTATAGCCGTTACACTTGGTGTTCACGATTCTGCAGTAGCTTCAGAATTCCAAGCCGTGCTAGATCGGGAGATCGAAAGACATCATTTTCCACCAGTTGGAGCATCAGGGAGATAATCTACATCTCACTCTAACCAGCGAACGAAAAGAAGATAGGAGATCAACATCATGACCGAAGGGATTCGATTTGGATTGAAGGAGGGACGATACTTGAGTCAAGGGAGGCACGGTACATCAGTTGATTTTCAGGCAGCATGTGTGAGCCGGCTTCTTCTATTTTGCATTGCAGGACTTGTGTCCGTTGGGATTGCGATTTCCGCGTCAGCCCAGTTGGTTTCAACGAATGTGGATGCTGCGGTGAGCTACATGGTTTCAAGCCGGGGTACGATGTCCGTGCTCGCGACGAAAAATCCGGAGAATGATCAATTTTCACGGGAGACGCAGACTTTAGAAAACAAGATAGATGGGGAGCCCATGCCAAACCTGAGTATTGGGGTAGAAATAGTTGGCGGCCTCGCGCTTTTCCTTTGGATACAGCGCTTTCGCAATTATTCGGTCTGATCGAAAAGGTGTAACGCATCTTTCGCCGGCTAGTTAAAACGAGGATCATTTAGTGGTTAGTTTTCGCCTCGCCGGCGGCGTTCGCCCAAATTGCTGACACATCCTTATCTTCAATATGGAAACCGTACAGAATGAGTCGCAGGAGCGGGGGTCGACCCGCAAATTTGACCAGCGGCAGTCGCGGACCAGGTTGGGTCGGCGCCAGCAGTTCGATATCCAACTTAGTCAACTGGTCGACGCTGCTCTGATGGTTCTCTCGCTCTGGCTTGGCCATCTCCTGCGTCAATACCTCGGAGAGCGATTTCCCATTCCCGAAATCGACTCATTCAACATGTTCCTGTGGTTGACGCTCACAATACCGTTCGGACCGCTCTTCCTTGACCTTCTTGGATTTTACAGATTTCCGCTCCAGAAAACTACCCTGCAGTCCCTTAGTCAGATCACCAACGCTCTGCTCTGCCTCGGAGTCTTGATCGCGGGCTGCGCACTCCTTTTCAGATTCGACATTCACAGCCGAGCTGTATTGATTTTATTCGGGTTAATCAGCACGGTGTTGCTGCTCATTAAAGAGCGGATTGTTGCCGGGTACCTTCATGCTCATACAGCGAGCGGGGCATATCGTGAAAAAGTCATTTTGATCGGTTCAACCGATGAAATCCGCCAATTCCTGGCGTGCGTCACACAGGAACAACTCGCGCTAATCGAGGTCGTAGAGGCCATCGACATGTCGGCTCAACCGACGTCGGAACTGGTGTGCGCCCTTCACCGGCATTCGGTCGGTCGAGTTATTTTTGCAACCTCTCGCACGCCTCTGGAGACTATCGAGCAGGCGATCGGGGCGTGCGAGGTCGAGGGAGTGGAAACGTGGTTAGTTGCTGACTTCATCCAAACCTCGATCGCACGACCGGCTTTCGACATCTTCGGAGCCCAACCAATGCTCGTCTTTCGCACGACCTCGGATCAGTTTTGGCCGCTTTCGATCAAACGCGCGATCGACTTTTTCGCAGCACTTGCCGGTCTCATCGTTTTGGCCCCCTTCATGATTCTGGTCGCCATCGCAATCAAGATGACTTCGCTCGGTCCGATAGTCTTTTCGCAAATGCGGTCCGGAAAACATGGGAAGCCATTCAGGATGTTTAAATTTCGCTCGATGTTCTCTGATGCCGAGCAGCGCCGGCAAGAGCTCGAATCTTACAACCAGATGAGTGGTCCGGTCTTCAAGATTAGTAACGATCCGCGGACCACACCGATTGGGCGATGGCTACGCAAGTACAGTATCGATGAGCTACCGCAACTGGTCAACGTCCTCATCGGGCAAATGAGCCTCGTTGGCCCGAGACCTTTGCCGCTCTACGAAGTCGAGAAATTCCCAAAACCAGCCCAGAGACGCCGGCTGAGCGTTAAACCCGGGATTACCTGCCTCTGGCAAATTAACGGTCGCAATGAAGTCCGGGATTTTGAAAGCTGGGTCAAGCTCGATTTGGAGTACATTGATAACTGGTCCATCTGGCTTGATTTGCGGATCCTGGTGGGGACTCTACCGGTTGTCGTACGGGGTTACGGGGCTAAATGAGTGATGAAATGAATGAGAATCTAAACCTGCGCGCAGGTCAATGGGTCGAGATTCGGAGCAAAGGCGAAATTCTGGGTACGCTCGACAACCAGAGTGAATTCGATGGGTTGCCTTTCATGCCCGAAATGTTCGCCTTTTGTGGTATGCACTTCCGCGTCTATAAGCGCGCTGACAAGACCTGCGATACCGTTTTTGCGATTCGCGGGCGCAGAATGGCTAGCGCTGTCCATTTAGAAACGCGCTGCAACGGGCAGGCTCACGGCGGGTGCCAGGCCAATTGTCTGATTTTCTGGAAAGACATTTTGTTGAAGCGTCTTGACAATGCATCCGAGAGCCGCGCCCCGGCGACTTTCAAGTCGGAGGTGATGCTCAATGGGACCAAATCGACAGGCGAATGTACCGAATCCGATGTGCTTGCGGCGACATGCAATTGAAGACTATTCATCCGGCAAGGCCTGCGCAGCTAGTGAGAGGCGAGATTTGGCGGAGCATCGGCTGCATATTCGAAACTCTTTCTCCTTATTACGACGGTACTGACCGGTATTCTTCTGATAATAGTCTTTGGTAGCGATTAATGCTCAAGTTCGGCTCTGATGGGTCGTACTGCCTCGTTCCCACGATATGGAAAACTTCGGCATTGTTACCGGTGCTGGCAGTGGAATCGGGCGAGCGATTGCCCTGGAGTTGGCTCGTTCGGGTGTAGCCTGCGCTCTTGTAGGCCGGACCTTAAGTAAGCTGCGGGAGGTGGCACGTTCAGCCCGTCAATATGGTGTCGAGTCCGTCCCGATCGTTGTGGATCTTCGTAACCTAGACGCATTGGATTCCTTTATGCGCCAACTCGGGCCGCTCGAAAGTCGTGTAACAGTGCTCGTACATAACGCTGCGGTCATGCGAGTTACGCGAGTAGAGGACGTAAGCGTCGAGGAATTTGGCGCTATGCTGACACTTAATCTGCTCGCGCCATTTATTTTAACTCAGCGTTTATTGCCTCAACTGTGTGCGTCCAAGGGGCAAATAGTGTTTATAAACTCCAGTATCGTAAACCATCCCTCGGAGGGGACCACCGAATACGCCGCCTCAAAACATGCTCTAAAAGGATTTGCCGATGGGCTCCGAGCGGAGGTCAACGCTTCTGGTGTTCGAGTAATAAGTGTTTATCCAGGGCGGACAGCCACCCCCCTTCAGGCCAGCCTTAGCAAAATCGAGGGGCGAATCTATTTACCCGAGACGCTGCTGCAACCCGAAGACGTGGCATCGGTCGTAGTTAACGCACTCTTGCTGCCTCGCACCGGGGAAGTCACAGACATAATGATTCGGGCTGCCTCCAAGTCCATGACCCAACATTCTATAATTCCCGATCCTAACGTCCTCGAAGCATTTGTTGGTAAGCCATGACTGCCATTGTGCCTGTCAGCGCCCATCAAGCCGCACCTTGGAGTCTGCGACCCCTCGCAGCCTCCTCTCCGTCCCTACGAACAAAAATCGCGGCTACGACGAAGTCCTCCAGGTCTCCATTGATACGTGAGGTGGTACGCACATGCTCAGAAAGCTTTGCGCGGCGAAAAAAAGCAGCCTTCAATTTTCGCGCAATGCTGGCGATGAACTCTAATACCAAAGATTTTGATATGATTAAAGAACCCGGAATGGAACGGGCCGAGCTGACCCCAGAACAGCCCGAGAAGAAAACGACCACGCCGTGCTGCCTTTTTTGTACGGCGCCTCTGCGTCGAACGTTCATCGACCTGGGCATGTCGCCTCTCTGTGAGAGTTATGTTGCGGCCGATGAACTCAACCAGATGGAACCGTTCTATCCGCTCCACGTGAGGGTTTGCGAAAAATGCTATTTGGTGCAGTTGGACCAGTATGTCAGCCCGGAACACATTTTCACTGAGTATGCCTATTTCTCATCTTACTCCGACAGCTGGCTCAGACATTCGTCGAACTATGTCGACACAATCTCACAGCGTCTCACCCTGGATGCCCGGAGCTTGGCCGTGGAGCTGGCGAGCAACGATGGTTACCTGCTGCAATATTTCCTGAAGAAAGGAATTCCAGCGCTCGGAGTCGAACCAGCCGCCAATGTAGCTAAGGTTGCCGAATGCAAAGGAGTGCCGACACTTGTCAAGTTCTTCGGTCGACAGACTGCGCACGACATGGTGGCAGCCGGCCAAGCCGCAGATCTGGTAATCGGGAACAACGTCCTAGCTCAGGTCCCCGATATCAACGACTTCGTGGGAGGCATCAGGATCTTGCTCAAGCCTTCCGGAGTCGCGACCCTAGAGTTTCCGCATCTCGTCCGGCTCATGCAAGAGAATCAGTACGACACGATTTATCACGAGCACTTCTTCTATTTCTCGCTCATTTCTGTCGAAAAGATTTTCGCTGCGCATGGCTTGGTGCTTTTTGATGTGGATGAGATCCCGACGCACGGTGGATCGATCAGAATTTATCTCAGGCACGCCGGAGACTTGTCTAAACCCGTGACGCAGTCTGTCCTGACATTGAGAGCCCATGAGCTTTCCATCGGACTGGACCGCATGGAAACCTACGAGAATTTTGCGGAGCAAGTCATCGAGTCAAAGCGCGCGTTATTGGAGTTGCTCATTCGCCTGCGGCGAGCGGGGAAGCGAGTGGCGGGATATGGCGCTCCAGGGAAAGGGAATACGCTACTCAACTATTGCGGCATCCGAACGGATTTTCTGGCATTCACCGTAGATCGGAATCCTTACAAACACGGACGCTTTTTGCCTGGTACTCACATTCCTATTTTCCCCGTAGAGCGGATAAATGAGCGGCGGCCGGATTACATTTTTATCCTGCCTTGGAACTTGAAGACCGAGATTGTTGCTCAATTGTTATATGCACGCGATTGGGGTGCGACGTTCATTGTCCCAATCCCGACGGCGCAGATTCTCGATTGAGGGGTCTGATCAGTTTTGAATGTTGAATCAGTAATTCTAAAACTAACCAACTATGAAAGTGGTTCTATTCTGTGGTGGCTTAGGTATGCGTATGCGGGAATATTCGGAGACAATTCCCAAACCTATGGTGCCCATTGGGTATCGCCCGATCCTCTGGCATGTCATGAAATACTATGCGCACTACGGGCACAAGGACTTCGTGCTCTGTCTGGGCTACAAAGCGGATGTCATCAAAAACTACTTCCGCAACTATGACGAATGTGTCTCAAACGACTTCGTGCTTTCTCGCGGAGGGAAGAATCTGGAGTTGTTGAACAGCGATATCGACGAATGGAGTATCACATTTGTCGATACTGGCTTGACCTCCAATATTGGACAACGCTTGAAGCGGGTGGAAAACCATTTAGAAGGCGAAGAGGTTTTCCTGGCCAACTACAGCGACGGATTATCCGACGTGAACCTGAGTGAATTAGTGGAAGGCTTTCTTCGGACCAAGAAAATAGCCTGTTTTGTTAACGTCAAACCAAGGGCAAGCTTCCACATTATTTCCGTCGATGAGGAGGGCGTGGTCAAGAGCATCGACCAGATCACCAAGTCCGGTGCGCGAATCAATGGAGGTTTTTTTATATTCCGACGTCAAATCTTCCGTCATATCAGCGAAGGTGACGAACTGGTGGAGCAGCCTTTTCACCGACTAATTTCGGAGGGACAACTAGTTGCCCACGCGCACCATGGTTTTTGGGCCTGCATGGATACTTTCAAGGAGATGCGGGAACTCGAGGACGTCTACAGCTGCGGCAACGCTCCGTGGGCAGTTTGGAATGGGCAGACAACCGGAGTGACCAGCAAGAATGGCGTACCTTTCGCGGGACATGTGATTTACAGCTGAGCTGTCAACACTCAGGAGGTCTACCCACGGATCAGAGAACAGGGATAGAGTCTACTGTGAACTCACATCCTCGGAATAAACCTCGCCCAAGACAAAACCCGACTTTGACTACACGGAATCAATTAACGGTGCTTGTAACGGGCGCCAGCGGCTTTATCTGCTTGCATCTTTGCCGCAAAGTGCTTGAGCACGGTAACGAGGTGCACGCCCTCTGTCGCTCGGAGCCGAACGTTTCTGATCGGCGATTTACTTGGCATAAAGTCGACCTTAGGGACGCAGAGTCGACTCGGAGGGTGTTTCGGAATGTTCGAGCTGATCTTGTTTTCATTTATGTTCTTACGCACAGGGAGAGCGTGGGGCTACCATTAGTGCTACCTACCTTCCAAGGAGAGTTGACCAGCATCGTCAACGTTTTCCTAGAGTCTTGCGGAGACGGAGTGCAGTCGTGTGATCATGGCCGATTCACTCGAGGAGTCTCTTTCTGGAGAAATTCCGCCCTCGCCATATTGCTGCGGCAAAAGGCCGCAAGCAGACTAGTGGGCGTGTGACATCTGCGTGGCCGGCATGCTATGGCTTCGGGTTGCTCCACCACCCGCTTTCTGCGCCTGGATGACCAATTTTGAAAAGATCAGAGACTGATTATTCCACCAATGAGCTCTCACTTCCTTGACTATTGGCATGTTATTAAGGTTCGTCGTTGGTTGATCGTTCTCATTTTTCTGTTGGTGGTGAGTTCGGTCGGCATCGCCACCTATTTCGCTCCCCGGGAGTACACTTCGGTTGCAACCATCGAGGTGCAGCCAGATATGACGCCGGTCCACCTGGTGCAGAATCAGATCGAGCCGCGAGCGCCCGAGGATACGAAATTCAGCCAGACCCAGATAGAGATCATTTTACGGAAAGGGGTGATGTATCCCGTAATTGATCGGCTGAATCTACAAGACAAGTGGTCCCGGAATGAGAAAAGGCTGTCCCACGAAGCTGCCTACGACAAGGTGCGTGCCATGCTAAAGCTTGACGGGGTCAGGAATACAAACTTGATTCAGATCGCCGTCAGCGCCCCTGATCCTCGCGAAGCCGCACTGCTGGCAAACACTGTCGCACAGATGTACATGGAACAGCGAATTGGCGAGCAGACGAGCATT
>Ga0306922_10000444_pt1 | contig 34242 bp, 34 predicted proteins | sample sta12Cox44000082_FD_203758 | JGI IMG/M metagenome (GOLD analysis project Ga0306922, IMG submission 203758) | Lab enrichment of tropical soil microbial communities from Luquillo Experimental Forest, Puerto Rico - statoxic.12C.oxic.44.000.082 (v2)... | ecosystem: Environmental > Terrestrial >... | reverse complement strand
CGAAATGCTTCGAGGAAGCGCTCATGCGGCGGCGCGCCTTTTTTCCTTTTCGATTTTACGGTGCGCTGCGCCGTCTGAAGCATTAAGCAACTTTACCTAAAATCGACGATGGCGCGCAAAAAATTTTTGTGTGACGCGCGTTTATCTTGCCCGCAGAGCAATCAAGGAGGGGCGGTTTCCAATCCGCCCTTTTCAAAACGGCGGACTAGAGACCGCCGCTCCTTGGTTACGCGTGTGCTACCCTATCGCATTGCCAGCGCGAGGCGACTTTGTCTCGGATTCTGTTCGCCTCCGTTCGACGGTACTTCGGCGGAGATTTGCTGTGGCGCAGTTAATTTCATTCCGACCAGCTTGCTCACCCCGCGCTCCTCCATTGTTACGCCGTAAAGAACATCGGCTTTGGCAATGGTGCGTTTGTTGTGTGTGATGATGATGAACTGGCTCTGCTCTACGAAGCGCTCCAGGACGCTGATAAAACGGTTGATGTTGCCTTCGTCCATTGCCGCGTCTACTTCGTCGAGAATGCAGAACGGACTCGGGCGCACCATGTAAATCGCGAACAATAACGCCACTGCCACCATGGACCGTTCGCCTCCGCTCAGCAGCGAGATGCTTTGCAGCTGTTTGCCAGGAGGCTTGGCAATGATCTCGATTCCACAGCTGAGCGGGTCGTTCTCATCCAGCAGGGACAGGTCCGCGCGTCCGCCGCCGAAAAGTTCCGTGAACATTTCCCGGAAGTTGATTCGCACCTGGGCAAACGTTTCGTCAAACAACTTTCTGGTGGTGGAGTTGATTTGCGCAATTACATCGAGCAACTCGCGACGCGAATTGGTCAGGTCGTTATTTTGCGCTTCGAGAAATTTGTATCGCTCTTCCAACTCATCGTACTCATGAACGGCATCGAGGTTTACCGGGCCCATGTTGTCGAGCTGCGTCCGGAGATCGGTGATCAGTTTTTGGAGGTCGGCATCGCCGAGGTGGATCGCGCTCTCCGAAAAATCCGCCGCGGTCTCGCCGCCATTCGTAACATCGCCCGCGGAGCGGTCGATCCGCCTTTTCAATTGCGCGCGCAAAACTTTCTCGAACGCGGGTCGATCGACTACAAACCCGCGAAGATCAATCTGGTAGCTGCGCGAAATATGCTCGGCGAGATTGTCGATCTTCATTTGCAATTGCGATTCGCGCACTTGTCGTTGAGCGCGTCGATCCTGCAATTGGCCCAATGAATCTCGCAAACGCCGCAAGTCGCCTTCACGATCGGAAATCGAGGAGAGTTGTGTAGCACGAAGCTCGGCGATTTTCACCGCGTTCGCTTCTGCATGCTCGCGCTGCGCCGTCTGACTCTTAATTAAGCCTTCCGATTCACGGGACTCCTCAGCCTGTGCAGCCAATTTCGCTTCGTACATCGCTATATCGGCTTTTCGAACAGCGATCAGTTCCACCAGTTCGGCCTCGCGTGCGCGCATTGATTCGTGTTGCGCGATGAAATTTCCATGGCGCTGGCGCTCGGTGGCGACGGCCAGCCGCACTTGATTCATTTTTTCGGTCAGTTCTTCTTCGCGCGCCGTGGTCTGTTTTTGTCTGGCTTCGAACGCACTCAGGTTGGCTTGCTCTTTCGCAAGTTCGTCCCGCGTTGTTTCCAGTTCGCGTTCAAACTGCGCGACTCGTTCGTCAGCCGCCCGCATCTGGTGCTCGAGCGCATTTTTGTCCGAGCGCAAATTGTCGATCTTGCGTTCGGTGTCGGCCAATTCACGCTGGAGCCGCGACGCGATTTCGAGCGCCTCTTTCGCTTCGTCGCGTCTCGCGCAAAGCGATTCGCGCTGTTTTACCAGCGCGATTTCTTCCTTTGCCAGATCGGCGATTTGCGCCTTGCGCTCGAGCAATGACGGGGCGCGCACTTCGCTACTGCCGCCGAAGACGATTCCTTCTGCGGAAATAAATTCCCCGGCGAGCGTGGCCATCGCCATCGCAGCCTCGCGCTTTTTGCATTCGAGCGCCTGTTGTAAATCCGAGAAAATGGCCACGTCGCCAAGCAACCGCCCAACGAGCGACGCGAGCGACGATGGCGCGGTCAATTTGTCCGTGGCCCATGCGAGCGCACCCTCCGGCAGACTTTTCCGTGCTGGTTTTTGCGCCGAGCCCGTCAGCTGCGGAATGAGTAACGCAGCCTGGCCGAGCTTCTTTTTTCTGAGTCGCGTGATGATTTCGGAAGCAACGCGCGCTTCTTTTAAAATGACGGCATGGAGATTTCGCCCCAGCGCAGCTTCGATCGCCGGAACGAACTTCTCATCGACATCGAGGTGCGCCACGAGTGAACCGGCAATCACCTCACGAAATTTGCCGGGATCGTTCAGACCTTTGAGGACAGCTCGCGAACCTTCAACCAAGCCTTCGCCTTCGTCATTGAGCTGACGCAAGACGTCCAGACGCGATCGTTTCTCTGCGAGCGTCCGCTCGACCGCCGCTAGATTTTGTTCCGCTTCGGAGAGCAGTCTTTCTTTTTCCCGCAAGCCCGCCTCGACAGCGATTGCGTCGCCTCGGCTCGTTTTGCCTGAGACAACAATGTGCCTGGCGAGCTTTCCGCGCGCTGTGGTTAGCGTTCGAATCTGGTTGGCGAGCTGTTCACTTTGAGCACGTGTCAATTCCCGGCGCGTTTTGGTTCCGGAGAGTTCCTCCTCGAGCGTCGCGAGGCGGCTTTCGGATTTGGACAGGGTGAGTTGCAGCTCCTGCAACTGCGCTCCGCGCTTGGTGCGATTTTTCTGGATTTGTCCGGCCAGCGTGGCGAGCTCGGTCAGCTCGGCATCCTTTTCTTTCAACTGCCGCTCGATTTCTGCGATCGCCCTGTTCCTTTGCTCAACCTCAGCGGCGTGCTGTTTACATTTCTTTTCCGCGTCACCGATGTCGCGCTGCGCGCGTTTGACCAACTCGGCGAATTCTTCCGCGCGCTGCCGGTTGAACTCAATGCGGTTGCGGTGCGCGGCGATTTCGCTTTCCAGTCGCTGTACCTCCCCGCGCGACTCGGCAATTTCGATGTCAATCTTGTCCAGCGCGCGGCGTTCTTCGGTCAGCGCATTTTCGCTGTTATCGATCTTCCCGCGCGCTGCGTGCTCGGATTCGGACAAACACTCGATTTCTTCGCGGCAAGCAGCGAGCTCGCTGTCGAGCGAATCAAGTTGTTTGCGGGCGCGCTGAGTTTCCAGCACGCGAAGATCCGCATGCAGCGCCTGGTAACGCCGCGCTTTGCCTGCCTGTCGTTGCAATGAACCAATCTGACGTTTTACCTCTTTGATGACGTCACCAATGCGTAACAGATTTGCCTCGGTCGCTTCCAGCTTGCGCAGCGCTTCGCGTTTCTGCGCCTTATATTTTGTAATTCCGGCCGCTTCTTCGAAAACTGCTCGGCGATCTTCCGGACGCGAGCTGAGGATCATGTCGATCTTGCCCTGCTCCATCATCGAGTAAGCGCTCCGCGCGATGCCGGTGTCGGCGAAAAGGCTTTGAATGTCGCGGAGCCGGCAGGGCGTTTTGTTCAGGAGATATTCGGAGTTGCCGTCGCGATACACGCGACGCGTAACGCGCACGTCGTGCCAGTCGATCCCGAGCTCTTCGGCGCAATTGCTGAAAGTGAGCGAGACCTCCGCAACACCCACGGGCTTGCGTGTCTCAGCTCCATTAAAGATCACGTCGGCCATCTCGTCACCGCGGAGTGATTTGGCGGACTGCTCGCCGAGTGCCCAGCGGACGGCGTCGAGGACATTGGATTTTCCACAACCGTTGGGCCCAACGATAGCGGTGACGCCTTCGTGGAAGTTGAAGGCGGTTTTATCGGCAAACGATTTGAAGCCGAGTAGCTCGAGTGATTGTAAATGCATTGTGGGCCACACCCCGGGCCTCGGCAGCGTCAATACAGCAGCCTTGCCTGGGTTACAAGCGGAAAATCACACAATTTGAAGGGGTTCTGCGCGAGCCCGGCCACAGGATATTGTGCTTCATGCGGGCGCGGCTCCAAATCAGCGCATTGCTTTCTCGCCTCCCCGCCGGGAAAGGGGTGGATGCGACGCTGTAATTACCCGCCGTTCGAAAGTACTACGCTCGACTGCGGAGCTTAACCCGCATTCTTGCTTTGGACAATTCCATCACTCAGGATGCGCCCGTGCCAGATAAAGGGCCAGCGTGGATACAGCAGGAAGAGCGCATCGATCATCAGTTGGTTCGCGGCATCGGGGTTCCTGCTCTCACCGCGAATATTGTCAGCTCGACAATCGGTGCTGGAATTTTCGTGATCCCAGCGACGGTTGCGAAAGGATTAGGCTCGGCTGCGCCGTTCGCATTTGTTTGTTGTGCGATTGCGATGGTCCTGTTCGTTACGTGTTTCGCGATCGCCGGCAGCCGCGTGTCATTGACGGGCGGCTTGTATGCGTATGTCGAAGTCGCGTTTGGTCGTTACGTCGGATTCCTCGCCGGCATGCTTTACTTTCTGACCGCGATCGGTGCAGTTGCCGGCGTTGTGAACGTGTTGGCAAACTCGGTGGCGCTGGTGGTTCCATTTCTCGGCAGCCCGATAATGCGCATCGTCGTGACGTTTGCCGTTTACGCGTCGCTCGTGTTGATCAACATCCGCGGCGTCCGCCAGGGCGCGGGTGCGGTGACCGTGATCACAGTCGCAAAGCTTCTGCCGCTGTTGCTGTTCGTTGGCGTCGGAATATTTTTCGTTCACCCGCCGAATCTTGCCTGGAGCGGCTGGCCCAGCAGCAAGTCGTTAGGCGATGCTGTTATCCTGCTGATTTTCGCCTTTGTTGGAATCGAGGTGGCCCTGATTCCGAGCGGCGAAGTGAAGAATCCGGCGCGCACAGTTCCGCGCTCGGCTTATCTCGCGCTCGTCGTCACGACGATCATCTACCTGATGATCCAGGTCGTGGCGCAGGGAACGCTTGGCGGCGAGCTTGCGAATTATCCCGAGGCGCCACTTGCCGAATCGGCAGCAAAATTTCTCGGCAACTTGGGCCGGATGATTCTTTTAACCGGAGCCAGCATCTCTGCATTTGGATTTGTGACGAGCGACATCCTGAGTTCGCCGCGAATGATCTTTGCTTTCGGCCGAGACGACGCGTTACCGCAGTTTTTCGCGCATGTTCACCCGCGCTATCGATCGCCAGACGTCGCAATCATTACTTATGCTACGCTTGCCTTCGCGCTGTCACTCAGCGGCACGTTCGAACAACTGGCGGTGCTTTCCAACGTCGCCGTGTTGCTGATGTACCTGCTTTGCTGCGCCGGCTGCTGGGTTTTGGTGCAACGCGATGTCCGATCGGATGGTGAGCCTTTCAATTTCCCTGGAATGAAAATTGTGCCTGCGCTGGCGATCGTCGCGATTATTTGGATTCTTACGCACGCCACCGCTCGGGAATTTGCAGTGACCGGAATAGTGCTCGCTCTCGCGTCGATTGTGTATCTGATTCGTGTCCAGCTACGGTGGAAATCGTAGGCAAACACGAAAAAGCGATTAGCTTGTCGCCATGCGTCAAAATTATCTTGAGGAGTTCTATTCCTTCCTGCGATTTCCAAGTGTCTCGACTGATGACCAGTACAAAGAAAAGCTGAAGCAATGTGCAGATTGGCTCGTGAAGAAGCTCACGAGCATCGGGCTGGAGACGCAGCTTGTTCCTACGAAAGGGCACCCGATCGTCTGGGCGCGTAACAAACATCAGCCCGGACGCCGGACAGTTCTGATCTACGGGCATTATGATGTGCAGCCGCCCGATCCTCTGGAGCTATGGGATTCGCCGCCGTTCGAGCCTGTTCTCAAAAACGGCTACGTATTTGCGCGCGGCGCGACGGATAACAAGGGCCAGATCCTTTCGCACATTGTCGGCATTCAGGAGATGATCGAACAAAGCGGCGATCTGCCGGTGAACATGCAATTGGTAATCGAGGGCGAAGAAGAAATCGGCAGCGTGAGTCTCCCGGGTTTCCTGGAGCAAAATCGCGACGCACTGAAAAGCGACGTAGCGGTTATTTCCGATACGGGAATGATCGCGCGCGGAACACCGACTCTAAGCTACGGGCTGCGCGGTGTGACCGCCCTGGAGATCAAGGTCACTGGGCCGAAGATGGATTTGCACTCCGGCGTCTTTGGCGGGGCGGTCGCGAATCCAATCACCGCTCTCGCGCAATTGCTTGCCACGCTTCACGATCGCGAAGGTCGTGTGGCCATCGCGGGATTCTACGATCGGGTTAAGCCACTCGAAGATTGGGAGCGCGAAGCGTGGCGCAAGCTTCCAGTCGATGGTGACAAACTGATTCTCGAAGAAACAGGCGTGCCCGAACTTTTCGGCGAGGTCGGGTACAATTCGATGGAGCGTATTTGGGCACGTCCAACCGCTGAGATCAACGGAATCGGCGGTGGCTATCAGGGGAAGGGGACAAAGACTGTCATCGCCAGTCATGCGATGGCTAAACTGACGTTTCGTCTCGTTCCCGAACAGGAAGGCGATGAGATCCTAAAACTGGCGAAGACGCATTTGCGAAAGAATCTGCCAAAAGGCGTGACCATGGAAATCGCCACCGGTCACAGTGGCCCGTGGTATCTGACGGATCCGCATTCCCAACTCGGTGAGGCGGCACAGCGCGCGTTGCGCAAAGCTTTCGATCGCGACGTAGCGCTCATTCGCGAAGGCGGTAGCATCCCGATCGTCTCGCAGTTCCGCGGTATCCTCGGCATCGAAACGCTGCTGATGGGACTTGCGCTGCCCGATTGCCGCGCGCATTCGCCAAACGAGAATTTTCCGCTCGAAAATTTCGAGGGCGGCATCCGTCTCAACAAAGCAATCCTTCAGGAGTTCGCATAATGTCATGTCGACCGAAGTGGAGACATCTCTCAACGATCGAACAGGACTTACAGCGATAATCCGAGATTCCTCGACTTCGCTCGGAATGACAGCGGGATGAAATGGCTTCTCATGGTTGCGATCTTGTTTGTGGTTCGCCCCGCGGTTCCAGCCGAAGAATCGTTAGGCGCAAAAATCAAAAAGGCTTTTGCACCTGTGCCAACGCCAACTCCGAGTCGCAAGCATCGAAAAGAGAAAGCCACGCCGACTCCGTCACCTAGCGCGTCGCCAAAACACAAAAAAGCTTCACCGACCCCGTCTCCCACTGCGACGCCGAAGAGCAAATCAAAACGAAAAAAAGCGAGCCCAACACCAACACCCGAAGAAAGTCCATCGGTAACTGCAGCAGAGACGCCAGCGCCTTCGCCGCCTCCGCATCCCGCCTCGGGAAAAAAAGCCTGGCCTAACGTCACTCTTTCGCCTGATGAAATAGCGGAGTACGACAGTTACCCGCCAAAAGTCCGCCAGATCATCGATGCAGGACTCATGCTAACAAAACAAAATCTCGGTTACACCTATGGCTCGGCCGATCCAAAAAACGGCGGAATGGATTGCTCCGGTTTCATTTTTCATGTGCTTCAGCAAAACGGATTTCCCGATGTGCCGCGCGATTCCAGCCAGCAATATGTCTGGGTGCGCAAGGCCGGAAATTTCAACGCGGTCCTGAGCCGCCACGAAGATTCATTCGAGCTCGATGCACTTAAGCCCGGCGACCTGCTCTTTTGGCGCGGCACCTATAACATCGATCGCGATCCGCCAATTACGCACACCATGATTTATCTCGGTCGCGAAAAGCGAACGAACAAGCGCGTCATGATCGGATCAAGCGACGGTCGCACATATGATGGCAAGCAACGTTGGGGCGTCAGCGTATTCGATTTCAAAATGCCACCGCCACCTCAAAGTGGCGACGCCAAGATCAGCCCGGTCTTTGTAGGCTACGGAAGAATTCCGGGCTTAAGCGAAGATTAAAAATGCCCAAATTTTTGGAAACGGCCCCGTTCACGTTCATCTAGTGTGCGAACCGTATCCGATCAGCGACAATTTCGCATGCATAACCGCCAAATGGCCCATGTCTAGTGGCGTCTACGACACCTGTAACTTCAACTAAGCGCTTATCGTATTGATCGTACGACGCTCGGATTGTACCGAAGGGCGACGAAAATTTCGCGCTTTAGATCGTTAGCAGTTTTAACCCGGCGGCGATTATACAGGGCAAAACGATCACCCACAACGTCCGCATCGCGACGATACGAACACGCTTGTCGTGGTACGCACGAGGATTGCTGACTACGTGCTGAAACTGAGAATCTGGGCTATTCGCCGCGAGTGCCATGATGCTTACCAGGCATGCCAGCAACATCACTCGCAAAGATTGAACTTTATCGCTCACCCTCAGTTTCCACAGGCGTTGGAGATGATCGCGCATCCATCGCTGACACTTGCCGAAACACGGGAACGATGAACGCGACGTTGATACCCCATAAATGCGATGGCGAGCAGAATCAACATGACAACGAGCACGACGCGCTGTTCGTTTTTCGTGAGCTCGAAAATTCGGAACACGCGTTTCATTTTTTGGCGTAACGAATTGGATCGGTTATTCCGGCTTCGCGAAAACCTTTGAGCCGCAACAGGCAGGAATCGCATTCGCCGCAGGCGAGACCTGCTGGTGTTGGATCGTAGCAACTGTGGGTGAGCGAAAGATCGACGCCAAGCTCGACGGCTTTGCGGATGATCTCGGCTTTGGAGAATTTGATCAGCGGCGTGTGAATTTCGAAGCGGCTGCCTTCGACACCGGCTTTTGTCCCGAGATTGGCGAGGGTCTCGAACGCTTCGATGAATTCCGGCCGGCAATCCGGGTAGCCGCTGTAATCGATTGCGTTCACGCCGAGAAAAATGTCGCTAGCCTCAATTACTTCCGCCCAAGCTAGAGCATATGCGAGGAAGATGGTGTTGCGGGCGGGCACGTAAGTGACTGGAATCCCGCGCGCAATTTCTTTTTCCGAACGCTTTTTCGGCACGTCGATATTGTCAGTGAGCGCGGAGCCGCCAAAAATGCGCAGGTCGATTTTTGCGATGCGATGTCCTTTTGCGCCTAACGAGTCGGCGATGTGGCGAGCGGCTTCCGTTTCGATTTGGTGCCGCTGGCCGTAATCAAACGAGAGCGCGTAGCCTTCGTAGCCTTCCATAATTGCGATTGCCAGCGTCGTGGTGGAATCAATTCCACCGCTTAAAAGAACGACTGCGCGCTTCATGGGGAGAGCAAATTCGAAATCCGAAATCCGAAATTCGAAACAAACAACAAATCCAAAATCCGAATATTCAAAATGATTGCGTCAGCAGTTTGAGAACTTCGAGCTTTGATAATTCGGATTTGTTTCGGATTTCGATATTCGGATTTCGAATTTCATAACTCGCCAGCGAGTTTGCGCCTGTCCGGATACTCAGCGCGAACAGTGAGTGCAATGCCGCCGCGCGCGGAGAATTGCGCCGTCACGATCACTTCACGCGGTGCACAGGCTTTCATGAAATCGTTCAAGATACGGTTTGTGACCGCTTCGTTGAACGCGCGTTCGTTACGGTACGAAGCAAGATAAAACTTGAGCGACTTGCTTTCGACGCAGAGGCGGTCGGGTACGTAATCGATATCAATTCGCGCGAAATCTGGTTGGCCTGTGACAGGGCAAACGGACGTGAAATCGTCGGTTTCAAAATGAATCTGATAATTCCGGCGGGGCGCAGGATTGGGGAAAGTCTCAAGGTGCGCCTCCGCCGGGCAGGCGGGCAGTTTTGCATCGCTTCGTCCGAGCAACGTTAATCGGTCTGCGCGTTTTGGTTTTGCCACGGCGAGATCAAAGTTCGCCCGGAGGCGATTGAGGTCAATCGCCGCTACCTTTTTGAAATGCGCGGAGATTGGCCGCGGCGTCCGGATATTTTGCTGCGAGCGCTTCGACGTCACCGACTTCCACGTCAACTCGTTCCACGCCCGGCCATTCGGTACTCGCGCCGAGAAACCAACGCCGGCGCCCGATCACACGCGCAGTGTGAAATGTGTTTCCGGGAATCAAGAGCTGCACGCATTGTCCTCCGCGCAGGTCCGGTCCGACGAAGGCGTGTTCGCTTGTTCCGTTTTCGTGCAACATCAAAACCTCAATCGGATCGCCCATGTAATAGTGATAGAGCTGATCGTTGCGGATGCGGTGCACGCGCACCGGCGCATCGGGCGTGACCATGAAATAGAGTGCAGACCCGGCCGGCCGGCCATCAAGGAACGGTGCCGGGAGCCCACCGGGCGCGATCCGCTTGTTACTGATGAAACTCACGCGGACGAACCCACACGTCGCGTGCGGCTCGAGCTTCAGGAGAACGCGAATCTCCTCGGCAGTCAGATCGTCGGTCATCTGTCGCTTGAACATCGAACGCCGAACGCCGAACGTCCAACTCCGGGAGGATTCGCCAGCAGGCGGCCGAAGTTACATCGTCTGAATGGACATCAAACCTCAAACCTCAAAAGTCAAGAACCGCGTCGGTGTGATCGATGTGATCGCGCAAGACGCCAAGGCGAACGAAGTCGTTCTCGTGATGAATGAGCCTAACGAGTGGAACGGCTCGGACGAACAACTGCTGGCTTTGCAGGAGCGGTTCAACGCGTACGCCTCATTTCTGCTCGACGGAGAAATGGCGGAAGCGCATCCGGAGCTGGCCGGCAAGGCGGCGCGCATTGAGTTGCGTTGTGCGCACATGCCCGATACGCCCGCGCTCGAGTTGCTCGGACTCATTCATGATCAGCTGGCGTTTCAGGAGATTAAGTTGGAAGTGGTTGTCCGAAATGATCCGCCTTCGCGCAAGGCTACAGCGTGACCGGCGAACTCCCAGATATTGCTGCGGTAACGTTGCGTAAGGTCACGCTGCGGTTGATCCCATTCCTGTTCGTTCTCTACGTGGTAGCGTGGCTCGATCGGGTGAACGTCGGGTTTGCGGCGCTGCAGATGAATTCCGATCTGGGATTTAGCTCGGCTGCGTTCGGTTTCGGTTCCGGCGTGTTCTTCTTCGGCTACTGCCTGTTCGAAGTGCCGAGCAACCTCATTTTGCATCGCGTGGGAGCGCGTCGTTGGATCGCACGGATCATGGTGACTTGGGGCGCAATCTCGATAGCCATGATGCTTGTTCGGACCGCGCCGACTTTCTATATCCTGAGGTTCCTGCTGGGAGCTGCCGAAGCGGGTTTCTTCCCCGGGATCGTTTATTCCTTGAGCCTCTGGTATCCGGAGGCACAACGCGCTCGCGCGCTCGCAGCGTTCATGACGGCCGTCCCCGTGAGTGGCGTGATTGGCGGTCCGTTGTCGGGTGCGCTGCTGGAACTTAATGGAGTGTACGGGCTCGCCGGATGGCAATGGCTGTTTTTGGTCGAAGGAGCTCCTGCGGTGTTGCTTGGTGTCATCGTGCCGTTTTATCTCACCGACCGACCTGAGACGGCGCACTGGCTAACTTCAGCAGGGCGGAATTGGTTGGTTAACGAACTTGCGACCGAACGAGCCATCCGTAACGAGGCGCATTCAATTGGAATCTTGGCAACATTGACCAATCCGACGATCTGGCAGCTTGGGATTATCTTTCTTCTGGCTGCAATTGGTTTCTACGGATACTCGTTTTGGGCGCCGCTGGTTATCAAATCGTTCACAACGATCAGCGATCTCGGCATAGGCGTAATCCTCGGAGCGATTAGCGCGGTGACGATTGTTTGCATGGTGTTGAACAGCACGCATTCCGATCGTAGCGACGAGCGGCCACTCCATGTTGCTTCCGTTGTCGATCATGGGCGCAGGCTTTTTCGGTTGCGCTCTTTTGCGCGAACCGGTCCTGGCCGTCTTGTCGCTGACGCTTGTTCCGATTGGCCACTGCTCGGCGTATGGTCCGTTTTTCTCCATGCCGACACGGTTTCTGACCGGAGCACCGGCAGCGGCTGGCATCGCATTGGTGGTAACGATCGCCAACGTCGGCGGGTTTGTGGGTCCTACGCTTGTTGGTGCAATGAAGGATCGCTTTAGCACGCACAGCCCTGCATTCGTGCTGCTTGGCACGTGTGGCATCGTAGCCGCGCTCCTCGCTCTGCGGCTCCGGCACGTTGCAGCTCTGCGCAGGCCGCACACGCTTTAATGCGTCTTCAGTCGCGCGAAGAAATCCTCGAAAAGTGAGTCGTAAATGCGGTTGCGCTCGGGGTGATACTGCACAGCGCGAGCGAAGGGATATTTTTGCAGATGTATTTGCTCGACGATGCCATCGTGCGCGGACCACGCCTCAACTTCCAAATCGTTTCCGAGCCGTTCGATTGCCTGGTGATGTGCGCTGTTCACTTTTGAAAAGCGATGCGATGCGCGGTGCGAATGGCGCAGTGGTTGAACTTCGCGATCGCGTTGCTCCGGCAAATTGTGGCCTTTGATGTCGAGCTTCAATGTGCCGCCAAGGGCGACATTGAATACCTGGAGCCCCTTGCAAATGGCGAAGATCGGCAGGCCGCGTGCAAGCGCTTCCTGCACGGCTGCAAATTCCCAGCTGTCGCGTTCCGGGTCGATTTGTTTGTCCAGCACAGAAGGATCGAGAACTTTCTGCCGCAAAAATTCCGGCGAAATATCGGAACCGCCTGTGAGCAGGAGACCATCCATTTGGTCCAGGCGAACATTTCGACTTCTCGCATTCCAGACTTTGATTTCAGGATGCTTACGGAAAATCGGGCGAAACCATTTTGCATCTTTCGCTCGTATCCAGGTTGCCAGATTTGGCATCGGCGAATTTGCGACTTCTCATCGGGTATGTAAAGAGCACTTCGATGTCACACGTCGATCTTTCCATTACGTTAAATGAGGAAGTGGAAAGATTAAGCGCCGGAAGCAAGGCGCGTGCGATCGCAGTAGCGGTGCAGGATCTCGAGAGCGGTTTAAAATTTTCTCTGCATGGCGACCGGTGGTTCCATGCTGCCAGCACCATCAAAGTTGCGGTGCTCCTTGCGGTTTTTCGCGCGGCAGACGAAGGCCGGCTTCATTTGGATGACTCGCTACACGTGCGAAATCGCTTCATCAGCGCAGGCGACGGTTCTCCTTTTCGCCTCAGTCTCGACTCGGACGCGATGCCTGAGCTGTACCAGTCGGTCGGGCGAACGGCGAAAATTTCTACGCTTGCCGAGGGAATGATCGCCGCGAGCAGCAATCTCGCGACGAATTTGCTGCTCGATTTTATGGGCGTGGAATATGCGCGCAAAGTTCTGCGGGATGCGCAAGTGGACGGAGTGGAGCTGCGCCGAGGCGTTGAGGATCATGCGGCACATGACAGGGGAATAAACAATGAAGTGACCGCTGACGGATTGGTGAGGTTGTTGTCCGCCGTGCGCGGTGACTTTCTTCGTAACGAAAGCAAGGAACACGCGATTCGCATTCTCCTGGAACAACGATTTAATTCGATGCTTCCTGCGCGCCTTCCCGCCCATGCAGCGGTGGCGCATAAGACCGGAGAAATTTCCACTGCATGCCATGATATGGGCATTGTGTACTTGCCCGAACGCGAGCCGTACATCGCGGTCATCCTGACCGAATTTGATTCGGAAGGGAACGGGCGGCGCGAGGTAGTCGCAGCGATTTCTGGGACGATTTATCGATTGATCGTTGGGGGGGAGCCGAGAGCGGATGAACGCTGAGCTGTTGCAAGCGGTTGACGGTTTTGATTTGCCTCAGGAGTACCGCGTGCTCCTGCGGCCGGGTGAAGCGGAGACAGATTTCCAGGGCAATATTCATAGACTCCCGCGGTTCTTCTATGAAATCGGCAGCTGGCAGGAAGCGAACGCGATTCGACTTGCGCCTCATTTCACGCTCGCTGAATTGATGCTTGTTGATTGCCGTGAGGGGCGACTGCTCCTGAGCCAATTTCCGCATTATGTGCCGTGCACAATCGTTTTACTGGCGAGGTTTTTGGAAGATCTTCGCCGCGAAGTTGACGCTCCGGTTTTCATCAGCGCGAATGGCGGCTACCGGTCGCCTGCGCATCAAATTGGCGGCGCGAAAAGCATTCATGCCTGGGGTGCGGCCGCAAATATTTACCGCATCGGCGATATTTTTCTCAATGACGCAAAATCAATTGAGAAATTTGGATCCATCGCGGCATCGCTCAGCCCGGCCGTGTTCGCGCGGCCATTTGGTCCGGAGCGAGGCCAAACCGACGACCATCTCCATATCGATTTAGGATTTGTAAGCTTAACTCCGCGCGAATGCAGCGAAGCGGGTTGAGTTCCTGTTGAGGTATGAAGGATTTGGGAACAGAACGGGGTGCCCGGTCTTTTCGCGAGCGCGTGCTTGTCGCGGCACCGCCGCGCGCCGTGATCGGCTTGGAAGCGGAGTTCAATCTTTTGGTCGATGGACGCAGACGGCGTCCAGAGAAAGTGTTTGGCGATCCCAGCCGTCTGGTGCGCCGGCGAATGATTCCGCGAACGGGCAAATCGTTTCAATTGCCCGCTGGCGGCGCGATTTACTTCGATACAGGAGTCATCGAGGTCGCGACACCGATTGTTGAGCTTGAGCGCGGCTGTTGTTATCGCGCGACGCGCTTACTTTGGGAGCAAATCCGCTATTTACGAATGGAGCTCGATCACTGGGTCACACGAAACCGCTCCCAATGTCGCCTCCAGGGTTTTAGCGCGCACTATAATTTTTCATTTCCGAATGCGCGGAAATCAAAACTGCGCAATGCAACCAAGCTGGCGTATCTGCTCGCGCACATTTTGCCGGCGCCCGTGATTTTGCTGGCCGCCAACCGGCAGAGCAGCGCCGTTGGCGTCCGTCCGCGCAGGACTCGAGTCGAAGTGACGGCTGACTTCACGCCGGACCCCGCATTAATGCTGGCGACGTGCGCTTTCATCGCGGGTGCCGTACAAACAATTCTTCGCTGGGAAGATTTTGGCCTACGGCAATTGAACCGAAACGGAATTCCTCGGATCAGGCCGTTTCGTCTGCGAAAACATTCATCGCGTCGAGGTTGGCGCGTGACGGCCGATTCGTTAGGCCGAAATCCATTCACATCGGACATTAACGCGCCGCTTTGGAAATTGCGCGACGGGCGACTACTTAGCTTGCGCGCGATCGCGGCAGAAATCTTGACGCCATTTCACGAGCGAATTCGGCAGATCAGCGATTCCAGCACGGTGGAGCACATCGCTGCGATTTTTGATGGAGATGCCCGCTCATTACTGGACTTCGAAAAGCGCCCCGAACCTTACGACGATGTGGGGCGTGCCATTGATTGGGGCCGTCGCCGGATGCGACGCTGGTCGCGCTCCAAATATGAGAAGGTCATCCATCGGGTGATCGCGCGCGAACCGATGCGTATTGCGCAAAAACAGTATCGGGTGGACCGGATGAATGGCTGGTATCAGGTGGAATTTCGAGAAGTGGGAACCAAGCGGCGTCGGACATTTAATCTCGACGAGCTCGTGCAAATGTCGGATGGAAAAAAGCGAGCTCGCGCCGCATCAAGAAAAGGTAAGCCTCCCAAAAAGCGTCGCGCCAAATAAATCAGTTGCTACTGCGTGATTCGTTAGGCGCGCTTTGGGGCTGCTGATCTCGGACGCAAGAACCAGATGACGTAGATAAGGGTTCCTAAGACAGCTGGGATCATAAAAAGGCTCGCCTCGGTCCCGAGTTCGCCGCCGGTTATCCAAGCGGGCCCAGTGAATGTGACATCGAACAAACGTCCCTGCGGCACGCGGCCGCCATTGCGCGTTCCGATGATGAAGAGCTGGCCAAAATCAAAAGCGGCATGCCAGCCGACTGCCCACCAAAGTGATCCCGTAATGCGAACGCTGATGCAGATAATGAGGCCGAGCACGAAAATCACTCCGATATCGATCATGTTTTCGTGCGGTTTCACCAGATGGAGGCCGGCAAACAACGCCGTGGTAATCAACGCCGCGGGCCAGAAACCGGCGCCACGCCAGAGCGACTGCAACGCATAACCGCGGAAAAAATATTCCTCTGTGACGCCGACAAACACCATCGCGATCAGCCACAACAGGGGCGATGTGATTAGATCGGTACCCCGCAACGCGATCCCGTGAATTCGCATCCCGCCGGTGAGGAGCATGCCTGCCGCAACAAAAGCGACGACGGCGAAACCTGCGACTACTCCGTTCCAAAATAGACCGCCGAATGCTTCATTGATCGGCAGGCCGTAACTGTCGATGCGACGGCGTTCGCAAAGTGCAAACACGCCGGTCACGATCAGAACCGCAATCAAATCGAAACCGTCACCCAGAATAAGCGACGGCGCGCTCAACGCACTTCGATCAACATGCAGTTTCGCCTCGAGGAACGCGATCACTGGTTGTTCCAGGAGTTGAACTACAAGAACAGTTGCCGCGAGAAAAATCAGAAATCGCCAGCCGTGACGGAGACCATCCGGACCGACGAACAGCCATTTTATTCTGCTCATCTGTCCTCAACGGCAGCAATTCTGCCGCGTCACGATGATTTTCGAGTCAATCTCAACTTGGCGTGCCGCTGTGAAGAATCGGCTCCGTGGCGACTTCGTCGGGCGGGAGCTGCTGTAATTGCAGATAGGTTCGGCCCTTGTAGAAGCAAGCTACCACGACGGGAAGAGCGCAGCGAGAAAAGCGAGTTTCTTCCCGGTCAAAATCCTAACTTTCGGGCTGGACTGCGAAGCCGACGGCGGGCTCGGCTTCTCCAGTAACGTCGGTTTGATCCTGCAAGTAAGTGCGGCCTTTGTAAAACGGCGTAACGATTGCAAACAAAACTGCGGTTCCCAGCATAACCCAGACGAAAAACATGAAGTAGCTGGTCCTCTGCAACTTCACCGAGCCGTCTGGATTTTGGATTAACCAATTTACCACTGCAGTGAATAGGTTGCCGAGCGAGACCGCGAACAAATACGTACACATAACGAGCGATTTGAGTTTGACAGGCCCCTGAGTGTAGGAGAACTCGAGGTGAGTCGGTGAAACCAGCGTTTCGCCCGCGGTCAAAATTGCGAATGCCCAGATCTGCCAAATAATGTTGGGCCGCGCGCCGCCGTCGATGCGCGTTTGAATCATGGCGATGACAAAAAATGAGCCCGCGGTCACAAACAGGCCGGCGCCGATTTTTCGGAGCGGCGTCAAACGTATAAATTTTTCCACCAACGGGTAGACCCAGTACGAAAAAACCGGCAGCATGATCAAAATGAAAATCGGGTTGACCGTCTGGATCTGTGATGAGAGCCACTCGACGCCGAAAAGATGTCGGTCCATTGACTCGGCTTGAACGATCCAGGAAGAAAAATTCTGCTGCCACAATGCCCAGAAAATCGCCACGAACGGGACCGGCATTAAAATGTTGAGCAAAATTTTGAGCGTCTCCTTGTTGAAAACCTGGCGCGCGTATGTCCGCAAGCCAGCCGGCGGAATATGGACAAATTTCTTCCGCCCGATCCAAAAGAAAATCGTCGCGATGACCATGAAGACGCCTGGCAAACCGAATGCGACGACCAGGCTGTGAAGTCGCGGACTTTCGAGAAAACTCACGATGCCCGGCGGCAAGCTGGCGATGAATCCGCCAGGCGTAGCTTTGTACGGTTCGAGTAACCAGGGAATTAAAAGTGTCGAAAGCGCGGACCCTGAGTTGATGGAAAAATAAAACCAGTTAAAGACCTTAGTCAGAAGGTGTTTGTTCGTAGCGCCAAACTGATCGCCGACATTAGTTGAGACACACGGCTTGATGCCGCCGGTGCCAAGTGCGACCAAGAGCAAACCGACGGCGAGTAAGTAGACCGGTTCAATTGAGTGCGCCACGGGCGAGCCCATTAACGCGAGCGTAAAGAGTCCGCCGCAGTACACGATCGACAGCCAAAAGATGACCCAAAATTTTCCGAACAGGGCGTCCGCGAGGACTGCGCCGACGATAGGCAGAAAGTAAAGCGTAGTAACAAAGGTGTGATACCACGCTTCGGCTTTCGCGGGTGGCATGACGCTCAAGTGACCCATTCTGTCCACCAGGTACTTGGTCATGAAGATCGTCAGGATGGAATTCATCCCATAGTACGCAAACCGCTCGGCCGCTTCGTTGCCGATGATGTACGGCACGCCCGGCGGCATGGTGCTGATTCTCGGAGGCGACGTGAGGTATTTGTGTTTGTCGCTGTGCATGTGACCTCTATTGCCTAACGACCCTCGTTGGGAAGAACATCCGCCGGACTGGCGGAAGCTGAAGGTTCGTCAGAATTTTTCTCTGTCGCCTGCGACCAGACTTTTTTCGCTGGATCAGGCTGTTCCCGCTGGACGTCCGGCATCTGGCCAACAGGATGTTTTTCGCAGGATATGCAAAAAAGCAGCATGCCAAGCGCGATAGCGATGACGCCCTTGCGAAGGAAGCAAGCCATAATGCGCTGCCACAGTTATCAGTCTCTGCTGTCGCGCGCAAGGATGAAAGCGCGGCAGACGTTGTAGCTGCGTTTGACTTGCTCGCGCCCACGCGCGCTCTCTGACGAGCTGCCCCTCTGTGTCGCTCGCATCCGTGCGGCTCCGCTGTGTCAAACGCCAGGCGCTCGCCGCGGCGAGCGCCTCTACAAAAGATTGAAAGACGCCGCTGCAGGATTACTATCAGACGCGGTGGCCCGCACGGACAGAAACAACGCTTGGAACGAAGTCTTCGCTCTCGTTCTACTTTTTGTCGGCACGCTGCTGTTTTTTGCGCTGATTTCTTACACGCCAAAAGATATACCGTCGTGGATCTGGTTTAGCCACGTTTCGCCGGCGAACCGTCCTGCGCAAAATTTCATCGGGCCCGTCGGTGCAATTGTGGCGGGCATTTGCTATCAGACTATCGGGGTTTTCGCTTCGCTGCTGTTGGCAGCGGTTCTACTCGGTTTCGGTGTAGCGAAATTATTTTATCCGCGGTTGCGTATGGTGCCGCGAATCCCATGGATCGTTTTATTCATCGTTTCTGGTGCGTGCCTCGACCAGTTATGGGACATCAGCCACTTGCTCGGGTTGAAGGTCCCCGTGGACATTCAAGGGCCTGGCGGCTTGATCGGATATCGCCTGGCCGATGAACACCGTGGTCTGCTTCGCGCCGCGCTTGGCCCTGTCGGCTCGCTGGTTCTCCTGATGGGAATTTATGCAACCACGCTGATTTTGGTTACGGGGCTGCGCCCGATTCACCTGATTCGCGAAACGGTTGCCACCACGCGACGGATCGGGGCGGGGCTCCAGGAATGGCAATTGCGCCGAAGGCTGCGCAAGGCCGATCTCAAAGAAAAACTGGAGATCAGGGAAAAGCAGCTGGCGAAGGAGCGGCGCATGTATGAAAAAGCGTTGCGGAAGAAAGGCATGCCTTTGCCTGAATCGGTCGGTGCGAGCATTTCGCCAGAGGAACTCGAAAGCCGGCCGGCGCCAAGAGTGGTTGATACAACCGCGTTGCCGAGCGAGCATGTCACGCGGGTTGGCAGAAAACCATCCCTCGCCGAATTACGCGCCAGCGAGGAAAAAGCAAAGGCGGGTTCCGGCGTGACCACCACTGCTTCGAGCTGGGAAGATTACGTGTTGCCAGGGTTGGATCTGCTCGATGAACACAGTTTCGAAGGCCGCGCTGCCACAGACCCCTCCGAATTGGAAGAAGTGCGGCAAATCCTGATCGATACACTAGGGCAGTTCGGGATTGCAGTGGCGCCCGGCGACATTACCAAAGGTCCTACGATCACGCGCTACGAAGTCTATCCGGCGAAAGGCGTGCGTGTGGACAAGATCGTAAGCCTCGAGCGCGATCTTGCCCGGGCGACGCGCGCGGAGCGGATTAACATTCTTGCGCCGATCCCGGGCAAAGACACGGTCGGCATCGAGCTGGCGAATACGCGAAAAGTCACCGTGAAACTGCGCGAAATGTTGCAATCGCCCGATTGGGAAGAAGCGAAAACGCACGCCAAAATTCCGCTCGCGCTCGGCAAAGATGTTTACGGTAAAGCGATCACTACTGATTTGGCGCAAATGCCGCATCTACTTGTGGCTGGCACCACCGGCAGTGGCAAGAGCGTCTGCATCAATGGGTTGATTGCCAGCATGCTTTTTCGCTTCACGCCGGAAGAACTGCGTTTCGTGATCATCGATCCAAAGATGGTCGAGCTACAGGCATATAATTCGCTGCCGCACCTTGAATTTCCGATCGTCACTGATCCTAAAAAAGTCATGCTGGCGTTGCGATGGTTGATCGATCAGATGGAACGCCGCTACAAAATGTTTGCGCGAGTCGGTGTGCGAAACATCGTCGGTTTTAATGGGCGTCCAAAGAAAAAAACTGTAGCCGCGGGCGTTGACCGCGGTGGCGAAGACACTTCCGACGATCAGCCGGGGTCATCCGCCTTCGCCAAGGCCACGGCGGACAGGCCGTCCCCGGCTACGGAAGAAATTCCCGACAAAATTCCTTACATCGTCGTCATCGTCGATGAGCTGGCCGATCTGATGCAAACCGCGCCGGCGGACGTCGAGACGGCGATTGCGCGTATCACGCAAATGGCGCGCGCCGCTGGCATTCATCTGATTGTCGCCACGCAAACTCCGCGCGCGGACGTGATCACCGGCGTAATCAAAGCGAACATTCCCTGCCGAATTGCATTCCAGGTTGCCTCCAAGATCGACAGTCGCGTCATTCTCGATGAAAACGGAGCCGATCGTTTGCTCGGACAAGGCGACATGCTTTATCTCCCACCGAGCGCTTCGCGTCTGATTCGTGCGCAAGGCGTGCTCGTAACCGACGATGAAATTCATCGTCTGGTGGAATTCGTTTCAAAACAAAGCCCGCCCGCCTTCGACACCGCAATGCATGAGAAGCTGCAATCCACCGTCGCATCGGAAGAAGAGGTGACCAGCGAAGATGAAGAGCTCGTCGAGAAATGTCTCGAAATAATTCGACAGGAAAAACGTGCCTCCACCTCATTGCTTCAGCGCCGGCTCCGGCTGGGTTACACGCGCGCCGCCCGCATCGTTGATATTCTGGAGCAGCGCGGTATTTTGGGGCCTGGCGAAGGCGCAAAACCACGCGAGATCCTTATCGACCTCGATGCTGCCGTTTAGCCGGCATTTTCGTACTCATGACGATAGAAGGGCTTGGTAAAAAATTTCAGGAAGCAAGGCGGGCGAGAAATCTCACGCTCGACGAAGCAGCGCGGATGACGAAAATTCGCCCCGCCCGGCTTGCGGAGATTGAGGCAGATGATTTTTCCCAATTTCCGAGTCTGGCGTACGCAAAAGGATTCCTGCTTATCTACGGGAAATTTCTGGATGTCGATGTCACGCCATATCTGGATGCATTCGAAGATTCGGAGCGCGTGACGGTCGATGGCTACTCGTACCTCCAAGAGAATCGCCCTGAGAAACCCGTCAGTGCGCCAGTCGTTCCGCGCCGTCCCGTTAGCGGCAGTCGCGGCGACCGCGTTTCGCCAATGCCACTGATCGTGGGGATCGTGGTGTTGGTGTTTGGCTTTTTACTGATGAAATTGGTTCTCAATGTGCAGCGGCTCGCACCGGGGAGGGGCCAGTCGACTGCGCAGGTATCGCCAACCGCCCCGCCAGTTTCGCCTGCACCGATTCAAGCTGCGCAGGGTAGTGCTGCTGCTGCTCCGTCGGTCGCGACAACCCCGAACGCTCTCGGGGCGCCGACAATTGCACGGAATCCCGTCGCGGCGGCTGCCCTAATTCCCAGCGAGCCAGAGGTGCGTCGGGCCAAGCCTGTGACTAAGGAAGACCTGGCCAGAGCAGCAGAGACACCGAATACATCAGCCGCAGAATCCGGCGACCAGAATCGGGTCGCGATTCGCCCACTTAAAAGAACCTACGTGAGAGTGACTGTGGGTGATAAGAATGGGAGTCCCGCGTTCGAGCGTTGGGTTTCGCCGACTGACGGCCCCGTTGAATTTCGTGGTAAGCATGTTTCAATTCGGGTTCTCGATCCCGAGGCCGTTGCGATCACGAAAAACGGCGAAGCGCTGAAAGAAGGCGACCAGGACGTGACCGTGAATTAACGACGCGGTCTGACTCGTCCGACTAAGTCCGACTCGTAGACATGAAGGCGATGGACACTGCTCGCAAACCGAAAGTCGGCATGATCAGTCTCGGTTGCGCCAAAAATCTCGTCGATGCAGAGATCATGCTGGGGAGCGTTTTACGGCGCGGGATGGAGATTACATCGCAGCCGGAAGATGCCGATGTTCTGGTGGTCAACACATGCGCCTTCATCGATTCAGCCAAGGAAGAATCCATCGAAGCGATTCTGGAGGCGCATCAGCAGCGTAGTTTGAACCAACGGCCGGATCAAAAGCTGATCGTAAGCGGCTGCATGTCGCAGCGATTCGCGAAGGAACTACGCCGACAAATACCGGAGGTGGACGCGTTTATTGGTCTCGAGCAGGTGAGCGAGCTTGGAGCGATTATTGAGAAGCTTTTAAGAAAACGCCAAACGCTCAACTCCGATAAATCGCGAGCAGGCGCTCAACTTTCAACGTTCAATGCAGACAGTTCGAAGTTGGGCGTTGGAAGTTGGGCGTTGGACGGTGACTCTGGCAATGGAGACCGCGGTCTTGCCTTCGCGGACACGCGCCCCACTTACATTCCCGATTACGACACGCCACGGTTCCGGCTCACGCCGGCGCATTTCGCTTACGTAAAGATTGCGGAAGGCTGCAATCACCCCTGCAGTTTTTGCGTGATTCCGCAAATGCGTGGAAAACATCGCAGTCGCCCTCCGCAATCTGTGCTGGCAGAAATTCGCGGACTCGTTAGTGAAGGCGTACGCGAGATTAACTTGATCAGTCAGGATACCACCTATTATGGGATGGATTTGTGGTCGGCGAAAGCGGGGCCGCGTCAGCCGATCGATTCTACCCGCGGACCAACTCTCGCGGTACTGCTTCGCGAAATTCAAGAGATCGAAGGTGAATTCTGGGTGCGCTTGCTTTATACGCACCCGGCGCATTGGAGCGATGAACTGATTGAGACGATCGCGCAATGCGACAAGGTCGCGTGCTACATCGACATTCCTTTGCAGCATATCGATGATGCCATGTTGGGGCGGATGCGACGAGAAACTTCGCGCGCGCACATCGAGAATTTGATTCATAAACTGCGCGGTGGGATTCCTGGCGTTACGTTGCGTACAACTTTCATAGTTGGATTTCCCGGAGAAACCGACGCTGAATTCGCTGGCCTTCTCGATTTCATTCGGCGTACTCGGTTTGAGCGGTTGGGGATATTCAAATATTCCCAGGAAGAAGGTTCGCGCGCGGCGAAAATGCCGGGGCAGATCCCCGCAAAAATTAAAAAGGCGCGTTACCGGGCAGCGATGTCGGTCCAGCAACAAATTGCGCATGACGTCGCCCGCAAAAAAGTTGGACGCGAATTGAAGTTGTTGGTCGATCAGCCGCATATCGCACGAAGCGAAGGCGATGCTCCAGATGTCGATGCGCGCGTGGTTTTGTCCGAATCCGCGCCGGTCGGCGAGTTCATTTGGCGAAGGATCACCGGCAGTCGCGGCTACGATCTACTGGCGTAGGTTTAAGAGGTGACAAGCGAGCGTCTTTCGAGCAGATTTTAATTTGAATTTATTTCATGGCCGGACCGAACCAATCCAAAAAAGAAACCACTGGGATTGAGTTACCAATTCCTCCTCAAGGAAGATCGCCGGATCCTGGGATAAAACCGCGCGAAACGGCGCGAATCGAGTTGCCCCTTCGCGAGTCCCTGAGCGAGTCGCCTGTTCATAGTCCAACAGAACCGCAGTCCAATGGAGGATCTGCTGTTCAGGATGTGACCTCCACCGAGTTTTTCCGGCCATCGGGGCCGCCGTCGGCTCCGATGCCGTTATCTGATTCGGTTACTGCAGCGCCAGATTCAACGTCTTCGCAGAACCCTTCAATTGCTGGGGGACCTGCGGAGAAAAATTCAATGCTGCTGATGTGGATCCTGCTCGGCGTTTCTGCTCTGATTTTGATTATTCAGATTTGGACTTACTTTTCTTAAAGCCATGGAAAATTCTACCGTTATCAAGCTCGATGAATCCAATTTTGACCGTGAACTCACGCAAGACGACAAACCCATAATCGTCGATTTTTGGGCAGAATGGTGTGGACCTTGCAAAATGATCGCACCGGTGCTGGACGAGATTGCGCGCGAAAAGGCGGGCGCGGTCAAAGTAGCGAAAGTAAACGTGGACGAAAATCAGAGTTTGTCGTTGAAGTACAACATTCGCGCCATTCCGGCTCTTCTCTTTTTCAAGAATGGCCAACTGCGCGATCAAGTTACGGGAGTCACGGGCAAAAAAGATCTGCTCAACCGGCTCGATGCACTGGCGTAGGAAAATTTCGCGCGCTCGCGAAAATTCGTGTGATCAGTGATCGGTGAACAGTGATCAGTAGCGCCGCGTCTTTTTCTGATCACGGATCACTTCGCAGAACTGCGCCCGGCGGGGGTCGAACCCACAGCCTTTGGCTCCGGAGGCCAACGCTCTGTCCAATTGAGCTACGGGCGCGAGCGGATCCGAAGATAACCCAACTTAATGATTTAGCGATTTAGTCATTTAGCGACTTCCTTGCACGATCGCCAGAAGCGGTTTCGAGGGGAGCTTCTGCATCAGATTGATGCCATTGCCGTAGGGTAAATTTTGAAATTGTTGATGCGCACACGTTGCTGCAAAACGCCCTCGACATTTGTCAGGCGGAAATCGATCGCAAGAATCTGACGCGCGCCTTCAACCTCAGCGCACGAAAGGTGCACATGCGAGCGGACCCCGCGCGATTGCACAAGCAAAAGTAGGCAAAGAGGTTCCGTTGACTACGGTGCAGCAAATGTCGGCAAGCTAAGCAAACGGAAGCCAAAAATGATTTCCAGAACGCCCATTATCAATGCGTACCACGCGATGATCCAGATCAGCGCGGCTGCACCGGCTACTGGATTCCACAAAAGAAGGACCGCGAAAATGATCGAAGCTAGGCCCGTCAGAATAAGGAACCACTCCCCCTTGATCTCCCGACGCAACTTGATTGCGGCGACTATCTCAGTTGCGCCGATCATCAACGCCCAGGCGGCGATGTAAATGACCAGCGCCAGCGCGGTTATTCCCGGCGCGTGGAATGTGAGGAATCCGATGATAACTCCGAGAACTCCGATAATGAGTTGCCAGACCCAATCTGGGTCGGAAGATCGATGCCCAATCGCGCCTACGACGCGAAAAACACCGTCAATCAACACCCACGCTCCAAAGAACAGCACAAGTGTCGCGGCAGCCATAACCGGATGAGTGAATGCGATTACTCCGAAGATAATTGCAGCAACCCCCCGTAAAACCGGAATCCACCAATGACGTTTTAAGGTTTCGATAAGCATGACCCCGTTTTAGACAATCGGGGTTAGCGAAAGCAAGCCCGATTTGCGTTCGCCTTCGAAAGGGACGCCGCGCTGCGCCGTCCCTATCTTGGTCTCCCAGTAGTTACAGGCCGCACTTCATGCTGGCTTCGGCAAGGCTGGATCGAGTCCGCAGGAGAGACGCCAAATAAGTATCGACGTAAGGTGCGCTATTGATTCGCGCCAGATTCGCGGGTGTCTGAAGTCGCGAAAAAAACACATAGGCGATCTTGCTTCGCGGAACGCTCTTCTCGCCGTAGCCGGATGGAATATTACTCGACCAGTAACGGACGTACTGTCCGTCGGGCCGATTCTCGAGTCCGAGAAAGATGGTGGAATGTCCATGCTCGTTTCTCCCCACCTGGCGCGACCAGAAAATTTTCATAAAATCGCCCGGCTTGGCCTGGGCGAAATTATCGAAGTTTCGGCCGAGCCCCAGCTCGTGAAAGAGACGCGCCGTGCCGGGTCCGTTGGCGTTCCACCGGCCCCAGATTCCCTCGCCATCGTGTTGATCCCGAATGATGAGCCGCTCCAGGGTGGAATAGTCGAGATGAAGGTCGCCTCGCGCTCGCAAAGCCTCGATCGTTTTGATGAACACCAGATACGTTGCGCCTGAACAGAAACTTGGGCCCGACGGCACAATAAAAAATTTTCCGGATTCAAAATGCGCCGAAGATTGAAGGCGGATCTTGGCGAAATGCGAAACAGAATAGCGGCCGCCTTGCGGCATCTTTTTGATCTGATCGAGAATCAGGTCGTTGTAGTCGCTGGCGAAAGAGATCTGTAGTGTGAAGCCAACGACAGCAATCACAATCCAAACGCCCGATTTTTTCACGGCGGATAAGTAAACACCGAAAAACGATCTGGCAATCGCGAGCGTGCGGTAGGGACAGCGCGGCGTCCCTACCTTGGCTTTCGTCGCAGACTGTGCTAACCAAAATCATGCTGCGTTTCACGAAAATGAGCGGCGCAGGAAACGATTTCATCCTGATCGATAACAGGGCAGGGGACGTTCATCTGGATCGCAGCCAAATTGCGCATCTGTGTGATCGCCACCGCGGCATCGGTGCGGACGGAATTTTATTGCTCGAAAAAGCAGCGAACCATGCCGACTTTCGGATGCGCTACTTTAATGCCGACGGAGGAGAAGCAGAGATGTGCGGCAACGGCGCGCGCTGTTTCGCCCGGTTCGCAAACAAGGTTGCGAGGGCGCAGACAAAAATTTCGTTTGAAACACCGGCAGGCGTGATTTCAGCAGAGTTGGTTGGTGATCTCGTCACACTGCAAATGACTGAGCCGACTGATTTACGGCTTGATATCATGCTTCCTCTGGAGAATGCGAAAAAAGCCGTTCATTTTATCAACAGCGGCGTGCCGCACGTAGTCATTCCCGTTCCACGAATAGACGATGTCGATGTGCGGCGAGAAGGAGCGGCCATTCGTTATCACAAAATGTTTTCGCCCAAAGGGGCGAATGTGAATTTCATTGAAAAACGCGGACCGAAGAGTATCGCCGTCCGCACGTATGAGCGCGGCGTCGAAGACGAAACGCTGGCGTGCGGTACCGGGATTGTTGCAAGCGCCCTTATCTTCGCCAGTATCGAAAAGGTGAACGGACCAATCGCTGTCGTTGCCAGGGGCGGCGACGAACTACAGGTCGGTTTTGGGAAGATCGGCAATCAGTTTCGCCACGTTACACTGACTGGCCCGGCCGAATTTGTTTTCGAAGGCACGATCGAGGTTTAAAATCGATCATGTTTCGCGGGACCTTTACAGCAGTAGTCACGCCATTTCGCAATGGTGGTATTGACGTTTCCTCCTTCGAAAAACTGATCGAAACACAAATCGCCGCAGGAATCACCGGGCTCGTGGCAATCGGAACGACCGGCGAATCACCGACACTTTCGCACGACGAACGGGAACAATTGATCCGGCTTGCAGTTTCAACCGCGAACAAACGTTGCGTTGTGCTCGCGGGAACAGGCTCAAACGCCACGCAACATGCCGTAGCGGACACGAAAATAGCCGAGAAACTCGGCGTTGACGGCGCGCTGCTTGTCGCGCCGTATTACAACAAGCCAAGTCAGGAAGGCCTCTTCCGTCATTTCAAAACAATCGCCGACGCCACGTCGCTGCCGATCATGCTCTACAACATTCCCGGACGCTGCAGCGTGGACGTCCTGCCAGAAACGGTTGTGCGTTTGGCAAAAGAGTGTCGCAACATTGTTTGCATTAAAGAAGCGAGCGGAAGCGTGGAGCGCGTCAGCGAATTACGGCGGCGGTTGCCCGAATCATTTACAATTTTGAGCGGAGACGACTCGCTTACGCTGCCGTTCATGGCCGTAGGCGCGGCGGGCGTCGTCAGCGTCGCGTCGAATTTGTTTCCGGCGGAAGTGTGTGGGCTCGTCCACGCCTGCGAAGAGGGCGATTTGAAATCGGCGGCAAAATTGCATCGGAAATTGTTGCCGTTGTTTAAAGATTTGTTCATCGAACCAAATCCCGTTCCCGTGAAGACAGCGCTCGGCTGGCGCGGCGCGATGTCCGGCGAAGTTCGCCTGCCGTTGTGCGAGATGAGCGAAGCGAACCAGGCCCGTTTACGCAAAACGCTCGAAGAATTCGATTCGAATAGATAGCTCGCAGGTTGCTGTAGTGTGCGTGGTCCTCAAGGCACAATGTCGGCGCTCTCTAAAGTCCGCTGGGGACAGCGGACACTACAGCGTATAAGATGAGGCCCAGTTATGAAGGACTCTCGCGTGCGCGTGTTGCTCGTCGGTGCTGCTGGGCGCATGGGAAGAACTATTGTCGATCTCGCCAAGGCCGATCCGAACATCGACATCGTTGCGCAATGCGATCTGGGCGATCCAATCGAACCGGCCATGAAAAATTGCGATGTCGTCATCGATTTCAGTCACGCTCAGGCCGTTGATGAAATCTGCCGCGCCGCATTACAGCACGGTAAATCGCTCGTAATTGGGACGACTGGCCATTCTCAGGAGAAACGTCGAACAATCGAAAAGACCGCGGAGTCCTTGCCGATTGTTTTCGCGTCCAATTTCAGCGTCGGCGTAAACGTGCTTTTCTGGCTAACGGGCAAAGCTGCCGAATTACTTGGGCACGATTTCAATCCCGAGATCATCGAAACGCACCACAAAATGAAAAAGGATGCGCCCAGTGGCACAGCCAAAACCCTCGCTGAGGTCTTGAAAACCATGCAAAAAATTCAGAACGAAATACCGATTCAATCCATTCGCAAAGGTGAGGTGGTCGGTGAGCACACCGTGATTTTCAGCGGGCCCGGCGAGCGGCTTGAGTTCACGCATCGCGCTGGGAGTCGCGAAATTTTTGCTCGAGGAGCGTTGCGCGCCGCTCATTGGATCATGGGAAAACCGCCGGGGCTGTACACGATGCAAGATGTGCTGGGGCTGTGAGACTGTAGCCGGGGTCGGTGACCCCGGCTGCCGCGATCACCGAGCGCGGCTACAAAAATGAGAACCGCCGCGGCGCTTGGATCGAATCTTGGCGATCGCCTGGAGAATTTACGCGCTGCGCGAAATGCAATTCTCCGGCTCTCAAATGTGAAGCCGCCGATTCTTTCGTCGGCACTCTACGAAACCGAACCGGTCGATTGCGAACCGGGCGCGAACAAATTTTTAAACGCAGTCATTGAATTTGATTACGAAGGCGATTCCGCAAGTTTGTTCGAGCAACTCGCGCGCATGGAGGAAGCACTGGGCCGCAGACGCGATCACCCGACAAATGTCTCGCGAACGATCGACATCGACCTGCTCTACTGCGGCGATCGCAAAACTGAAGATGAGCGATTGCAACTGCCGCACCCGAGATTGCACTTGAGAAAATTTGTCCTTCACCCGCTGGCCGATATCCAGCCCGGTTTGGTCTTACCTGGGCAAGCGAAAACGGTGCGCCAACTCCTGGAAGAATTGGAACAATCCGGCGCGGTAGTTCGCGTAATGGATAATTGGTAAGCTTCGAACGGGTTTTACCAGAGCGGAAAAGAAAAGAGGCGACCCGCAGGGCCCAACTGAAAAGCAGTCGACACTACCTCCCGAGAATCTCCCGGAACTCAGCGCTTGCCAGGTTGCCTTGGTTGTTGATATAACGCGGCTCACATAAAAAGATATCAGACAGTATCCGACATCAGAAGTCAGAACACGTGAACCCGCATTACGCAGGCGGATTTACGCTCCTCGAGCTGCTCATTGTCATTTGGCGTCATTGCCATTCTGCTGGTGTTAATCGGCCCCGCGCTAACGACAATAAGAAGTGGGACCGACGTCAGCAGCGCCATTTATGGAGTAAAAGGAGTGCTCGAGAAGGCGCGAGCGTACGCAAAAGCAAACCACACCCATGTCTTTGTTGGTTTTAGTGAGGTAGATTCTTCGGTTGATCCCTCAGTTAGTCCGCAGATCACGACTGGCGATACACCGTACAGCAGAGTCGCGGTAGCGGTGGTCGCATCGAAAGACGGCACTTCGCAATACCAATACGCCAGGAGCGACCAGGGCAACGACTGGGTAGCTAACTACGCCAATGGCACGCATCTCGTCGCAATCGGAAAATTACAGACACACGAAAATCTACATTTTGTCCCGGTTGATTTTGGATCGTGGAGTCCCACTGCGCATCCGAACTCTACTCTTTGGGATCAATGCCTGGCACAAGCACCGCTACAGACGCCGGCCTAGTAACGCCGTACGGAGGAGTCCTGGTTTTTTTGTAGCGAACCGCCAAGGCTGTCCAATGCGTATGTTATTCTCTTCTTCGCCTGGTCAGCCCAGTCTTTGTAAGGCGTGTTCCAGCCAAAAGCAATCACGGCCGCAATAATCACGATTTCAATCAACAGTCGTCGCATACTCGAAGAGTGACAGAAATTGGCCAGTGACATCAATCAAAATCGTTTTAATCGTTTAATCGTTGAATGGCTGGTAGGGCGATCACTCCGTGAGCGCCGCCAGGGAATTGAAGCATTTGCGGTTTTGGAACTGAGACGCCCCACACGGGCGTGGCTACAGTTGCGCTATACATGGCGTGCGGACTTGAACCGGCTTGGACATTCTGACAGGGTTTCATCCTCGTTTCCGCAACAGTTGAGCTGCGGCGGCGATTAGACTGTGGAGCGCAAAAAATGTATCGGGGTTTATCTGTCATTGTGATCGTGCCGGTCTTCAATGAAGGGACGAAGATTGGAGAAGTCGTTAGGCGCATTCCACGACAAATCGTCGATAAAGTTCTGGTGGTGGACGATGGTTCCATAGATGATTCCGTGGAAGTGGCACGCGCATCCGGCGCGGAGGTGATTTCTATGGGCGCAATGCTTGGCGTGGGTGCAGCACTGCGGGCGGGTTACGAGTGCGCAGTCCAGCATGGCTATGACGTCACTGTCACCGTAGCTGGCAACAACAAAGATGCACCCGAGGAGATCCCCTTGTTGTTGGATCCGATCGCGGAGGACAGGGCAGATTTTGTACAGGGTTCTCGTTTCCTGAAACGTAATGCCAGCTTCGGTGCCATGCCCGCGTATCGGCAGATCGCCACGCGTTTTCACCCGGTACTTTTTTCGTTGGTTGCCCGGTGTTGGGTTACCGAATCAACAAACGGTTTTCGCGCCGTGCGTACATCTGTCCTTTCCGACTCCCGGCTCGATTTGTCGCAAACATGGTTGCGACAGTATGAGCTGGAACCGTACCTGTATTTGCGCAGTATCCAGCTTGGCTACCGCACGGTGGAAGTTCCGGTGACAAAGATTTATCCGCCCAAACAGGCTGGGCAGACGAAGATGAAACCATTCACCGGTTGGTGGTCAATCCTGCGGCCGCTTGTTTACGTGGGTTTCGGCTTGCGAAAGTAGATCAAGTTGGTACAACGAGGCACGACTCGTCATGTCGCAGCAACCGGAAGCGACAACGGACGCCGGAACACGACAAGAACGGCATGGAAACATTTAACCGCATCGCTCCCGATGTAACCCTGGGGCGGTCAGTCAAGATATTCGGATTCGCGAATCTTTACGGCTGTATAGTGGGGGATGAATCGCGCATCGGTTGTTTTGTTGAGATTCAGAAAAATGCCACCATAGGCGCCCGCTGCAAAATTTCGAGTCATTCGTTCATTTGCGAAGGCGTCACTATCGAGGACGACGTTTTCATTGGTCATCACGTCTGCTTCATCAACGATTTGTTTCCGCGTGCGTCCCTGCCGGACGGAACCTTGCAAACAGACGTCGACTGGAAGGTGATTCCCATTCTGGTTGAACGACGTGTGACCATTGGGTCGGGGGCGGTGATTCTCGGTGGGGTTACGATCGGTGCAGGAGCAATCGTTGGTGCCGGGGCGGTCGTGACCAAGAGCGTCGCTCCCCGCACTGTCGTTGCGGGGAATCCCGCCCGTGTGCTGCGCACTCTGGGGGAAGGAGAAGCGCCGTGAAGGTTCGCGTAAGTCTCAAAGGCTCCGACCGATTCAGACAGCAGTCGCGAGAAGCAGAGCGCGATTTTCTGGCCGCACACACCGGCCCGTTTGGCAAGGCAAGCTAACGGCGGCAACAATGGCAATGATTCGTGTTGCGGTGATTGGGGCTGGCCAGTGGGGTCCGAACCTTATTCGGAATTTCCACAACAAGGAAACGAGCGAAGTCGCCTGTATCATCGATCGCGATGCGGGTCGATTGGAGGAAGTGCACGCTCATTTTCCCGATGTGCAGGTCGCGAAAGATCCGGAGCAGGCATTGCGCGATTCGTCTGTTCACGCCGTGGTGGTCGCCACGCCGACGGGCACGCATTACGAATTCGCCAAGGAGGCGCTTGAGCGACGCAAGCATGTGCTGGTCGAGAAGCCGTTAACCACAGACGTGAAGCAGGGGCTCGAACTTCTCGAGCTTGCCACGAAATACCGGCTGACCCTTATGGTCGGCCACGTGTTCCTTTACAACACCGCGGTTCGCAAGGTGAAAGAATATCTCGATACCGGGCATCTCGGAAAGCTTTATTACGTCTCGATGGTCCGTACAAATCTTGGACCCATTCGCTTGGATGTGAACGCCGCCTGGGACCTTACGGCGCACGACCTCTCCATTGTCAATTACTGGCTCGATGCGGAACCACTAAGTGTATCGGCAATTGGAGGAACTTGGATCAATCAAGGGATTGAAGACGCGGTTTTCGCCACGCTCAGATACCCGCAAGGCGTACTAGTGAACCTACACGCCTCCTGGCTCAATGCCCGCAAGGCCCGCGACATCACGATAGTTGGCGAAAGACGTATGCTGACGTTCGATGATATGAATCTCAACGAGCCACTGCGCATCTACGACAAACAGGCAACCGATCAGCGCACCCGGCGGACATGTGTGGATTCGTTCGCTTCGTTCCGTGGAAGCGTTCCGAAGGAGGAGATTTCAGTTCCCAAGGTGCCACTCGGAGAACCTCTAGCGACGCAGTGTGCGCACTTTCTTGAATGCATTGTAACAGGGAAGCAGCCATTTACCGGCGCGCCAGAGGGGATCGCCGTAGTACGCGCGGTCGAGGCAATACAGCGTTCAATCCGTGCGCGCGGCCGCGAAGAACGGGTGGAAGCGTCATGTTGATTCCGCTGGTTGATCTGAAATTGCAACATCGACAAATCGCGGATGAGCTACGGCAGGGGTTCGCGCGCCTGTTTGAAAACACGGCATTCATCCTTGGTGAGGAAGTCGCCAGCTTTGAGCGAGAATTCGCGCAGTTTTCAGGCGTGAAGCACTGCGTTGGTGTCGCCAACGGCACCGACGCGCTTGAGATGATGCTGCGCGCTGTTGGTGTCGGCGACCGCGACGAAGTAATCGTGCCAGCCAATTCCTTCGTCGCCTCGGCATTTGCGGTCATTCGCGCCGGTGCAGTACCAAAATTCGTCGACTCAGACCCGGAGACGCATCTTATCGATGTGCAGGCGGTCGCGCTGCAGATCACCCGCCGCACGAAAGCCATTCTGGCGGTGCACCTCTACGGCCAGATGGCGCCGATGGAGGACCTTAAGACTCTCGCCGATCAGACCGGCGTGGTGTTACTCGAAGACGCCGCACAAGCGCATGGTGCGCGCCGTCACAACCAGGGCTTGGCGAGCGTAGGGCTGGCGGCTGCTACGAGCTTTTATCCCAGCAAGAACCTGGGCGGATACGGTGATGGCGGGGCTGTATTGACCAATTCGGACGACCTTGCCGCCGCAGTTCGCGCACTGAGGAATTACGGTAGCGAGCTAAAATATTATCACCCGCGCGTGGGCTTCAACTCACGGCTCGATGCAATACAGGCGATAGTGCTCAGCGCAAAGCTGAAACGTTTGGCGACTTGGAACAAGGCGCGACGGCAAGCGGCACGCCGTTATGACCAGCTGCTCTCTGGGCTTGATGTTGTTACGTTGCCGGTCACACTTCCCGGAAACGAGCACGTTTGGCACTTGTACGTGGTACGCCTGCCATATCGCGACTCGGTATTGCGCAAATTAAAGGAGGCTGGCATCAGTGCCGCAGTGCATTATCCCTCGCCGATACATCTGCATGGTGCCTTCCAACATCTGGGCCACCAGCGAGGGGCCTTCCCAGTCGCGGAGGCCGCGGCTGAGCAAATCCTATCGCTTCCTCTTTTTCCTGAAATCACGGTCGAACAACAGGCCTGCGTGGCCAGCGAACTCGAGCGATCCTCGTTAAAAGCTAGTTGATGTACCCAGGTCCACTGGAACACGCCTGGTTCTCGTGCTTTTGCAACTTCGAGCCGACACCGTGCAATTTAGATGTGATCGCAGTGTGCGCTTGTTGCAGGGTTGAAGAGGTGAAGAGTCTTCGGTCATGAATTGGACGAAACGCGACTGGTCCTTCTGCCTGATTCTGGCCGTAGTCACATTGATGGCCTATAACCCCGCATGGCATGGCCAGCTTCTATGGGATGA